>Ga0075157_10002786_pt1 | contig 10081 bp, 7 predicted proteins | sample JI81BgreenDNA_FD_70967 | JGI IMG/M metagenome (GOLD analysis project Ga0075157, IMG submission 70967) | Wastewater effluent complex algal communities from Wisconsin, to seasonally profile nutrient transformation and Carbon sequestration -... | ecosystem: Engineered > WWTP > Effluent > Algae...
GCCTGGGAGCCCATCGTCGATGAAGACATGGCCACCCTGGACGTTCTGGATGTCATCCAGCACCGTGCTGATCGCCTTGCTGACGAGTTGACACCCCAGACGCTGAACCGCGATCGAACCGCCCTGCTGGCGCTCATGAACAAAGCGGTGGAATGGCGGGTGATCGACCGCAACCCGCTCGACGACCCCGCGTTCAAACCCCTGGACACCGCTGATGACAAGCGCGTCCGATGGCTGGGTCAACGCGACGAGTACGAAGATGTGCGCGATGAGCATGGCAAAAAAATCGGCGAACGTGCAAGGTTCATGCTGGCACTGGAGCATGCCGACACACCGCCCTATCTGCGCCGGCTCTGCGTGCTCGCGTTGAACACAGGACTGCGTCGCGGTGAGCTGTTCAAGCTGAGGTGGGAGAACGTCTCGATCCAGCGAGCTGAGATCAAGGTCGCTGCGGCAGACGCCAAGTCAAACCGAACCCGCCACGTGACCCTCAACCAGACCGCGGTGGCCGTGCTGCAGGAAATGGCCAATGAGCGCGACGAAGCGGCGCGCAGAGCCAAGGCAGCCGGCGAGCCCGTGAAGCTTGCGCCTTTCGTCTTTGTCAACAGCGCCACCGACAAGCCGTTCGTGACTCTCAAGAAGTCCTGGGCGGTTGTGGTCGAGCGCGCGGGGCTGGTCGACTTCACATTTCACGACCAGCGCCACGACTTCGCGAGCCGGCTGGTGCAGGCCGGGGTGAACCTCTACGAGGTCCGCGATCTGCTAGGCCACTCGAGCATCACCCTGACTGAACGATACGCACACTTGGCACCACACCAGAAGCGGGCCGCCGTAGCACTTTTGGACGCTGCAGCATGAAGCGCGCCGATGCACTCAAACGATGGCAGTTGATTGCCGACGGAGCCCTACGCGACGAGGAAGGACACCCCATTGACCTCGTCTCGTGGATTGAGGAAGTTGCCCGAAAGGTAATCAAGGCCAACGAATCCGCACTGGTTAGTCCGAATGATCTGGCCAGGGCAATTGGTCTGACCGGAAAGCGCGGAACGCCACCAGAAACAGTGCAGAGAATCAAGCTCTGGAACAGCTTCGAACCGCCGGAGTACTGGAGGTACTTCGAGGGAAGGAAGGATGCCCGCGACCACGCGGCCGTGGTGCACGTATACAAGCGCGAGATACCCGAGAGAGATTGGGAAGGGTTGACCGACGAGGCAATCTACGAGAAGGCGCGTAACTGGACTCGCAGGATAGCTACCCTCGCCTATGCTCGGTCAGTGGCTCCCAAAGACTGGGAGGATCTCTCCGATGAAGAGGTGCTCAAACGCGTCAAGCGAATGCTGGACGAGGACTGACTCCCGCAATCTCTTGAGTTGCCGGGAGGACAACAACAGCCGAGCTCAATATCGTCGTGCTCACAAGGCCCCTGAAGGGTCTCTGGAGCACGCATGGAACCTGACTGTCAACCCACCACGAACCGCGCTGCCAAGCCGGTCACCGTGATCGCACCGCGCGCCCTGCGCGAGGCCGAAGCCGCCCAGTACCTGGGCTTCAGCAGCAGCCACATTCGCAACACGCGAACAGCCGACCTTCGTGCACGGCGCGAGGGCAGGCCCATCAAGGGGCCGCGCTGGGTCACTATCGGCACAGCGGTGCGCTACCTGCGCGAAGACCTTGACGACTGGCTCGAACGGCACCGAGTCGACTGCGCCGAGGCTGAAACCGCATGAGCGCCGCCACCGACATTGAGGCTAGCCTCACGGCCAAGCGTGTAGCCACCGTGCAAGCCCGTCTCGCGCTGCTGGGCTACCAGATGCGCCACTGCGCCCTGCACGGCAGCTTCTACGTATTCGGCATGGCGCGCGCACGACACTGCGGCGAGGTGCAGGACGTTGAGGCCTTCGCCGACCAGCTGGAGCAAGAGCGCGCGTTCCAGGCGGTGCACGCATGACGACCAGCACCGTCACCAGCACGGGTGCTCGCTCGCGCGGACGGCCCCGCCTGGATCCCGCTGCGCTGACTCGCGCCGCGGCAGGAATGCAGCACCTCGCCGCCTGCATGTGCCTGTGGTCAAGCACCAAAAAAGTAGCACCCGGGGCTGCTGAGAAGCGCCGAGCGCAAAACCACGATCTCGCTCAATCACCCGTCGCGTTGACGCGCGACGCACGCTCTGAAGGAAACGCCAGATGACTGTAGCCGCCCCTGAATTTTTTGTGGCGACCGGTAGGCAGCCGCTGACGTACAGCCTCTTTAAGGGCGTGACATCCACGAAGTCATGCGATGAGGTCTACAGCACGTGGTCAGAACTTGTGGCCAAGGTGAAGAACCCCAGGATCCACAAAAGACGCGAAGACCAACCACTGATCAAGCTGGCAAGGTTTGGTGATCGCCGCAACACCAAGGGCTCAGTGCGGCACAACGAAAACGTCGAATTGGTCTTCGGCCTCGAAGCAGACTATGACGCCGAGGAAGTCGCGCCTGATGAGGCAGCCCGGCGGCTGCAGCAGGCAGGCATCCGCGCGGTGATCTACACGTCGGCAAGCCACACTCCCGCTGCGCCACGCTGGCGGGCACTGGTGCCGTTTGCGCAGCCTGTGATTCCCGAGGAGCGGGCAATGTACATGTCGATGCTCAACGGTGCTCTGGGCGGCATCCTGCAGCCCGAGAGCTGGGTACTGAGCCAGATCTTCTACCTCGGCGCGGTGCAGGGCGCTGAATACCTCGCCATCGAGGTTGAAGGACAGTGCATCGATCTGGTGGCGTTGGTCGACGGCTTGCCCGAGGTACCCGCCGGAAAAGCTGGAGGGCAATCGGACAAGGTCTTGAAGGCTGCCGCGCCGCGCACAGGGGGAGACGACCTAAGCAGGGCAATCACGCTCTCCCAGGTTGGCGATCAGGAGATCGAGGACGTGCGCTCGGCGCTGCAGGTTTTGACCCTAGAGGCTGCCGACTACGACGCTTGGATTCGCATGGGGCTCGGCCTCAAGAGCCTCGAGCAAGCGGGCAGGTCTGAGGGTAAGGAGATGTGGTTTGAGTTCTCGGCCCTCTGCCCCGAGCAGTACAACGAGGACGTCGCACGCGAGAAATGGGATAGCTTTGAGCCCACCTCCATTAGCTACAAAACGATCATCGATCTTGCCCAGAAGCGCGGCTGGGTGAACCCGCGAAGCGCCGAGGCTATCGCTCACATTCACGCCATTTCCGGCGGCGCGACCCGCGTGGATCGCACCGATGCCGGAAACGTGGCCCTCCTCGCCGATCTGACCAAGGGGGACTTGAGGTACGTGCCTGAAAGGCGCGTGTGGCTGCTGTGGGATGGGAAACGCTGGGTCTTGGACGAGCACGGGGTGGCGGCCCAGCGGGCGGCACTTCGCGTGGCAGAGCACTACCACCAGCAGGCGTTGGAGATGGGCAAACAGGCCAAGGCCGAGAGCCTGAACGACAAGGAGCGCAAGCGCCTCGATCAGGTCGCTGAAAGCATGAAAAAGTGGGCCACGCAGTGCCGCAGCAAGCGCTCCATTGACAACATGCTTGCCCTGGCCAAGTGTGACTCGCGTTTCACGCTCAGCGTGCTGCTGCTCGACAAAGACCCCTGGCTTCTCGGCGTCGAAAACGGCGTGGTGGATCTGCGGACTGGCCTGCTGAGAGATGCTGCGCGAGAGGACTATGTGACGCGGCGGGCGACTGTCGCCTACGACCCGGATGCCCAGGCGCCGCGATGGGAAAAGTTCACCCAAGAGATTACCGGCCGACCCGACGCCAGGGGCGGCTTCACGCCCAGGCCCGGGCTGGTCAGCTACCTGCACCGGGGCTTGGGCTACGGCCTCACAGGTACGACGGGTGAGCAGAAAATGTTCATGGCCATAGGTGAGGGGTCCAACGGCAAGAACGTCCTGCTTGACACCCTGCAGGAGATCATGGGCGACTACTGCGTGACGGTGCCGCCCGAAGCGCTGATGGCGGCTCGAGGCGATGCAGATGCAGAGCGCCCGTCCCCGGTGGCAGCCACACTGGCCGGCGCGCGTCTAGCTATCAGCAGCGAATCCAAAGACGGTCAACGGCTCGATGTCGCGCTGGTCAAACGCCACACTGGCGGGGGCTACATGACCGCGCGCTTCATGCGCGAGAACAGCTTCAGATTCGAGATTTCACACAAGTTGTGGCTGATGACGAACCACCGGCCAGCTCTCGACCACCTTGACGACGCGTTGCGCGGGCGCCTGCACTTGATTCCGTTCGACATGCGGTGGAACCGGCCCGGCCACCCAGCGCGCAACCCCGCCCTGCCTGACGGCGACAAGAACTTGCTGGCCACGCTGCGCGCCGAGGCGCCGGGCATCCTGGCATGGTTGGTGCGCGGCGCGGTTGCCTACTACCAGCGCGGGCTTGAGCCTCCAACTGAGGTGGTGCAGATGACGCAAGCTTTTTTCCAGGAGCAGGATCCCCTCGGCCGGTGGCTGGACACTACGAAGCGGTGCGAGGCGCGAGAAGGGGTGGCCGCCAGCGAGTTGTTCAACACGTTTCGCTCATGGTGCGGTGAAGAGGGCGAGGCGGGTGGGCCGCAAACCCAAAAGGCATTCTCGCTCGCGCTCCAGCAGCGCGGCGTGCAGAAGCTCGAGACCAAGGGCGCAAATCTCTACGGGTTGCGGATTGCATGTCCAGGAGACCTCGCATGAAGTCGGTCGCTCAATGCGCAGCTGAGCGCACGTTCGACGTTGTCGGCGACGGCCCTTCGTGCGAAGCGCTGCAGATTTCGCCTTTTTGCGCGGTGGAGGGTGGAGGGTTGCGGAAGGTATTCCCAGTTCATCCTATAGAGGTCATTTTTTCTTCTATAGAGAGAAATGTAGGAAAACCCTCCACCACCCTCCACCCTCCACCAGGACGGTTTCAAGGCAGTGCCCGCGCTGGTATGGCCGAGCCGGATCTTGTTTGCGCGTCGCCTATGCGGGGGGCAATATGTTCACTTTGATCCAGACTAACGCACGCGGCGTGCGGATGGGCACGTCGAGCCCAACGCATCGCTACACCGATGCCCAGGTTGAGCACGCATGCGAGATGCGCGCGGCCGGAACGACGGTGAAGGCTGTGGCCGACCTCATCGGGTGCAACCCCAGCGCAGCGTGGCGGTGGGCCGCTGGCCACCGGCGCCGTGCGCCAGAGGCGGTGCGGGCCGTCCGCCCAAAAGGGGCCGAATTGCCTCGCCACGGCAGAGGTCCTGCACACTTTACCTGGGTAAACACCCCCATCCCCCTGGGCGGACTCCCACGGGGACTCCATGACCACTGCTTCCCATCCACGAAGTGCCCTCCTGATGTGTGGCACATTGAATGCCAAAGAGCTTTCGTGCGTGCCAGCCCATACGAAGTTGATCTGCTCAACCAGGCCACCAACAGTGTCACCGGTTTGCAGTTCAACTTGATTCCGAAATGAGAAGCGAAAACTGGGGAGGGTTGCGCGCGGGAGCTGGCCGGCCAGGAAACGTTCGCCTTGTGGAGGATACGAGGCGCTTGGATATTCGCCAGATGCAGAAAGCCGGTCTATTTAGGGCTCCGTGGCAAGGCATGTGGTGGTGGAAGAACCCTCGAACTCTTGCGACGACCTCCACCATCTCAGTCAGAACATCCCAAACTCACATGTTGATTTCCTACGAAGTTGGGGGCTCGCTGGTGCGGGAGAACATCGATCTGAGTCATGCCGCGTGTGGATTCGGGGGAACTCGGGTGATGATGTTGTGCCCGGGATGTGGGCAGCGCTGTTCCGTGATGTTCTTCGCCGAAAGGACTTTTCGATGCAGGCAATGCCATCGGCTGTCCTACGAGTCGCAGAGTGAATCTCGGCTGGGACGCCTTGCAATCAAGCGGCAGAGGATCCAGCGACAGTTAGGTCCTAATGGCAGGCGAAAAAAAGGTATGCACCTCGACACCTACCGCCAGCAGTTTGAAAAACTACTGGCGATTGAAATGGCGATCGACGATGAGATTAGCCGCTGCTTGTGATGGCCGCCGACTATTCCAAGCCTAGAAAGGCGCGGCCCCGTGGATCTTGCCGGCCGGCCCAGTTGACCTTGACCGCTACCCCTGACCAGACCGATCAGTCCGACATCCTTTCCTTGTGCGACGACAACCTGGAATTCACGCGCAGCTGTTCGAAGGTATCTAGGCACGGCTGCTGACGCCCTTCCGCTACTACGGCATCCTGGAAGAGTCGGTCGATTATTCGTTCACAACGCAAATGACTGGGAGTTGATTGCCCCTGCTCTGACCACTAGACGCGCCCCAGCTATCACGCGCGGCGAAGCATGCTGAGATGTCCATCAAGCATCGCCCAGGCCTCCTCACTGATGACTAGATGCCTTACACGAGGATTCTCCATGCCCTTAGCAAATGCTCCAAATGTCTTCCACTCGAGCTGCTTCCTGTCTCGACCCCGTACTCGTTCAGTCCCGGTAACGTGACTAACTATTTCCTCCTGCAAGACACGATCCAATCCGACCGCATCGCGCGACTTCAAGAATCCGGTGCCTGGACGCCCCCATGCCTCAAAGTCAAGTAGCTTTGGGATGGCTGCGGCGGGTAAGTCCCGACCTTGTATCGAAACACATTCGGCATAGTCAGCAAACGCTGCCGACACAAAGCTCTCCCTGGCAGCATCAACGAACGGCGACACAGCAGAAGAATAAGAAATGGCCAACTGAGTTTTTGCCCTCGTCATCGCAACGTAGAGCCGGCAGAGGTCCCTAAACGACTCCTCGGCAGGAAGATTGGGATGTGGGAGCACGCCCAACGAACAATTGATGACTACGACCGAATCGAACTCGAATCCCTTAGTCTGTTCAAGGTCCGATAGGAAAATGCGACCAGAGCTCACGTCCGTGTCGGCTGCAAGTATCGGTAGCGAAAGCTCAGTGCCAAGCTGCTCCACCGCCGCTTGACTGAATCCGCAAATGGCCAGGCAATACCGCTGGTTCTGCAGCCCATCTTCGGCACAAGCGAGAAGAAAGCCGAGTCCACGCTCCAGCTCCTCGACGAAAGATGACGCTTCAAGAAGAAGTGGCTTGGGAGAGGAAAAGCTAGCGTACTCTGGTTCCAGGACCTCCAGATTCATGGCGCCTTTGGGCATGGTCTCCAGCGCACGTTTCAAAACCTGGTTGGCTGCTGTCAAGATCTGTCGGCTGTTCCGGTAGTTTTGATTTAGCCGGACGGAGCGTCCCGAAGTGTCGATCCCTGCCGCCTTAAGGTCTGTCGACTTGGTGTAGATAGTCTGTGCGGCATCACCGCACAGAAAGAGGTCGTTTTCTCCCGTGTGCGTCAATCGGCGAATGATGGCCAGTTCCAGCGTGCCAAGATCCTGGGCCTCGTCGACGAGGACCGCGCGGTACTCCGGCTGTAGAGTTGTTAGGTGTCGATGCAACGCGGCCACGATACCAAGGTCGTCGATCACACCGACCGCGTCCATCTTGCGCTCCCATCCGGCCAGCCCTTCGAGGATCATCGTCCGAAAGCGCTCGTCGAGAGGGACGATTCGCCCCTGGCGGTCCATCTGCAGATAGCCGGCACGTTCACGGGGCGCAAAGCTACTGCGCACGAAGTCGAATTCTTGTCGCAGGTAGTCGTTTGCGTAAATACCGCGGGAGTTTAGCGATTGCACGACTTCAAGCATGATGTCTGCATCACGGTTGTTGTTCTGGCATAGGAAGTATTCCTGCCAGACATCATCAACGTGTTCGGGTATCGCATGCGGGTTCTTTGCGATGCTCCGCTTTGTGTAGTAATCCCTACGGTGCGGCTCCAACTGCATCAGCTTGTCGAAGCACAGATCGAAAATCGACATCACACGCAGATTGTTTGGGCGCAACGTGCCCCGTTGGGCATCGACGAGCCTGTCGATCAACGTTGCAAGCGCTGGGCTCAGTGTCACGATTAGTACGGGCGCGGGCGAGTACAGGTCTGCCAGTCTCAGCGCCCGATGCACCACGACACAGGTCTTGCCCGATCCACTGACCCCCGCCATGCGCGCTGGACCTTTGAAGTTCCTGTCAACATGCTGGCGTTGCGACGGATGGAGATACAGCATCCACTTCTCGAATGATGCTGTTTGAACGAAGTGCTGGAAAAGCTCGGGATCGACGTCTGACAACAGAACCGCGGCATCACTCGACTGCAGTGACTCCACAGCCACGGCTGGCAGGGCCTCTACTGGCTTCGCCGCATTTGAGTACAGATCGATTCGACTCTTCGCGTTCGTCACGTCCCCAGCTCGCAGCGAGATCAGGACATCCATCAGAGCGTCTTGGCGCTGGGCTGGCGCACACATGGTGCAGACGCTGAAGATGAGATCGTCGTCAGAAATGGATTCAACCTTCGCGACCTCGGCCCGGACATCCGGCGCAAGGTCGTGGAGGATTCGCTCGACATAGCGATCCGGCAGCAACTTGATTAGGGGCCCGACACTGAGATCAGACTCCCCTGCGATTCGGCCGCCTGGGCCTAGTGCTGGATCCGAAACTCGGACCTTGTCCAGAATCAGAGTTTCACCCTGTTGTTTGGCAACAAAGTCGAGCCCTTTGTTGCGGTCCAGCCAAGCGTCAACCGTGTCATGGTCACCCGCATACAGAAACAGGCACACCCCATTGTTCACGACCGTCACAAGCCGTGCAAAGCCGGTCAGGTCGTACTTCACGCAGTGTGGTACGCGGCTCTCGCCATGATTGGTCCGAGCGACTCCTCTGAAGACCTCCTCGAAGTTAGTGCCGTCGAGCTTGGCACGTCCCCAGATGCCCTGCACAGTCTCTGCTGCCTTCTGGTATCTGCCGCCCTTTTGATAGAGATCACGCAGCGACAGCGTGAACGCTTCTCCTTGCAGAAAACGCATGAAAACTCCTACTTTAAGCCGTATGTGCCAGTTACTGGATGCTTCTGAAATACCGTTGGAAGGAAGCCTGCTCAGGTATCAAAAGTTGGCGTGACGCGATACAAAAGGGCAACACCCAAAGCTGCAGATCCTTCGATTTGGGAAATTCAAACACCGATAGCGGTTTGTCGAACGCCACCGTCTTGGGGTAGATCAGAATTACATCGCCCTGGCCGTTCAGGTAGCTCTGGCCGTAGGCCTGCAACTGGTAGAAGTCGGCCTGCGAGAGGCCGTACTTGTCGGTGCCGTTCGCCTTCAAGCCGTCCAGCAGCTTCCATTTGGTGTCCAGCACCAGGCCGTCGCGGCCACCCTCCCGAATCAGCAGATCGGGCTTCAGCCGAAACCAGTTCTGCTCCCGGTGGCGTACCAGGTGATGGCTGCGAGCCTGGGTCTTCAGGATCAGTGGCTGCGCCAATTGCTTTGCCAGGTGCTTGGCGACGAATGCTTCGAACACGGCCTCCATCGGGAACAGCAGCGATGGCGCACTGTGGCCGCCCGTGCCGGTCAGGGGCGACTCCTCGTCAAGGATCAGGCGGGTCCACGCCAGTGCGTCGGCGTAGTACCCCATGCCCCGATCCAGACGCACCCGCTGAAAGTCGATTCGGGGCTGCGCCGACGCGGGTACGTCCGCGAAAATGAACTGAAGTTCGCGGGCCAGTTGCTGGTTGGCCTGGGACGCCGACAGCATCAACACCTGCCGCAGTGCGGCGTGCAGCAAGCGGTTTTCCGGGCGGTCGGTCGAAAACTCTCCGTGCTCGGTGAAGAAGCGGTCGGCGCGATAAAGGTTCTGCCGCAGGTGCGGCGCTATCAGCAGCTTGCCTCGCAAGGCGAAGAGGTTGTCTTGCCGGCTCGAATAGTCGCTGCGCAGCCCGCGCTTGACGATGCGCTCGACCGTGCTGAGGAACTCCGCGATGAAGACCTCCAGCAGCGGCATTCGCGCCGCCGCGATCTTGGCGCTGTCGGTCTGTACGTGGCGGAAGCCCTGCAGGCAGCAGAGCATCTCGATCAGCAGCTGGCGCGCCTCTCCGGCGCCACCGCCGATGGCCTTCCCGACCTTGGGTAGTACCTCGATTTGGAACCCATCCGGTGCACGGATCACGCCGACAAAGCTGGTGACCTGCACCGCTCGGCGCCCCCGGCGCTGCGTGAGGCGCAACCACGCCGCCTCTCGCGC
>Ga0075157_10002789_pt1 | contig 10078 bp, 9 predicted proteins | sample JI81BgreenDNA_FD_70967 | JGI IMG/M metagenome (GOLD analysis project Ga0075157, IMG submission 70967) | Wastewater effluent complex algal communities from Wisconsin, to seasonally profile nutrient transformation and Carbon sequestration -... | ecosystem: Engineered > WWTP > Effluent > Algae...
TTGCAAAATGGAAAAGTCTTTATGGAGGATAATATCAACAAAACAGTTGATACATACCTTTCTTGGGGACAAAAACAACTTGGCGAGCGTACTTGGGATGCTTCTAAAAAGCCAGCCATTCACGATATGCTTGAGATACAGCATGTTGTTTTGAAAAACATACAAGATAATATTGCTGTGAATTTTGATGTAAAAGACAATATTTATATTGAAATTGTTTATACTGTTTTAAAGAAAAGTTATTGCTATCAAGTACACTTCTATCTGCGTAATCAGGAAGGGGTACGTGTTTTTGTGGCAATTGATAATAAATTTTCACTCTACGCAGAAACACCCCAAGAAGAAGGGACTTACAAAGAAGTTTGCGTAATCCCCAAAAATCTTCTCAACGAGGGTATGTATTTCTTAGAAGCTCTGATTTGTACTTGTCCCACCAACAAAGACTACTTTGTTACTCTACCAGATGTGCTTTCTTTCCAAATCACTGACGATATGAGCCAAGAAGGAGTGAGAGGAAACTGGTTTAGGGAATGGCCTGAATCCATGATTCGTTATAATTTCAACTGGAATATTCAGAAAATCTCATAGACCATGCTAAAAGTTCGTATTTATGGAGATTCATTGGGATTGCCTCGAATAGGGTATGTAATTAATTCTGAGCGTTATGTAAGCCTAATCGAGAACTATTTCAGAAAGAAAGATGTAGAACTTGAACTTCTTGACCGAACCCGTATCAATTCAACAGTAACATATCTGTACAAATGGTATTTAGAGGATAAGGCTTATTTTGGAGAGAAAGGAGACATACTCATCATTCATTGTGGTATTTGCGATTGTGCCCCTCGTCCTATTCCGCCTGCTGTTCGTAATTATATTTCCCGCCTCAAAGGCAGACTTCAAAAAATACTGATTAAACTGATTAAGAATAATAGAGCCCTACTCCAAAAAAATAACTTTATTTGGAGAGTTACAGAACCCACTGTGTTTGAAGAAACCTATCAAACGTGGTTTAAGGATGCTGTTAATCATTTTAAACATATTTTTATTATCAATATTGCACCCACCAACGAGACAACAGAAAAACACTCACCAGGGCTTACCAAAAGTATTAATCAATACAACGAGATGATTAATGCCTTAAAGAGCCTGTCCCAAGCAGAAAGCAAGGTGCATTTTGTGGATATACATGATGTTATCAAAAAAAACTACGAGGTTATAGATGAGTATATACTCAAGGAAGATGGGCATCATATTACTCCAAAAACACATGCAATTATTTATCAATCCATTATAGAAAAACTCCAAAACTAAACATGGCTGAAGCTAAAAATTTACTTTTTGTTGTGAACATCCAAACACAATTCAAGTCGCTTTTTCCTTTGGCTCGTTTTTTAAAAAATAATTCGGCTTTCAATCCTGTATTTTTTCTCGATTCTACCTATCATGAGCTTTACGAAGCCAAAAACACCTGTGAAACAGCGGGTTTTTCTTATGTGGAATTCACTACAGAGCAAGCTCAAAAAACTGGCAAAACCTTCCATTATAATCTTCTTTTGCTATTATTGAGAGTGTTGAATTCCTTATTGTGCAAGCTCTTGAGAAAAAAGTATGCAGAGTTTTTCGGACACCTGAGAAACAACATTATTGAGAAAAAAAATAATAGTTCTGCTATTCAAAATATTTGTAAACAGCAAGCTATTCAGGGGATTATTTTATCAGAAACTTCGCCCACTTACCAAACGCTGCATATTCTAAAAGCAGCCCAAAGACTTGACATCAAGACTTTTTTAATGCCTTTTACAGTGGCAAACTATATCGAATTTGCTGAAGCGATTTTTAGAAGACTTGAAAAATATGAAATCAAAGGCTTTTATAAAAAACTTGTTGCTTTTTTGTATCCCAAATGGAAGCTTCACTACAAAGGGAAACATATTTTATATTTTCATCTGGAGGAAATACTGGCTTTGGAATGGCTGGGACTTGCTCCCCAAAAACCTTGGATTTATAATGGTTTGCAAATAGATAAAATGATTTTTGATAGTCAATATTTGAAGGATTATTATACACAAGAAGGGCTGGATTCGAAAAAAATGGAGATATTGGGGGCTCTTTACTTGGATACATTCCACGAAAAGCTACTCTACAAAGAAAAATTGGTGACTGACCTCACAGAAACACTACATTTCAAAGAGCAAAAACCCGTGGTGCTTTGTGCTTTGCCTCCCGATTTTCATGCAAATCCCAACTACCAGAACCACAACGAAATGATTGCTGATTGGATGAATTTACTTGGTAATCAGAATAAATATAATGTAGTGGTAAGCTTGCACCCACGAAGCAGTTATGAAAAGCTACAATACATCGAAACAGAAAACATAAAGATTTTTAGAGGGGCAATCGAAGAAATAGTGCCTATTTGTGATATATTTGTGGCAAATGTTTCAGCTACTATCCGAATGGCATTGGCATGCAAGAAAATAGTGTTGAATTATGATATTTTTCAGTGGAACTATACGGATTATGTGGGGATAGATGCTGTGATTACCGTTAATCAGACAAAGTTGTTTCATGAGGAGTTTGCAAAAATCGTCCACGAACCAGACTATATTTCTCAAAAAACAAAAATTTATAGTCAAAAGAAAGACTATTTTGGAGTTATAGATGGTAAATCTGGGGAAAGAATACTAAATTTATTTCAACAACAAATTCTATAAGATGAAAATTATCGTTATTGGTGCAGGTAGAATGGGCACTCGCCACATACAAGGTTTATTGCAAATTTCTGATATTAAGGAGATTGTAATTGTTGATTTGAAAGAGGAAGCACTTGAAAATGCTAAAAATACTTTAGGGGAACAAACTTCTAAAAGGTTAATATTTAATACATTAGAACAGTTTTTAGCGACACCTTCCCAAGCTGATATTGTGATAGATGCTTCTACTGCTCAAAATAGAATTGAAAGATTAGAGACTATTCTAAAAACTAATTGCAAATATATCCTTATAGAAAAGCCTCTAGGGCAAAGTTTGGAAGAAGTAGAAGAGCTTATTCGTTTTTCGAAAAAACAAAATACTCCAATCTTTGTAAACCTGAATATGAGAATGTATGAGGTATTCAGGAAAATACGTCAAGATCTACAAGAATTACCTCAATTACAAGGTTTTGTAAATATATCAATTAATACAGGTACATTGGGTATTGGAGCCAATGGAATTCATTATTTAGATTTATCTATGTTTTTGCTTGATGCAAATAGAACAGAATTGGTAGCAGGTGAAATTGAGGAAGCCGTTATTCCAAGTGGTAGAGGGGCTAATTTTGGCGACTTTGGAGGCTGGGCTACTATTAAATTTTTTAAAGATAACATTTATAAAGGGCGTTTACAAATCTCCATGAGTTCCGAAAGTACAGCTTTTGGCAGCTGGGAAATAGTTGCTCCTCATGGAAGAGTACAATTCAATGAAGTGGAAGGCAAGTTAAACTATCAACTTCGTAAAGCTGATAGTCAAATGCCTATTAATCGATATTTTGCAGATTATCAGCCCATAGAAACTAAAAGTTTTGAATCACCTTTTTTGGGAGATTTGACAAAATTATGGGCAGAAACTTTAATCAAAGATAGTAAATCTTTGTTGCCCTTATTAGAAGAAAGCTATGAGACTCATAAATTAATGTTTGAATGGCTTGCTTTAAGTAAAACACATCAAAAAATATTTCCTATTACTTAATGATTCACATGGAACAAATTCTTTTAGTGGGTACTGGATACATGGGTATTGAGTATGCCAAAGTCTTAAATGCATTAAATCAGAAATATATAGTTATTGGAAGAGGAGAAGAGAATGCAAAAAAATTTGAAGAAGTTATAGGGACTAAACCAATAGTAGGAGGCTTACAAAAATACCTATCAGAAAACAAAAAAATACCTACTTGTGCAATAGTTGGTGTTAGTATAGAAACATTAGCAGAAACTACTCTACAGTTGATAGAGGCTGGTGTAAAAAAAATATTATTAGAAAAACCTGGTTTTGGAGAGATAGAAGAGTTTAATCTAATATGGAATGCTGCTCATATCCATCAAACAGAAATATTTTTAGCATATAATCGTAGATATTATGCGTCTACGTTAAAAGCAAGAGAAATTATAAAAGAAGATGGAGGTGTAATGTCTTTTAATTTTGAATTTACAGAATGGTCTCATAGTATTCAACATTTACCCAAACATCCTACAGAGCTACAAAATTGGTTTATGGGTAATTCAACTCATGTTATAGACTTGGCGTTTTTCTTAGGAGGAAAACCTTTACAAATAAATACATTTGTAAAAGGAAAAGGAAATTTATCTTGGCATAATAAATCTTCTATTTTTGCTGGAGCAGGCGAAACTCACAATGGGGCATTGTTTTCTTATCAGGCTAATTGGCAAGCTCCGGGGCGTTGGGGACTAGAAATCAATACAGCTAAACACAGATTGATTTTCAGACCTTTAGAAAAGTTGCAAATCCAAAAAATAGGTTCTGTAGCCGTTGAATTTGTTGAAGGAATAGATTATAGTTTGGATGAGCAATTTAAGCATGGGCTTTATTTACAAACAAAGAATTTTTTAGAAAATAACTATACAGATTTTTGCTCTTTGGGAGAACAAAAAAGTATGCTAAATATTTATAAGCAAATAGGTGGTTACTAATTATGTATGGAAACTCTGAAAAATTGCCAAAGGCAAATTATTCTTATTTTATTAAATTAGATGAATCGGTAAATCAAGTATTAGATTTTTATGAGAAAATTTATCCAGCTATTTTTATCTATAAAAAAGTAAATATTAAATATGCAATAGCCAGAACTATTTTTTACGAATGTTTTAGATTAGGATATCATAAATTTTACTTTAGAATATATAAAAAAGAGGATATTCCTCAAGAAACAATTTTTAAATCTATAGCTACATATTTAAGTGACAATATAATAGATAAAAAAGACATAGACAATCAATATAAAATAAACTTTAAAGAGCTTTTTTTACGCCCTTATAAAAAAGTACAAGATTGGATAAATCCAATTAAAGAAAAGGATATAAAAAAAGATATTTTAATTTATACTCATGAGAATAGATTTGTATATTTTTTAAATCCTATACTTAAATACTTTTCAAGTTATACATATCTGCATTATGGTTATTTAAATGTAGAAAATGCTACTCGAGAAACTAATCAACCATGTGTAAATTTAGAACCTTTTGCAAAAAAGGCTCATCCTGCGATATTTAACAACCGTTTATTGATGACATTTTTTAGTAATTTAATATATCAAGTAAACCTACTAGATACTCTATTTAGCTATCATCAACCTAAGTGTTTGTTACTTGTAGAAGGGTTTTCTGCAAATGACGAAATAGCAAGTCAAGTAGCTAAAAAATATAATATACCAACTATCTGTATTCAACAAGGCTGGGACTTTATAGCATCCCCAAGTAGTAAAAATCTGAGTTTTGATAAAATGCTTGTATGGGGTAACGCTTTGGCTGAATATCAGCAACCTTATAGTCCCAAAACTCAGTTCAAAAGTGTTGGAAATCATATTTTACAAAGCTCCGAAGATTGTATAAAAGAAGATAAAATCGTCTTTTTACTCCAAGCACGAGTAGTCGAATCTGCATTTATAGATGAAGAAATTTGGGATAAAATATGGCAGTTTATCTTCTTTACAGCTTCAAACTTTCCTAATTACACGGTGGTTGTCAGACCACATCCTGTTCATCCAATTTCTAAAGATGAGATAAACGCCATCAAAAAATATCCTAATATTAATATTTCAACACCACAACAGGAAAGTTTAAACCAAGTTCTTTGTACATCAAAATTTTCAGTAGCTATCAATTCTGCAACAATTTTAGAAAGTATAGGAAGAGAAACCATCCCAATTATCTTTAATTTGACATCTGTACCCCACTATAATCCAAATATTCATGATGTTCAAGCTGGTTTAGAGGTGAAAAATTTAGAAGATGCTCAAAATATTTTAGTAAAACTTATAAAAGATATTCCTTATCAAAAACTCATTTATCAAAAACTAAAATCTTATCAAAAACAAATATTTGAAAGTTTTGGAGAGGAAGCCTTAACGCTAATTGTTAGAGAAATAAAAGAATATATAGTATTTAAAGAGAGTTAATCAAGATAATAATAGATATCTATAAAAATAATGTAAATTCGGGATTATAAATCTGTCTAAATATAACAAGAGTTCAGGAAATTAGATGAAAATAAATTGATGAAAATATTTATCTGTGTAGATAATGCTTGTATCGAAAAGCAGAAATATTTATCCAATCATTAGTTGTCTAGTGAAATCAAGATACAACAACCCACTAGCAAATCTTCTTTGCAAGAGTGAAATCATTACTCAGGCTATAAATGACTTGAATACTATTGTAAACGACTTGTTTTAGAGGATTTGAAAAGTTATTTTCCTAATAGCCTAATCATCAAAGATTTGTATAACTCATAGAAAGAGTATCTTTACTCATGATGATTCTATCCCAAATGCTTTGTGAAAAGTCTCAAAGAACGATATGGATTATAAGAAATTATCAGTTTGTCATCTCAGAAGAATTCATCAACATCAGGTTTTCAAAGACACTGCTAAGAGAGGAAAATCATCTGTGGGTTGGTTTTATGGTTTCAAATTACATTTACTTATCAATCAAAAAGGAGAACCTATTCATTTTCAAATTACACCAGCCAACGTGGCTGATAACAACCACGTTACACTTGAATATATGTTAAAAAATGTCAAAGGGCTCTGTTTTGGAGATAAAGGATACCTTTCTAAGCTTTGGAATAAGTTTTATAACAATGGACTCAAATTAGTAACCAAGACTAAAAGAAATGCTAAAAATATACTTACTCTGTTACAAGAATGCTATTTACTTGCTAAAAGAGCCATCATTGAATCTGTTAATGATATTCTTACTTCTGTTTTTGATATAGAACATTTCAGACACAGAAAATTTATCAATGCTTTCTATGCCAACTGTTTTTATCCTAATCACTAACTCACATAAGTTTAATAATATTTTATAACTTGTCCTGATTTTTGGGAGTATTATAGCACTTATTTTGAAATAATTTTTAATTAGTTATCAAAATAAAAAGTGGTAAAATATCATATTTTACCACTTTTTATATAAACTTTATTCATTGAAAATTATTTTTTTAAACCTTCAATAAGGACTTGAATACTATTATTTAAAACTTCTGCAACACCACCCAAAATTTCGAGACTAATCTCTTCTTTACTTGTTTTGTATTTGAGTGTGCCAGCATCTAACGTAGAAATAATCGCAGCGTGACTATTTAGTATTTGGAATGAGCCTTTTTTGCCTGGTAGTGTGGCAGATACAACTTCACCAGAAAAAACTTGCTTATCAGGGGTAATTATTTCTAAAAACATATTGTCTTTGGATAAAGGTCTTAAAAGAAACTTAGCAGGTTTTATTCCTGCTAAGTATTATCATTATTTTTTAGACGCTTCAGCAAGAAGTTTCTCTCCTTTAGCGATAGCTTGTTCAATTGTTCCAACTAAGTTGAAAGCAGCTTCTGGTAAGTGGTCTAACTCACCATCCATAATCATATTAAAGCCTTTGATGGTATCTTTAATATTTACGAATTCTCCCTTCAAACCTGTGAACTGCTCTGCTACGAAGAATGGCTGAGACAAGAAACGTTGTACACGTCTAGCTCTGTTTACAGTTTCTTTATCTTCGTCAGAAAGTTCATCCATACCCAAGATAGCAATAATATCTTGTAATTCTTTATATCTCTGAAGAGTTCTTTTTACACGTTGAGCTGTTCCATAATGCTCATCTCCTAATACTTGAGGGTCAAGGATACGAGATGTAGAATCAAGAGGATCCACAGCGGGGTAAATACCTAACTCAGCAATTTTACGAGAAAGTACTGTTGTTGCATCCAAGTGAGCAAATGTAGTTGCAGGAGCAGGGTCAGTCAAGTCATCGGCAGGTACATATACAGCCTGTACAGATGTGATAGATCCTCTCTTAGTCGAAGTAATACGCTCTTGCATCAAACCCATTTCACTCGCAAGTGTAGGTTGGTAACCTACTGCAGAAGGCATACGACCTAAAAGAGCTGATACTTCAGAACCTGCTTGTGTAAAGCGGAAGATATTATCAATAAAGAATAGAATGTCATTTCCTTTTCCTTCGCCATCACCATCACGGAAATACTCAGCGATAGCAAGACCAGAAAGAGCTACTCTTGCTCTTGCTCCTGGAGGCTCATTCATCTGACCAAATACCAAAGTAGCTTGAGATTTTTCTAATTCTGCCATATCAACTTTGCTCAAATCCCAACCACCTTCTTCCATAGAGTGTTTGAAATCTTTGCCATAACGAATAATGTCAGATTCAATAAATTCACGAAGAAGGTCATTTCCTTCACGTGTACGCTCACCTACACCAGCAAATACAGATAAACCTGAGTAAGCTTTTGCGATGTTATTGATAAGTTCTTGAATAAGTACAGTTTTTCCCACACCAGCACCACCAAATAAACCAATTTTACCACCTTTTACATAAGGAGCTAACAAGTCGATAACTTTGATACCTGTGTAAAGTACTTCCGTTGAAGTTGCTAAATCTTCGAAACGAGGGGGGCGATTATGAATAGAACGTCCTTTTGCTTTATCTGGTTGCTTGATACCATCAATTGCATCACCTACTACATTGAAAAGTCTTCCTTTAATAGCTTCACCTGTAGGCATGGTAATGGTAGTTCCTAAATCTACTACATCCATACCTCTTTGCAAACCATCGGTACTATCCATTGCGATAGCTCTTACACGGTCTTCACCGAGGTGTTGCTGACATTCCAAAATAATTTTCTGACCGTTAGGTTTGGTAACTTCAAGTGCATTAAGAATTTCAGGTAGTACAGCACCTTCTGTTGAGAAGCTTACATCTACTACAGGACCAATCACTTGCGTAATTTTGCCAATATTAGCCATTTTTTATAAAAAGTTTAAAAACCAGTACTTATTTAGCGTGCAAATTTAATGGAATAAAATTGAAACCAAAAATCCTATCAAGAAATATTTTTATTCAAATGTAATCTCATGAAGACTTTTCAGTTTTAAATCTTTATCTGATACAATTAGCTTTTCTTTACCGACTAACCAATCAATATTGAGCTGGCTATCGTCATAAATAATTCCACCTTCTGATTGTGGAGAATAAAAATTATCACATTTATATAGAACTTCTGCTACATCACTTAATACTACAAAACCATGTGCAAAACCTCTTGGAAGGTACAACTGCTTTTTATTTTCTGCTGATAAATGAAATCCTAACCATTTTCCAAAAGTAGGAGAGTTTTTACGAATATCTACTGCTACATCATAAATTTCTCCTTTTACAACTTTGATAAGTTTGGCTTGGTCGTGTGGTGGTTTCTGAAAATGTAAGCCTCTGAGTACACCATATTTAGAGAATGAATGGTTGTCTTGTACAAAAGGTAAATTAATACCACTTGCTTTATGAAATTCTTGCTGATTAAAACTTTCATAAAAATAACCACGCTCATCTTCAAATAAGCGTGGTTCAAATATTAATAATCCTTCTATTTCGGTTTGGATAAACGGCATAGTAAATAGATTGGTTAAATGAATTTTGATTGAAGAAATATAAAATTATTTTTTGATTAATTTTTGAAGCTCTTTTTCTTCAATTTTTACACTATATTGTTTTTTAAGATTCTCTATCCATTCAGTTTCTAAAAAAACTTGGTAGTCAGATATCACTTGTCCTTTTGCTTCATCAAATGTTTTTGTACGAGGTGCTTCAATACTATTGATTTGAACCATTAGCAAACGACCATTTTGAGTTACTTTATGTTTTCCTTCCTTCCACTCTATACCAGCAGGTAAGCTATTGTTACCTTTTTCGTAAGGTCTGAGTTCTGTAACTTTTAAATTCAAAGGGTTACTTGCATTCATTTGTTTTTCAATGCCTTTTAAAGCATAGGTAAACATTTGTAATTCTACTCTACTATTAGG
>Ga0075157_10002791_pt1 | contig 10071 bp, 7 predicted proteins | sample JI81BgreenDNA_FD_70967 | JGI IMG/M metagenome (GOLD analysis project Ga0075157, IMG submission 70967) | Wastewater effluent complex algal communities from Wisconsin, to seasonally profile nutrient transformation and Carbon sequestration -... | ecosystem: Engineered > WWTP > Effluent > Algae...
GCCGTCACCGGCGTTGTCGGAGGTCTTGGAAGCCACTTCCTTGACCATCTGGGCGCCCATGTTCTGCAGCTTGTCTTTCAGCTCGATTTCCTTGGCCACGGACACGCCGTCCTTGGTCACCGTGGGGGCGCCGAAGGAGCGCTCGAGCACCACGTTGCGGCCCTTGGGGCCCAGGGTCACTTTCACGGCGTTGGCCAGGATGTTCACACCCTCGACCATGCGGGCGCGGGCTTCGCCGCCGAAAATTACGTCTTTTGCTGCCATTTTTCAGTTTCCTTCAGTATTGGGTTGATTTCTGTGTGGAGCTTCCAGCTGCCCGCCCGCAGGCGGACGGCAGGAAGATCACTTCTCCACCACGGCGAAGAGGTCGTCTTCCTTCATGACCAGCAGTTCGTCGCCATCGACCTTGACGGTCTGGCCGCTGTACTTGCCAAACAGAACGCGGTCGCCGACTTTCACGCTCAGGGCTTTGGTCTCGCCCTTGTCGTTCGTCTTGCCCGGGCCGACAGCCATCACCTCACCCTGGTCGGGCTTTTCGGCGGCGTTGTCGGGGATCACGATGCCCGAAGCGGTCTTGGTTTCGTTTTCCATGCGCTTGACGATCACGCGATCGGCGAGAGGACGAAGTTTCATGAGATCTCCTGAGAAATAAAAGAACGTTGCGGAAACAGGTGCGTAGGGCGGTTGTTAGCACTCAACCCTATCGAGTGCTAATGATAGGGGCTCGGAGCCACAATTTCAAGGGCCCCATGCCGCAACAACCTCCAGAAGGCGGGGGAACATAGGCCCGCTGCCAGCGAACCAACCGGCCATGCGCTACTTTCTGGCCCCTATGTCGTCCCCCACTTCGCTCCCCACTTCCCCATCTGCCGTGCTGTCCGCCGTGCCATCCGCCGTGGTCTTCCTGGGGCTGGCGGTGGTCCTGTCCCCAGCGCTGGCCAGTGAGGAGCCGCCCTCGGCCGGTGCCCTCCAGCCGGTGGTGGTTTCCGGCGCGCGTGGCGAACTGGACACCTGGCAGGGGGCCGCGAGCGCCGATGTGGTGGATGGTGCCGGCCTGCGCGACGGGCAGCTCCAGATCAATCTCTCCGAAGGCCTGGGTCGTGTGCCGGGTTTGGTCATCCGCAACCGCCAGAACTACGCGCAGGACCTGCAAGTATCCCTGCGCGGTTACGGCGCCCGCGCCACATTCGGGGTACGCGGGGTTCGCCTGTTCGTCGATGGCATTCCCGCCAGTGCCCCGGACGGCTCGGGGCAGGTGGCCAACTTCCCGCTGGGCAGCGCCGACCGTGTCGAGGTGGTGCGGGGGCCCTTCTCCAGCCTGTACGGGGCCTCGTCGGGCGGCGCCATTCTGCTCTACACGCAGGACGGTCGGCAGCCTGCCGAATGGCGCACCGGCGCCGTGGCTGGCCCCGACGGTTTGTGGCGCCTCTCCACCCAGGCCATCGGCCAGACTGGCAGCGCCGCCGATCCTGGCTGGAGCTATACCCTCGATGTGGGCAAGTTCGCCACCGACGGACTGCGGGCACAATCCGCCGCCGACCGCAGCACCGCCAACGTGAAACTCTCCCGGGCCCACGAAGGAGGCCGAAGCGTGCTGGTGTTCAACCGGCAGACCGGCTTTGCCCTGGACCCCCAGGGCCTGACGCGCGCGGAACTGCAAGCCAATCCTGGCCAGGCAGCGCCCAACGCCCTGGTATTCAATACCCGCAAATCTACCGCGCAGAGCCAGCTGGGGTTCGCGCTCGAGCAGGCACTGGGCGGTGGACACCGGCTGGAATGGATGGGCTATGGCGGTACGCGGCGCGTGGTGCAGTTCCAGTCCGTTCCGGTGGCTGCGCAAGGGCCAGCTACCAGTCCTGGTGGTGTGATCGATCTGGACCGCAGCTACTGGGGCTGGAACGCCCGCTGGCGTTACGAAGGCGAATGGGGCCCGGGGCGCCTGATGGTCTCTGCCGGGGTGGCGGCCGACAACCAGACAGACCAGCGGAGGGGCTTTGAGAACTTCGATGCCGGTGGCAACGTGGGGCTACCGGGCAATCTGCGGCGGGACGAGACCAACCGGGCCCAGACGCTGGATCCCTATCTCCAGGCCGAATGGAGCAGCCAGCAATGGACCCTGGCCGGGGGGCTGCGCTACAGCCAGACCGACTTCCGCTCGAACGACAGATTTGTTGCCGCGGGCAACCCAGACGACAGCGGCGAGGCCAGCTTCAGCCAGTTGCTGCCGGTAGTGGGAGGGCGCTATCAGCTCAGCCCAGGCCTGCAGGTGTTTGCCAGCGTAGGGCGGGGATACGAAACCCCTACCCTGAACGAGGCTGCCTACCGTGCCGACGGTAGCAGCGGCCTCAACACGGCTCTCAACGCGGCAAGGAGTACGTCGGCCGAAGTGGGCCTGCGGGGCCGCACGTCCCAGGGGCTCTGGACCGCCACGTGGTTCGACATTCGCACCAGGGACGAAATCGTGGTCCAAAGCAACAACGCCGGGCGCACTGTGTTCCAGAACGCAGGCCGCACGCAGCGGCAGGGTCTGGAGCTGTCGGGTGAATGGGGATCGGGGCCGTTCACCGTGACCGGTGCTTACACCTACATGCTGGCGCGGTATCAGGACTGCGCCGCCTGCGCCGCATCGGGCATACCTGCCGGCAACCTCATGCCGGGCCTGCCCCGGCAACAAGCGTTCGTGAAGATAGACTGGGCGCCGGGATGGGGCCAGAGCCTGTTCACACTGGAGGCGCAGCACACCGGCAGCGTCGAGGTCAATGACCTGAACAGTGAGCGTGCCGAAGGCCACACCCTGTTCAATGCCGTGGTGCAGTTCCGCCAGGACCTGGGGCCCTGGACCTTGCGTGAGTTTGTGCGTGTGGACAACCTGACCGACCGCCGGTATGTGGGTTCCGTGATCGTCAATGCGGGATTCAACCGGTTTTACGAGCCAGGCCCTGGCCGCTCGGTGTTTGCGGGAGTGGAGCTCAGCCGCCGCTTCTGAACCGTGCCTCGAACTCGGCCACCGATACAGGCCGCCCCATCAGGTAACCCTGGTGGTCCAGGCAGCCGTGGTCGAGCAGGAACTGCCGCTGCTCCTCCGTCTCCACGCCCTCGGCCAGCACGGACAGGCCCAATTCGTTGCCCAGCGTGATGATGATGCGGGCGATGGTGGCGTTGCCTGCATCGGTAGGGGCGTCGTGAACGAAAGCGCGGTCTATCTTCAGCTGGTTCAGCGGCAGGCGCTTCAGAAAGCTCAGCGATGAATAGCCCGTGCCGAAATCGTCCAGCGCGAAGGAAATTCCCAGGCGCCTCAGCACCTCCATTTTGGCAATGATGTCTTCCACATTCTCCGCCAACGCGCTTTCGGTGATTTCCAGCTTCAGCTTGAGCGGATCGGCGCCTGTCTCGGCCAGGGCGGCCACTACCTGTGCCGTGAACCCGGGATCGTGGAGCTGGTGAACGCTCACATTGACCGAGAGCGTGAGCGCGCTCAGGACCGGGTCGTCTGCCCACAGCACCAGCTGTTCGCAGGCCTTGTGCAAAACCCACTGGCCCAGAGGAAGAATGAGTCCGCTGCTCTCGGCCATGGGAATGAACTGTGCCGGTGGCAGGAGGCCGCGTTCGGGGTGTTGCCAGCGCACCAGCACCTCGGCGCCCAGCAGTCCATAGCGCTGGTTGAACTGTGGCTGCAGGTGCAGCAGCAGGCCCCCGGCTTCCAGGGCTACGCGCAGGTCGGCCTGTAGCGCCACCTTCAGGTCCACCTCGGCCTGCATGCTGTCGTCAAAGAAGCGCATCGTGTTGCGCCCGCCAGACTTGGCCTTGTACATGGCCAGATCGGCCTGGCGCAGCAGGGTGTCTACGCTTTCGCGGCCGGTGCCAAACAGCGCAATGCCGATGCTGGGTGTGCCCTGGTAGGCCCGCCCCGCAATATCGTACGCTTGGTTCAGTGCATCCAGCACTTTCTGCGCGGTGCGCTCCGTGTCCAGTGCTGCGGTGTTCTTGTCCTTGCTCATGCCCTGGAGCATGACCACGAATTCGTCGCCGCCCAGGCGGGCCACCATATCGGTTTCCCGCACGCAATGTTCCAGCCGGCGTGCCACCTGGCGCAGCAACTCGTCGCCGGTGTCGTGGCCCAGGGTATCGTTGAGTTCCTTGAACCGGTCGAGGTCGATGAACAGCAGCGCACCGTGGTGGCCAGTGCGTTCGCAGGTTTGCAGTGCTTTGCGCAAATGCTCCAGCAGGAGGCGCCGGTTGGGCAGATCGGTCAGGGTGTCGTAGAAGGCCAGGTGGTGAATCTGGCTCTCGGTCTGCTTGCGCTCGGTGAGATCGAGGTTGGTGCCGGAAATACGTACCGGCTCCCCGCTGGCGTTGCGTGAGATGAAGCCACGGCAAAGGACATCCACGTAGTGCCCGTCCTGGTGCTGCAGGCGGAACTCTTCCTCGAAACTGTCCCGGCCCTCGGCCAGGTACTGTTGCAGCAACCGGTGGACGCGCACGGTGTCGTCCGGATGCAGCCGCTGGGCCCACAGGGCAGTGTCTGTGCTGTGCTCTTCCGGCTCCAGCCCCAGCATCTGCCACCAGCGCGGCGAGTAGTACATGGTGTGTTCCACCATGTCCCAGTCCCAGGGTGCGTCGTTGGACCCGCGCAGCACCAGCCGCAACCGCTCCTCGGCAGCGTTAAGGCCGCGCAGGGCCACTTTCAGCTCGGTGATGTCGGTGAAGCTCACAATCACCTCGGCCAGCTGCCCGCTGGGCGAGCGCACAGGGAACGCACTGCAGATGGCCCACGTGGCCTCGGACTCGCCAGGCCGCAGAGCCCCCACGATCTGACTGTGCAGTGCCTCTCCGCTGGCCAGAACGCGGCTCACCGGAAACTCCGACAGCCCCATGGGCGTACCGTCTTCACGGAGGAACTGCCAGCGCGGGTCGATCGCGTCCCGCCCCTTGAGTTGGTCCAGGCTCAGGCCCAGAATGCGGGACGCCTCGGGGTTGGCCAGCAGGATTTCCGAGGTGGCCGCATGCACCACCACACCCGCCGGAATGTGCTGCACCAGATCGCGGTAGCGGCGGTCGCTGATGTGACGCGCCGCCAGGGCTTCCTGCAGGGAAGTGGCGTCCTCGATGGTCACCATGCAGTGCCCTGGGCTGACGACCGTGACGGTCAGTGCCAGGTGCCTTTGCTGCCCCGATGTGTCTTCGCGTTCAACCGGCTTTTGAGCCACCACGGTGGCAGGGGTGTGCAATTGCGCCCGCGCGGCCGCCGCGGTGGCGGGGTCTAGTGCCTGCAGAAGGCTCCACCCGGTGTGACCCCCAAGAGCCAGCCCCAGAGCGGGCAGCAGGCTGGCAGCCCGCGGGTTGATGAGGTCGATGCGTCCATCTGCATCCATGCGCCACGCAGCCACTGGCAACTGGTAGAGGAATTGCAGCAGCTCCTCGCCCTCTTCGGCCAGCACGGCTGCTGCTGCGCTGCCTTGCGTAGGCATGGCCTGGGGGTGGCGTGGGTCGGGGTGGTCCATCCTGGCGGCGGGCGGTTGGCGTGTGCTAACGCCGTACCAACAGGTACATGTGGGGCGAAACCGGGCTCTTGAGCAGGCGCAGCCTGACCGGAGTGAGCTTCATGCGCAGAGCGAACACATAGTCCAGCTCGGCGTCAAGCACGCTTTCCTGCAGCAGGGGCTGACTGATCTGCGGGTTCAGGGTGCAGGGGGCCACCTCGGAGAAAAAATGCCGGCCCAGAACGCGTTCGGGCTTCAGCCCAGCTCCTTGCGCTTCGGCCTGGTTGTAAGCTGTGACGGTACCGGCATGGTCCATGCGGACCACGCCAAATGCGAGCTGGTCCAGTTCATCGGCCGACGTGGCATCCAGCCGATCCAGGAGACCTGCTTCAGAAAAATCTGCACCCACCGCGCTCATGTGGTTCCTCAGCGTCAACAGGTCTGCCGACCCGCACACATCAGATGTGTCCTAACTACTCCCCATCCAAAGTCAGATTACCACGGCGCTATCATTTCACACAAACATTAGCTGCACGGAGACGCTTTTCCATGACCCAGATCAAACCCGCGGTGCTGGTTGCCCGCGCCATCTTCCCGGAAGTGCTGGAGCGACTTCGCCAGCATTTCGAAGTCACCAGCAACGACGCCGATGAACTGTGGTCCCCGCAGGAGTTTGCCCAGAAGTTGCAGGGCAAGGCCGGTGTGCTGACCACCGGCGCAGAGCGTGTGGGCCCCGAACTGCTGGCCGCCTGCCCGGACCTGCGCATAGCCGCCAATATGGCTGTGGGTTACAACAACTTCGATGTCGCGGCCATGACGGCACGCGGCGTGCAGGCTACCAACGCGCCCGACGTACTGACAGAAACCACCGCCGACTTCGGCTTCGCTCTGCTCATGGCCACCGCGCGCCGCATTGCCGAGAGCGAACACTACCTGCGCGCCGGCAAATGGACACGCTGGAGCTACGACATGTTCGCTGGCGCGGAAGTGCATGGCAGCACACTGGGCATTCTGGGCATGGGCCGCATCGGCCAGGCCATTGCGCGCCGCGGGGCCTTGGGCTTTGGCATGAAAGTGATCTATCACAACCGTTCGCGGCTTGATGCTGCCACGGAGGCCGCCTGCAAGGCCAGCTACGTGAGCAAGGAAGAACTGCTGCAAACGGCCGACCACGTGATGCTGGTGCTGCCCTACACCCCGGAGAACCACCACACCATCGGTGCTGCCGAGATAGCCCGCATGAAGCCCACAGCCACGCTCATCAACATTGCGCGCGGCGGCATTGTGGACGACGCCGCGCTGGCGCAAGCCCTTCGCGAGCAGCGCATTGCGGCCGCCGGGCTCGATGTGTTCGAGGGCGAACCCAAAGTCCACCCCGACCTGCTCACCGTGCCCAACGTGGTGCTGACCCCGCACATTGCCAGTGCCACGCTGCCTACCCGGCGCGCCATGGCCATGCTGGCGGCCGACAACCTGATTGGCTACCTGACGCAGGGCAAAGCACTGACGCCGCTCAATACCCCGGCCACTATCGCTCCGGTGGGTCAATGACAGACGCCAGACCTTAGGGTTTCCCCCTCCCTGTCGGTACGTAGTTCCCGATGCCCGGCAGGCCGAATTCGCCAAAAACCTGGGGCAAAATCTCAGCCCATCATTCCGAATCCTGAATGAGTTTCGGGGTAGCGTGCGCCGGTGTCCACAAGTTACCGGGCCGCCCCGGGGGAAAACCCGCACAGACGCGGGGCGCTGGCTCACCACAATAGTCGGTGTGGTTTCTTTCTATCAGGACCATGACGGTGCACCGCTTCTGCAGCGGCCTGCACCGCAATAACGACCAATCACTAGGAGACAACATGACCCAACTGAAGGCTGAAGGCGCCGTCGAAGCCCAACCGGCACGCCGTAGATTTCTGGGCGCTGCCCTGACCGGCGCTGGCGCTGTCGCCCTGGCCGCCTGCGGCAAGAAAGAGGAAGCTGCGCCGGCCGCTGCCACCCAGGCGCCCGCGGTGGCAGTGACCCCGTCCGCCATTGTTCTGAAGATGCAGGGCGCCTGGGGCGCCAAGGACATCTTCAACGAGATGGCCGAAGAGTACGTCAAGCGCGTCAATGAAATGGCCGGTGGCCGCCTGCGCATCGACTACCTCGTGGCCGGTGCCGTGGTGAAGCCCTTTGAGGTGATGGATGCGGTGAACCGTGGCGTACTGGACGCAGGCCACCACGTGCCGGTGTACTGGTACGGCAAGAGCAAGGTGGCTTCGCTGTTCGGCTCGGGCCCCATCAACGGTTGCGATGCGCCCCAGACGCTGGCCTGGATTTACCGTGGCGGCGGCTACGAGCTGTACCAGGAACTGCTGCAGCAGCTGCAGCTGAACGTGGTGGGCTACTTCGCCATGCCGATGCCTACGCAGCCGCTGGGCTGGTTCAAGACTCCCCTTACGGGTGCCGAAGGCTTGAAGGGCCTGAAATACCGCACCGTAGGTCTGGCCGCCGACCTGATGCAGGAGCTCGGTGCCAGCGTGACCCAGCTGCCCGGTGGCGAGATCGTGCCTGCCATGGACCGCGGCGTGATCGATGCTTTCGAGTTCAACAACCCCACTTCCGACCGCCGCTTTGGTGCTCAGGACGTGGCCAAGAACTACATGATGGGCTCCTTCCACCAGGCCATGGAGTTCTTCGAGATCATCTTCAACAAGGCCAGGCACGACGCATTGCCGGACGACCTGAAGGCCATCCTGCGCTACGCCGCCGAAGCTGCCTCGCAGTCCAACTGGTGGACCGCCATGGACAACTACTCGCGCGACTTCGAGCTGCTGGCTACCGAAGACAAGGTCAGTATTACACGCACGCCGCGTTCCATCTTCGAGGCGCAAATCAAGGCGTGGGACGTGATCACCGAGCGGCTGTCCAGCGAAGATCCGTTCTTCAAGCGCGTGGTGGAAAGCCAGAAGGCCTGGTCCAAGCGCGTGGCCAAGTACATGTTCTTCAACGAAGCCGATTACAAGGTGGGTTACGAGCACATCCACGGCAAGCTCGGCTTCTAAAGCCTTGCCCCGCGCCCGCAGTTTGCTGTGGGCGGCACCACAGAAGGGAGGCCACAGCCTCCCTTCTGTTTGGTAACCCTCCGTGTTCAACGGGAGCCCCCCCATGATTCACAGCGTCATCAGACACATCGACCAGCTCAACAAGGCGATTGGCCACGCGTTCGCGTGGTGCATCGTGATTCTCATCCTCGGCATCAGCTTCGAGGTGTTCATGCGTTACGCGCTGAATGCACCCACCAGCTGGGCCTTCGACTTCAGCTTCATCCTCTACGGGTCGCTGTTCCTCATGTCGGGCGCCTACACGCTGTCGCGCGGTGGCCATGTGCGCGCCGACATCTTCTACCGCACCTGGAAGCCCCGCAACCAGGCCCGGCTTGAACTGTTCCTGTACTTCATCTTTTACTTTCCAGGTGTGCTGGCGCTGGTGTTTGCCGGCTGGCAATACGGCAGCGACGCCATGCGCATCCGCGAGGTGAGTGTGAACAGCCCGGTTGGCGTGCCGATCTGGCCGCTCAAGATGCTGATCCCCGTAGCCGGCGTGCTGCTGACCTTGCAAGGCATTGCCGAGGTGCTGCGCTGTGTGCTGTGCCTGAAAACGGGTCAGTGGCCGGCTCGCCTGCACGACGTGGAAGAGATGGAAGACGCGCTGCAGCACAGCCCTGAAGCAGCCGCTGCTGCGGCTGGTATAGCTGCAATGGCAGTCCCGCCCGCATCCAACCAAAACAACAACTCTGGAGCCCGGTCATGACCGACCCGCAAGTCGCCCTCCTGATGCTGGGCCTGTTCATCTTCATCATCATGCTGGGCTTCCCCATAGCCTTCACGCTGATGGCGATGGGCACGATGTTCGGCTTCTACGCCTACTACAACCCCAACGTGGACTGGTTCAACAACCAGGTCTTCTACCTCTTCACGCAGAACACCTTCAGCGTGATGAACAGCGACATTCTGGTCGCTATCCCGCTGTTCCTGTTCATGGGTTACATGATCGAGCGCTCCAACATCCTGGACCGCCTGTTCCTGAGCCTGCAGATTGCCTTCCGGCGTGTGCCTGGTGCCATGGCCATTGCCGCGCTAGTGACTTGTGCGCTGTTCGCCACGGCCACCGGCATTGTGGGTGCAGTGGTCACGCTCATGGGCTTGCTGGCCTTCCCGGCCATGCTCAAGGCACGTTACGACACCAGCATTGCGGCCGGCGTCATTTGCGCCGGCGGTACGCTGGGCATCCTGATCCCGCCCTCCATCATGCTGATCGTGTACGGCGCCACGGCCGGTGTGTCGGTGGTGAAGCTCTACGCGGCTGCGTTGCTGCCTGGCTTCCTGCTGGCGGGGCTGTACATGGTGTATGTGGTCGTGCGGGCACTCATCAACCCCAAACTCATGCCCAGCATGCCGGACGATGAAAACCGCATGGGTTACTTCGAGGTGGTGCTGTTGCTGATCAAGGCTTTCTTCCCGCTGGCCTTCCTGATCATGTCGGTGCTGGGTGCCATTCTGTTCGGCCTGGCCACCCCCAGCGAGGCGGCGGCCATTGGTGCGCTGGGTTCGGT
>Ga0075157_10002792_pt1 | contig 10070 bp, 8 predicted proteins | sample JI81BgreenDNA_FD_70967 | JGI IMG/M metagenome (GOLD analysis project Ga0075157, IMG submission 70967) | Wastewater effluent complex algal communities from Wisconsin, to seasonally profile nutrient transformation and Carbon sequestration -... | ecosystem: Engineered > WWTP > Effluent > Algae...
CGGGAAATCGACGCTGCTCAAGGCCGTGGCGGGCATCTGCGAGGGGCAGGTCAGCGGCGCCGTGCAGATGCGCGGCGAGGGGTTGCTGGGCCTGCCGGCGCACAAGGTGGTCGAACAGGGCATCGCCCTGGTTCCCGAAGGGCGCGGCGTGTTCGGCGATCTGTCCGTGCGCGAGAACCTGACGCTGGGCGCCAACCCCAGGCGCGCCCGCGACGAGACCGAAGCCACGCTGGAACGCATCCTGCGGCTGTTCCCGAAACTGGAATCGCGCGCCACGCAGACCGTGCGCACCATGTCGGGCGGCGAGCAGCAGATGGTCGCCATCGGCCGCGCGATGATGTCGAACCCCGAAATCCTGATGCTGGATGAACCCTCGCTGGGCCTGTCGCCGCTGCTGTCGAAGGAATTGTTCGCCAGCCTGTCGTCGGTGCGCGACGCGGGTCTGGGCATCCTGCTGGTCGAACAGAACGCGCGCCTCAGCCTGAAGATCGCCGACCGCGGCTATCTGCTGGAAAACGGCGCCATCCTGCGCGAGGCCCCGGCGGCCGCGCTGCGCGAGGATCCGGCGGTGCAGGCGGCCTATCTGGGCGCGGGCTCGTCCAAGGCCGCGCCGTTGGCCGCGCCCTCGGCCCCGGTTCCCGTGACGGTGCGCGCCAAACCCCTGCGCAGCATTTCCGCCAGCGAAATCGCAGGGCTGGATATCGGCGCCCTGGTGCGCGACGCGGCGCAGAAGGGCGCGCATGTGCCCGCCGCGACCGTGAAGCCGATGACCCCGGCCCAGGCCACCGCCGCGCGCCCCGCCGCGATGCAGGCCGCGCTCGATTCCATCGAAGCCGCCGCCCGCCGGGCCCGGGGTGCGCCCAGCGCGGCCCTGCCGCCCCTGCGCGCCACTGCCCGCCCCGCCGCGCCGACGCCCACCGCCCCCGCCGCGATGACTCCCGCCGATCCCGCCCCGATGCCCACGCCGGGCGGCCGGGTCGAGGTCTGGCGCAAGCGCCCCGGCACCACGACATTCGATCGAACCGAGGTCTGACATGCTTGACTCCGCATCTCCTCGCACTCTGCGCGGCCATTACATCGCCGGCCGCTGGGTCACCCCGACGCGGCGCTTTGCCGACATCAACCCCTCGACCGGCGCGGTCTGGGCCGAGGCCCCCGACGCCGGCCGGGCCGAGGTCCGCGCCGCCATCGAAGCCGCCCACGCCGCCTTTCCCGCCTGGGCCGCGATGAAGTTCACCGAACGCGCGCATCTGATGCACCGCATCAGCGATGTCTGGGAACGCCGCGCCCCCGAATACATCGCCGCCGGTCAGGCCGAAGGCGGCGGCTGGTATGGCAAGGGCGCCTTCGAATCGCATTACGTGACCGAGGTGTTCCGCAGCGCCGCCGCCATCTGCTATGCGCCCCTGGGCGAGGTGATGCCGTCGGAATACGGCAAGTTTTCCACCGCCGTCCGCTCGCCCATGGGGGTGATCAGCGTGATCAGCCCGTGGAACTTCCCCGGCATCCTGACGGCGCGCGGCTTTGCCTTTGCGATGGCGGCGGGCAATACCATCGTGCTGAAACCGTCCGAGGACACGCCCTTCATCGGCGGCCTCTGGTTCGCCGAGATCATGGAGGAAGCGGGCGTGCCGGCGGGCGTGTTCAACGTCGTCACCTGCTCGCGCGAGAACGTGGCCGAGGTGGGCGACGAGATGATCGAACACCCCTTCGTCAAGGGCATTTCGTTCACCGGGTCCACTCCGGTGGGCCGCGCCATCGCCGCCAAGGCCGGCGCGCATCTGAAGAAGGCCTGTGTCGAACTGGGCGGCAAGGACAGCCTGATCATCCTGGAAGACGCCGACATGGAGCGCGCCACGCAGGCCGCCAATTTCGGCAGTTTCATGCATCAGGGCCAGATCTGCATGAGCGTCGAAAAGGTGCTGGTGCAGGAAAGCATCTATGCCGAGTTCCTGGAAAAGTTCGCCGCCCGCGCCGCCCGGCTGAAGGTGGGCGACACGGCGGACAAATCGAATATCATCGGCCCGCTGATCAACGACCGGCAGGTGGCGCGGGTGCGGGCGCAACTGGAGGACGCCCTGGCCAAGGGCGCCAAGGTGGCGGTCGGCGGCAAGATCACCGGGCGCTTCGTGGAACCGACGATCCTGACCGGCGTGAGCCCCGACATGCTGGTGTATCGCGACGAAACCTTCGGCCCCCTGGTGCCGGTCATCCCCTTCCGCACCGATGACGAGGCGATCGCGATCAACAACGACACCGAATACGGCCTGTCCGCCGGAATCATCACCCGCAACGAGGCGCGCGCCCTGGCCATGGCCAAGCGGCTGGAAACCGGGATGTGCCACGTCAATTGCAGTTCCGTGAACGACGAGCCGCATGTGCCCTTCGGCGGGTCCAAGGCCAGCGGTCTGGGCCGTCACGGCGGGCGCTGGTCGGTCGAAACCTTCACCGAAACCCGCTGGATCACGCTGGATCGTGGCGGGCGACCCTATCCGCCGGTGTTCTGATGCAGGCGATGCCGCCCCTTCTGGCCGGTCGCAAGGTTGCGGTGCTGGGCTCGGCCCGGGGCCTCGGCCGTGCCGTGGCCGCGGCCTGTGAAGGCGCGGGGGCCGAGGTTCTGGGGATCGATAGCGAGGCGGTGTTCGATCACGTCAGCGCCTTCTACCGCTTTGATGCGGGCGATCCCCTGGCGATGGACGCCGTCGCCGCGGCCCTGCCCGAAGGGCTGGATGGTCTGGCGCTGTTGCCCCAGGGGGGGCTGGGTGCGGCGCTGGCTGCGCCCAAACGGTTGGCCGGGCTCATCGCGCCCCGCATGGCACAGGGCGGCGCCATCGTGGCGCAGGCCGCCCCGGTGACGGGCGACTGGCCGGCCTCGCTGGGCCTGATCCGCGCCGCCGCCGCGCTGCGCCCGGGCGACGAGGCGGCCTTTGCCGACCGCTGGCACCTGGCGCAGGAACCGGCGCTGGAATCGCGCGCCATCGGCTGGGGGATGCTGGCCTTCGTGCTGGCCCATCACGCGCGCTGGCCCGGCATCCGTCTGAACGCCCTGAGCACCGATCCCCTGGCCGATCCCCACCCGGCCGCGCTGGCCGCCGTCTTTCTGCTGGGCCCGCTGTCGGCGGCCCTGAACGGCGCCCATCTGGCCGCGGATGGCGGCCGCTCCGCCCGAATTCAAACCAGCCTCGACGGACTCTGAGGCGAGGGAAAGGAAACACCGATGAGCACCCTCTTCTGGATCATCGCCCTGATCGTCGTGCTGGCGGCGCTGGTGGCGCTGGCGGCGGCGTTCTATCAGCGCGCCTCGAACGCCATCAGCCTGGTGCGCACCGGCATCGGCGGGCGCCGCGTGGTGATTGACGGCGGCCTGATCGCGCTGCCCTGGTTCCACGAGGTCGCCCGCGTCAACATGCAGGCCGTCCGGCTGGAAGTGCAGCGCCGCGGCGAACAGGCGCTGATCACGCGGGATCGTCTGCGGGTGGATGTGGGGGCGGAATTCGCGCTGTCCGTCCCCCCGAACGAGGCCAGCATCGCCCGCGCCGCGCAGGCGCTGGGCCGGCGCAGTTTCCAGATCGAGGAAATCCGCAGCCTTGTCGAAGGGTTGTTCGTGGATGCCCTGCGCTCGGTCGCGGCGCGGCTCACGATGGATGAACTCCACGAAGGCCGCGGCGATTTCGCCGCCGCCGTCCGCGAGGCGCTGGCGGACCCTGTCTCGCGCTTTGGCCTGCAGATCGACAGCGTCTCGCTGACGGCGCTGGATCAGACGCCGTTTTCGGCGATGGATGAGAACAACGCCTTCAACGCTGTCGGCCTGCGCAAGCTGGCCGAGGTGATCGCCCAATCCAAGAAGGACCGCGCCGAGATCGACAGCGAAACGCAGGTGTCGGTGCGCCGTGCCGCGATGGAGGCCGCGCGGCGGCGGCTGGAGATCGATCTGGACGAACGCCGCGCCGAAATCCAGCAAAGCCAGCAGATCGAGGCGCTGATGGCCAGCCAGATGGCCGATGTCGCCCGCGCCAAGGCCGAGGCCGAGCGCGCCGCCGCCGAGGCCCGCATCCGCATGGAGCAGCAGATCCAGACCGCCGATCTGGCGCGCGAACAGGCGATCCGCGAGGCGGAAATCGCCCGCGCCCGCGCGCTGGAACTGGCCGAGACCGACCGCGCCGTGCAGGTGCTGGCGAAAAGCATGGAGGAAAGCCGCGCCCAGGCCGAGGCCGATCTGGCCCGCGCCGAGGCGATGCGCGCCCGCGAGGCGATCGAGACCGCCCGCGCCGGCGCCGAGGCCGAGAGGAAGCGCGATCTGGGCGTGATCGCGGCCGAGGCCGAGGCCGCCGCCAACGCCGCCCGCGCCCGCATCGGCGCCGAGACCGCCCGTCAGGTCGCCGGCGAGGCCGTGCAGACCGCGCGTCTGGATGCCGAGGCGGCGCTCTTGCGCCACCGCGCCGAAAGCGATGCCCTGGCCGCCCGCATCGCGGCCGAAAACACCCGGTCCGAGGCCAATCTGGCGCATGAGGCCGAATTGGCGCGGCTGGCGGCGATGCCCAAGATCATGGGCGAGATGATGAAGCCCGTCGAAAAGATCAAGGAAATCAATATCAACCAGGTCGGAACTGTCGAAGGGTCGCGCGGGGCGATCCTGCAGGCGCTGGAATCGGTGCTGGACCAGGCGGTGACGGCGCCGAACCTGCATCGCGTGCTGGATCGGCTGACGGATGATATCCGCGACGGCGATCTGGACCGCAAGCGCCGCAAGGACCGCCGCGACGACTGACGACGCGGCGGCTCAGTTGGTCAGGGTCAGGTGCAGATCCTCGACCGTCATTCCCAGAAACTGCGCGGCATCCTTGGGGTTGCCGCGCGCGCGGTCCAGGGCCTCGGTCACGCAGAGGCGCTGCAACACGCGGCAGGTTTCCGCCATGATGTCGCTCAGGGGTTGCTGGCCCAACTGGCGGATCATCGCCTCGACGATAACGCCGCCGGCCCGCCGCGTCGCTGCACCCGGTTGCGCCACCGAACCCGTGGCGCGCGGCGGCGGCGGGTCTGGCAGAGCCTCCAGCCGGGCCTCGAGCTCGCGGTGGGTGGCCTGAAAGCGGCGCTGCAGGTCGACTGTGGGGCGCAGGTCGCGGCCCAGCAGGATGCCGGTGACAGGGCCCTCGTTGCGCAAGGCGGCGTATTTCAGCAGCACGGGCACGGGTTCGCCGTGGCCGTCGGCCAGGTTCAGATGTCGCCATCGAACCTCGGCCTGCTCCGATCCGGCGTCGCGGTTGAACAGGCCGTCGACCTTGGACAGGCTTTCGGGCCCCAGCAGATCGACGAAACGCCGCCCCACCCAGCGGCGCGGAAAGCTGGGCGAGGGGCCGGCGCATTGGGCGACTTCGACAATGACGCGCTGGGCGTCGAGCATCAGGACAACATCGGCTGCGTTGCGGATCACATTCAAGAACTGCACCGCATCCGCTGCCCAGGGCAGCGGGGAAGGGGCGTCAGGCGTGGCCATGGTCAGTTCCTCTTGTAAGGCAGATCGTTCAACAGGCGTGATGCAAGGAATTCCGCCCCTTCCGCTGCCGTGCCCGCAATCAGATCTGCCCCAAGAAAGTGATACTGCGCGAAAGGTTGCGCAAGCCCTGAACCGCCGACAAGGACGATTATCCCGCGATTGCGCGAGGAACTGCGCAAATCGGCGATCAGATCGCCGGCGCCGGCCAGCGAGGCATCGTGACCCACCGACAGAAGCACCGCATCATAGGGCTGTCTGCTGACGATGGTGACCAGGTCCGCGCCTTCCACATCGATCCGCAGGTCCACGCTCCAGTTTCGCAGGCGCAGGTCATCGGACAGGATCTGCGCGCCGAAGGTGTGGTCGTCGCCGGGCGCCACCGACACCAGCACCCGCGGCGCCCCTTCGGGCGCGAAGTGCGAACCGGCACCTTGCTGGCGCGCGCTTTGCCACAGGTCGATCAGGTGGCGCGCGGTGGCAAAGGCCAGCGCGACATCGTTCGTGGTGATCTGATTCTCGCGCCAGCGCAGCTCCAGCCGCCGGATCGTGGTGACCATCAGGGGCGTCAGGACCTCGCCCTCGCGCCCGGCCGAGGCAAAGCCGTTCAGCACGGCCATGGCGTCGCTCAGCATCCCGCCCAGCAGGCGTTGCTCGAGGGTTTCGATCCAGGTGTCGAAGTCTGCGGGCGAGTGCATCGCCGCCCTGCTTTCTGTTGTCGGAGCAATCTTGTTTCGCAAGCGGCGCAGGCTTGCCTCGGCCCAGCCCGAACAATCATCGGGGGTCGGCGCATCGGCTAAGTCTGTCGGCCACATCGTAGCAGAGAAACGCGAGTCGGCATCGTTGGAAAGCAGTCTGTGCCCGGGAAAGCACAAATGCGGGCCCCCGGCATGCCGGAGGCCCGCATCTCTCGGGTGTCGGATCAGTCGGCCGCAGCCGGAGCGGTGCTGAAGGTCGACAGGAACACATACAGGTCATGCGCCTGATCGGCGTCGCGGACGCGGAACGACATGTTGCCGCGGGCGCGGTTGTTGCCGGTCACTTCGCGCAGGTATTCGGTCGGGTTCTGCACATAGGCGACAAAGCTGGCTTCATCCCAGACCAGCCCGCCCTGACCGGCGGCCACGATGCCGTCGCCATAGCGGAAGTCGGGATAGCTGCCGGCAACGCGGCCGATCACGCCATACAGGTTCGGGCCGGTGCGGCCATTGCGGCCGGCCAGCACCTCGCCCGCGTCGTTGCGAACGACGTGGCAGGCCTGGCACTGGCTGAAGGCTTCGGCGCCACGGGCGACGGCCTCAGGGTCAGGGGCGGCGGCAGCGGTGGTTTCGGTGGCGGCGGGGGCCGTGGTCGTCTGGGCCAGGGCGGCGGAACCCATGCCAAGAGCGGCAAGGGCAATCAGGGCAGACAAGGTGGTTTTCATGGGTAGGTCCTCCGTAATCTTTCTACGAGCCAGCCTGGGTATTGGATCTGCAGCCTTGCGATAACGTCACGCAACAGCGTGGGCGATGGCGCAATGGCTCCACAACGCTGTCAGCGCGGACACCAGATGCTCGATATCTGCGTCGGAATGCAAGGGGCCAGGAGTGATTCGCAGCCGTTCAGTGCCCTTGGCGACCGTCGGATAGTTGATCGGCTGCACGTAGACACCCCAGTCGCGCATCAGGATGTCGCTGATCATCCGGCATTTCACCGGATCGCCGATCATCACCGGGATGATGTGGCTGTCGTTGTCCATCATCGGGATGCCCTTGGCCTTCAGCCGCGCCCGCACCCGGGCGACTCGGTCCCTTTGTGCCTTGCGCTCGGCGTCCGAGGTTTTCAGGTGCCGGATCGAGGTGGCAGCCGCCGCGGCCACGGCCGGCGGCAGCGCGGTGGTGAAGATGAAGCCCGAAGCGAACGAGCGGATGAAGTCGCACAGCGGCGCCGAGCCGGTGATATAGCCGCCGACCACGCCGAAGGCCTTGCCCAGCGTGCCTTCGATCACGTCGATGCGGTGCGCCAGCCCGCGTTCCTCGCTGATGCCGCCGCCGCGCGGGCCATACATGCCCACTGCGTGAACCTCATCCAGATAGGTCATCGCGCCGTGGGCTTCGGCCACTTCGACGATCTCGCGCATCGGGCAGATGTCGCCGTCCATGGAATAGACCGACTCGAACGCCACGATCTTGGGCCGGTCGCCGACCGCCTTCAGCTTGCGGTCCAGATCGCGCCAGTCGTTGTGCTTCCACAGCACCTTGTCGGCGCGCGAATGGCGGATGCCTTCGATCATGCTGGCGTGGTTGCCGGCATCCGACAGGATCACGGCATTGGGGATGCGCGAGCCCAGCGTGCTCAGCGCCGCCCAGTTCGACACATAGCCCGAGGTGAACAGCAGCGCCGCGTCCTTGCCGTGCAGGTCGGCCAGTTCGGCCTCGAGCAGCAGATGGTGGTGGTTGGTGCCCGAGATGTTGCGCGTGCCGCCCGCGCCGGTGCCATTGGCCCGCACCGCATCGCACATCGCGTTCACCACATCGGGATGCTGGCCCATGCCCAGGTAGTCGTTGGAACACCAGACGGTGACGTCCTGCGTTCCGTCCTCGGTATGGCGGGCGACGCGCGGGAAACTGCCGCAGCGGCGTTCCAGTTCGGCAAAGACGCGATAGTTCCCCTCGGACTTCAGCGTGTCGATCTGGCCCTGGAAAAGGGTGTCAAAGTCCATGGGTATGCCCTCGCAGTTTCTGTGTCTTGGTTTCGGTGTCACGCGCCGGAATCATCCAGCGCCAGAGTTTGTCGTCGCGCAGGCGCCAGATCATGAACCAGTGTTCCAGCAACGCGAGAGTGGCCAGCGCCACCAGCAGAGTGAAGCCGATGGTGTCGCCGGGCGTTTCGGCCCGCCAGAGGCGTTCGATCAGGCACCCCACGGCCAGCGCCAGCAGCGTGACCGAGACGGGGAAGAACCCGCTGACAGGGCCTTGGCGGAAATAGCCCGACAGATGCGCCAGCGGGGTCGGCAGGAAATCGGTGTTGATGCGCGGCACGCCCAGGAACAGGTTCAGCTTGGCCGAAACCCGCGCGCCGAACAGCAGGAGGAAGGTCCAGAAACCGAAGGCGTTTTCCGCGCCGATGCTGCCCAGGCCCAGGCCCAGCAGCATGGCGACCAGCGCCGCCTCGTGCCAGGCGATCGTGCCGAAGGCCCGCCAGAACCGCGCCGCGCCGGTCAGGCCGGGGGGGCAGGGGCCGGTCACGGGTCCGGCGATGATGCCCGACAGGAACGCCAGCTCGATCCAGCCCCACAGCGCCAGGGCCGACAGGAAGGCAAACCACACGCCCTGCGCGCTGCCATCCTCCAGCGTGGCGTTGATGCCCAGAAGCCCCGCCAGCAGCAGCGGCAGGGCCAGCAGGACGGACCACAGGTGCTGATCGGGCCCGCCCCGGTCGGCCTGATGCACCCTCCACAGCAGCACCCCGGTTGCCGACCACCAGAGGGTCAGCGCACCGAGAACTGCGAGGAGGGGCGATTCCAGCATCAGAAGGCCGGTTGCAGGCGCGGGTTGGCGGGAACGCGGTTCTTGCGCACCGGGATCAGATACAGCGAGGCAAAGGCCGTCATGGCCGATACCGTGCCGCTCATCTTGGTGAACCAGCCGCCGATGCCGCCCGCCTTGGCGCCCGCCTCCATCTTGCGCATGGCCTTGTCCATCTTGCGCAGGTTGGGCAGCCAGCGGGGGTGGTCGATGTCCAGCTCGATCGGGAAGATCTGCCGCGCGATGATCGAGGTCTTGCGGAACACCTCCTGATCATACCATTCGATATCCACGCCCAGCGCCTTGTGGAATTCCGGCCGCGCATGGTCGCGCACCCACATGGTCGAATAGACGGCGGTCAGGAAGAAGCGGATCCACAGCTTGTTGACGAAGGATTCGGTCAGCCTGGGGTCCGTCTTCATCAAGAGGGCAAAGGCCTCGCCGTGGCTGAACTCGTCGTTGCACCATTCCTTGAACCACTTGAAGATCGGGTGGAACCGCTGGTCCGGGTTCGCCTCGAGGTGGCGGTAGATGGTGATGTAGCGGGCGTAGCCGATCTTTTCCGACAGGTAGGTGGCGTAATAGATGAACTTGGGCCGGAAGTAGGTGTATTTCTTGGCCTTGGTCAGGAAGCCCAGGTTCACCGCCACCCCCGCCTCGCGCAGGGCGTCGTTGATGAAGCCGGCGTGGCGGGCCTCGTCGCGCGACATGAAGCTGAACAGCTCGCAGATGTCGGGATTGGTGCCGCGGCGCTTCATTTCCTTGTAGAGCACGCAGCCGCTGAATTCCGCCGTGCAGGACGACACCAGGAAATCGATGAACTCCTTGCGCAGGCCCGGCTCCATCCCGGCCCAATCGACCGAATCCCAATCGGCATTCTTCTTGAAATGCCCGCGGTTGGGGTCGGACCGCATCTGCGCGATCAGCGCATCCCAGTCCTCGCGGACCGAGGACACGTCGATCTTGTCCATCTCGTCGAAATCGGTGGTGTAGAAGCGCGGATTGAGCAGGGTCGTTTCCGTCGCCATGGCGGTGGTGTCGAACTGGCCGGCAATCTCGGCGTGCAGTTCGTC
>Ga0075157_10002793_pt1 | contig 10069 bp, 1 predicted proteins | sample JI81BgreenDNA_FD_70967 | JGI IMG/M metagenome (GOLD analysis project Ga0075157, IMG submission 70967) | Wastewater effluent complex algal communities from Wisconsin, to seasonally profile nutrient transformation and Carbon sequestration -... | ecosystem: Engineered > WWTP > Effluent > Algae...
TCTTACAGCTCTCCCAAAATTGCAGTAATGTTGTCTAAATCGTCCTGGCCCCACTGACTCCACTTAAACTCTGCAAAGTCAGAAGGAGTGCAGCCGCCTGCGTCGGGGGACTGACAGTATTGAATTAGCGATCGCAGTGATTCTATAAAGCCGGTTGCTAAATTTTCAATGCTTTCTCGTCGGTGAATGCTTTCGCTGTACGTCCAATCTAATTGCAGCTTGTTGCTGGCAACAAATCCGTTAATTTCCAGCAGGTAACGCCGATTTCCGCGCGGGCTGCGAAGGGGGCCAACAGGCTCGGATGACAGCATAAATAATGAAGATTTCGGCAGCACTTGGTCAAACTGTCCGAGATAGTTAAAGCTTACCTCAGCTTGCGGCAATTTGTGCAAATTCTTTACATTTTCTGGGTTTAAATATTCTAGGACACCGCAACCAACGCCGCGATTAGGCACGGCGCGTAATTGCTCTTTCACTGATTTAATTGCTGCTCCTAGATCGGCAGGTTTTTTTAAATTCAACAGGACGGGAAAAACAGATGTGAACCAGCCGATTGTGCGCGACAAATCTACTCCCTCAAATATATCTTCGCGCCCGTGACCTTCTAAGTCAAGTAAAAGTGAGTTATTGCCAGTCCAGCGTTCAAATGCTTGACCTAAAGCAGTTAGCAATACATCATTAATTTGAGTGCGGTAGGCGGCAGGTACTTCTTGTAAGAGCAGTTTTGTTTCTTCAACACTCAAAGCAACGGATACTGTCTTTTCAGATGCAACTAAATTAGCTGCGGTTGGGAAATCCACCGGCAAGCGAGAAGTTGGTTGGTGAGAAAGGGCGAACCAGTAATCGAACTCTGCCTGCAATTCGGGCGATCGCGCCCACTCATGCAAGCGTTCTGCCCACTGCTTAAAGGAGGTTGTTTTGGGCGGTAGCGCCACTGTTTCGTCGCGGCTAATCTGCCCGTAAGCTGTCTGGAAATCCTCAATTAAAATTCGCCACGAAACCCCATCAACCGCTAAGTGATGAATGGCTAATAACAAGCGATTTGGCTGATGTTTGCCCATGTCAAATAGGGCAGCGCGAAGTAATGGCCCCTCTGACAAATTCAAACTGGCTTGCAACTGAGTGGCGGCGGTTTGGAAAGCGGCTTCTTGTTCCTCTGGAGGTAGCGACGACAAATCAATGCAGGTAAACGCAGCAACCTCGTCGGGATTGGCGAGATTCTGCAGCCAGCCAGATTCTCCTCGCACAAAACGCAGGCGCAGCGCGTCGTGGTGCTTCAGCAATTCTTGCAAAACCGACTCAATTAATGCAGGTTCGAGAGGTTGTCGCAACTCGAAAAGCACCGCCTGATTCCAGTGGTGTGGATCGGAGAGATTTTGCTCAAAAAACCAATGCTGAATCGGTGTCAGAGGCACTTCGCCAGTGATTAATCCCTGTTCCGATTGTTGGGTTCCATCTGTATCGGCGACGGCTGCTAACTGTGCAATGGTTTGGTGTTGAAACAGTTGTTTTGGAGTGAGTCGCAACCCCGCTCGATTGGCTTGAGAAATTACTTGAATGCTGAGGATAGAATCGCCGCCCAATTCAAAGAAATTGTCGTCAATTCCTACTTGTTCTAACCCCAATACTTGCGCCCAAATTTCTGCCAGGATTTTCTCAATAGCTGTGCTTGGCGTGGCGAATGCCTCTTCGAGTTCTGGCCGATCGCGATCGGGTGCGGGAAGGGCTTTGCGATCGACTTTGCCGTTGTTTGTTAAAGGCAGCGATTCCAGCAGGACGAAGGCAGACGGCACCATATACTCTGGCAAGCGTTCTTGCAAGAACTGACGCAGCTCGCTAGAAGATAACTGTAGGGGCGGTGCCCCCGTGCCCGCCCCTAGGCGGGCGTCGGGGACGAGGTAAGCGACGAGACGCTTGCGAGCGTTTGCCTCGAACCACACCAAAACCGCACTTTCGAGCACTGCCGGATGCTGGGAGAGTGCCGCCTCAATCTCTGCCAGCTCAATGCGGAACCCGCGAATTTTCACCTGATTGTCAATGCGACTGACATATTCGATGTTGCCATCAGGTCGATAACGAGTTAAGTCTCCAGTTTTGTAGAGGCGCGAACCAGGTTCATTGCTAAAGGGGCTGGGGATAAATTTTTCTGCCGTCAGCTCGGGACGGTTGAGGTATCCCCGTGCCAAACCAGCGCCGCCGACGTGCAACTCGCCCGGAATGCCAGTGGGTACAGGCTGCCCGTTACAATCTAGGATGTAGGTTTGGACATTGCCAATAGGGCGCCCGATCGGCAACTCCCTCAATGTGGCGTCGGCTGCCGATAATTCGCATATCGTTGCCACCACAGTGGCTTCTGTAGGGCCGTAAGTATTCACCAGACGTACTTGTTGCCCTACACGCTCAATCCAAGTTTTCAATCGTTCGGGGAGCGCTTTTTCTCCGCCAATGATTGTCAAGCGTAATGACGGGGCAAGTACCAAGGTTTCTTGGCTCAATAAGGCTGTCAGTTCGTGCCAGTAGGCTGTCGGCAAACTCAGAACAGTTAACTTCCAAGTCCTGCACTTTTCCCAAAATACACCCGCTGAATCCAGCATGGAATCAGTACGCAATACGAGTGTTGCGCCCGAAGTCAGGCAGGGGTACATTTCTTCGGCACTGGCATCGAAACTAATAGAGGCAAACTGCAAAACGCGATCGCGCTTTTCTATTCCATATTCAGCGATCGCAGCCGTCGTGTAATTGACTAGCGATCGATGTTCGATTAAAACGCCTTTGGGTTTTCCTGTAGAGCCTGACGTGTAGATAACGTAGGCCAGGTTTTCTGGCTTTACGCCGCTGCGAGGGTTTTCTGAGCTGTAAAAAGCAATTTCTTCCCAGCCCGAGTCCAAGCAGACAACACGCGCCGAGTGTGGGGGAAGTTTTTCGAGCAGCTTTTCTTGCGCCAGCAGCACCTGCACTGAAGAGTCTTCTAGCATGAAAGCCAAGCGCTCTTTAGGATAGTTTGGATCGAGTGGGACGTAAGCACCGCCCGCTTTGAGGACGCCCAACAAGCCGATTACCATCAAGGGCGATCGCTCGACGCAAATTCCCACCAGCACTTCTGGCTCCACTCCCAGAGAGCGCAGGTGGCGCGCCAACTGGTTTGCTCTGGCGTTCAGTTCCCTATAGCTGAGTTCTTCTCCTTCAAACACCACTGCCACAGCGTCAGGCGATCGCGAGACAGCCTCCTCAAATAACTGATGGATGCACTTATCCTGGGGATACTGGGCAAAAGTATTATTCCACTCCAGCAATTGCTGCTTTTCGACAGCAGTCAGCAGGGGCAAGCTCCAGAGGCGCTGCTCTGGATTAGGGACGATACCTTCCAACAAGGTTTGCAGGTGTCCGAGCATCCGGGTAATGGTGGCGCGATCGAACAAATCCGTGCTGTATTCCACTGAGGCTTGCAGCCTTTCCCCCAATTCTTCTAAATCCAAGCTCAAATCAAACTGCGTCGTATTCGTTTCGACATCGAGCAGACTTAAAGTCAATCCGGGCAGATCCAAGGGCGGCATGGGGTTATTTTGCAACTGGAACATAACCTGAAATACCGGGTTATAACTCAGACTGCGATCGGGTTGCAGTTCCTCAACCAGTTTCTCAAAGGGCAAGTCTTGGTGCGCGTAGGCTCCCAAAGTCACCTCGCGCACGCGTTGAAGCAATTCTCGAAAAGTAGGATCGCCGGAAACGTCAGTTCGCAACACCAGCGTATTGACGAATACGCCAATGAGCCCTTCAATTTCCGCGCGGTTGCGGTTGGCGATCGGCGAGCCGACTAGCAAGTCTGTCCGCCCTGTATAGCGGTAAAGCAGCGCTTTAAAGGCCGCCAGCAGCGTCATAAACAGGGTAACGTCCTCCCCCTGGCTGAGGTTTTTGAGGGCGGCTGTCAGCTCCTGAGACAGCAATAGCGACTGGGTTGCGCCGTTTGATGTCTGAATTGGAGGTCGGGGTCGATCGGCAGGCAGTTCCAGCAACGGAGGCGCTCCCTCCAACTGTTGCTTCCAGTACGCAAGCTGAGTTTGCAGCACTTCGCCCCAGAGCCAGTTGCGCTGCCAGATCGCAAAGTCGGCATACTGCACGGGAAGCTCTGGAAGCTGGGGTTGGTTTCCGGCGGATAAGGCTTCGTAAATTGCCGCCAGTTCCCGCGCCAGCACTCCGATCGACCAGCCATCTGAAACGATGTGGTGCATCGTCAGCAGCAGGACGTATTCTTCTTCGCTAAGCTGTAGCAAAGAGGTTCCCAGCAAGGGGCCTCGTTCTAAGTCAAAGGGCTGTTGCGCTTCCTTTGCAGATAGCTGCTTTACGGCTGCCTCTCGATCGCTCTGGGGCACTTCTCGCAGGTCTATTACTGGCAGCAGCAGGCGAGAAACAGGGGGAGCAATAACTTGAACGGGCTGTCCCTGAACCTCAGTAAAGGTCGATCGCAAAGCTTCGTGCCGGTTGACGATTTCGTTGAAAGTTTGCTCCAACACAGCCACATTTAATTTGCCTTTGAGCCGGATAGCGCCTGGGAGATTGTAGAAAGATTTTCCAGCCTCGAATTGGTCGAAAAACCACAGCCGTTGCTGGGCGAAAGACAAGGGGATCGAGTCGCCTTCTTTCCTTCTAGGAATTCTGCGATCGCTTGAGGATTCTACCCCCTTTTCTCGCAGCATCACTTCCAGCAATGCGCGTTTTTTTGCAGATAGTTTCAAATAGCTCATTGGGCTTTTGTTTGTTTTGGCTTAATTTCTGGGATTAATAACTAGAAAAAGCGGAGATCGTCAATTCCCGATCGGGGAGAGAAATTTTCTCGGCTAGCATTCGCTCTACTTCTTCATCGGAAAGTTCCGCAAGACTCAGCAGCAATTGAGCGGTATTTTCAACTTTCTCTCGCTGCGCGGGATTTTCCACCAGGGCCGCGGCTTGCTCGGATGCCGTGGGCGACTCGAAGAAAGAGCGCATGGGGACATCTACCCCGAAGGTGTCGCGCACGGCTGAGATGATTTGCGTGGCTAGTAGGGAGTGCCCTCCTAAATCGATGAAAAAGTTGTCGTGAAGGCCGATTTTTTCCACTCCGAGTATTTCAGCCCAGATGCCTGCGAGAACTTTTTCAACCGGGGTGTTAGGCGCGACAAAGGTTTTCGGAAGGAAGGCGGCATCCGGTGCGGGCAGAGCTTTGCGATCGACTTTGCCATTGGCAGATAGCGGCAGCGATTCCAGCATGACAAATGCAGATGGCAGCATATATTCGGGCAGTTTTTCACTCAGGAATTGTCGCAATTCGCAAGTTTCTGGCGCTGCATTTTGTTGGGGAACCACATACGCCACTAACCGTTTCTGACTGCGATCTTCCCCGAATGCCGTTACTACACACGATCGCACTGCCCGGTGCTCGTTCAAAGCAGCTTCAATTTCTCCTGGTTCGATGCGGAATCCTCGAATTTTAAGGCGGAAATCTTCTCGCCCTAAAAATTCGATATTGCCGTCAGGGAGGAAGCGCCCTAAATCTCCCGTTCGGTACAAGCGATCGCCCGTGACGGGGTGCGTGAGGCAACTGGCGCGGGTTTTTTCTTCATTCCGCCAGTATCCTTTTGTCAGTCCAACTCCGGCACAGCACATCTCGCCGGCAACCCAGACGGGACAGTCTTCGAGCCTTTGATTCAAAATGTAATAGCGTGTATTGGCGATCGGCGATCCGTAGGGAATGCTTTTCCAAGAAGGGTCAACAGTTTCTACCGGATACCAGATGTTCCAAAGGGTAGTTTCGGTTGGCCCGCCAACGCTGACAACGCGACATTCACGGACGATCGCCCTTAACCTCTGAGGCAGTGTGACTGGAATCCAATCTCCGCCGAGAAACGCCCAGCGCAAGCACTCTGGCAACACTTCAGAACGTCCGCCAGCGTAATCGAGCAGCATTTCCATCATCGGGGGAACCGAGTTCCAAATGGTGACGCGCTCTTTTACCATCAATTGCGCCCAGTGAGCGGGGTCTAGCCGTTGGGCGGCATCGGGAATGACGATCGCTCCTCCGGCTGCTAGGATGCCGAAGATATCGTAAACCGACATATCGTGGTGCAGTGCGGTGACGGAGATCGCGCGATCGCACTCGGCCACATTAAACACTTGGTTGGTCTGAGCGATCGCATTGACTGCACCGCGATGGGCGATCGCCACGCCTTTCGGCAAGCCAGTTGAGCCGGAAGTATAAATCACATACGCTAAATCTTCCGCTTCCTGCACTGATTCCAAAGCTTCGCCGCTTTCTGTTGCTAATTCCTCAGTATCAAGACAAATTCGCCGCACATTTTCCGGCCATTCCAATCGCTGATTTAACTGAGATTGCGTCAAAACAATCTCAACTTCACCATTTTCCAATAAATACCAAAGCCGCTCTTTGGGCAGCGCCGCATCGATAGGCAAATAAGCGGCTCCAGAGGCTAGAATTCCCAAGACAGCGGCGATTTGCTCCCATCCTTTCTCCATGACAACGGCAACCAACTGGTTAGGGCGAGCTCCCAGCTTTCGCAAGCGATGACCGACTTGATTCGATCGCCGATATAGTTCCTCGTAAGTGAGGGTACGATCGCGCGTAATGATGGCTGGTTCGTGCGATCGCAAGGCGACTTTCTCAGCAAACAATTCGTGCAGCAATCCATCGGGAATGGGTGCTTCAATGCTGTTAGCAAAAGCTTGCTGAAACGACACGGTTTCCTGCCAAGTTTCCTCCTCGTTAGCGAGGCGTTGCAACAAGCGGCAATAGGCGTCAAACATCTCGTCAATCATCCCTGGCGGGAAAAGTTCTTCCACTGCATCCCAGCTAAAAGAAAGCCCCTCAGCAGTTTCGGTAAATTGCGCGTCTATCCAAACTTGCGGAGTTTGACCGATAATGTGAACCAATTCTCCCAATTCTTGAATCAGAGAAAAGATAGAAGAATCTTCCCCAGGCGCGTTTTGCGGATCGATCGTAAACACGACTGGCATCAGCGCTGCAGTTGTACCTTGCGCTTGAGCGAGTTCTCGCAAAACGCGCACGCCGCTGACATATTGGTGTTCTAAATCTTGCCAAAGCTGTTCTTGCAATCGCTTGGCTCGTACTTCAAAACTCTCTCGCTTGGAGTTATCTATTTCTAGCAGAGTAAATGACGCAAATTCTCCAATAATCTCCTCAACTTGAGGATGCAAAGGCAACCGATTAAAGCGCGGCACGTTGAGGGTAAACCGAGGCGTTTTGCTCCACAGAGACAGAACCTCCGCATAGGCGGCCAGCAATAAGCCCGTAGGAGTGAGGCTGGCGCGAGCTGTGCGCGTTTTGAGGCGCTGCCAGGTTTGCAAGTCTAAGCGATCGCTCCAGCGTTTAAATCGCGGCTGCGTTAAGGAATTCGGGTGTTTGGCGAGGGGCAATTCCGGCGCTGGTGGCAGGGTTTTGAGGCGATTGCGCCAGTAATCTAAGGATTGCTGGTAAAATGGGGAGTTTTCTAAGGCAATCGCGGCTAACACGCAATCGCGAAAAGACAGTTGCAAGGGCGCGATCGCAGTATTAGGATTGCGGTAAAACTTGACCAAATCACCAAACAAAATTTGAAAACTCCAGCCATCTATGCACAAGGCGTCAATGCTGATGTGGAGCCGGGTGCGGCGCCCCTTAATTTGGGAAGCGCAAATTTCAAATAGCGGCCAACGATCGAGCGGTAGCACTTGGTGGGAAAGGCGATCGCGAATTGCTTCGAGTTTTTCGCCCGCAACCTCTGGATCGATCGATCGCAAATCCAAAACCTCAATTTTATAAGCGGGTACGTTTTCCAGAATTTGCTGCTGTCCATTCGGAAGTACGATCGCCCGCAGCATATCGTGACGCTGTACAACTCGCTGCCACGCGAGGCTAAACCGCTCTAAATCTAACGAGTCGCTTTCAATTTCTACATAGCCGTGAATGGCCACATTGCCCATTTCAAAGAAGCTATTTCTCCCGATCCAGTAAGCCTGCTGCATTTCATTGAGCGGAAATGGTTTGTAGCGATTTTGAGGATCGGGGGCGATTGTCGGCAGTAATTTAATAGGTTGTCGATCTGGCTCGCTTTTAGTTTCCGCGATCGTCGCTGCTAGACTAGCGACTGTGGGGGATTGAAACAAGCAGCGCAACGATAGCTCGACTTGAAAGCGATCGCGCACCTTGGCAATCAGTTGAGTTGCCAGCAAAGAGTGACCTCCCAACTCAAAGAAATTGTCATTAATTCCCACCTGTTTTAAACCCAGAACCTCAGCCCAAATCTCCGCTAATACTTGTTCTTCTAAAGTCTCAGGAGCGATAAAATCTGCATCTAAACTGTTGATTTCCGGTGCGGGAAAAGCTTTGAAATCTACCTTGCCGTTTGGCGTTAATGGCATGGCTTCTAAAAACACAAAACTGGCAGGAACCATATAATCTGGCAGTTGTTCCCGGAGAAAAGAGCGCAGATTTTTAATCAGTGCGGAGTTGCCAATGCTGAGTGCTGAGTTTAAAACGAGGTAAGCAACTAAACGCTTTCCGCCTGAATCTTCGTCACGTGCGAGAATGACTGCTTCTTGCACGTCTGGATGTTGGCTGAGTGTGGATTCGATTTCTCCTAACTCTATGCGGAAACCGCGAATTTTTACTTGGCGATCGGTGCGATCGAGAAATTCTAAATTGCCGTCGGGGAGATAGCGGACTAAATCGCCTGTTTTGTAAAGGCGAACGCCTTGTTTGCTGCTAAAAGGATCGGGAATAAATTTTTCTCGATTCAACTCTGAACGGTTGAGATAGCCTCTGGAAACGCCCGCACCTCCGATATATAGTTCGCCGGGAATTCCGATGGGAACGGGTTGCAAGTTAGCATCGAGTACATAGGTGCGGGCATTTGGAATTGGGCGTCCGATCGGCAAGGTTTTTGGGGAGTTTTTAACCGCAGAGGGCGCAGAGGGCGCAGAGGGGAGAGAACAAGAGGAGGAAAAGTCGCACCAAGTGGCGACAATTGTTGTTTCTGTGGGGCCGTAAGTATTGACAAGTCGTACTTTTTCTGAAACGCACTTTTGCCACTGATTCAGCGACGCCGAAAGCGCTGCTTCTCCGCCAATGATTGTCAAGCGCACTGATGGGGGAAATTCTGCTTTTTCGGTGCTGAGTCTGGCGGTTAATTCGCGCCAGTAAGCGGTTGGTAAATCTAAGACGGTGATTTGCCATTCCCGGCATTTTTTCAGGAAGGAAGAAATGCTGTCTAACATGGAATTTCCGCGCAGTACCAATGTTGCGCCTCGCGTTAAACAGGGATAGATTTCTTCGGCGCTGGCGTCGAAGCTGAGGGAAGCGAATTGGAGAATGCGATCGCCTGGTTCGATGCCATATTCGACACTTGCAGCTTGGGTATAATTCGCCAAAGATTGATGCTGCACCATCACTCCTTTTGGCTTGCCGGTAGACCCGGATGTATATATGATATAAGCTAGGTTTTCTGGCAAAACGGCGCTTTCAGGATTTGACTTGTTTTGTTGAGCGATCGTCTGCCATTCTGCATCCAAGCAAATCACAGAGATATTATTTTGGGCTGGCGTTTCTGCTTTTAATTCTGCTTGTGTTAGCAGTACCTGAACGCCAGCGTCTTCTAACATGAAGGCGAGTCGTTCTTTAGCATAGATGGGATCGAGGGGCAAATAAGCGCCGCCTGCTTTTAATACGCCTAAAATCCCGACGATCGCATCGAGCGATCGCTCCATATAAACGCCGACTATCCCATCTGGTTTTACGCCGAAAGAGTGCAAATAATGGGCAAGTTGATTCGCGCGATCGTTCAGTTCTCGATAAGTCAAACTTTGGCATTCAAATTGCACCGCAACCGCATCAGGTGTTTTCGCCACTTGCGCTTCAAATAAGCGATGAATACAGGCATTCTCAAAAGAATTTATTCGAGTATTATTCCACTCAAATAAAAGTTGCTGGCGTTCTGCTTCTGCAAGCAGGGGCAAATCTGATAGACGCGCGGAGGGATTCGCCACGATGCCTTCTAATAAGTTCTGAAAGTGTCCTGCCATT
>Ga0075157_10002794_pt1 | contig 10068 bp, 6 predicted proteins | sample JI81BgreenDNA_FD_70967 | JGI IMG/M metagenome (GOLD analysis project Ga0075157, IMG submission 70967) | Wastewater effluent complex algal communities from Wisconsin, to seasonally profile nutrient transformation and Carbon sequestration -... | ecosystem: Engineered > WWTP > Effluent > Algae...
CACGGGGAACACATTCGTTTATACGAGTGCGGGCATCACCAGCGTAACGGGCGAGGTCGGCCCCATCACAGGCGCAGCCACGGGCGGCTATGGCATCATCGGTGGCGTTTTGAATGGTTCGGGGCTGCTATCCGCGGAGCGAGGTTATCTCGCGAATGGCACAATCAGTGGCACAGTCACCCTTCGTCTCACAGGCGCATCCACCAAAGTTGCCAGCACTGTTCTCGACATGAACGGCGGCACCATCCGCAACGAAGGAGCAATGACAGTGGGTGCCAGCAGCGATTTCAGTCTCGATTCTTCCTCTGGAGGCGGTGCAGGCACGATCATCAACACCGGAACCTGGACAAATACCGGAGGCTGCAATTTCACAAACGCTAGCCTCGGTGGTAGCATGCAAAATTCCGGCACCTTTGAGGTCGCCTCGGGAACAACGCAGATTTATGCACCGTTCACCAATAGCGGACTCACACGAGTGACCTCCGGATCCTTATTCTTGCGCGCCTCTTCGGTTCACACCGGTGGACTGGTCAGCAACGGCAACCTGACCTTCATCGGCAGTGGCCACAGCTTGTCAGGACCTAACGCTTTTCTTGGCGGCAGCGGATCGGTCAGTGGCAACGCGACACTGACGAATGCAGCACGCATCGCACCGGGCAATTCACCGGGCGCTCTCTCCCTTTTCGGCACGATGCAATTTCTTGCCAGCACGGAAGCCCCCGCCATTCTCATGGAACTGGCCTCCGCCACACAGTTCGATCAAATTGTGTTAGGCAATGGTGCCAGTCTTGCCCTGGGCACGGGCGTGACGGACCTGCTGCTGGATTTGCAATTCCGCCCTGATCCTGGCCAGACCTTCCGCATTATTTCCGCAAGCACAAGCACGGGCACATTCAGCGGACGTTTTCGCAATGCGGCCACCACGGGCACGCTTATCTCAGCAATCTACCAAGGATACCCTTACCAGTTCCGCGTCAACTACGATGCGTCCAACAAATTCATCGATCTGGTGTATCAAAGCGGGTATCAACTCTGGACGGCCCAGTACAACCTGACGGGCAATGATGCTCTCTTTAACGCCGATCCTGATGGTGACGGGGTGCCGAATGGCATCGAGTTCATCACGGGCCGCGATCCTCGCCCGGGTTTCCCTGATCCGGCGAACCCCGGCGAGAATATCCCGCTCCTCGATGAAACGCATCTGCGTTTTGTCCATCGCCGTGTGGCCGCCGCGCGCTACCTGCCCGTGGTCGTGCAATACAACACCGATCTCTCCCCTGCATGGAATCTAGCCACCCATGGCGTGAATGGCGTGACCATCACCACCGAAACCGATTTTTACGGCAGCGGCATCGACAAGGTGGAAACCCGCATCCCGCGCAGTCTCGCGAGTGAGGGAAGGTTGTTCTTGCGTATGCGGGCGGAGGAGTGATGTAGGATTAAAAAACAACCCCGCCGGTGAGGGCGGGGTTGTGGGAAATGGATCAATAGGCTGGGAGGCGGGACGCCTCCGCCACGGTCAGTAGCGGTAGTGATCTGCCTTGAAGGGGCCTTCGGGGGAGACGCCGATGTAGTCGGCTTGATCGGGCGTGAGCTTGGTGAGCTTGGCTCCGATCTTGGCGAGGTGGAGACGGGCGACTTCTTCGTCGAGGTGCTTCGGCAACACCGTGACTTGACCGGCTTTGTAAACGTCTTTGTTTTTCCAAAGATCGATTTGCGCGAGCGTTTGATTGGTGAAGCTGTTTGACATCACGAAGCTTGGGTGGCCGGTGGCGCAACCGAGGTTGACCAGACGGCCTTCGGCCAGCATGTAGATGCTGTTGCCGGCGGGGAAGGTGTATTTGTCCACCTGCGGCTTGATGTTGAGTTTGGTGACTCCGGGTGCTTTGTCGAGCTTGTCGATCTGGATTTCGTTGTCGAAGTGACCGATGTTGCAGACGATGGCCTGGTCTTTCATCTTCTCCATGTGCTCAATGCGGATGATGTCCTTGTTGCCGGTGGTGGTGACGTAGATGTCGCCCCAGCCGAGGGTGTCTTCCACGGTCAACACGCGGAAGCCTTCCATGGCGGCTTGCAGGGCGCAGATCGGATCGACTTCGGTCACCACGACCTGAGCGCCTTGTCCGCGCAGGGCTTGCGCGCAGCCTTTACCGACATCGCCGTAGCCGCAGACCACGCCGACCTTGCCGGAAATCATCACGTCGGTGGCGCGCTTGATGCCGTCCACGAGAGACTCGCGGCAACCATAGAGGTTGTCGAACTTCGACTTCGTCACCGAGTCGTTCACATTGATCGCGGGCACGAGCAGAGTGCCGGCTTTCGCCATTTGATAGAGGCGATGCACACCGGTGGTGGTTTCCTCGGACACACCTTTCCATTCCTTCACGATCTCGTGGAAAATACCGGGCTGGTCCTTGTGGATTTGTTTCAGCAGATCCTTGATCACTTGCTCCTCATGGCTGCCGGAGGGCGTGTTGACCCAATCCGAACCGTTTTCCAGTTCGTAGCCTTTGTGGATGAGCAGGGTCGCGTCGCCGCCGTCATCGACAATCAACTGCGGACCGAGGCCTTGCGGATTGACGAGAGCTTTCCACGTGCACCACCAATACTCCTCCAAGGTTTCGCCTTTCCAAGCGAACACCGGAATGCCACGCGCGGCAATGGCAGCGGCGGCGTGGTCCTGGGTGGAGAAAATGTTGCAGCTCACCCAGCGCACTTCGGCACCGAGGTCGACGAGCGTTTCAATGAGCACGGCAGTCTGGATGGTCATGTGCAGCGAGCCCATGATGCGCACGCCTTGCAGCGGCTTTTCCTTGCCGTATTTTTCACGGGTCGCCATCAGGCCGGGCATTTCGTGCTCAGCGATGTCGATTTCCTTGCGGCCGAATTCTGCGAGGCCGATGTCGCGTACTTTGTAGTCAGTCATAGTGGTAGAGGTAAGATTTTCAGACATAAGACATAAGACTTGAGTCTGCTAATCAGCTTGTTGTGTAGTTTGTGTGTTGGTTAGATAAAAAGTGATACGATTTTGTTGATGAATCCATCGCCACCGAGACGCTTGCGGAATGCTTGAATCATTGCCGCGAGCTCTCTGGTTTCTGCGATGAGAGGTGTGACTTCGTCCGTTGTTAGAATCTCCGCTTTGACTGCGATGTAGAGTTGAGTGCGCAGCTCAGCGAGCGAACCTTTGGCGATGGATAGAAATCTGCGGAATTCCTTGTCACTGTCTCTCTCAGCACCTTCGGCAATATTCGAAGGCACGGAAATCGAGCTTCGTGACATCTGATCACGCAGAGCATGAATGGATATTTTGTTAGTCAATTGCAGCACCGAAACCGCAAGACGAGAGCTTCTTTTCCAGATCTCCAATTCTTCAAAATGATGATGTGCCATATGCGGAATCGATCTGGTTGAATCACTCAAGTCTTACGTCTTATGTCTGAGCGTCTGAAGTCTACTTGATGGCTTTTTTGAGAGCCTCCACCTTGTCCGTGCGCTCCCAGGTGAGATCGGCATCGTCTTTGCCGAAGTGTCCGTAGTTGGTGGATTTGGAGTAGATGGGGCGCAGCAGGTTGAGCTGCTTGACGATGTCGGCGGGCTTGAAGGAGAAAACTTTCTCCACGGCAGCCAAAATGGCGGCATCGCTGTGGGTGCCGGTGCCGAAGGTGTCGATGTGGATGCTCACGGGAAGCGGGTGGCCGATGGCGTAGGCGAACTGAACCTCGCACTTCGCGGCGAGACCGGCGGCAACCACGTTTTTCGCCACCCAGCGACCCATGTAGGCGGCACTGCGGTCGACCTTCGAGGGATCCTTACCGGAGAATGCACCGCCACCGTGACGACCCATGCCGCCGTAGGTGTCGACGATGATCTTACGACCGGTCAGACCACTATCGCCCTGAGGCCCGCCGATGACGAACTTGCCCGTGGGGTTGATGAGATACTCGGTGTCTTTGGTGAGCATGTTTTTCGGCAACACACGTTTGATCAGAGCGATGCAGAATTTTTCAATCTCCGCGTGCTCGACGGTGGCGGCGTGTTGGGTGGAAATCACGACATTGACGATACGAGTCGGTTTGCCATCAACATACTCGACGGAGACCTGCGTTTTGGCATCGGGGCGCAGCCATTTGGCGACTTTGCCGGCCTTGCGCACTTTGGTGAGCTCACGGCCTAACAAGTGGGCATACATCACTGGCGCTGGCATGAGCTCCTTCGTCTCATTGCAGGCGTATCCGAACATGATGCCTTGGTCCCCTGCCCCTTGTTCCGCATGCTTTTTGCCCTTGGCTTTTTTCGCATCCACTCCTTGCGCGATGTCCGGCGACTGGGTGGTGAGATAATTGTTGATGAAAATCTGGTCGGCGTGGAACACATCGTCGCTGTTCACGTAGCCGATGCCGCGCACCGCATCGCGGATGATTTTGTCGATGTTGATCACCTCGCCGATCGACTTCTGGCCGATCTTGGGGATGGTGATTTCACCGCCCACGACGACGACGTTGCTTTTCACGAATGTCTCGCAAGCCACGCGGCTGTTCACATCCACGCTCAGGCAAGCGTCGAGAATCGCATCGGAAATCGTGTCGGCTACTTTGTCAGGATGCCCTTCACCCACGGACTCGGAGGAAAAAATGTATCGGCTCATAATTGTTTATTTTTCGTATCGTCAAATCGCGATGCGTTGATACAATCACTAGCAAGATGAAACTGTCAACACTGAAATGTCTGAAGCTGCTTGCCGACCCCACGCGGCTGAGGATCGTGCTGTTGCTGCACAGTCATCCGCTTTCGGTGGTGGAATTGCAGGATATTCTCGGCATGGGCCAGAGCCGTATATCCACCCAGCTTTCTTTGCTGAAACAAGAAGGACTGGTCACCGACCAGCGCTCGGGGAAAAACAACATCTACCACTCCGAGCTACCCGCCGAGTTGCTGCCCATCGCCCGCGATGCCGCCGCCGAGTTGCCGGAATCAGCCAAGGACCAAACGGCATTGAAGCACCTCAACCGCAAGCGCAAGGACAAGGCGCGCGCCTACTTCGATGAGCTGGCAGGAAAATTCGGCAAGAACTACGTGCCCGGCCGATCCTGGAAAGCGCTCGCCGAGGCCTTGCTCAAGGTGATGAACTACGAGGTGGTGGCCGACCTCGGTGCCGGCGAGGGAACCCTCTCGCAGCTCCTCGCCCAGCGGGCGAAGCATGTGATCGCGGTGGACATTTCCCCGAAGATGGTGGAGTTCGGCAAAACCCTCGCCCGCGAGCATGACCTGCCGCATCTGGAATTCCGCCTCGGCGAAATCGAAGACGTGCCGATTGACACGGGCAGTGTCGATCTCGCCATCCTGAGCCAGGCCCTGCATCATGCCGAGGAACCGACGCGAGCATTGAGCGAAGCTCATCGCATTCTCAAGCCCGATGGCTGCCTGCTCATTCTCGACCTCGCCAAACACAGCTTCACCAAAGCACACGAGCTCTACTCCGATCGCTGGCAGGGCTTTTCAGAAGGCGAACTCGCCGAGTGGCTGGAGCAGGCGGGATTTCTCCAAGTGGAAACCGCCATCGTCGATCGCGAAACGAAAGCCCCGAAATTCCAGACCCTGGTGGCCACGGCGCGAAAGGGGTGAATCGCGTTCACCCGTCCCTTACTTCGCCGGAATTTCATTCACCGTGTAAAATGCATGGCGGTGAAGAAGCTCCTCGTTGTCGCGCGAACGCAGGGCGATGAGGTCGATTTCATGGCAGTGGCCTTTGAAGCGCTCGACTTCGATCACCGCTGACATGCCATCCTCGGCGAGTGCCACCGCTTTCACTTCCGGTGTTTGTTGCTCGATCTCCGGCCCGCCATAGCCCGCGTGGTAGGGATGGGTGAAGGTTTTGATCACGTAAGACTTCGGATTCGCGCCGGTGGCGGCATCCACGGGTTTGGTGAAATTCACACGAAAACCTTTCGGCGTGATGGTGACACGCTCGATCTCAAAGGGCATGCGTCCCGTCCATTCGAGACGTTCGAGGGCGAATGGTTTGAGCCCGCGCACCGGCCATCCGCGGTTGGTCCCGCCACTGAGCAGATTTCCCGCTGGCGTGAATTGCAGGTTCATGATGCCAGTGGAGAAGCCCTCGCGGAAAGGATAGCAAGCGCCTTGCCAGACTCCATTGACTTGTTCCGTGGTGGCTCGCATGATGAGGGAAAGCGTGTAGTCGCCGAGAAACAGTTGGTTTTCGAAGGGACCGAACTTTCCTTTGGTATCATTGATGACAAAGCCGGTGATCGATCGCCCCATGCGGATGTAGGGGAAAATCACCGCGTAGGGATCGAGCTCCGGAATGCGTTGGCTCTCGATGATGAGACGGGAACCCGACTTGGGTTCAGGCGGCGCGGTTCCCACATTCGGCGCATACGGATACCAATTGTAGCTGGCGGGATGCCCCATGAAGCCTCCTTCTTTGACAAACTTCAGACTGCAAGAGGAATTCCATGGGCCTTGGCTTTCGATGTAAAACAGCGCGCCGTGCTCGTTCATGCCGATGCCGCCCGGGCTGCGCATGCCACTGGCGATGGGAATGCTGCGCCCGTCCGGTGTGACCTTCATCGCCCATCCTCGCAGGAGTTGCCAGGAATTGTAGGACATCGATAAACCAAGTGCGACGTAGAGATTGCCTTCCTTGTCGAACTTCGAGCCAAAGGCGTATTCGTGATACGTGCCGAAACCCCATGCATCCGAGAGGCAGTCGAAACGGTCCGCCTTGCCATCGCCGTTGGTGTCGGACACTTTGGTCAGCTCACACGTTTGCGTCACATAAAACGCTCCGTCTTTCCACGCCAGGCCGAAGATTTCATCCAACCCCGAGGCGAAGACTTCATACTTGGGCTGGGGTTTTTCCTGATCCACGCCGGAAATGAGAACGATGTCGCCGCGTCTGGTACCCACCGCGATGCGACCATCCGGCAGAGCCACGAAGGAACCGGCCTCGATCACGGGATCTTTGGGCAATGGCAGATCGACCATGCGATAGTATTCACGTTCGCGCGTCTCCGTGCCCCAGCGCTCGCCTACTTCCTCAGCATGGAGGGAAAACAGCGTGAGGCCGACCAGGGAAATGTATTTCATGTGATTCATGGCGGAAGAAATTCGTGCATGAGGTGGAAAGAAGGCATGCGGGATGCCAGCTTCGCGATCAAGGGAGCAGGGCATAGTCGATGATGAGAGTGGTGTTACCTTTTTTGAGGTTGAGCGGTAGCAGCAACTCTTGCGATCCCTCCTGTTCGCCGAAGTGGCGGAGTTGAGCGGGAGCGGGCAGGAGCACACTCACTTCCTTGGTTTGATAGATTCCCTGACCGGGTGATGTGATGATGCCGGTCAACACACGAAACACCAACGAAGCGTCTTTTTCCGTGGCAAATGTCAGGGTGCGGCGCAAGGTGGGATTCGCTTGGCTGGGCAGAGCCTTCATGGAGTCCGTGATATTCACGTCGCCACTGCGGTAGGTGAACACCGGCACGTCGTTTTCACCGAGAGCATAGCCTTGAAAGGCATACTTGTAGGCGCGAGGATAAGTGGGATCCGGGTTCACGGGAGCCTCCTTGGTTGTCTGCGGCAGCAGAGGCCACTTGGCAGGCGCGGCGGATTGAGGAAGAAAGCTCACATCTTGCGGCAGTGTGGCGTATTTCCCGATGGGATGGAAATCCCCCGCCCCTTGTGACTTCCAGTTGGCTGTGACGAAATCCCCACGCCAGAGCGCGGAGAGCGAACCGTTTTGTGCATTGAAGGCGTAGTTGAGTCCACCGGGCAGTCCCACGGCGATACCACGATACCCGGCCACTCGACTGCGACCACGGTGCATCACCGCCTTGGCCTTGACTTCGAGGCGATTGTCGGACTGCTTCAAGCCGGAAGGATCTCGCGCCGATCGGCCTAACGAAAACGTGTGCCACAGCGCTTGAAGTTGCTGCTCGGTATCACCGTCGAGGATTTCTGTCTGAAGCGCTTTCCCATCCGGCCAGTAGCTGGGCATGATGATGCCCGGTCGGAAGGCACCGGGGTTTTTCATGTATGCGAAAAACCACTCCGGCGTGAGGCGCTGGTAGCTGGTCATCAGATCGATTCCTTTCATGCCTGGTGATTCCGTGCCGTTGTAGTTGTGACAGGCGATGCAGTTCAGGCCCTTGTCTCCCAGCAACTGCAACCCGCCTTCGGTGTATTTTTTCTTCAGCTCGTTGTTAGGTTCGGGGATGGTGACAGGCTTCATGCGATCCACCTCGCCGAGCCACTGCGCCAGATCGCCCATGGCCGAGTCCCCGTAATGCGGCATGCGTGTGTTCATGTAGGGACGAGAGCGCTCGCGATCATACAACAGACGGTTCAGCCAATCCGCGCGCAATTTGCCGCCAACGCCGGTCAGTGGCGGAGGGATGCGAGCTTCATTGCCCAAGGCTTCCTCCTTCGAGTGAAAAAAGGCATCCCGACTGGCGGTCACGCCGCCGTAGCCATCGCGCTCGTGACATGCGATGCAATTCAGTTGGGTAAACTTCATCTTGATGCGATCCGCAGGAGAAACAGGCTCTCGGTCCGCCTTCAATGCTGCACGGATGACCTCGCGCTGCTTGGCACTCAGGGAAAAATGCGGGGCTTTTTGCGGCGATTCCGACAAACATCCGGCCTCAAGATTCATCTTCTCGCGCTTGGGCGCGGTCGCTGGCAAAGGTGCCTTGATCTCATGGTCCACTTGGTGGCAGGACACGCAGTTGTAGGTGCGAAAATGCTTGGCTCCCTGCTCTGCCAACTGAGGCACGGCCTTGGGCTCGGCATCCGCCTTTTTGCCTGCCATGAGATAGGCGGCCAGAGCTTCCGCATCGTATTGATTCAAATTCATGTCCGGCATGCGCCCCCCCGGACGCACTTTAAGAGGTTCATACAAAAACGCTGCCAGCGCGCGAGGTTGGTATTTCTCCGACACATGGGAGAGCGACATATAGCCCTCGGGCGCGATTTCCTTGCCTGCCTGATCTCGAGGAGGATGGCAGGCGACACAGCCCAAGCTGTGGAAGCGCTCAAAGCCGTCGTGCTCCTCATCCGGCAATGGTTCCGTATCCACCGGAGTTTTTGCCAGAGACAGCAGATAGTGACTGATCGCCTTGCTGATCTCTTCGCGCTTCTCCTCACTTTCTCCCGCCAGCATTTGCGGCATCGTGGAGCCAGGGTGAGCTTTCGCGGGATTGGCAATGAACTGCTGCATCGCCTTGAAGGTCAGGCGCGATCCCACCTCTTTCAAATCAGGTGCGATTTTCATCTGACTGCCATCGAGCCCCTCATGACAGGAGGCGCAACGCAACTCCGCCATGAGGACTGCTCCCTGCTGAGCCTCGGACAGCGGATGCTTCAGATGAAGTCCCGGCACTACCGGCCCCTTGGCCTGCTCAGCACTCAACAGACCGCAGCAGGCGAAAAAGAGGATACTGGCAGAGCGCAAAATGCGGATCGACGTAAGCATGGTTTCTTGTGATGGGGATTAAAATTTTCTGACACAAGATAATTGGCATTACCCGTTAGGCAAGATCAATCTGAATAGAACGTAGCGACAGCTTCCACACTTATCGGCGTAGAGATCAGGCAGTCATGCAAGAGAGCAAGGCGCGCACTTTGTCGAAATCTTTCACGCCCGGTGAGGATTCCGCGCCGGAAGCGATGTCGATTGCCGCCGGCCGCACCATCGCGATCGCGGCACGGGCATTGTCAGGAGTAATTCCACCTGCCAACAACAAAGGCATTTGAGGTTGTAGCCTTCGAGCCTCGACCGCCAGTGACCAATCAAAAGTCGCCCCCGTGCCCCCATACACTCCGGGTGCCGCGGTATCGAGCAAAAGGGCACGGGCGCTCGCGTAATCCGCCAAGGAAACCAGATCACCGGCATCATGAATGCCCAGGGCCTTGATGCAGGGAATGCCCGCGTCCGCCAGCAAGCGCATGTCATCCGGACTCTCGTCGCCATGCATTTGCACCACGTCGATCAACCCATCCTGATAGATTTCCGCCATGTATCCCGTCGCAGCGTTGACAAACACGCCCACT
>Ga0075157_10002795_pt1 | contig 10068 bp, 9 predicted proteins | sample JI81BgreenDNA_FD_70967 | JGI IMG/M metagenome (GOLD analysis project Ga0075157, IMG submission 70967) | Wastewater effluent complex algal communities from Wisconsin, to seasonally profile nutrient transformation and Carbon sequestration -... | ecosystem: Engineered > WWTP > Effluent > Algae...
ATAATTGTATAAATCCACTACATCGCCGGGTTTGAAACCAGCTTTTTTAATGTCTTCCTTATTGAGCAAAACTACCCGGCGTTCATTGTAAATGCCGCGATAGCGGTCGTGCAGGCCGTAGATGGTCGTATTGAATTGGTCGTGGGTGCGGATGGTCATCATCATCCACTCGTCGGGTTGGAGTGGTGTATGCAAGGGCGCCGCGACGTTGAACATGGCTTTGCCCGCGCCCGTTTTAAACTGCCCGATACGCGCGCCGTTGGGCAGGTAAAATCCGCCCTGCAAACGCACCCTGCGGTTGTAGTCGTCAAAACCCGGAATCGTCCGCTCAATGTCTTCCCGGATACGGTCGTAATGGGTCATGTATTTATCCCAGTCGATCTGCGGGTCGTTGCCGAACAAGGCTTTGGCCAAGCGGCAAACAATCACCGGTTCGCTGAGCAACTGATCGGAAACCGGCCATAAACTGCCCTTGGAGGCATGCACCACACCCATAGAATTCTCCACGGAAACGAACTGTCGGTGCCCGTCGAGCAAGTCCAGGTCGGTGCGGCCCAAACAGGGCAAAATGAGCGCTTCCTCACCGCAGATTACGTGACTTCGGTTGAGTTTGGTGGAAATTTGAACCGTCAGTTTGCAATTGCGCAAAGCCTGCGCCGTGTACAAGGTGTCGGGTGTTGCGGAAAGGAAATTACCGCCCATTGCAATAAAAACATCGGCTTTGCCATCATACATGGCCTTGATGGCATCCACCACATCATAGCCGTCTTCGCGTGGCGGATTGAAACCGAAGGCGCGTTCTATATTGTCCAGAAACGCTTTGGGCGGTTTTTCATAAATGCCCATCGTGCGGTCGCCCTGCACATTGCTGTGGCCGCGCACCGGACAAGTGCCGGCCCCGGGTTTACCCACGCTGCCCTTGAGCAAGAGCAGGTTGACAATTTCGCGGATGGTATCCACGGCGTTTTTATGTTGCGTGAGGCCCATTGCCCAACAGGCGATCACACGTTTGCGCTCAAGTAGCAGTTGCGCCGCCTCGCGGATTTGCGCTTCAGAAATTCCGCATTCGGCAGCGAGTGTTTCTAACTTGTATTGCCGTAAATCTTCGAGATAAGCCTCCGCGCCCATCGTTTTTTCCCGGATAAATTCCCAATCGAATACAGTGCCGGGATTTTTATCCTCGGCCTCCAGCAGCAACAGCGCAATGGCTTTGAGCAAGGCCAGATCGCCGTTGATTTTTACCTGTAGATATAAATCAGTCAGGTGTGTGGATGCGCCCAGCATTCCGCTGACTTGCTGCGGGTGACTGAAATTCAGCAGTCCCGCTTCTTTGAGCGGGTTGATGGAGATAATTTTCGCGCCATTGGCCTTGGCTTTTTGCAGGGCAGAGAGCATACGCGGGTGGTTGGTGCCCGGGTTTTGCCCTAAAATCAGAATCAAATCTGTTTCATAAAAATCTTCCAGCGTCACAGAGCCTTTGCCAATGCCCAGCGATTCATTGAGCGCTACCCCGCTCGATTCGTGGCACATATTACTGCAATCGGGCAGGTTGTTGGTGCCGTAGCGGCGAATCAGTAATTGGTACAAAAATGCGGCTTCATTGCTCGTGCGTCCGGAAGTGTAAAAAATCGCCCGGTTAGGATTGGGGAGTTTTTTCAGTGCGCCGGCAATTTTATCAAAAGCCTGTTCCCAGGAAATGGGCTTGTAATGCGTTGCGCCGGGGGCCAAATACATGGGTTCGCATAGGCGGCCGCTTTTGCCGATTTCGTAATCCGTCCAGGAGGCAATTTCGGCGATGGAATGTTTGGCAAAAAACGCGGCGTCAACCTTCTTGGTGGTGGCTTCTTCTGCGATGGCTTTTGCGCCGTTTTCGCAGTATTCGGCAATGCCAGAGCGATGCCCGTCAGGGTCGGGCCAGGCGCAACCGGGGCAGTCGTGCCCGTCGAATTGATTGAGGCGGCCCAGCGCCTTGAGGCCGCGCACGGCGTCCATAGCGCCGAACACGTGTTTGAGGCTGCTGATGACGGCTTTGGCGCCGCCGGCGGTATCGGCGGGTTCGCCGAGGCGCAGTCCGGTAAACGTTTCCGGGTTTTCCGGGTTGGGTATGGTTTTATTCTCGTCGAGCATGGCCGGGCGTATTTAACAGGTAGTATTCGGGTTGGGGTAATTATCAGACTGGTCTTCATCGGTGGTGTCGAGGCAGACGAAGTCTTTTTCCAGCATCAATTTGAGTTGCACGCCGGGCGCTACATCATAAGCCACTTCAAAGCCTACGCGGGCTTCATCGGGCCATAATTTAGCAGCATTTTCGGGGATAAAAAGGGTTATGGTGTTGTTGGCAAATTCAGCGCGCAAGTCCTCAATACCAGCCTTACTTTCCAGGGCGTAGGAAAAAACCTGCTCCGGCGCCGGGCCAAATCGCGTGTGCTCTACCAGTCGTTTGCCTTCGCTCAACTGGCGCACTTCGGTTTGCACGAGGCGGTAGCGCACAAAATCGCCTTTGATTCTGATTTTCATAAATGTTGCATTTCTGTGTACAAATTAAACCGGTCTTTCCTCAAAAAACCGATTAAAGCGATGCCGAGTTTTTGTGCCGTGGCCACCGCGAGGCTTGATGGCGCCCCCACGGCACAAACCATCCGAATACCCGCCGCGGCAGCTTTTTGCAGCAATTCAAAGCTTGCACGGCCGCTCAACAGCAAAATATGCTGCGATAAAGGTAATTCGCCTTGCTGAAAATACAAGCCAATGAGTTTATCAAGCGCATTATGGCGACCAACATCCTCGCGCAGCGCCAGCAGCTTGCCGACGCGGTCGAACAAAGCGGAAGCGTGTACGCCGCCAGTGTGTTCAAACTGTTCCTGCGCCGCGCGCAGTTGCTCCGGCAAACTGCAAATGATGGCAGGATCAAGCGACCACACAGGCGCCTCAACCGCACAAATATAAGTTGCCTCCAAAGCTTCTATCGACGCCTTGCCACAAACCCCACAACTGGATGTGGTGTAAAAGTGGCGCTCCATTTTTTTTAAATCAATGGAAAATTCCGGTTTCAGGCTGATTAAAACACGATTGGATGCCGGGACGATTTGAATATTTTCAAGCGCGTCCGGACTTTGCAATATTCCCTCCGTGAATAAAAAACCAAGCGCCAGCTCCTGGTCGTTGCCCGGCGTTCGCATGGTAATAGACACCGATTGCACATTGCGTTCCGGGCCGTGGCACAATTGAATTTCCAAAGGCTCCTCTACGGATAAAGTATCCGGAACGGTCGTCCATTTACCGTCAACAAAACGCCTGATCGCCTGATTTTCAAAACTTTGCATAGCAGATTAATTAAAAATTGCCCAATCGTCCGGCGTGTCAAAACTGCGAAGTTGTTCGGGCATAAGGGGTTCAACACGTTGTACGTCCGCTTGTTCGATTATCCGTCGGATAGAATCGTTACCAGCCTCAAAATTGCGCAGCAACAAGGCTTTTGCCGACACCTCAAAAATGGCCGGCATAGGTAAAATCCAGCCGTCGGGCATGACAAAAACTGTTGCCAATGCTGTCGGATTGCGCGCCTCAAAAAGTTGTTTCAGGGAAATCTGATCCAGCAAGGGATAATCGCAGCCAAGCAGCAATACCGGCGCTTCCTGTTCCTGAAAATAGCTCAACAAGCCACTGATGGGGCCATGACCTACGTATTCCTTTTTATCAAAAATTAAAGGAGAATCAGGAAAAAAGCCCGCTTGTTCGGGTCTGCAACTGATAAATATTTGCGCACAAAAGGGTTGAAGCAAAGCTGCCGACCGCCGGTATTGCGGTATACCCTCGACGGGCATCAGCGCTTTGGGCTGCCCCATCCGGCGGCTCTCTCCACCAGCCAGCAGCAAAGCGTTAAGCTTCATGTTGTGGGGTTTCCTGTTCGAGTGGCGGGCGCAGCGTGGTTACGAACAGCGCTTTTACAAACTCCGGCCATTTGCGCCAGCCTTTTTGCTGTGCCGATACATACGCGTACAAGCTCAGGGCGTGGGCCTGCATCAAGGGGATTTGTCCCACAATATCAGCAATTGCGGACTGCTGTTCTGCCTGTCGGCGTGCGGCCCAACGCTGAAAAAGATTTTGCACCAAGGGTCGGAACACAAACCACCAGGCCGCCAGCACCGCCGTGGTACGCAGCAGGGCATAGGCTGCTTTTTGCCCCCCTTTTGCCGGGCCGGCAGAGAAAAGCAACACTGCAACGATGAACAATAAAATGGCGGAGTAGAAGACCCAGCGACCTTTTTTGCGCTTTTTCACTTGCAATTCAACGTCAACGGCGCCCGGCTGCCAGTTGGCGTATTGCGCCTGTTTTTCCAGCACCTGTCGTGGCAGCGCCCGCATCCAGAAGGCCAGCACTACACCCCAAATGGCGTATATCCCAATATAGACGGATACTACCATTGCAGAGCCGCTGTACGCAGGTTCGAGGTTGAAATTTTTCAGCACATCAGACCAGAATTTATCCAAGGCCTCGACTAAAGGCGCGCCGAAAAAAATCAGCAAAACCAATATTTTTTGAAAAGCCGATTCCAGCATGGCCAAAGGCCCGAAAATGAAGGGCATCCAGGCCGCCGGTCGGCCGTAGCAAAGCAGCAGCGCCCCTATTACTCCCTGAAAACCGACAGCAATGTAAGCAGTCGGCGGCGACTGCGGACTTACCACTGCTTTTATCAATATAACCAACAAAGTGGCGCGGAATACTGCCGCAGCGCTGCGACCGCTGAAATGTGCCAGCAAAGCGATGCACAAAACGGCAAATCCTCCCACCAAAACGCCGGTAAAGGGCAATTTCAGCGCGTGCATGATGCCGCCAAGCGCGCATTCGGAAAAGGCCCAAAGCGCGGTGAGGCGGGAAAGCAGGGCGGTGTTGTTGGTATCAGACATATCAGGAAAAATCAAATGCTACTGTGTTCTTTGAGGCGGCAAACGCGGATCCCGTTCCGGCTTTACCATATTTTGCAACTCCATCTGCAATCGGCTCGGCATCTTTAAACGGCTGCGGTACCAGTAATTGTAGTTGTTGAGGTCATTTTCAAAATCACAATCCCTGACGGCCTCAAACAAATCCAGCTCTTCCTGCCGCAACGCCTCAATAGCGGCCTTGTATACTTCGGGCGGCAGCTCGTCTTTGTGGAACAGCATAGAATCTGTTTTGGCGTCAATGCGGTCGTCGCGCTTGCGCAATTGCACCGCGCAATCTTCTGATGCATTATTGGTGCAGGCCATTAAGCCCATTAGTAAAATACTGAAAATCAGTCGCATAAGTACATTATGGATTTCCAAACTCAAAGATGCTCTGCGTGCGGGTATTGCTTTTGAAAGGCAAATGTATTCTATTGGAAACCAAAAACAAGCCTTTACCCAAAGGTCTTAACGCCGGAAAATAATCATCGGCCGGAGAATTCAGGGGCGCGCCGGCGTGTTGCCGGCTCCCCCACCCTGCTGCGCTGTGCGGCACTGCGTAAATATCAAAACCGCCGAGGCCGGGAAAACCATTGCCGGCATACCACAAAACACCGGTTTTGGCATCATAACAAGGCGTAATTTCATCGCCCGAACTGTTGATATTTTTGCCGAGGTTCTGCGGAAAGGAAAAATCCAGCGCGTCGGCATCAACCGGTCTAACACAAGTGTATAAATCAAAACCGCCCAAACCGCCCGGCCGGTCGGAGGCAAAAAACAACCGCTCTTCATTGCCCTGTTGCAACACAAACGGATGCGTACTCACCGAACCCGGCAGATTGATGTAATCGGGCAAACGCTCCGGCGCCCCCCAGCCGCGGTCGCCGAGCCGCAGCACATACAAAGCGCATTGTGTAGGAAAACTGAAGCCATTGCGGGCGCCCGCATCGTTCGCTTCGCATTGGGTGCAATAAAAGCGGGAACCATCGGCCGAAAAAGCGCCACCCCCAAAGCGCGCCGCCGCCTCCGGCGGCAAGCCAAGTGCCAGCGCCGGCGCCGACCAGTCGCCGGCGCGCCCGCGCGCCCGCATCAGCCGCGCTTTACCCTTGCCGGGCAACGAAAAATACAACAAATCCGCTCCGAAAACCTGTGGAGATGCAGCATTAGGCTCTATATTCAGACTATCGGAATACAGCAGTTGCCATTCCGGACGGATCAGCGGCGTTTCGCGGCAGCCAGCCATTTCCCTTTCCGTTTCTGCGCGCCAGAATTCCGGGTTTTCGCCCCGGAATTGCCTTAAAAATTGCTCCCAAACCGGCAGGGCCTGTTCGCAGCGCCCTTGTTGTTTTAGCGCCCGGGCATACATAAAAACCACCGGCGATTTATAGTCAAATTTCGATTTACCCAATTCAAAATACTGCACTGCGGCCTCGTAGTCGCGCACGCGCAGGGCCGCATCGGCCGCCAACAGGTAAGTGCCTGCATCTTGTTGTTTGCTTTGCGCGGCTGCGGCATAACGCATCATGGCCGTTGCAAAATCGCCCTCGGTCACTGCGCGTTCGGCTTGTTCCAGCAATTGCGGATACGACTGTGCGCCCAACAAACCCGGAAAAATTAAAAAAAACAGAAAGCGATACATGTTGCAAACATACGCACTACTGCGCAATCCTGGCAGCGATGGTTTCGCCAATAGCCAAAGAGGCCGTAGCGGCCGGGCTGGGCGCATTGCAAACGTTGATGATGCCCGGCATTTCATGGATCACAAAATCGTCGGACAAAGCGCCATCGGGCAAGCAAGCCATCGCGCGCACCCCCGCGCGGGCGGGCTGCACATCGGCTTCGGTGATTTCCGGAACCAAGCGTTGCAGGGCTTTCACAAAATGCGACTTAAAAAAAGAGCGCTGCATTTCGGCCCAGCCTTCGCGCCAGTGTTTGCGCGCCAGCTTGCGGAAACCGGGAAATTGCAGGATTTCCCAGAGTTCGGGCAGGTAAATATCCGTTTTGCCGTAGCCTTCGCGGCGAAAAGCCAGCACGGCATTGGGGCCGGCTTCGATGCCGCCGTGAATCATGCGGGTAAAATGCACGCCCAGAAAAGGGAAATTCGGGTTCGGCGTCGGGTAAATGAGGTGTTTCACCAAATGCGCGCGTTCGGGAATCAGGTCGTAATATTCGCCGCGGAAGGGCAGGATTTGAATCGTAGTAGAGACGCGATTAATCGTAGAGACGCGATTAATCGCGTCTCTACTACGATTAATCGCGTCTCTACTACGATCAATCGCGTCTCTACTGGCCTCGGCTATCTTATCTGAATACAGGCCGCAGCAATTGACAAAAGTGCGTGCCCGGAACAGCGCTGCGTTGGTTTCAATAATGTTGATGTTGCCTTCGCGGATGATTTTTTGTACTTTTTGTCCGAGGAAAATCGTGCCGCCGTTTTGCTCAAACAGTTCAGCGTAGCGGCGGGCCACAAGGCCGTAATCGGTGATACCGGCTTCGGGCACCAGAATGGCTTCGGCAGCCTGCACATGGGGTTCGCGCTCCCGCGCTTCGGCGCCGGAAATGCGGCGGATGCCGCTCAGGCCATTGGCGCGGCCACGCTCCATGATACCGTCGAGTTGGGCGCGTTCGGATTCCGTGTTGGCGACGATGAGTTTACCGCAAATATCGAAGGGGACGCCGTAGTTTTGGCAAAATTCCAGCATCAACTGGTAGCCGCGGCGACAGTTGCGCGCGCGCAGCGATTCGGGGCGGTAATAGATGCCGCTGTGGATGACGCCGCTGTTACGACTGCTTTGGTGCAAAGCCACCTGCTTTTCTTTTTCCACCACTGCGATGCGCAGATGGGGTTGCTGCTGCTGCAATTGCCAGGCCGTAGCCAGGCCGACGATGCCGCCCCCGGCGATGAGGACGTCGAAGGAGTTAGTCATTAAATTTAGATAAAAGTACCAGGAAATCCTCCGCTGTCAGCAATTCGACATTTGGAAACTTAATTTGGTTTAATACTCTGAAATCAGCATCATTTGATACAAGCATATACTACTTATATGGTGTTCTTAAGCGTTCATGCTTCCATGCCTCAATAGTATCATCATTCCACCCTCTTTCTGTCCACAAAGTATTCATTTCAATATCAATTTGCCTCGCAAAATAGTCTGCAAGCAACTTTTTAATGTCCAATAACTGCGCTTCAGGCAAGTTGGTGGCATAAAGCTTCAACAGCTCCAATTGAAGATTACTCATGGACTCACTCATAAGATTTATCAATTAATCACACAAAAATATATCTTTTTTTCCAAACCCGCAAACCAGCCCAATACACCGCAATGCATCAGGCCGGTTCAGAAATGCCTCTTCGCTTTCAATACCTGACTGAAAACCAGGATTGCGAGGTCCTACGCCTTCCCGGCGGATCACAGTAAGCAACAAAATCCAGTTGCTCCGGATAACAGATGCTGGAATTGACAGTTATAAATGAAGGGATGACAGGATGTGTAAGATTACAAGGCTCAACTGCATCGGAATACACCAACATCTCTGAACGGAATTGCACTCGCTCGAAAGAATTAGTCATATTTTTGATAAATGCATTCACCACAAAGGCTCTTCCATTGCCCAATTCTTCCCGGCTAAATGAAATGCGGGGAGGCTTGCACTTATCTTTTTCTTTTAAACTGATCTGAACCGAACGCGCCTCGAAATACTCATGCGGCAGCGACGGAATGTTGATTTGCTTCAGAAACCCTTCATCAGTATTACTCCAACAAACAAATGTGTAGGTCTGCGCGTCGTCTAAGTAGAAGTTCTGCTGGTATTCCAATATTCTGGAGAGGCGCACCAAAAAGGTATCTAACACCAGCACACTCTCTGATTCGGGAATGCAAGAGCGCACACAATTCGTATTCTGGCAGTTGGTGCTGTAGTACAAAGAGGGTTTTTGATAGGAATAAAGCTGTCGCCATTGCTTGAACACCTCCATTTTGTTGACCGCAACAATATCGCCGGAAGCCAATAAAGGCAACTCAATGCTGCCAGCGAGTATTTCATCGCGCATCCCATTTGGGGCTTCCTGTGCCTGTGGTAATATCTCGTAAAAAGAAATGCCTTTTTCGTTTATCAGCGTGTTTTTATCCATCAAAAAGTAATCCTCACTGTACCGTAACGCGCAGTAAAAGTAGGACTGCATGGGATTGTATACCAGATCGTGCCGACCATTGTAAAAATAGGCAACGAAGCGTACTTCTTCGCCAAAAGTAAGGTGCGAGCTGGGCGTCATCGGCACTACCATAGGGATGGTTTTGTCGGGGTTCCACTCGAAAGTTCTGAATAAATCTGGCAGTTTCAGCACCACGGCCGGATCTTTATCCAACACTTGTTCGATCAGTCCGTCACCAAAAAGTTCGCGGACCTCCTCGTCCATGTGTTGCTCAAGCAATTGCCGCAGGGTGGCACCGTCGGCTTTTACCACATCATCGAAGTGCCGCGCAAACAACAGTTCCTTGTAGTGGTTCAGGTCTTCCTGCAATACACAAAAATTGGATTTGAAATAGTGACGAAACTCGTCATCTTCCATTGCAGAAGCCACTGTTTTGGCGAAGGCAGCCCGGATTTTGAACAGCTCGGCGGCGTCGCCGTTGAGCTTTTCAGCATTTGACTGTATGATAAAATCATTACTGATCTTATGCTTATCACAAGCTACCAAAGATAAAACCGCAATGAAACAGATTAGAAAACGAATATTAAAATTCATAGTAACTCAATTAAAAGAGCATTGTGAATAATAAAAAGACATCCATCAATTAATCCAAAATAAAGATTTTAGATATTATCAAATATCTTTTCAATCGGTTCACAATGCTCAATGTTTAGAATTTCAGAAGATAGTACCCTGATCAATTATTAAACCAAGGAGATCGCAAATTCATAATTATCGTTCCGGTCGTACCTGGTATATTCCAGTTCCCACGGCTTGCAATTGCAGGAGGGGGGCCATAAACCCCGGGATATGGTTGACAATATTCGAACTCCATTCGACCTAAATCATATACGGCTGGTGCAGAAATTTGAAACGTAACTGATTTGGTCTGTGAAGAAGTTTGTTCAAAACCACCCACAGCCTCCCCAGTCACTTGATTTTCAACAAGT
>Ga0075157_10002797_pt1 | contig 10064 bp, 5 predicted proteins | sample JI81BgreenDNA_FD_70967 | JGI IMG/M metagenome (GOLD analysis project Ga0075157, IMG submission 70967) | Wastewater effluent complex algal communities from Wisconsin, to seasonally profile nutrient transformation and Carbon sequestration -... | ecosystem: Engineered > WWTP > Effluent > Algae...
GATATTTCTACTGGAGCAGTAGGTGCCTGTGCCAATGTAACAGCAACCGTTACACCTGCGACGTTTAATTGTAATGACGCTGCAACTAATATTCCGATCATTGTGACTTTGACAGTTACCAATACGAATACAAATCAATCTTTATCTTGTACAGCTCAGGTAACCGTATTGGATACTTTAAATCCACTATTGGTCTGCCCTTCAAATCTTAATCTAGACTGTGCGTCATTTGACCCTACGGCACCTTTACCAACATATGGTGTTGCGTTAGCTAGTGACAACTGTTCTGTTGGATTTACGCTTACAGAAGTGCCTATTGTAGATATTAGTGAATGTAATGTAGGTTTGATTACTCGTACCTTTACGGCGACTGATGCATCAGGAAACTCATCACAATGTGTACAATTGATCAATGTAACTAATTTTGATCCGATTTCAGCTCCTGATATCGATTTCCCGGACAATGTGACGATTACCAATTGTGATTCTCCATTGCCAACTAGTATAGGATCACCTGATTTAGATACAGATCAGTTTACTTGTGGAGACATTACGGTAACCTTTACAGACAATCTACCTACTACGTTGTGTGCAGGTACTTTCCAAAGAATATGGACAGTAACCGATTCTTGTCAACTCGTTGTAGGAACTAATAACGGTATTTTCACCAGTACGCAAACCATAACTGTAGTGGTTCCTGTACCTAATATCACAGGGCCAACAACTTTTGTGATCAATAGAGACTCTACGACTTGTGAAGCGAGTCTTAGTGGTGCAGCACTACATAGTGTTCCAGGTTGTAATCTATCATTATTTGTAAATGGTATACCAGTTCCTGATTTTAATTTAAATGGTGATTACGAAGATGGGATTGATACATTCCAACTGGTTGCAGTATCCAATTGTGATATAACTAAAAGAGATACCTTAAACTTTATACTGATCGTCAACGGAGTTGATGAAAGCTTAGTTTGTGTCAAAACATATCCGGAGCTAGATGACCAATTTATGGCTTCTGACAATGTTTATGATCATGCCGTTATTTTTGAAGGATGTGACAATGGTGCACCAAATCAAAACATAGTAGCTTCATTCTCCAATACAGATGTTAATGACACAGTGCGTGTCTATACATGCGCTGATTTACCAAACGCTCCGCTCGGTATTACTGTTTACTTTTGGTATGAAGGGGCAGCAGCACCACATACGCTTTGTCAGTCATTGGTAGGATTACAAAATCAAATAGCGCCATTCTGTCCACCAATTAGCCCACCATCTAGAATAACGGGTTCGGTTCAGACAGAAAATGCTCAAGCTGTTCCTAATGTATGGGTAGCATTGGAAGGTAGCAACATGCCTGGAGCAAATACTAATAACACTGGTAAATATGAGTTTCCGGAAATGAATGGTGGTGGCACGTATGATGTGATACCGGTAAGAGACGATAATGATCTGGAAGGCGTCAGTACATTGGATTTGATCTTTATTCAAAAACATATATTGAAATCACAGGAGCTCAATTCTCCATACAAAATCATTGCAGCAGACGTCAATAAAGATGATAAAGTAAGTGCTTCTGATATTTTACAATTGAGAAAATTGATCTTAGGCATCTACGAAAAGTTCCCTGATAACACTAGTTGGAGAATGGTGGATAGAGCTCATACATTCTTAGATCCTAAAGATCCGTTCAGAGGTTTCATGCCAGAAAGTTATCACATTGAAAACCTAAATAGCAATATGAACATCGATTGGGTAGGTGTCAAAATTGGTGATGTCAATAGCAGTTATGTAACAAATGCCAAAGATAAGAATGCTGAAAACAGAAGTTCTAATCTAAGCTTTAGAATGAATGACATGAAACTTGTTCAGGGTACAAACATTGTTCCGGTCATCGCTGCTAAGGATAGTGATATCAACGGATTCCAGATATCTATCCCTGTGCAGCATGTTGACGAAATGTATATAACTTCAGGGGTACTTAGTTTTAATCCTGATAACTATATTTTCAGCAATGGAATGTTGAATATTTCATGGCACCAATCAGAAAGTAAATCTGTAAAAGAAGGAGATGTTTTATTCTTCATCCATATGGATAGTGAAAGATCTGACGTACTTGCAGAGGTCATGCTTTCAGGTGAAAACAAAGGTTTGAAACCGGAGTACTATAGTGCTGATCTGAAAGCTCAAAGACTGAATTGGAGAATAGACAGACAAGATTCGGGTATATTCGAATTGCACGGAAATACACCAAATCCATGGAATAATGAAACCAATATTCAATTTACACTTCCTGAAGATGGTCAAGTATCATTAAAGGTACGTGACATCACGGGTAGGGTGGTATTTACTCATCAGCAGTACGGTACTAAGGGAGATAACAGTATCAGAGTAGCATCTGAGCAATTGGGTGCTACAGGATTGTATCTTTACGACCTGATGTTTGGAAATGAAGTAAAAACCAATAAAATGTTGAATATCAAATAAAAGTATAATGGACTATGTTAGATTGAATTAACATGGGTTCGTTAAGGAGTAAAAATTGGAGCGGGTATTGATATCATGTCAATACCCGCTTTTATTTATAATGCCAGCATGAACGGTGTCTTTGAGGTAGTCATCACGCCGAGCGTTACAAATTTTGAATCAAGTTACGCCATCACGAAATCAAATGTTAGAACTCTAGCACTAAATCTACTTTGTCAAATTTAAAATTGGCTACTATGGTGTCATAAAATGGGTTTCTCAGTCGATAAATCTCCTTCGAAATGACGATATATGAAAGTTTTTGAAAGGAGAGAATGTGGGTTCGATGCAGTCGAACCCACTTTCTCTCCCTCCATTTCTCTATTTTTAGTCGTCATTTCGATCCACGGAGTGGTGAGAAATCTTATTTTATGTAGTTTGACAAAATAGTACTAAATGTAACAACTCTTGAACTAAACTACGTGATCACAAAATCAAACTACGTGGTCAGCGAATCAAAGTTTACAACTCTACAACTAAAGTTTACAACTTTACAACTAAAGTTTACAACTTTACAACTAAAGTTTACAACTCTTGAACTAAAGTTTATAACTCTTGAACTAAAGTTTACAACTCTTGAACTAAAGTTTACAACTCTACAACTAAAGTTTAAAACTCTACAACTAAAGTTTACAACTTTACAACTAAAGTTTACAACTCTTGAACTAAAGTTTACAACTCTTGAACTAAAGTTTACAACTCTTGAACTAAAGTTTAGAACTCTACAACTAAATAAAGTGATGTTGAAAATAAAAGCAAGAAATATAGAGTCAAGGTCTAGAAAACGGGTGTCAAATAGTGAAATTATAAATTCAATTTTACATATTTCCCACAAAATTGTCGCTTTTTAAATCGACCAAACCACCTTTTAGTAATACGTAATAATTGTCCATGGGATATTATTTTAATTGCATTGCAAATCTATAGGGTGTTGGGCAGATAATTACCGTTTGTCAAAGTCTATTTGCCTTTGACGTAACATATCTTACGATCTACGACTGTAGGTACTTTTTGCCACGAATGATTCTCGACCTTTAGACATTCATTTGTAGCTTTCTAAAGGATATATAAATTCTTATCAATATGAGCACAAACATGTTGTTGTTGGGAAATTTCATAATAAAATGTAGAAATAATGCTACAAAATATCATCAAATTATGTTACATATGATAAGATTTTTCTATATTACCTTTGTGCCATCATGTAGTAATTGACATGGTAAATCGACCTAAGCACCCGAATGTAATAGAACAACTTCATTTTGTAATTTAAACATTGTTTTATATGAAAGTTGTTAATTTGTTATTTTACACCTTTTTGTCTTTTATATTACCAATTTGTATTGTAAATGCACAAAACTGTCCTGCTCCTGCCGATTTTAATCACATCACCCCGTGCTATGTTAATGGATCTAGGACAGCAAGTCCCAATGAAGATGTGATTGTTCTTTTTAACCATACCTCATCTAGAGGCACGAGTGCTACCAAGCAAGTATTGGCAGATTATGCGGAAGTGGGTACAGTGTGGGGAATGGCCTACAAGCCGCAAACAAAAAAATTGTATGCAGCCGCATTTTTAAAAAGGCACTGTGATCTTTCTCCTGATGGATTGGGTGCTATCTATGAAATCGATGTAACTACACCTACTACCGCAGGTGCAGGCGCACCTACATTATGGATGAATTTAAATACCATCACCCATCTAGGTGCCGGTGCTACTTTGTTTCCATCAGAAACAGCCGCAAACAGAGGACTAAATGGTTTGTTAGACCCAAGTCACGATATATGGGCTTTTTCAAGAGTAGGTAAGGAAGGTCTCGGTGATATAGAAATATCGGAAGACGGCTCTAGTATGTACGTCATGGATTTAACCAATAGGCAAGTACTTGAAATAAACATGACTACCAAAGTGGTGACCAATCGATATGCTGTCAATACACCTTCTGGATATCCCAATGCTAACGATCGTCGTCCTTTTGCCATTAAACATCACGATGGACAACTGTATATTGGTGTGGTTAGTTCTGGAGAAAGTAGTTATTCGTCTACTGATGCTTATGCAAATAGAATTGCCTTACGAGGCACCGTCATGAGATTGTCAGGAACGTCATTTACTACGGTTTACAATATAGATTCTTTGGGTGTAGAAGATTCAGCATTTCCTGGTAATACTTGTAGATATACTTCCTATCGAGGCAATCCTTGTTTTGGGACAGGTCTTGGGTGGAACGGCTATTTTACTACAGATATTGCTCCCTTATTTGATCTTAACAATCCTTCTGCATTCATTCAGTATCCAGTGCCGTTGATATCAGACATTGAATTTGACAATAATGATAATATTGTAATTGGTATTATGGATTGGTCTGCTCATAGATACGGAAATTCTAATTATATTCCTAATGCAAGTAATACTACGAATCTTAAATCCATTCAAGCCCACGGTGATATATTGAGAGCCATTAAATCAGGGACTTCTTGGGTAAAAGAAAGTGCCTTAGGCAAACATTATGATGATATGCAGGCCATCCCCGATCCGGCACCATCAGGATGGCCGAGAGATACCTATATGGGAGGTATGTTAGTTACTGATTGTAATGGGACAGAATTGGTAGTGGCCAATATGCAAGATCCATATACAACCAATGAAGGAGGAGTAGTGTGGATGCGAACTAGTGATGGATATATGCAAACATCCGCTGCACCGCCATCTAGTCCAACAGCATCAGCAAATGCCATCAATGCATCTAGACTAAGAGTATATGCCGGCACAGGTGGAACTTCCAATACTTTTGGAAAGGCCAATGGATTAGGCGATATGGTGGCTATGTTTGCATCACAAAATCCTTGCTCATCTTCCATCACCGCATCTCCTACACCATGTAATACCACGACAAACCAATATAATGTATCAGGACAAGTAACCTTTTCCAATCCACCGGCTACAGGAACACTTACGGTGAGCATCTCGGGTGGTAGCAGTCAGGTCTTCAATCCACCTTTTAATAGTCCTGTTAATTATACCATCAATGGTCAAATATCAGATGGTATTATGAGAACGGTAACAGCGACCTTCAGTGAGGACAATACTTGTGCATCAACTACCGCATTTACAGCTCCTGCAAGTTGTGTAACACCAGGCTCTTGCAATTGTAAGGAATATATCTATCTTAATGAGCCCCAGTTAGGGGCCGTTTTAAAGTTTGAAGTTGGGTCTCCAATCCTATTAACAGAAGTAATAGGTACTAACGGGGGTACACCACCATTCCAACATTGGTATCCGGGATTAGGTACAAGTGTTTTGCCTTCTCCACACGGTTTAGCAACGGATTTGAATGGAAGACTTTACATTGCTGACCAAGGTGCACCTACTCCAATTACTATACGTGAGTTTAATTGCGACGGAGTTATTATGCCAATTACTCCAACTACAATTGTAGACAATAATGATTATCTTACTAGTATGTTTAGTATTGGAAATACATTATATAAAAATGCTCCTGGAAAAATTATAGCTTATGATATGTGTACAGGTCAGCTAATAGGTGTAAAAAATCTTGCTGGCGGTTCAGTAAACTCGGGATTTTTATACTGGGGTTTATCATATAACCCAGTAACTAAAACTGGATATGCAACTGATCAGGTTGGCTTCGTTTGGAAATTTAATGAAATAGAATTAAATGACTTTTCTACTAGTATTTCCCCACTTATTGCCAAAGGTACTACAACTTCTATAAATATGGGAGATAGTTTTATTCCAAGTGATGTATCTCCAGGTGGTATAGTAGGGGATAATGCTGGTAATTTTTACTTCACAGATTTATCTGGAAAAGTACTTAAATACAATAGTCAAGGTCAATTTATTTCAAGCATATCCGATCCAGTAAAACTTCAAACTATATTGGGAATTGTTTGGTCGGAATCAACCAATAGACTTTATGTATCTGGTTTAACTGATGATCCTGCAGTAGATTGTATATCAGCAATTGACCCAATAACAATGACTTATTTAGGTGCAGCTGCTCCAAATCCAAACTTGCCTGATAATAATGCTCCAAAAGCTATAGCCATTTTGAAAGAATGCTGTCCCATCAATCTTCCTTCTACTTTCCAAAGAGAAGTGTGTGGTGCGATAGGTACCAAATTTTTCCTAAATGAAGAAGCTTTCAATCTTTGTGATGGTACAGTCTGTGGTAGCAGCTGGACACCTATTGATAACAATAATAGTATTATGACCTTTGATGCTTGTGATAATAGTGTAGTGGTCAATGGTAATGGATGTAGAACCTTTACTTTAAATATCGGTGCAGTAAGTAGCACTGGCTGTGGAGCCCAAAATTCTACTTTTACCATTTGCAATACCGTAATTGATGCAACCATAACATCTAATTCGGGTACATGTACAGGAGCCACTCCCAATAACAATGCTTCTATAGTCATAAGTAATATATTGAATGTAAATCAAGCAGGAATTAGTGTTGGTACCGTATACAATGGCCCTGCTTATGGAACTGCTGGTACGATTAGTATTATTGGAGGTGGCACTTTCCCAAATTTAGTGCATAATACTTACTATACAGTAAGAATATTTAATGGCAGCAATGACTGTTTTTTTGATAGAGTGATTTTGACTCCTACTGTACAATGCTGTAATATAGCGGCCATCGTTCCACAAAATCTGGAGTGTCTGGACAATGGTACACCAAATAAATTAACGGATAATAGGATTCGATTTAGCGCTCAAGTTACCAATACTAATGGATTGTTGACAGGATATAACGTGACTATCAATGGAGGAACCACCATCACGCCTTATACCAATGTTCCTTATGGTATTACACAATTCCTTTTAGGTCCAGGCACAGCAGGTGGTGGAGCTACATTTACCATCACGGTGACAGATAGTGTCAATCCAGGATGTAACCAATCATTCCAAGTTGTAGATCCGGGAAATTGCACACCAGCAAATCCGCCAGTAGATTGTCCACCTGTAAAATGTGGTACAGCAACGATACAGGTTAATGGAAATTGATGAAAAAATGTTAAGTTGTAAAGTTGTGGATTCGTTTAGTTGATATGTATTTCAACTACTATACCAAACGAAGCGCAGCGAAGTCCCGCTCCGATAGCTATCTGGAAGCGGGATAACACAACTCAAACAACTTAATCTTAACAAAGAATAACGCTTTCATAATGAGGGGCCTTCACAAAAGAGTGTTGGCTCTTTTTTTTGTCTACCAACTTAACAACTCAAACAACTTAACGACTCAACCTTAATAAAAAATAACGCTTTCATAAAGAGGGCTTTCATAAGTAGTTAAAATACTACAATGAAATAGTATGTTGTTTAAGTTCATTGTTTTATCTTTGTTTTTTAATGTGTATTGAAATTTATGACAAACTATCCATATAATATTTTAATAGTGGATGATCACGATATAGTGCATACTGGGCTTAAAGTGTCCATATTAAAAGCCAATATTGCAGCTATTATAACCAAAGCTAAAAATGGAGATGAAGCATTAAATTTTGTTCGTAATGGAAAATATGATTTGGTTATTTTAGATATAAATCTGCCAGATACGGATACTCAGAGTCTGATGAAACTCCTTATAAATAATAACTCCAAGCAAAAAGTACTTATTTTCAGTATGAGCTCGGAGGAAATATATGCTAGACGGTTTTTAAAATTAGGAGCTAAGGGTTTTATCAGTAAATCTTCAGATATGGAAGAAGTCATCAAGGCAATACAAGTCATACTAGATGGCCAGAAATATATCACACAAAAGGTAGCTGAGCTATTGTCTAACGATCTGATCGATGGTGTTACTGAAAGGAATATAGACGACCTTTCGGATCGGGAAATAGAAATTATGCACTTGCTGATCAAGGGTTTGGGCGGAAAGGAGATTTCGAACCAACTCAATTTACATCCATCTACAACGGCAACATACAAAACCAGATTGTTTCAGAAGTTATCTGTAAATAATGTCATTGAACTAAAAGAAGTAGTAGAGTTTTATAAAAAATAAAATGCTTATATTTTAAGTATTATTGATTCATATTTGTGAGATACAACTTGAAAAAATACATGCAAGTAATCATGTAAAGACAAAGACTTAGAATCTCATCAGGAGGATACTTTTCTCGTTTTACCATGTATTAGGTAGCTTTATACTTACTGTTGTACCTTTGTCCAAGCTAGATATTATATTCAGCTCTCCATTCAATTTTTTTACAAAATTTTTAATGAAGGCGTATCCCAACCTATAACTATCAGTCCGTATACTGTTAGCTTTGTATTCGGGTGATAATATTTGTTCTATTGTTTCCTGTGACATACCTTTGCCGTTATCTGTACAATTGATGTAGGTGAAATTTTTGTCTTGTTCTGCTTCCAATATAATATGGCCATGTTCAGAAAATTTGATACTATTGTCAATAAGGTTATTGATGATTATTTTTAATAAAACAACTTCAGTAGAAAAGGTTACTGTTTCAGGCACTGCATTGGATAGTTGTATGGAAGATGATTTTAACTTTTCATGCTGCTCATGAAATGAAATGACATCATCTATCAAGTATTTGAGTTTACACACCTCATAATTTAATGTTTCATTTTTTTGTGCTTTGATATAGCCAATAAATTGAAACATAAATTGGTTGATTTTTTTAGTGGTATTGGAAATATCTAAAATAATTTTCTGTTTTTCGGGTTCAGAAATTTTATGCCAAATATCTCTCATATCTTCTGTTACATTTTCAACCATTTTCATAGGGGCTTTGATATCGTGGATCAGTACTGAAAGTAATAGGTTGTTCTGTTCGTTAGTTTCTATAAGTTCTTTATTTATTTCTTTAAGCTCCAGAGTTCTATCGTCAACCAATCTGGAAAGTTTTGCTTTTTGTTTTAAAATCACCCTATTATACATAGATGAAAATAGAATCATACATGCTATCAATAAGGACAACATTAGTAAGTAAAACCACCATTGCTGATAAAAATAAGGCGACACATTGATGATTAGACTTTTGTGTGACACGTTGTTAGAACCAAATCCTGCTTTTTTACGAATTTGTAAAGTATATGTTCCATATTTAAGATTTTGAAATGTAATTTCGTGATTTTTATTAAGTTTTTGCCAGGTGTCGCTATATCCAATAAGTTTAAATTCCATATCTAGATTTTCAGGATGGCCATAATAAGGTGACGATATCTTAATTCTTAGTTCTCTAAAATCAGGGTTTAGTATGATTTGTTCGTTTAAATGACTCAGATTTGTGCTATCAACCCACACAGATGAAATCATTATAGGTGCACTTGGAGTATTCGCTTTGACTTTATTTGGATAAAACTGAACCAACCCGCTCATACTACTGATACTGATCAGGCTGTCATATGTCATCACAGCAGGATTGAGACATCGGCCATTAACCCACATTGCTCAGAAAAGCATATAAATTAGTAATTTGAAAAAAGTTATCCACAAAATTAGTGCAATTTAGGGCTACTTTGCGAGATTTTGATGTCTTCAATT
>Ga0075157_10002800_pt1 | contig 10060 bp, 4 predicted proteins | sample JI81BgreenDNA_FD_70967 | JGI IMG/M metagenome (GOLD analysis project Ga0075157, IMG submission 70967) | Wastewater effluent complex algal communities from Wisconsin, to seasonally profile nutrient transformation and Carbon sequestration -... | ecosystem: Engineered > WWTP > Effluent > Algae...
ACCACGCGGATGCCGAGATCGGCCAGCGCCCAGGGGGCATGTTCGCGGCTGGAACCGCAGCCGAAATTGGCCCCGGCGATCAGGATGGGCGCACCGGCGTGGGTATCAAACACATTGTCCGGCGCTGCGCGCAGCGTCGAAAAGGCCCCGGCACCCAGGCCGGCCCGGCTGATGGTTTTCAGGAAGCGCGCCGGGATGATCACATCGGTGTCGATGTTTTCCAGGCCGAAGGGAATCGCCTGGCCGGAAATTGTGGTGAAGGCCTGCATGGTGGCCGCATGCCGCACCGGCCGATGTGTTGCAAGACATCAGCCATCCATCTGGCCTTCAATCCCGCCCCGGCGTATGCCAGCGCCATGGGCCAGCAGCATCTCTATCTCGTCGATGGTTCGGGTTATATCTTCCGCGCCTATCATCGTCTGCCGCCGCTCACCGATCCGGCCGGCACGCCGGTGGGGGCGGTCTATGGCTTCACCGCGATGCTGTGGAAGCTGATTGCGGAGCTGAACAAGGCGGAGGCGCCCACCCATCTGGCGGTTGTGCTGGATGCCGGCAGCCACACGTTCCGCAACGACATGTATGATGGCTACAAGGCCAATCGCCCGCCGCCGCCCGAAGATCTGGTGCCGCAATTCCCGCTGATCCGCGATGCGGTGCGCGCCTTTTCAGTGCCCTGCTTCGAGCAGGCCGGCGTGGAGGCGGACGACATCATCGCCAGCTATGCGCTCGCCGCCAGGGCCGCCGGCTTCAATGTGACGGTGGTGAGTTCGGACAAGGATCTGATGCAGCTGGTGCAGCCGGGCATCAACCTCCTTGATACGATGAAGAACCAGGTGATCAACCGCGCCGAGGTGATCGACAAATTTGGCGTGCCGCCCGAACTGGTGGGCGAGGTGCTGGCGCTGATGGGGGACACGGCCGACAACGTGCCCGGCGTGCGCGGCGTGGGGCCCAAGACGGCGGCTGATCTGATCAACCAATATGGCAGCGTGGAAGGCGTGATCGCCAACATCGATGCCATCACCAAGCCCAAGCTGCGCGAAACGCTGGCCGCTTCGGTGGAACTGGCGCGGATCAGCCGGGAACTGGTGCGCCTGAAGGATGACCTGCCGCTGCCGGCGCCGCTGGAAGAGCTCACCCTCAAGGAGCCCCCAGTGGAGCCGCTGGCCGCCTTCCTGAAGAAGCACGGATTCCGCGCCATGCTGGCCAAGCTGGGCAGTAGCGGCGCCAGCGGCCCGGCGCCGGACACGCACCGGCCCTCCACCGCCGTGGTGGAGGATGAAGTCGCCTTCACCCACGCCGATTATGAAACGGTGACGACGCTGGACCGGCTGGACTGGTGGATTGCCGAGGCAACGCAGCTGGGCGCTGTGGCGGTGGATACCGAAACCACCGGCACCGATCAGATGCGCTGCGATCTGGTGGGGATCAGCCTGGCTACGGCGCCGGGCAAGGCCTGCTATATCCCGGTGGCGCATGGCAGCGGCGATGGCATGTTTGCCGAGCGGCCGCCCCAGCTGGCCATGGCGGACGTGATTGCCCGGCTCAACCCGCTGCTCGCCGATCCGGCGGTGCTGAAGATCGGGCAGAATCTGAAATATGATCTGATCGTGCTCGCCCGCCACGGCGTGCCGGTGCTGGCGCCCTATGACGACACCATGCTGCTCAGCTATGCGCTGGATGCCGGCCGCTGGAATCATGGCATGGATGATCTGTCTTCCCGCCACCTGGGCCACACCCCGATTGCCTACAAGGATGTGGCCAAGGGCCTGAAAAGTTTTGCCGAAGTGGATCTGCGCCGCGCCACCGATTATGCTGCGGAGGATGCCGATGTCACCTTCCGGCTGTGGCAGGGTTTCCGCCGGCGGCTCTGGAAGGAACAGGTGACCGGCATTTACGAGGCTGTGGACCGCCCGCTGCTGCCGGTGATTGCGCAGATGGAAATGGCCGGCGTGCGGGTGGATCGCGCCGAGCTGGCCCGGCTTTCGGCGCTGTATGAGGCGGAGATCAGCCGGCTGGAAGGCGAGATTCACGAGATTGCAGGCACGCCCTTCACCATCGGCAGCCCCAAGCAGCTGGGCGAGATCCTGTTCGACAAGATGGGCTACAAGGGCGGCAAGAAGGGCAAGACCGGCGCCTGGACGACAGACGCCAGCGAGCTGGAGCGGCTGGCCGAGGAAGGCGCGCCGATTGCCCAGCGCGTGCTCGACTGGCGGCAGCATTCGAAGCTGAAATCCACCTACACCGATGCGCTGCAGGCGCAGATCAACCCCGCGACCGACCGGGTGCACACCAATTTCCACCTGGCTGCCACCTCCACCGGGCGGCTTTCGTCCAACGATCCCAATCTGCAGAACATCCCGATCCGCACGGAACTGGGCCGGCGCATCCGCCATGCCTTTGTGGCGGCGCCGGGCAAGGTGATCATGGCGGCCGATTACAACCAGATCGAGCTCAGGCTGGTTGCCCATATCGCCGATGTGCCGGAACTGAAGGCCGTCTATGCCGCCGGCGAGGATGTCCACGCGCTGACCGCCCGCGAAGTGTTTGGCCATGTGGACCGCGACACCCGCGCGCGGGCCAAGACGATCAATTTCTCGATCATCTACGGCATTTCGGCCTTTGGCCTGGCGCAGCGGCTGGGCATCGATCGCGGCGAGGCGGCGCGCTATATCGAGCTGTATTTCAGCCGCTTCCCCGGCATCCGCAACTACATGGCCGAAACCATCGCCTTTGCGAAGGATGCCGGTTTTGTGACCACATTGTTTGGCCGCAAATGCCACGCGCCGCTGATTTCATCGAAGAACCAGGGCGAGCGCCAGTTTGCCGAACGCGCCGTGGTCAACGCCCGCGTGCAGGGCACCGCGGCAGACATCATCAAGCGCGCCATGGTGCAGATGCCGGGCGCGCTGGCGGCGGCGGGGCTGACCGGCACGAAGATGCTGCTGCAGGTGCACGACGAACTGGTGTTCGAAGTGCCGGAAGCCGAGGTGGACGCCGTGCAGCCGGTGATCCGCGACGTGATGGCGGGTGCCCACCGCCCGCTGGTGGACCTGACGGTGCCGCTCGGCGTGGAGATCGGCCACGGCGCCAGCTGGGGGGATGCCCACTAGGCACCCCCCAGGCATTCAGTCTCCAGAATGTTCCACTTGGAACATTTTAGAAACAAATCCTACAGACTTCGGAATTGCACGCGCTTAGAAGTTCACCCTGGCGCGCGCATAGACATAGCGGCCGTTGATCCCGATCGGGGACAGCACATCATAGGCCAGGTTGCCCGCGCCATTGATGTCGTCGATGGACGGATCGGGGTAATTGTCGAAGATATTGTTGGCGCCGATGGCCAGGTTCACCGTCTTGGCGATGGTGTAGCTCACTTCCAGATCAACCTGCCATTCCGGTCCGAAGGTCTGGCGTGGGGCAAAGCCGCCGCCGAAATCGAACTGGCGGGTGGTGCTGCCATAGCGGTTCACCCGGATCAGGCCGCCAAACACCTCGTTGGACCAATCGGCGTTGAACACGAAGCGGTTGTTGGGCGCTGCCGTGGTCAGCGTGTTGCGTTCTTCCAGGCCGATCAGCGCGCCCGGGATGCCGTTGGCGGCCAGCTGCGGCGGCGGGGCGTCCACGCGGCGGATGCGGTTTTCAAAATAGGAATAGCCGGCATTCACGTTGAGCGTGCCGCCCGCCAGATCGCCCGTATAGGCCGCCACGGCTTCCACGCCGCGGGTTTCCAGATCAACGGCGTTGGTGAAGAAGTTGATGGCATCAAAGCTGCCCAGCCCCAGCGCCGTGCGCTGCGCCGGGGTGAGCCCGCCCAGATCGAACCGCTCCGAAAGCGTGATGCGGTTGTTCACCTGGATGCGGAACAGATCGACCGAAAGCCGCAGGCCCTTCACCGGCGCGGCGGTGAGGCCGGCCGAAAGATTGAAGCTGCGTTCCGGCTCCAGATCGGCAGCGCCCAGCGCGCGGGCGGCCGGGCTGTCCACCGGCAGGGTGGACACGCGGCGCAGGCTGCCGCCCTCGCCAAAGTTCAGCGAGGTGGAGGAGGCGCCCAGCTGGGCTAGCGCCGGCGCACGGAAGCTGTTGGAAATGCTGCCACGAAGTGCAAAGCCGGGCGTGAATTCCCAGCGCGCGGCGGCCTTGCCGGCCACGGCGGTGCCGGCATCGCTATAGTGCTCAAGGCGGCCGGCCACATCCAGGAACAGGCTTTCCACCAGCTGCGCCGAAAGCTCGGCATAGGCGGCATAGACCTGCCGATCGAGGCGGCGGGCGTCTTCGGGCGTCAGGCCGGGGCCGGCCTGCACGCCGGGCGCCAGGCCCAGGCCATCGGGATCGGCGAGCGGGCCGACCACGTAGGAGGCTTCATCGCCCGGCCGCGAGCGCCAGCGCTCGTGGCGCACTTCCGCGCCCAGCGCCAGCGTGAGCGGGCTGGCAAAGCCGGCCTCGATCTCGCGCGCGGCATCGAAATTGAAGGTGAGCTGATCAAAGCGGGTGCGCGCCATAAGCACTTCGTTGGGTGAAGCGGCGCCCAGCGAATAGTTCACCGTGTTGCGCAGGCGTTGGGTGATGCTGTTCATGCCCCAAGTGGCGCTGCCATCCAGCCGCCAGGCGCCGGCATCGCCCTTCACCCCGGCGGTGAGCGACAGATCCCCGCTGCGGATGCGGCTTTCCGGGCGGAAGCCATCCAGGCCGCCGGGCTGCGCCGGGCTGACATAATTGTTGCCCTGGCCGTCCACAATCACCGGCCAGCGGAAGAAATTGGCGCCGGTGGCGGTGCGCAGATGCCCCACGCCAAAGCTGTAGGCGCGCGCCGCGCCCAGCGCGAATTCGGTATTGTACCAAAGATGCCCGCCATCCACCTGCGGATCACCCACGCGGAACAGCCGTTGCCCGAAGAAGCGATCGTTGCGCGGATCGGAATAGCTGCCGTTGGTGAGGAACTGGCCGCCCTGATCGCGGCCGGCGCGATTGGTGCCCTGCTGGTGCAGATAATCGCCGCCCACACTGAGGAAGCCATCATCGCCGATCTTGAAGCCGGCCTTGGCATCTAGGAACAGGGTGCTGCCATCGGTCAGCGTTTCATCCAGCACATCGGGATTGGTGATGTTGAGCCCGTAGGTGGCGCCCATCGAGACGCCGCTGCTCGACCGGTCCAGCCCCACGTTGACCACGCCGGCGATGGCATCGCTGCCATATTGGGCGCCGGCGGAGTCGCGCAGCACCTCGATGCGGGTGACGGCATTGATCGGCAGCGTGTTGAAATCCACCGGCGTGGTGCCGCGGCCGATCTTGGTATCGAGATTGGGGACGGACGTGCTGTGGTAGCGCTTGCCGTTGACCAGCACGAGCGTTTGATCCGGCGACATGCCGCGCAGCTGGGCGGCCCGCACCGCATCGCCGGCGCCGCTGTTGGACTGGCGCGGGAAATTGAAGCTGGGCGTGAGATTCTGGATGGCCTGCGCCAGTTCGCCGGTGGTGCCCGATTGGGTGATGGTGGCCGCATCCAGCACGTCCACCGGCACCGGGCTCTGGGTGATGGTGCGATCGCGGGTGCGCGTACCGGTCACGATGATCGTATCCTCGTCCACCTCGTCGGCGGCATAGGCAGGCGCGGTGAGCGCGGTGGCGGCAAGGAGAGTGAGAACGAGGGACTTCATGGTGGCAGCTCCCGTCTGGCAGATCATCCATTTGACGGGTGGGGATTTACGCCATGGTGGCGGCATCGATAAACAATTATTGCTTGTGATGGCTGCAATGCATTTGTCATGCGAAGCCGGCGTTGCAGAAAGGGCACAATTCTGAGCCAGATCGAACCCGTAGCGGAGCCTGTATCTGCCCCGCGCCGCGTGCTGGGGCCGTGGGCGGCCGCTTCGGTGGTGGTCGGCATGGTGGTGGGCGCCGGCATCTTCCGTTCGGCCAGCCTGGTGGCGGCCGGCATCGGCAATGATGCGCTGGTGCTGCTGGCCTGGGCCATCGGCGGAGTGTTCGCGCTGGCCGGCGCGCTTTGTTATGCCGAACTGGCCACCGCCTTCCCGCATCCGGGCGGCGATTACCGCTTCCTGCGCATGGCCTTTGGGCCCACTTTGGCCTTCCTGTTTGCCTGGTCGCGCTTTGCGGTGATCTTCACCGCCAGTGCCACCATGCTGGCCTTTGTGGCGGCCGATTACATCGCCGAGCTGGTGCCGCTGACGCCGTTCGCTCGCGGCGTGGTGGCGGCCGGCGCCATCATCGCGCTCACCCTGCTCAATCTGCTGGGGGTGCGGCGCAGCACCAATGGCCAGGTGGTGCTGGTGGCGATCGATGTGCTGGCGTTGCTGGCGCTGGGCGCGGCGGCTGTGGCGATGCTGGCGGCCGGCACGCCGGCACTGGCGCCCACCACGGCCCCGCAGGATTTTTCAGCCGGCAGCTTTGGCGCCGCCATGGTGTTTGTCATGCTGGCCTTTGGCGGCTTCAACGACAGCGCCACCCTCTCGGCCGAAGTGAAGCGCCCGCAGGACATGACCATCGCCATGGTGGGCGGCATGGGGCTGGTGACCGCGCTCTACCTGCTGGCCAACTGGGCCTACATTGCCGGGCTCGGCGGCGCCGGGCTGGCGGCCAGCGATGCGCCGGCGGCGCAACTGATGGCGCGGGCCTTCGGGCCGGTGGGCCAGGTGGCGATGGTGATCGCGGTCACCATCGCGGCGCTGGCAATCCTGAACGCGTTGGTTCTGGTGGGCGGTCGCACCCTTTATGCAGCCGCCGGCGATGAACCGGCGCTGGCGCGGCTGGCGCAGTGGGATGGCGCCGCCGGCGTGCCGCGCGCGGCGATCTTTGCCCAGTGCGCGGTGTCGCTGGTGCTGGTGGTGTGGGGCGCCAATTCCACCGGCTTTGCCAAGATGGTGGACTATATGGCGCCGGTCTATTGGCTGTTCCTGTCGCTCACCGGGCTTTCGCTGATGCGGCTGCGCCAGCGCCAGCCGGGGGCGGAGCGACCCTATCGCGTGCCCTTCTACCCGCTGGTGCCGCTGCTGTTCACCGCGGGATCGATGTATGTGCTGGTGTCATCGGTGCTCTATGTCGGCTGGATCGGCTGCGGGATCAGCTTTGGCATGCTGGCGGCCGGGCTGGGTGTGCGGGCACTGCTGAACCGCTGATCGCGGCCCAAACACCGCCTCTCCTGCGACAAAGTTTCCAAAAAGCAATGATTTCGCTGCGGCCGTGCATCCGGTCTGCGGGTGGCTGCGTAATGGCTATGGGGAACGCAAACACCCCTTGCGCATGCAGGGGAACAAAATGATCGAGGGAGTGTTTTCATGGTGAAATCGATATCGGCCGGGGTGCGGGCCGCCGTTCTGGGCGCCGCCCTGCTGGCGCCGGCGGCGCAGGCCGAAACCATCTTCGCGCTGACCAGCGACAACCGCGTAATCACCTTCAATGCCGCCACGCCGGGCATGATCAAGACCAACCAGGCCATTGTTGGCCTGTCCCAAGGCGATTCGCTGCTCGGCATTGATCTGCGCCCGGTGGACCGCAAGCTCTATGCGCTGGGCACCAGCGGCAATCTCTATCGGCTTTCGGCCGGCGGCGGCAGCTACACCGCCACCAATCTGGGCACGCTGGCCGCATCGCTGACCGGCAACAGCTTTGGCTTTGATTTCAATCCGACCGTGGACCGGCTGCGCATCGTGAGCGATGCCAACCAGAATCTGCGCATCAACCCGAACACCATGCCGCCCGGCACCATCGTGGATGGCGCACTAACCCTGAATGGCGCCAGCCCGTTCGATCTGCTGGCGGTGGCCTACACCAACAGCCGGCCGGGCGTGACCAGTACGATGCTGTTTGGCCTTGATGCCCGCACCGGCGGCCTGGTGCGCTCCACCAACGCCAATGCCGGCACCTATGTGAACATCAATCCGGTGGGCATGGCCTATCAGTCGCTGGGGCTGGCGCTGGACAACAGCCAGGCCATCGGTTTCGACATCTCGGGCGGCACTGGCCTTGGCTATTTCAATTTCAATAATGATTTCTATCGCATCAACCTCGCCACCGGCGCCCCCACCCTGGTGGGCAGCATCGGCGGCATGGGCAGCATCGTGGGCCTTGCGGCCGGCTCCGTGCCGGAACCGGCGAGCTGGGCGATGCTGATCACCGGCTTTGGCCTGGTGGGCGCTGCAGCGCGCCGCCGCCACATGCCACGCGCCGCGGCCTGAGTTCCCCGCCAAGGCACGTCTGGCCGGCAGCTCCCCGGGCTGCCGGCCAGCTTGCGTTTCAAAGCAGGGCGGTCGCCGTCCAGTAGGTGATGCCGGCGGCCACATAGGCGGCGGCAAACAGATAGGCGAACATGAAGATTGGCCAGCGCCAGCTGGCGGTTTCCCGCCGTGTGATGGCCAATGTGGAAATGCACTGCGGCGCAAACACGAACCACGCGAGGAACGCCAGCGCGGTGGGCAGCGGCCAGGCGCCGCGCAGCCGGTCGATCAGGCCGTCGGCATGTTCCTCGTCCACATCCTGCAGCGCATAGACGGTGGCCAGCGCCGATACCGCCACTTCGCGGGCCGCCATGCCGGGCACCAGCGCGATTACGATTTCGCGATTGAAGCCGATGGGGGCAAAGATCGGCTCCAGCGCGGCGCCGATCTGGCCGGCGGCGCTATACTGGATGCCGGGGCGCGTCGCATTGGCGGGTGGCTGCGGCCAGCTTGCCAGGCCCCACAGCACGATGGTCGAAACCAGGATGATGGTGCCGGCCCGTTCCAGAAAGGCGCGGGCACGGGAATAGAGCCCGATGCCGATGTCGCGCGGGGCTGGCCATTGATATTTGGGCATTTCCATCAGGAAACTGGGGCTGGCCCCGCTTGTGACCGTGCGGCGCAGCACGGCCGCCGCCACCAGCGCGCCCAGCACGCCGGCCAGATAAAGGCAGAACAATACCAGCCCCTGCAGGCCGATCGGCCCGGCGACGGCGCGATTGGGGATGAAGGCGCCGATCACCACGGCATAAACCGGCAGGCGCGCCGAACAGGTCATCAGCGGGGCGATCAATATGGTGGTCAGCCGATCGCGCGGGGAATCGATGGTGCGCGTGGCCATGATGCCGGGCACGGCGCAGGCAAAGCTGGAGAGCAGCGGGATGAACGCCCGGCCATTCAGGCCCACCCGCGCCATCAGCCGATCCATGATGAAGGCGGCACGGACCATGTAGCCCGATTGTTCGAGGCACAGGATGAAGAAGAACAGGATCAGGATCTGCGGCAGGAACACCACCACCGCGCCCACCCCGGCCAGCACGCCATCGGAGATCAGCGACCGCAGCCAGCCATCGGCCATGCTGCCATTCACCCAGGCTTGTGCGGCGGCCACCAGCGATTCGATCCAGGCCATCGGCGCTTCGGCCCAGCTGAACACCGCCTGGAAGATGAAGAACAGCAGCCCGGCCAGCAGCAGCGGCCCCCACAGCGGGTGCAGTGCGATGCCATCCAGCCGCTGCGACCAGCGCCGCGCCTGGCCCTGCGCAAGCGTGACGGCGCCGGCGATGCTGCGGGCTTCGCGCTGCAGGCTGCGCAGATCGGCAGCGGGCACCGTGGCCGGCGTGGTGCCCAATGCTGTGGCGATGGCTGCGGCAAGCGGCTCCAGCCCGCGTTTCCTGACCGCCACGGTGGCGACCACCGGAAGGCCCAGCCGCGCCGACAGCGCATCGGCATCGATGCTGGTGCCATCGCGCTCCGCCAGATCGACCATGTTGAGCGCCACCACCATCGGCAGGCCCAGTGCCTTCAGTTCCAGCACGAAGCGCAAATGGTTGCGCAGATTGGTGGCATCCACCACGGCGATGATGGCCTGGATCGGCCGTTCGCCCTCCAGCCGGCCCATCACCGCATCGCGCGTCACGGCTTCATCGGGGGAGCGCGGATCAAGGCTGTAGGTGCCGGGCAGGTCCACCAGATCGGCGGTGCGGCCATCGGGCAGCGGCAGCCGGCCGGCCTTGCGCTCCACGGTGACGCCCGGATAATTGCCGACCTTCTGGCGGCTGCCGGTCAAGGCGTTGAACAGGCTGGTCTTGCCGGCATTGGGATTG
>Ga0075157_10002801_pt1 | contig 10059 bp, 7 predicted proteins | sample JI81BgreenDNA_FD_70967 | JGI IMG/M metagenome (GOLD analysis project Ga0075157, IMG submission 70967) | Wastewater effluent complex algal communities from Wisconsin, to seasonally profile nutrient transformation and Carbon sequestration -... | ecosystem: Engineered > WWTP > Effluent > Algae...
CCGCTGAGGCTGTCGTTGCCTTCGCCGCCGATCATTGTATCCGTCGCAAAAGCTGCAACGATCGTGTCATTGCCTACTCCGCCGTCGAGTAAGCTCTTACCGCCTGAACTCAACACTCCGGGTATCGTAGCCGTAGACGATGTAATGGAGTCATTGCCGGCACCTCCAAGAGCGGTATCCTGAGAGGCATAAACAGTTATGGTGTCGTTGTCGTCACCGCCGTCTAAGAAGTTTTTGCCGCTGTTAGCATCGCCGCCGTAACCCCCAGATAGAATATCGTTCCCCGCACCGCCAAGCAAGGTGGTTCTCTCAACGCCGACAGCGATGTTGACCGAGGAGCCAAAAAATGAGACGGTTTGGGTACTGTTGGTAATGAATAAGATGTCGTCGTCAAGATCGCCGGACAGGTAGCTGTTGCTGGCCACACCTACTAGGGTGTCGTTGCCTCTACCGCCATAAAGACTGTCTCTTACATTGATACCTACAACTAAGTCGTCGCCCAAATCACCCCGCAAGAAGTTGCTGCCTTCATTGCCAGCGAAGCCTCCGGTTAGGGGAAGACCGAGGTTGTTGCCACCGCCTGCGATGAAGAAGCCGATCGAGTCATTGCCCTTGCCGCCGTAGAGGGAGTCTCTTCTCTGCGCCCCTCCCAGCATCGTATCTTCGCCCTCATTACCAAACATGAGGTTAGCTTCGACAGTACCTTGGAGGAAGTCTTCTCCCACACCGCCGTACAGGCTAGCGCGGGCTTCAGCGATTATGGTGTCATTGCCGGAGTCGCCAAACAGCAAAGCCGGAGTCCGCTGGGCTCTGATTGAGTCTTCGTCGTCGCCGCCGTACAGTGTATCGTTCGGGCCAACTGAAATCAGAGTATCGTTATCGCCTTGGCCAAATATTAAGCTGCCGCCCAGGGTGGAAGTTCTAACGAAATCCGCCCCCTCTCCGGCGAATACTGTATCCGGGCCCAGTCCCGGAAGGTTTAAATCTAGTTGATTAGAATCGTCATTTAACGTTGTCATAAAGCTTCACTCCTCTACTTGTTGGTCATCGCTGGTGCGACTACAGACACTGCCTAGAACACCGAATGTTTGGATTCCGCTGTAGTTTAACCTGTTTGCCAGCCGCAAGTCTAGCCTACTGGCGTTAACCCTGTCTAGACTTTCTCCCTCGCGGATTTTTTGCTTGTAAGCTTTTATATTCAATGTCTTCACCCTTTAATAATCCTGGTGCACTGTCTCAGGTGCTCACGCTCTACAAGACGCGGCTCATATTCTTAATGTTCCATTCTGGATTGGCGGTCGGGGATCGCGTCCGGGGGAGGAAATTAAAGATTAAAAAAGGCTGATCTGGGTGATCCCGAAGACATGGGAAATTGGGAGATTTGTTACTTGGTAACAAGGCTTTGTGGCAATTTCCGGTTTTCCAGGCAGGGCCGTCATTTAATAATTCTGGCTCGGATTGAACTCGCCAACCGCTCCGGGCTTTAAAAGTCTACGCCCCGCTTTAGTTCTACGCCCCGATCGCCGTAGTGTTTGTGACAGTATACCTCGGAGTGTACGCTTGCCAAGTCAAAGTAAGCGTGGGGTTTGTGGCAGCGCCCGGTGATAATAATTTCTGTATCCCGCGGCTTGCGTAGCAGAGCTTCGACGATCGGCTCTACCGGCAGCAGTTCTAAGTCTACTGTGGGATTGAGTTCGTCGAGAATAATCGTTTTGTACCAACCGCTGGCGATCGCACATTTGGCGATTTCCCAGCCGCGTTCTGCTTCTATGCAGTCTAGCTCTTGCTGTTGCCCCCGCCAAACTATAGCATCTCGGCCGCACCGCTGGTGATCTACTAGCTGCGGGTAGCTTTGCCGCAAAGCTGCGATCGCCGCATCTTCTGTATAACCGGTGCCACCTTTGAGCCATTGCACGATTAACACCCGGTGAGATTGGTCTTGACTGATACCCCTACCTATTGCCTGCAAAGCTTTTCCCAAAGCGCTCGTAGACTTGCCTTTCCCCGCTCCGGTGTATATTTCGATACCGGAAATATGATGGTCTGCCGCTGCGGGGTTATAGTGGGGCTTCATTTCTGAGTGTAAGTCGGCAATCTCCAGCAAAGCTTCGGGGGCCACTCGGCCTGTGGCGATGACTTCTAAATATTCTGGTTTGTTTTTGAGGGTTTGGACTACTTCGTCAACTGGCAGCAAACCCAAGTCCAATACGGGGTTTAGTTCGTCTAGTACCACCACGGAATAGAGCGAGCTTGCGATCGCTCCTTTGGCGATATCCCAGCCTCGCTGAGCTTCGGCGCGATCGAAGCGGGTGATTGCTTCGGCCCCAAAATATTCGGCTCTGCCGGTACGCACTTGGTCGATCAAGTGCGGAAATGCCCGTTGCAAGGCTTCTATTGCCCCGTCTTCGTCGTAGGAGCGGCCGGGGCCTTTGAGAAAGCGCAGCAACAAGACTCGCGTGGGCGAGTCAGAATTGATACCCAGCCCGATCGAGCGCAACACTACTCCCAAAGCTGCCTGAGACTTGCCTTTACCAGCGCCGTCGTAGACGTGAATCTGACCCGCGGCGCGTTCCGAGCGGGATGAGGCTGTCCGAATACCAATGCCATTCCTTACCATAATCAGCAGTTGTTTGAGTCTGTATCGGGGTGGGTATTCGATCGCGCGCCTTGAATGTTTAATTTTTCCATTCTGTTGGCGGATCTCAACAGATTATACGATAACTTCTAACTCCCAATCTTTTAAGCAGCGATCTAACGGAATCAGGTGCTCAAACCTCCGGTTAAGATTCTTCCGCTTGTGCTGTACAATTAAAATTTAACACGGACTGATATACCTAAAGGCTTATGATTGCGAGTGTTTTCCCATTTCGGACTGTTTTGGTGCAAATTTTAATTATGTTTTTGGCGATCGCGATCGAATCGTGGTTTTTGCAAAAACTACTTAAACTCGGCCCCAAAACCAGCATTGAATATACAGCCATCCTCAATCTATCTTGCACTTGCGTAGGCTGGTTAGTTTTCTTCGGCATTGAAAGCGTTCTTAGCAAAGAATTGCGGGAACAGCTTATCGGTTATATTTTATTAGGACGTGGGGATAATGTTTACGCTCCAATAACTATGATAGCACTGTCAGTATTAGCAGTAACCTTTCTAGCTAAATGGCAGGGATTAGAATTCATAGAAAACATGGTTTCCGGCAATAAAAAAGCTTCCACACCTCAGTTTTTAGGACCACCAACCCTCACCCGCCGTCCTCCCAAAAAAACTTTTCAAGTAACTACCCAGTTTGGGGGAATTTTAATCGCCCACACTGTTAGCAATCTCGTTATTTTAACCGTGTTGTTTTTGCAAAGCGTGTATTGAAATTTATGATGAAGCAATTTTTAGATGTCACTCAGCAGCTAACTAAGCTGACGAACAACCTTTGGGAAACCAATAAAAAAATCCAAAAGGCGATGATTCCGCCTAAAGTTGTTCACTGGAAGACTCCTTTACTACTCAGCATCTTTTTAGCTTTGCTGACAGTGGCAGCCGTAACTGACTGGCGGACGAGAACTCTGCTTTTTGATATGAGCTGGTTATTATTTACACTTTCAATGGGTTTGCTGACCAGCCAGCAACCTTTTGTGATTAAAGGAGTAAGTCTGAGTCCGTGGGTGACAAGCATCTTAATTGGCTTGTGGTTACTGATAAGATTACCGTCGGATAGGAAGGAAATAGCATGGATATCCGGCCCACTTATAGCAGTAGCAGTTCTTGCTACAATAGAGATTTGGAATAGCGAGTCAAAACGGGAAGGTATCAGGTCGTTGGTGCGCCCTCAGTTTTTGATGATTACTCTCGTTCACCTGCTGTTTTCCTGTTGGTTTGCTTTTCACTTTTTAATTCAAGGTTGGATAGAACAGTATCCGAGTGTTTTATCTCAGGATTTAAGGCAAAGCGATTATGTGGTGACATTTCAACAGCCAACTATTAATCGCTCCCGAGGAGTTGTCATCCTCAATGAAATGGAGCGATACCTGCGAAATGAAGCCCGCACAAAACCGTGGGCGCAGGTAGAGCAAATGTTAATAGATATTGACAATGAGCGATTTTTTCTGCGGAATCAAGCCTTACAAACAACTGGGGTAGTCGCAGAAGATGGGAGGTGGGACGTCAAAACTTCGATCGTCCAAGGAGAGTCTCGCTATCAGTTAGATATGCAGGCAACTTGGCTGGGAGTGGTTTTTAGACCGGAAATATATTCGTTTACCAAATCTTGCGAGGTGTTCCAGATAGCCAATAGGGCGACTGTAACCTGCGATGCCATCAAACGCTCTCAACCCGGACAGAAAAAAGATGGAACGCCGGGGGACACTCAAGTTTGATTCTGTCTCTGTTAACTAATTGCGATGGGTATAGCGGGAGAGTGGGAGAGTCTGAAAGTGGGAGAGTCTGAGAGTCTGAGATGGAAAAAATCCTCTTTCTTCCCTCTTCCTTCTTCCTTCTTCCCTCTTCCTTCTTCCTTCTTCCTTGCACTAAAGTATGGCGAAAGTTTCCAGCGGGTTAATAACTAGATGAATTTGAGAAGAATCTTGACAGTCGCGACCAATGTATTTTGGGAAGTAATTCGCGATCGCATCCTTTACTTAATTATTATTTTTGCTCTGTTGATGGGCGCCTCGGTACGGTTGATACCGGAATTGGCGGCGACAACCGAAAAGAAAATTATCTTAGATATCGGTTTGGGTGCTATGAGCATTCTCGGTTTAATTGCCACAGTGTTTGTGGCTACCGGACTGGTCAACAAAGAAATTGAAAAGCGCACTGTTTATCTGTTAGTTGCTAAGCCGATAAGTCGGGCTGAGTTAATTGTGGGCAAGCACTTAGGACTGTCGGCGGTGCTGGCGGTGCTTGTAGCGGCAATGACTGTTATCTATCTGGCTATTCTGAGTTTGAGTAGCATTCCTTTCCCTTTGGGAAGCATTTTAATCGCTTCGCTGTTTATCTGGTTTGAGCTTTGTCTCATGGCTGGTGTAGGGATTTTATTTGGGGTGTTCAGCAGTTCGCTGTTGGCAACTTTACTGACATTTGGCGTTTATTTGATGGGACATTCGACGCGGGATTTAGTGGCTTTGGGCAAGTTAACTAAAAATCCTGGCCTAGAACAATTGATGATGGGACTATATCTGGTTTTGCCGGATTTAGCCAGATTCAATTTGAGAAATGATGCTGTTTACGGACAAGTTCCTTACTTGGCAGGTTTGATTACAGATGCTGGCTACGGTTTGCTGTATGTGGTGCTGCTGCTGTCAATTGCGATCGCCATATTTTCCCGTAGGGAATTTTAAAACGCGCCTTCGCTACTTTCAAAAGTGTGACTATATCAAATTATCACGCTAAAATATAAAGGAGGCGATCGCTCAGAAATCTCAACTAAAACTCAAACTTTTAATTGATCCCGAATAAGCTATTCTGTATTTAAATAGTACCTTTGGGCGGACTTTTCTGCCCTCCCCACAAGATAGGGACTTACGCATCGGGGTCCAGAAACCGGGTTTGTTACCGAATCTGCGGTCTACAACGCGTCTTTTCGTAAAAAAAACCTCGTTTCTAAACAATAGTGCGTAAGCCCTAAAGATGTTGAAGAGACATCACCCTGTAAATTAGATTGCGATAGCTTAGCAGTAAGAAAAAATGAAATTATGTTAGTAGAAAAACTCGAACAATTAAAAGATATTTTCGCACAAATGGAACGGGCTTTGATTGCCTACTCCGGCGGAATTGACAGCACTTTGGTAGCAAAAATCGCTTTTGATGTGTTGGGCGATCGCGCTTTGGCAGTGACGGCAGTTTCCCCCTCTCTACTGCCCGAAGATTTAGAAGATGCGCGGATTCAAGCAGCAGAAATTGGTATTGCCCACGAGGAAGTACAAACTCAGGAAATGGCAAATCCAAATTACACTTCTAACCCGGTTAACCGCTGCTATTTCTGCAAAAGCGAACTGCACGATACTTTGAAACCCCTAGCACTAGCAAAGGGTTATCCTTATGTGGTGGATGGGGTTAATGGTGACGATTTAAAGGATTACCGTCCCGGAATTCAGGCGGCAAAGGAACGCGGCGCGCGATCGCCCTTAGCAGAAGTAGGAATCACTAAATTGGAAGTGCGGCAGTTGGCCAAAGAATTGGGTTTGCCTTGGTGGGACAAACCGGCTCAACCTTGTCTCAGTTCGCGCTTTCCTTACGGCGAAGAAATCACCGTTGGAAAGTTGCAAAGAGTGGGGCGCGCCGAACGGTATTTGCGGCAGTTGGGACTGAAAAATCTGCGAGTGCGATCGGACGGAGATACGGCACGCATTGAGTTACCTGCAGAGGAGATTCAGGAGTTTGTGGTAAACACGGATTTGCCTGCATTGGTGGCGGTATTTCAAGAGTTTGGTTTTGTTTACGCTACTTTGGATTTGGAGGGGTTTCGCAGCGGCAAATTAAATCAGGTTTTGCAGCCGCAGTTGTTGGAAACGAAAGGTTGATTAATTTTCCCGAATACAAAAATTTTTTCATGATTGATGTAGTTTGGGACATGGACAAAGGGGAACAATGTCAATCGAACCTTTATCTTTGATGTAGCAACTTATACGTTTCAAGGATCGAATTGTTAGGATTACAGGACTTACGCAAAAGTAAGGTATTTCTGTTGCCCAGCGAACTCAGTGAAGCAATCTCAAGGTGGCGTTACTTAATCAGGGTATGAAAAAAAAATCACTTTAAAATCCACCCGCTTTGTGGATACTGGTTTCTCTGACGGGCCTATTTAACGTTTCATACCGTAAATCAGCAACGCCTAGAGGGCCGGCACTCTTGGCACGGCCCCTACGGATAATGAAACAGCCCTGCCTTTGCTCGGACGAAAGTTTGACTCTATGCAGCGGTTTCAACCACCTCTTCATAAAAATGGTGGCTAACTATCAACGCCCGAGTCCGATCAAGGAGTAGTTGGCTGAATTTGCTGTGGCTGCATTTGCTGCTGCTGATTTTGGAGCTGAAGTTGCTGCTCCTGGATCTCGATTTGCCGATTCTCAAGATCTATTTGCCGCTGTCTGTCTTCGAGTTGCAAGCGTCTGTCTTCAAGTTGCAGTCTTCTGTCTTCTGCTTGCTGCAATCTATCTTCACGTTGTAGCTCTCTTTCTAGCAGTCTGTCTTCACGTTGCTCTTGTCTGTCTTGACGTTGTTCGCGAAGCTCTCTGAGCTGATTTCGTCGCTCGAAATCCCCTCCCAAAAATAAGTTTTGAAAAGCGTTGATAGTTGCTTGAAACCCAGTAAAAACGCTGCTAACAGCGCCGATACCTGTTGCTACTCCTGTTATTGGCTGCAAGAAAGTGTTGATATTGTCTGCTACCCTAGCATAGCCCGATCGCGCTACCAGAATCACATCGTTGTTGCGGAGAGTGGGGTTATTATTAGGATTCAATCCTTGAGCAAAATCCACCTCTATCGTGCGGCGAGAAACAGTACCGTTGGGATTCAATCGCAATAGTTCTACCTTGTCTTTTTTAGCCCGCAATTGATTGAAACTGCCTGCGGTGAGCAAAGCTTGGTGCAGGGATGTACTAGGTCGCACCTGCAAAGCCCCAGGCCTAATTACTTCTCCTACAATATTGATGCTAATCGCGTTCGGAGAAAAACTGCTATTTGCAACTTGAGAAACTTCAGCTAAGTCTACCGTAGCCGCTGTCGGGATAATTACGCTATCTCCTTCTTGCAGCAAAATATCTTGAGTTGCGTCGCCTTTTTGCAGTAAATCCCACAGATTTACCATGATAGTTTGTTCGTTGCCACCTCTGACTCGGCGGCGGATTTGTACGCGGCGAATGTCAGCTTCTGTAGTGATACCACCAGCAATTTTCAGTGCTCTAGTTATTGTTGGTAAGCCCACAACTGCTCCTTGCTGTTGGTCGATAGATACAAAACTCAACTCTGTTTGTTGGTTGCTCGATCGCACATCCGAAGCAAATACAGTATAAGGCCCCGGCCGGTTTACTTCCCCGACAATTACTACCCCAATTGGTTTAGTAATATCAGCGGAAAAATTAGCACTGGCTCTTTGACGAACTTCTTGAGTATTGAGGGCACTTGCTGTCGGTATAAAAATTGTATCTCCATCTCGAATGGTAACATCTTGACGCAAATTTCCCGTCTCTAAAAAATCCTGCAAATCAACAGTAGTAACTTGCTCCGGCCCGCCTCTGCGGGGACGACGAATTTGGACATTTCGCATATCTCCTGCTGATGTCACCCCTTGTGCAAGTTGCAGCATTTCCATCAAAGTCGGGAATTTTACTCCTCCTCCTTCTCTAGTGGGATTAATCTTGTATGAACCCGGGCGAGTAACTTCACCGGCAAGACCTATATTTAGGGGGCGAGCGACTACCAGAGTCACGGTAACAACGGGAACATTGATGAAGGGTTCGTATCGCTGGGTAATCACATTAGCGGCTTGTTGCAGCGTCAACCCTTGAATTGAGACGCTACGAATGATTGGCAAATTGAGCGTCCCGTCAACTAGCACTTGATATTCTCTGCTGAATTCAGGGACGCCGAATATCTCTAAAGCAATGCGATCGCCCGATCCTAAAGTATAAGCTGCTTCTTGTGTCAGCGAACCCGGAGGTGGCGGCGGTACTCTCGGTTGGTTTTGGTTCCTAGCGGGCACAGGATTTCTGACGGCAGGCAACTGAGCTCTACTGGGCGGCGAACTCAATAGCACCAGGAGTGCTGACAAACTCAGACTTGTAGCGGTTTGAACGGTATATTTCATCTTTCTTCCCTGGTTGCGGCCTGCCATTGAACAAGAGCAATTTAGCTAGTGGATTGTAGTTTATTTTCCCTGCTGTCCAGTGTAGCCTCGCTTTGCGGCAAAATCCACAGGTACAAGCATAAAAATTGTGCGATCGCACTTAACTATTTTGCCCCTTGTTTGTAAAGAAAGTGTAAAGCCCGCCAACTGTTGTCAGGATTAATATCTCGTTTGAGCAAAATTCTTCATACATAAGTCCGCATACAAATCAACCCGCCGCAGAAAGGAGATAGAAAAAAACCGCCCTGATTTGAGGTAAAATGTTAAATAATTCTCTCTGCAGGACAAAGACAAGTGTCACTAAAATTGGATAAAGTAATTCCCTGGGGACGCTGCTTGGATGAATACATAGGAATGTTTAGCTTGACATCAAGTGACCTCAAGCTAGCAATTCTTGATTGTGCTGGCGGCCCAGCGAGTTTCAATGCCGAAATGACTCGCCAAGGTAAAAAGGTAATTTCTTGCGATCCAGTTTATCAGTTTACTGCGGTGGAAATTGGCGATCGCATCCAAGAAACATATCAAACTGTGATTGATGCTGTCAAAGCCAATGTAGACGGCTACCTGTGGAACAATTTTGAATCGCCCTACCAGCTAGGAGAAGTGCGAATGAAGGCGATGCAGGAATTTTTAGAAGATTTTCCATCTGGCTTAGAGCAAGGCCGCTACCTGAATGCTGAGCTGCCAGTTTTGCCTTTCGATAACGGTCAATTCGATTTAGCTTTGTGCAGCCATTTCTTATTTGCTTATTCTCACTTGCTTTCCGAAGAATTTCATTTGGAAGCAATTACAGAAATGTGTCGGGTTGCGAAGGAAGTCCGGGTATTCCCTCTATTGCAGAGTTTTAGCGGGGAGGAATCCGATCACTTAAATCCGATTATCACCGAATTAAAAAAGAGAAGTTTTAGTGTAGAAATTCAAGAGGCTCCTTATGAGTTTCAAAAAGGCGGGAATAAGATGCTGCGAGTTAGGGGGCGAATGTAATTCGCGGCTGCGGAGGGCATGGCAATTTGCGATCGCTTATTTCCAAAAAATTAGATAAGCTAAGCATAAGGTTCTGCCTCATCTTGGGGTTCGCCAATCGCACGCTGGACTGCATGGCGAATGTGGATAATCCTCACCGTTGGTATGGGTTGATCGTCAAAAATAATGAAGAGTATGCGATACGTGGTTTTACCACTTCCATACAGAAGCTGGCGAATCTCTTGGCTGAAAAACGCGTT
>Ga0075157_10002802_pt1 | contig 10053 bp, 7 predicted proteins | sample JI81BgreenDNA_FD_70967 | JGI IMG/M metagenome (GOLD analysis project Ga0075157, IMG submission 70967) | Wastewater effluent complex algal communities from Wisconsin, to seasonally profile nutrient transformation and Carbon sequestration -... | ecosystem: Engineered > WWTP > Effluent > Algae...
ACCATTCGAACACCGGCACCTTGACCGTGTCGATGTACCAGCCCTGCAGCTGCTTCCACATCTCCCGCTCGTCGAGCGTTCCTGCCCGGATCGAGGAGTAATTCACCTGCGTCAGATCGCCGGTCAGGCCGTGATAGCTGACCAGACACCCCGTTGCGATCGTGCGCGACAGCGCCTTGACGAAAGGGTCGTAATTGGCGTGCGGGTAATCGGGATCCCACTCGGCAAGCTCGTAACCGTCAGGGATCACATCGAACTGGCCGGGAGCGGCCTCGCTGATGAAATCTTGCCCGCTGTCCAGCGGTTCGCCGTCTTCTTCCTCATCGACCCGCATCGGCGCACCGGCCTCGGGATCCTTCTGCTGGAAGAAGCCCATCTTCGCCGCGCCGACATTGGCCGCGACCTGCGCCGCTTCCTGATACTGGTCGAGCATCTTGGCGCTGCGCAGCGCCGCATAGGCCCAGGGCACGCCGCGCCACTGGTTGACCTCTTCCGGCACGAACAGGTGGATGATCTCTTCCGCCGGGATCCGGTCATAGTGCCGCGACCAGTTGCCGTGGATGTCGCTGGTGTTGGTTTCCTTGCGGATCCAGTACGCCACCGGCTTCATGAAGCCGTCGAACTCCACACCCATCCGGATACGATGCCCGTTGGCGAGCTCGCGGTTCAGCTCCTCGTCGAGTGTATGGCCCGCGATCAGCTGCAACTGGCAACCGTGGATGCCCCGGTCATTGCCCTCGACCTTGCGGATCAGAACCTCGCCGTCGCGGGCTACCATCGCGATCGCCAGCGCGTCGAACAGGTTTTCGCTCAGCCGCCCGGTAACGTCGTATTGTCCCATGCGCGCCCAGCGCAGATAGGCCGCCTGGACGCGCAGACTGTCCTGTTCATCGCGGCTGCCGTCAGTGCGGCGCGCATCGACCTTAAGGGTGAAGCCCGCCGGTCCCACCACGTTGTTGCGGACCAGCGAACCGAACTTCCGCCCGTATTCGTTGTTGCGGAAGAAATCGCGGCTGCGTGCCCGCATCTTCCGAAGATCGCGATACAGCGACTGGTTGACGTTCTGGTCGTTGGTTGTCCAGCTGCTGGTGAGCCGGTCCTGCTTGCCAACCTCAAAGCTGCGCGAATGGCCATGCCGCGCCATCATGTGACGGGGCAGCCGCATGAACGGCGGCAGTTCCGGCACCAGCTCGACACCATCGTCATCATCACGCGACGTGCGCCCGAATTCGAAACCGAGGATCTTCATGTCAGAGCCTCACCAGCACGCGCTTGGGCCCGCGCCCGCGATTGGTCTCGCGCGCCACGATCCGGGCATAGTGCTTGCGCAGCGCCAGCAGCTCGGCGTGCGGAACCTTTTCCAGCGACCTGCCATCGGAAAACGTGAATTTCAGATCCTCGGAACTGGCCCGGCTTTCGAGCACTGCATCAATCGCGTCCAGCGCGCGGCGCGCACCGCTGCGCTGATCGGTCGCGGGCTTGGCCGGATCCGGCTTCACCATGATCTCGCCATGATCGATCGTCTGCCGGTCACCGCTCTTGGTGGCAGCGATCAGATAGCGGTAAGCGCCCGCCGCCAGGGCAGCGGATGCAGCCGACGTCAGCGCCAGCAGCCAGTCGCCGCCATCATCGGTGGCGGCCGCCGTGGTCGGCGCGCCGCCTGCCAACGCCTGGAGCACCAGAGATACAGCCCAACCATCGGAGGCCGGATAGTCCCCGCCCGGGATCGCCAGGCGCAGGCTGTCACCCGCGATCATCGTCGCGGGCATCCGGCTAAGGTTCATGGCTGTTCCTAATTGAGGCGATCCATCCAGCCTCGGCCACGCCGCCCCGGCACCTTGCGGCGGCGGGCAGGCGCAGCAGGTTTCGTGGCTGCAGGCGATTCGCTCGGTTCGTTTGTCTCAGCCGGTGGCGACGCAGGCTCATCCGCCCCGGCCGCCTTGGCCCAGAGCACAGAAAACCCGCGCCACACCCAGCGCATATCCACGCGGCTCTGGGCATAGCCCGGCCGCAGCAAAGCCGCCTCGCCATAGACCAGGTGATCCCAGGTCTCGTTTCGCGTGCGACGCTTCTTCCACTTGCCGTCGACCAGCTCTTCAGCGGCGATTTCCTCGACATATTCCATGCCAAGGTCACCGGGCAGGTGAACATAGCCCGGCCCCGGCGCTGTCCGGCGCAGCCGCGCGTCGATGATATTCTTGATCTTGTGAACGTTCGGGATCCACAACCGCGCCGAACGCCGCCGGGCCCCGCCCTTGATCTTCTGATCGGCGAACTGACCCGGAGGCATCAGCGGGGCCGTTACCTTCGATCCGCCCTTGAGCAGCGTAATCCTTCGCTCGTGAACGCCCAGCGCCAGCGCGGCCGCGAAGAAGAACTTCGCGCCCTCGGTCGCCTGGTCACCGCTCTTGTCAGACCCGCCAGTATCCACCGCCACGCCCAGCACAGGCGCATGGCCAACTGTCCGCCCCGGATTGATCACTTCGCCGCGGTCAACATTGACCAGCGCCCCTTCGACCAGTGGGATCTTGCGATCAAACAGCGGCAGCAGCGCCTTCCAATGTTCCTTGTGCACAAAGGGCTGCACACCGGTGATGCCGTCATCCAGCACCGTGATGGCAAACCGGTCGATCAGCCATGTCTCGCGGCCGGCAGCAAATCCCAGCAGACCAACCTCGAAACGGTCGTTCTGGACGTCGACCACCCATTGCAACACCTTGGGGCCGCGCGGCACTGTGCCCATCCGCCAACCCGGCTCGCGCCGCTTGGCAAGCTCTTTGGCCTCGATCGGACGCTCGCCCGAAAGCTGCGAACGATAATTCTTTCCGCCCTTTACGTTGTAGAAGCTGCGCAGGAGGCTTTCATCCTGACGCTCTTCCCAGGCAATCTCGGCCTCGCGCTGATCGCGCGCCAGCTTTTCCCAGCTGGTGAAGCCCATCAACCCGTCTCGCCGGAAGGTCCGGCGATATTTGCTGGCACCTCGATTCTTGGCGACGAAGCCCCGGTTCGGCAGATCGGCAAGGCTGCGCAGAACTTCGAACCGTGCTTCCGGATCGAGAATGCAGCCGCTTGCCCCACACACCACATGCGCGCTGGCCGCCGCCTCATCCGGCGTGCCGCGCTTGAATATCAGGTCGCGGCGAATGTCGATTTCCCACCGCTCGCCACAGCTCGGGCAGCGAGGATGCAGACGTTCGTCGGTCCCAGCTTCGACAAAAGCTTCGATTCCGCCGCCCTCGATCGCCGGACTGGACGAAACCAGCGTGGTCTCGCGCCCTTCAAACGTGGTCTGGCGGCCGCGCAACAGGCCCAGCAGCCCGCCTTCACCCTCGATATCTTCGGGCATCGCGTCGAAGTCGTCTGCCCAGGTATTGCAATAGGGCCGTTGGCGCAGCTGCGATTTCACCGGCCAGGCCGCACCGACATACATGCCCTTGAACAGTTTCAGGTGCATGTTGTCGGCGCTGCTGTCCGGCAGCAGCGCGTTCCGCAGAACCGAAACCGAACGGACCAGCTCGTTGATGCGCAGTTTGACGAAGGCTTCCGCCGCCGCCTTGTCGGGCTGCACCATCAGGAACGGCACCGCCGATCGGTCGATAGTCCAGCCCATCCAGGCCTCGCCGACCATCGATTTGCCCGCTTGCGCCGGGCCCATGTCACCAACCTCGGGGGTTTCAGGGTCGCCCAGGGCGTCCATGATCTCTGCCAGGTAAGGCAGGGCAAGCGGGTCGTAGCGCGGCATGAACCGCTCGGCCCACTCGGAGACGGTCAGCCGTTCCTTGGGGATGTAAAGGTAGGCAAGACGGGCGAAAAGCTGTGCGCCGGTTTCAAACGGCGGCAGCGTCTCCACCCGCTGCATCAGCATCGTCGTTCTCCGTAAGCCCTTTCAGCGCGGCCGCAAACTGGCGGCGGTCGTAGTCAATCAACTCCTCGGCAGCCGCGAGCTGCTCCCGCGTCAGGCTCACCCTCTTGGCGAGCCGTGTCATAAAGCTGGCGCGGCGCTGCGCGTCGGCCACCAGCACGTCCGAGATCGCAGCCTCAATGTCCGCCTTGCGGATCAGCTCGCCGCGCTTTTCCGCGACCTTGATCGCATAGAGCTCTTCCTCGAGCAGCTTGCGCCGCTCATCGGCCGACATGCCGACCTGCGATACATCTGTCGCCGCGCTGTCGCCGAGAAGGTCAAGGCCCAGCTGGCGGACACGCTCGGCATGCTCCCGCTCAGACTGAACCCGCTTCGCATCGCGCTCTTTGAGCCAGGCGATGCCGGCCGCAACATCGATCTCGTAGGCCTGCCCGTTGGTGCCGGGGTTGGCCGGAAAATCCGGGTTGTCCTTGATCAGCCGCCTCAGCGTCGGCTCCGAAGGCACGCCGGGGATCGCCGCGAACTCGCCGAGCGAGGCAATGAGCGCCTCAGCCACGACCGAAACCGTAACAAAAAACAGAGCCCTGCAAAAACTTCAGAACTCTCACACAGGCCGCGCCTTCGGTTCCCGTATACGGAAAGAAGCCAGGAAGGACCCAATCCCCCTCGCTACCGGGCAGCCCCACTGGTGAGGCGGCGGCGAGGGAGCGGACGATCCGAACGCTCGCGCCCATCGTGCCGTCAGGCATAGCCCTTTCGGCCTCAACCAGCGACTGAGGAATTCGCCGCGCGCTCACATTCCCCCCCTTGACACGTTCCCCTTGCGGAATTCCGCGCTGTTCAGGCCCTCCGCGATAACACGAAGCGCCGTCCGGTAACGCTTCTGCAGGCCATCTTTGCCCCGCGACACACCCATCAGCGGCATGATCCGCGCCCAAGGCAGCTGCTTCCAACCTCTCGCGTGGTGATCAAGGCAGATGCCCAGCAGACGACGATCGGCAGCGTGCGGCACCATCATGAGCCATTCGGTAACCCCGTCGCGCCAATCAACCTCGGCGCGGGACAGCGGCAGCGGACGCAGCACAGCCTCGGTCAGATCGCCGCCGCGCGCGTCATAGTCCGACTGGGCATCGCGGCTCATCAGATGCCACGGCCCGTCCGAGGCGAACGGCCAATGCCCGCCACCCGGCGACCGCCGCCAGAGCACAGCCGCCTCGACCAACGCCTCGCGCACCAGATCGAACGTCCACCAGTCGACCGCCTCGATATCGATGAGAGCCATCAGACGCCCCTTCCCCGGCACGAACGCGGGAAAAGCCCAGCAATGGGCGCGCGCCCTGCCCAAACTCCACAAAGGCGCGAAATGGAAGCAACCGAAACACCCTCGCGATTACCATTTTGTCCCACATTCATAGTGCTTTACCCTTCAAAACTACCATCTTCTCAAGAACAAATGGAAGAATGGAACGTAAGAACACACCACCCCCGCGCACCCGCGCCCGCACACATGAGGCGGCACGGATCGAGCCTCCAATCTTCCAGACGCGCAGAAACCTGCCAAAAACTGGCTCCAAATCGCGTTTGCGAGGCTCCATTTGAGCCTCCATTGGAACGAAACAGGGGTCAGGGGGCCTCATAGGTCATCCCCTGGCACCCACCCCGCACTGTCACCAGTCGGCCGTTCCGCACGCTCCTGTTGGCCTGATGTTGCGCTGCTTGAGGCCGTATCCCGATCCGCCGCTTCGGCATCGCGAGCGCCCTCATCAGCCGCAGTCCAGCGGCCATCCTTCACATCTTGCACATCGACAACGGGCTTAAGACCCGTCCACCACGCGCCATTGCTGGTCATGTCGCCAAACCGCTTGGCCTTGATTTCCTTGGCAAACGCGCGCTCGCCCATCTCATAGGCAGATGTTTCGTGGCACCACGCCTGATAGAGCTCGAACAGCTCGCGCTTCATGACCCGCCAGGGCCGCTTGCGGCTGTCCTCGCCGACCTCGCAGGTCTGGCGCAGGAACCGCCCGATCGTGTCGCTGTCGTCGCGATATTCGCTGGTGGCGAGGCGCACGTCCTCCGGCTCGATCAGTCCGTGTTTCTTCCAGTCGAGCAGCCCGCGCAGCAACCAGGCGAAGATCCCGTCCCGCTCCGCCAGCAGCTTGTCCTTCAGGCCCTTGTCGCGCTGGGAGGCCGGGATATCCGCCTCCCACGGCACCAGCTGCATTCGCCGCCAGATCCCGTCGCTGGTGTCCTTGATCACTGGCTTGTTATTGCCCGAGATGGTGATCTTGAATTCGGGGAAGAACGTGAAGAAGCTCTTGTTCAAATGCCGCGCATCGACCGGGTCTTCACCCGTCAGTTCCTTGACCAGCCCTTCGTCCAGCACCGCACCCTTTGAAGGCTCTGACACCCGCAGGAACCGGATGCCGGGCAGCTTGGCTATTGCTGGCGTAGCCTGATCACCCGATTTCTTCCCCTGATCCAGCAACGACTGGATTTTGATTGTGCCGGCATAATCACCAGCAATACGCGCAATGGTTTCAACCCAAGTCCCCTTGCCATTACTTCCGCCGCCGTAGAAGAACGCCAGCTTCTGTTCGCCGGTAAAGCCCGTCAGGCTCAGCCCGCCCCATTGGGCAAGGAATCGCCGCATCTCGGGTTTGGGCTGCACCACCGCCAGAAACGCCTCGTAGGTTGGGGCCTTGGCACCGGCGCGATATTCGACATCGGCGAGCTTGGTGATGAAATCGTCACGATTGTGATCATACCGGACCATCTCCCAGGGCGAATGCCAGACCGACTTGCCCGCGGCGACCTCTGCCGCTGGACGTTTACGCCGGACCCGTTCCAAACGGAGCGTGCCGTTCAGGACATTAATCGCCATCCGCTCACGATCGAAATCCTCGACCTTGGCGACGAGGCGTTCCATGCTTTTGGCCAGCGCGCCGGCGGCCGCGATCTTGCCCGCCGCCTCGGAGGTGCGCGCCCACTCAGCCAGCTTGTCGGAATACATCACCGGCTCGTTGCGCTTGAAATCAACGATCCAGTCCATCTTGCTGGCATGCTCGCGCTCAAAGGCAGCCAGTTCTTCGCCCGCCAGATGGGATGGCGTAGCCGGACGCTCGCCACTGGCGCGCACCAGCGCTGCTTCGTTCTTGATGGCGCGCATGGTGGCAAAGATCGCCTGCATCACCTCGGGTGGCAGCGCGCGCGGCTCTTCCCCCAACAACATCCAGCGCCGCCCGTCCCAGCGGAACCAGCCCAGCTCGGCACAGAAGCGGAAGTCCTGACCATAACGGTGAACGAAGCGCTCCGCATTGCCCAGATCGGTCATCGGAAAGCGGGCACAGGCGCGGTCAAGATCGGCATCGGCGAGCGGCCTCAAGGCCACCACCTTCTTCTGACTACCCGCCCCGCCTTCGTTCTGTTCAGCAGGCCCGACCGTTCCGTTCGGAGCCTCGGAGGAGCCATCTCCACCAGCGGGGTAGGGGGCGGCTGCGCTATCGTCGCTCACGCCGCACGCTCCGCATCATGCCACGCCAGCGCACTGGCAGCGCGGGACGGGGCCGGAAGCGCTTTCTGCGGGCTTGCCCCCGCGCTGCGAGAAGGATCGATCACCACCGGCAGGAACGCCTCGGTCAGCGGCCCCTTGATGCCAAGCACCCGGCGATAAAGCACCTGCACGCTTTCGGTGTCATGCCGAAAGGCGCTGGTGCCGTCAGCCAGATCGACAAGGATCGCCTTCACCGCCGCATCCATCGGCCCGCGCTGCAAACCTGCCAGCTTGGCCATCTCGCGGACCCATTTGCGCTCTTCACGGATCGGTTCGAGCAGCCGCAACTCATCTAGCCGCAACTCGACCAGCTTGCGGATCAGCCAGATCAGGCGCTTTTCGCTCTCATCTTCACTCTCGGGAAAGCGGTACTCGTCGCCAGACCAGTCGCTCTGGGCAATCTCGGTCGGCGAAACGGTGTGCAACGCCGAATCCCGCCCGGCGCGATCGACACCGGACACCAACCGTTCGAACCGGCTGCGCCAGGTTGCCAGATATTCGCCGCGCAGCTCGTCATGCGCGATTTTGGCGGCCAGCGCCGCAAGGTCTTCCCAGACGCGCGCCCTGTCTTCCGGAGAGGGATCATCCCCCAGATCGCCAGCAACCGCCGCAAACAGGAACGCATCCAGCCCCAGCGCCTCGCGCAGCAGGACTTCGACCCCGCCAGCGCCATGCGCCCGCACGAAATCATCCGGATCCTGCCCGTGCGGCAGCAGCGCAACCTTCAAGGTCCGATCCGGGGCAAGGCCCGGCAACGCCCGCTCGCACGCCCGCCGCGCCGCTTTTCGGCCCGCGTCGTCACCATCGAACATCAGCACCGGCGCGCGCACCAGTTGCCAGAGCCGTTCAAGCTGCTCCTCGGTCAGGGCAGTCCCCATCGGCGCGACCGCCTCGGCAATGCCAGCGCCAGCGAGCGCGATCACGTCAAAATAGCCCTCAACTACCAGCACGCGCTTGGCCGCGCGCACGGCAGGCGCGGCGCGGTGGAGGTTGAACAGCAGCCGCCCCTTGTCGAAGATCTCAGAGTCGGGCGAGTTGATGTATTTCGCCAGATGCTTTGGCGCATCTGGACCCACGCGCCCGCCGAACCCGACGATCCGCCCGCGCGCATCATGCACCGGGACCATGATCCGCTGGCGGAAGCGGAACCCTTTCTTGCCGTCCGCTTCCCACATGAGACCCGCCGCCAGCGCGTCAGGCTCGGAAATTCCCGCGCGATCCAGCCAGCTGCTACCCTCCGGCGTCAGGCCGATCTGAAATGTCTCTGCCAGCTCGCACGAAACCCCGCGCTTGACGAGATAGTCCTGAATGGCGGTCACGCGGCCGAGCTGCTCCATGAACACGGTGCGCGCGGTCTCCAGCGCAGGGCGAATCCCCGCCACCCGCGCCGCGCGCTCCTGCGCTGCCGGCGTGCGCTCGGGCATCGCCAGCCCTGCACCCTCGGCCAGCTGGTGCACCGCATCGAGGAACGGCAGCCCTTCGACCTCGGTCAGCCAGCGGATCGGCCCGGCATGAAACCCGCAGCCGAAACAATGCGCGAAGCCCTTGTCGTCATTGACAGTGAAGCTCGGCGTTTGCTCTTGGTGCACTGGACAGCAGGCCTTGAACTCGCGCCCGTTGCGCTTCAATTCGACGCGCGGCGCGACCAAAGCCGACATCGTGGTCGCAGCCTCGACCGCATCAAGAAATGCCTTCGAAATCAATTGATCCCTCCCGCGCGACCCTTAAGCCGCAATATCCCGCAGCTTGCACCAGGCGCTGACACACCGCTTGGCCTCTTCCGGTCGCCGCAGCTTGTCGCACTGGCTGCAGAACTCGGCCCCGGCCTTGCGTTTTTCGAAGGCGTCACCGAAGGCCGCGCTCCCACCGGCAACAGGCAAAGCCATGTCGGCCACCCTAGGCGCATTCACTCCGGCATTGCCGCTGGCAGGCAGGGGATAGCCGACCGACATCGCCCGGCGCAGCACATTGGTCATGGCCGCCACGCGGCCGTCGCCAGAAGCGGCCATCTCGCGCAGAGCAGCCTTGCGCCAGTCCTCCTGCGTCCGCGCGCCAAGCGCCGCGATCAGCCGCGAAAGAGCAGCGTCATCGATCACGTCAGAGCCATCACCGCCCGTGCACACCGCGACCAGTCCGGGGAAGATCGTGCCCGCATAGCTCAGCACTTGCCCCTTGAAGGCATCAGCCAGCACCGACAGCGCCAGTTCGGTCGCCGCCGGGCCATATGATTTCCACGCGGATCGGATGCCTCCGATATTGGCCAGCTGACCGGGCTTCCAGAACAGCGGGTTTGAATGCGGCGCCAGCGTCAGCCCCGCGCGCTCCAATGCCGCACCGATGGCAATGCAATCGGCATCGCCTGCCACCACGGCCGCGCGGAACTTGTCCAGCGCCGAGACCGGACGGCGCCGGTCGTTGAGATCATTGAACAGCGCCGCTTCCTCGGCGACGTCGGCATATTCCTCGATCAGGCAGGGCAGCTGCTGGATATCACCGCGCAGCTTGGCTGCGGCAAGCCGGTGCTGCCCGTCCACCACAAACAGCCGGCCATCGCGCCGCGACACCGTCAGCAGCTGCGCGCGGCCCCAGTGCCACGAATGCGCGATCTGGGCGATCAGCGCCTGACTTTCAGGGTTCTCGA
>Ga0075157_10002803_pt1 | contig 10049 bp, 6 predicted proteins | sample JI81BgreenDNA_FD_70967 | JGI IMG/M metagenome (GOLD analysis project Ga0075157, IMG submission 70967) | Wastewater effluent complex algal communities from Wisconsin, to seasonally profile nutrient transformation and Carbon sequestration -... | ecosystem: Engineered > WWTP > Effluent > Algae...
ATTGCTGATGACTTTGAAGAACTACATCGTTCTATCCGCTTTGTACACAAAATGGACGAAATCAATGTTAACGCTGATCTTTTTGTCCTTTGTGTCAATGATGACGCCATAGAAGATGTATTGCAAAACTTGAACTTTAAAATAAAAAAAAAGCAGATTCTTATACATACTTCCGGGAGTGTGCCATCTACCATTTTGCAGCCTTATGCTAGAAACTTTGGGGTGCTGTGGCCGGTCATGACACTGACTCAAGGCATAGAACCAGAATTCCCTTTGGATATACCTTATGTGATAACGGGCAATAATGATGTAACGCTGGATTTATTGACTTCACTTACTGATCAGATATCCAATCAATATATGGTTTTAACTGATGAAAAGCGTAAACATCTGCACCTAGCCGCAATCCTTGTCAATAATTTCACCAATCATTTATACGCTAAAACGTATGATTATTGTGAAGAGCACCAGTTGGATTTTAAGATGCTCAAACCCATCATAGAAGAGACGGCATATAAAGTATCAGGCAATCATCCAGGATTGATGCAGACGGGGCCAGCATTCAGAAATGATAAGAAAACTATTGAAGGCCATCTGAAAATGCTGGAATCTGACGAAGAATTATATAAGCTTTACTGTATGTTTACTGAAAGCATTGTCAAAAGATATTCATTACCATGAGAATTATAGGAGAATTTGATCTGGGCCACATTAAAGCCTCTGTTTTTAAAATGAACGAACGTCTGTCCGTCAAATATGAGCATCAACTCATGGAGCAGATTTATAAGTTTAGGGATGGCAGCGGCATCAAATCTGTAGAAGACATTCGGACTTTTTCACAAAGCATACAGGAAGAATTGATCCAAAGTTTTGAAACCATGGCTGCATTGCGGTGGAAAGGTATCCAATCGATGCGTGAAGTTACTGATCATGATGAAGATGAGATCATATAAGTAAATCGTGCAAAGGATATTTTATTTGATGGTGATTTAAATTTTCGATTTGCATTTTGAACAAAGCTCCATACTTACATTATCAATAGTTTTTATGGTTTCGGCAGCATCTTGCATGACGCAATGAGGACACTCCATACTTTCTTTTAAAATGATGCGGATGTTCATTCAGCGTATAGCAAGATATTCTTGTATTGCTAAGCATTTACGCAACAAAATTCTATGATTTCAGAAAGATTTAAGCTTTGAATTTATACTATTTAGAAATTTATGAGCGTTGGGATTTAAATTCCTTGTCACACTAAAATTTGGCATTTATCCATCTTCTGCATGGTTTTTCAATCCCATAATAAGTCATGGATGAAATGATTACTATTACCAAAAGATACACACTACATATCCATAAACCCTCCATAAAAGGAATTTTTAAACTTCCGGGACCTTTATAGACATAACCCATTTTAGTAAGTAATGGCACTGCTATAGTAAACATAGTTAATCCATGTGTTAAATAAATGGAGTAAGAAATATCTCCTAAATATTGTAGGGGCTTAAATTGAAATAACTTATACAAACCTTTTTGATTGGCAGCTATGGCTAATACCAAAAGTACAAAGCAAAGTACTATCCATAAATCGTTGACACCCCAGTGAAAGAATACCACGGTTAGTAATATTATTATCATGGCTGAAACATCGCAGTTGAAAAAATTTAGTATTTCTTTTTGTTGAAAAGCTATGTATGCTATCATGCCAGCAATAAATCCTGCAATTCCCCTAATGTAACCAAAGTCATAAGTTACATTTAAATCATGTGGCACGGATAAATTTGGCGCAATGGGATTTACTCTCTCTAAAAAATAAAGTATCGAAACATATAAAAGTATAGATACTAATGACAAAAATAGTACTCCTCCTTTTTTGTATTTGCCTAACATTAAAGCCAATAAAGGAAAAAGGGTGTAAGCCGCCCATTCTGCGCTAATACTCCATGAAGGTACATTCCAAGTGAATATATCATGAATGCCAAATGAATGTAAAAGCAATAAATGGGTGATTATGGCATACGGATTGTTTATGGGGCTAGCGGGCTCGTTGAGTAAATAAAAACCCGCAACGGATAGCAGAAGTGTAAAAAAATGTAACGGATATATTCTTGCAAATCTAGCTCTTATAAACGTGACAAAATCTTGTTTATGTATAGCTGTGGTAAATGTTGAATTATACACATGAAACATAATGAAGCCACTCATTATAAAAAATAAATCTACCATTAAGTAGCACTTTTCAATGGCTAATGTGGTGTTTTGATTTACAAAATTTGCAATGACAGCATCAAAATGATAAACGGCCACCATCAAAGCAGCAATTCCACGCAGAGGTGTAAGATTGGGTATGTTAGTTGGTTTATTGTCCATTTTACTACTTTTACTGGCCATTGGTTTAATTAATAACTCCATAAGTTATTGGGTACCTATTTTGATGGGGCAAAAGTATTTTAAATTAAAGCATCATGAAATATAACTTTTGTTACATAGCGTGAAATGTATGGTGCACATTATTTAAAAACTAGAAATTTAATCCAAAGGTTTGTCAAAAAGATTGGTTTGATAAGGCTTGGAAAAGCCTTTTATGGTTGATAGGGTGTTCCAAGGGTGAGTTCTCTGACTTCGCCGGTTTGCCCACCGAAAGCGGAAGCATCCAAAATACTTACCGGTAATCTGGTATTATGGAGAAAGCTTCCATTGACATTTGCTTGTATATCGGGAACAGAAAGTAATGCAGCCAGTTTTCCTTGTTTAGCTTGCAACACTTTCAGGTCATTACGCTACATGGAAATGCTTTGTTTATCGACATAAAGAAACAGACTTTGCAAACTGTTAAAAGTGGTTTGAGCACTACCCATGGTCTTTATACCCATAAAAAACAATAGAAATAAAGACTTATTGATCCAGCTATTTATCATCTTAGTATATTTCATTAAGGAATTACAATTTGTCTGGTTTGTGTGGTATGCGCTGAAAACAAGCCTAATGCACCACCCGAAATATTATTGGGAGGATTGGAAGGCGTAGTACCGCCGCCAGGGCCACCACTAGCAATTTGGGATAAGGTAAAATAAAATTGGTAAGCACTGATATCCACAGATTGCATTTCGATCACCACTTGATCACCACTTTGTAGGTTTCCATTATTTGATCGGAGTGGCCTTTGATTTTCGACCCCATTATTAGTATTGTCATTCCAAACCAAATAGGTATTGTCCAAAGTATCGTTGACGGTAAGTACAAAATTATAATTATTGCCCAATGCAGTGGGATCTTTATAAATAGGAATCACTACATTTTGATCTTCTCCTGCAAAGGTGAATGTATTGATGCGAATAGATTCAAAGGATACATTTTGTGGCATAGTGCTACTTGCAGTGTAGGTCTTTCCATTATATTTGACCAATAAAGTATAGGTGCTACCTTCTTTACCTTCTAGTTTTGATGTGGCATAGATGCCATTTTCGATATAGACTAACGTATCAGAAATTCCGCTATTGTCTGAAATGATGACCTGCGCATTATTTACGCCAGGATATATACTGGATTGCTCAAAAGGCAAGGTTTTAGTAAGTTTTACATAGTATGGACCAGGCTGATTGGTAACGTTACCTTCGATGACAAGGGTAGGTTCAGCATTTTCAAGATCAAGTTCGATTACTTTTTCACAACTGGTAAACAGGATCATCAATGAAAAAAGAAAAATACATGTTTTCATAAAAATTTATATTTTGAAGTAAAGGAATGTGGATTTTAAAATTTAAAATTATAAGATACACTCGGTACCCATTTGAATAAAGATGTTTGTACAGCCTCGGTTTTGGTAGGGTCATCTTCATTATCTCTAAAAGTAATCGTGTAAGCGTTTTCTCTCCCATACACATTATAGATGCCAAAATTTAGGGAACTCTCATACTTACCTTTCTTCTTAAAGTCATAAGTCGCACTGATGTCCAACCTATGATTAGCAGGCATTCTGTCGGCATTTCTACTGCCGTATTGGTAAATAGTATTTCCATTGAGATTGTATTTTCCTGTAGGGAATGTTACTGCATTTCCAGTATTATATACGAATACTCCAGATAGCGACCATTTTTTATTGAGTTGATAACTTCCTACCACGGAGACATCATGGGTTCGGTCTTGTCTGGCATTATACCATTCATTATTGTTGATTCCATCGATTTTGCGTTCTGTTTTAGAGAGTGTATAACTTACCCATCCTGTAAAATTGCCAGACTTTTTCTTCATGATCACTTCTACTCCGTAGGCCCTACCCTTTCCAAAAAGCAATTCGCTTTCTACATCTCCTGAAGTCAGAAGATCTGCTCCATCTTTGTAATCTACCTGATTTTGCATAGATTTGTAATACGTCTCAATGCCAAATTCATAAGCATTGTCCTTAAAGTTTTGACTATAGCCTACACTGATTTGGTCTGCAAGTTCTGGCTTTATATTGTAACTATTGCCTATCCACTGATCGGTAGGATTTCCACTAGATGAGTTACTCAATAAATGTAAATGTTGGGCATTTCTGGCGTAGCCGGCTTTAAGACTTTTGGTTTCAGATAGTCTGTAATTCAATGTTAAACGAGGTTCAACCGTAAAATACGTTTTACCTACTTCTCCCGACGCTAGTACTACACTATCCGTTTTCAACCCATTTTCATATATATTATAAGTATCTCCACCCATAATAGTATAGGCTGATGCTCGTATACCATAATCAATGCTCCATTTTTCGTTTGGTTTGTACACATTATTAAGATAAATGGCATTTTCCCATGCTTTGCGCCCTACCTGAGGTTCATTACTATTGACTGAACCACTAAAGCTACTTGGCGTAATGGTATGATGAATCGCTTGTAAACCAAAACGCATGGAGTTTTTGGGATTAGCGAAATAAGAAAAATCTTGTTTTAAGTTCCAATCCTTGATATTGGAGTTAATATTAAATTCGGTATCACCACTCGTAATTCCGATGTTGTAATCATAATTACTGTAAATGAGCGAAGTATTCGAAAACAACTTCTCATTGAGAATGCTATTCCATCTTAGAGTCCCTGTGGCATTACCCCAATCAATACCAAGATTATCTCCAAAACCCAAAACATCACGTCCAAAATAACCAGATAAAAAGACCCGGTTTTTGTCATTGATTTTATAGTTGGCTTTAGCATTAAGATCATAAAAGTATAGTTTACTATCCTTAAAGTCTTCAGTCAATTTTAAGAATAAATCCGCATAAGTTCTTCTGCCTGAAATGATAAAAGATGATTTTTCATTTTGGATTGGACCTTCTATATTGATCTTACTACTGATGAGCCCCAAGCCACCACTCACAGAATAGTCTTTATAATTACCTTCTTTCATTTTCACATCCAAAACAGATGACAACCTTCCACCATACTGCGCAGGACTGTTTCCTTTGATGATGGTGGCGTCCTTGATGGCATCACTATTGAAAGTACTAAAGAATCCCAATAAATGTGAAGCATTGTACACCGGCGCTTCGTCTAGCAATATAAGATTTTGGTCAGTTGCACCACCTCGCACACTAAATCCACTACTTCCTTCACCGGTACTTTTGATTCCGGGCAACAGCTGTATGGTTTTCAACACATCTTTTTCTCCAAAGAGGACAGGTATCTTGGCTATATCCGCCATGTTTAGTTTTTCGACACCCATTTCGGGTTTGGTAAGATTATCATCTTGGCGCTCGCCGGTGATCACTACCTCATTTAAAAGCACTGAATCATCCATTTCTACATTCAATACCGTAGATTTCACCATATCCAATGTGGCGACAAAAGTATTGTATCCCACATAAGTGATGACCACGCTTTGAGAGCCTTTGGGGAGCTGTAATGAATAAAACCCATACTCATTGGTTGTGGTACCCGTAGCAGGGGAGTTTTGTAATGAAATGGATGCTCCGATGAGGGTTTCACCAGTTTTCTTATCCTTGATAGTGCCGCTGACGGTAAAGTATTCTTGTGCCTGAATTGCAACAGTCCATAACAAAGTGAATACTACAAATAATAATGATTTTTTGATTTTGTATAACATCGTTGTCTAAATTTTTGACAAAGATGCGGGCTTGCCATAAGCTAAAATAGAAGAATTAAAGTGAAACGGACAAAAAAGGGATGAAGTGGACAAGGACCTGTTTTGTACAAAACAAGTGCGATTTACTGATGGGTCAGCCAATCCAGAAAATCAGAAACTTTTTCTTTGCCTACCGTAATCTCTTCTTTGAATGGAACAGTAAGTATCACCAAAAGCTTGCGGTGAAAGTACTGCGAAGCCTCTTTTATGGCTTTGCGGTTGATCAAAAATTGTCTATTTGCTCTAAAGAAAAATGGTTTGTATTGATCTTCTAGTACATCCAATTTTTTATTGATCATCACCTTCTTTTGATCAAATGTATAAGCGAATACTATCCCGTTATCTATAAAGAATAAAGCAATTTTTTCGCCTTCTAGTGGTATGATTTTATCCCCTTGATGGATGATGACCGAAGGAATGTTTGTGGGTTGCACTTGGCTTTTTATAGCATCAAATAATTTTTCTAAAGGGAGATTGGTACTCCTAAAGTTGTTTTTTATAGTCTCAAATTTAGTCAAAGCTTTTTCTACGTTCGATTTTGTAATCGGTTTTAGGATGTAATCTATACCAATAGTATTGAAGGCTTCGATTGCATATTGATTGAAAGCGGTACAAAATACAATAGGTGTCTGATTTTTTGTTTTTTCAAAAATCTCAAAACTCAGTCCATCACCCAATTGGATATCAGAAAAAATCAAATCAACTTCTACATTATTTTTAAAAAATAACAATCCATCTTCAACTGATTCAATATGAGCAACAATTTCTATATTAGGATTTATGTCATTTATGGTCCTGGCTAAATCCTTAGCTACTAATTTTTCGTCTTCAATAATGACTATCTTCATGTGGGTAATAATGGAATGATGACTTCAAACGCTTCGTCAGTGTCTTTTATAGAAATAGATTTATGAAAAATTAATTGATATCTTTTATTCAAATTGGCAAGACCTGTGGACGATCTCTCGGTTAGTTTAATGGATGATTTACGATTCCAAACAGTTATCTCATTGGATTTGTTAGTAATGGTAAAATGCAAAGGTTTTTTCTCCGTAAAATAATTGTGTTTAAAGATATTCTCTACCAATGTTTGTAAAGCAAGGACAGGAAGCTGATATTGCATAACTTCATTGGGTATATTCACTTCGTAGCTAAAAGCATTTTCAAAACGCACTTTTTGCAGATCAATATAATCCACCGTAAAATCCAGTTCTTTTCTTAAACTGACTACCTCCGTCTGATGTGCTTCCACAGAATACCGCAAAAATTCTGACAGTTTCACCACATAATATTGAGCAGAAACTGTATTTTCTGTAATCAGAGACTTCAAATTACTTAAGGTATTAAATAAAAAATGCGGCTGCATTTGTTGTAGTAAGACTTGTTTTTGAGCTTCACTGTGTTGAAGTTTTATTTCTTGCAATTCTCGTTGCGTATTTGCATTTTTAAAAGAATAAAATATAGAATTCATAATAACGATAATGACTGCATTGAGCGCAAAAGAAGTAGCTATCGGATAAGCAAAATATTTATCTTCAATGGGTGGTTTTGCAAAATCAAATGGTGATAAAAACGTTAACAAAATTAATCTAATCAAAATATTGACGCCGTAAGAAGCCAAAAACAACCAAACGTTATTTAGAGATGGATACTTGATTTTGAGATTGATAAGTATGACCCAAGCCAGAAAAGTATTTAAAGCAAGTCCAATAGTTAGTATCAATACTTCTTGGGGTTCAATAATTTTAAACACGAAAAACGGCAATACCCCATAAATCGCAATAATAGGCGATGTAAAAAGGGCCATTTGATACAATTTACGATTCATGGCTCAAAGTTAGAATTGTAAATCGAATTATTTTAAAATCTTCAGGTGAAGTGGACAAAATCTAAAGTGAAGTGGAAAATGTAATCAAGATTATGTAATACCTTCTTATAAAAAAAGTGGCATTGAGTCTCCTCAATGCCACTTTGCACAAACAATGAAAAAATCACAATCTCCTAAAACTACCGTTAACTAGTTTTAAGTAAGTATCTTATTATTCTATTCTGATCAATTTTTTCTGAGTCTGTATTCCATCTATAGTGATGACTACATTATACACTCCTGCAGGAACATCCTGTAAGTTTGTGTTGTATATCATGTCACCGGCTACCTGTACATCGCTCACTTTGATCACTTTCACAAGCTTAGAAGCTGCATCAAACATTTCTACACTTACTACAGCGTCTTGCGTTACTACGATCTGAACATTGGTTTCATTTTTAGCAGGGTTAGGGTAAAGCTCTATGGAGTTTTCACCATTGTGGCTTACTTTGACTAACTTGCTATAGGTTGACTTACCGTCAAAATCGTATTGTTTTACGCGGTACACATAGATACCCGACTTATCAACATCTAAATCAGAAAGATTATATGCCGTCACTTCATGGGTATTGCCTTTTGCAAGGACCTTACCTGGAATGGTATAAAATGCTTTCTCTGATCCAAATCTTCTCTCCACTTCGTAATGGCTAACATTTGATTCACGTGCTACTGTCCACTCTATCAAATGTGTATTGCTAACTCTTCTTGCGGTCACATCCAACCATTCTACAGGTAGAGGTGCAAAAGAAAGTCCTAAATCAATTTGCTCGTAGGCCGTTGCTGGCTGCATATCAAATGCTCTAGTGGTATTCGGACCGTAGCTATGATCTACATCACTATCTATATGATCTGCTGCTGCCCTAGGCACTGTAGCGTAATAACCAGCTGGTGGTGTAAACTTCAAGAAGTATTGTTGTTTTTCCAATCCTTCGATCATATATACTCCATCTGCATCAGTTATTGCTGATTCTGTTACCTGTCCATTAGATAATAATACTGCTTCTACCAAAACTCCTGGCATTCTTGCTTCCTGAGCATCTTGTACTCCATTGGCATTACCATCCACCCATACTAAGTTACCTGCAGTAGCCTGTGGATAGAATCCTGCCCCAAGATCACATTTCTCCTGACCAGAAGCTAAGGTAAATTTATCAGTAGTGGTAGGTCCGTTGGCATTGGTGATATCACTATCATTTTCTTCAATGGTACCAATGTTTGCTCGTGCTCTTACCAATCCTAAAGGAGGCATGATCACTTCTACATAGTACTCTCCCGGAGGCGCACAAAACTTCCAATATCCATCATCTGAAGGTGTGTTTGGCTTTAGATCGGTATACGTATGATCCCATATCAACCATGTTCCGAAGTGGTTTCTCCAAAGATTGACTCTCAATCCGTTGATACCATTTTCGTTAGTTTCCCAAACATCATTTTTATTGATATCATACCAAACAATATCTCCTATCGGAACACATCTATAATATCCTGCATCCCACGTCATGTCTTGTTGTCCGGAAGATAAAGTTATAGTAGCTGTTGTACCAGGTCCATTACTTCTATCCACATCACTATCTGTATTTTCACTACCTCTATTAAAGAATGTGTTTAAAAATCCTGTTGGTGTTATAAACTCTAAGTAGTACTGTCCTGGAAGTAAATTATTAAAATTATATCTTCCGTTTAAATCTGTATAGGTTGTAGATACAAAAGCTCCGTTTCTACGGTACAGATTAACCTGAACACCAGGTATACCTGGCTCACCAGTATTTTGTTGACCATTTCCATTTAAGTCGTGCCAAACAAAATCCCCAATAGATCCTGCAACTACACATGCTGGTGCTGGCACTACTACTACTTCATTGGCACAACCTGCAAACGTTACCGTGATCGTTAATGCTTGTCCCGCTGGGACACCACTGATCACGCCGTTGTTTACAGTGCCATGGCTAGCTGTTACTGTCGCTCCTGTGATCGTCGTATAATTGACGCTATAGTTTGCATTATTGTTGGTACAAACCGGTCCACTGATACTGATCGGTGGATTGCTACATGGATCCGTACAACTCGCTGGGCT
>Ga0075157_10002805_pt1 | contig 10048 bp, 8 predicted proteins | sample JI81BgreenDNA_FD_70967 | JGI IMG/M metagenome (GOLD analysis project Ga0075157, IMG submission 70967) | Wastewater effluent complex algal communities from Wisconsin, to seasonally profile nutrient transformation and Carbon sequestration -... | ecosystem: Engineered > WWTP > Effluent > Algae...
TGCGGCACCGGCTCGCCCAGGAAGGGCGCCTGCTGTGCCAGCGCGGGGGCGGCCGCGACAGCACCCAGCACCGCGCCGGCCAGCATGACCGGCAGACGGGGAAGGTCCTTGAAAAGATGCATCTCGTGTTCCCGTTTTTTTGCGCGGCCCTGCGACCGTCGTTCTCCACCGCCCGCTCCGAAGGGCGCCTTGCCGCAGGCAAAGTCGCCGCGCCGGATGCAGGTGGTTTCCCTCTTTCCCAAAACCATATTAGCATCGCCAGAGCAAGCCAAACCAATGCGTCACGTCGCCGCCGATTGATTCAGATCATGGACATGCTGCGCCGCCGCGAAAGGAGTCCGATGCCCGCCGCCCTTTCCCTTCCCGCGCAGGATGCGCCTTTTCGGCCCTTCGAGACGCTTCTGGACCCCGCGACCGCGCTGACCCTGCTGCGGCAGGCGGTGGCCGGCGCCGATGATGGCGAGTTGTTCCTGGAGCGCCGGCGCTCCGAATCACTGGTTCTCGATGACGGGCGCATCAAGAACGCGGCCTATGACGCGGCCGAGGGCTTCGGCCTGCGCGCCGTGCGCGGCGAGGTTGCTGGCTATTCCCATTCGACCGAGATCACCGAATCCGCGCTGCGCCGTGCCGGCGGCATGGCGCGGCTGGCGGTGGGGCAGGGGGGTGGCGTTCTGGCCGATCCTCCCCTGGGCACCAACCGGCGGCTCTATGGCGCCTTCGATCCCCTGGCAGATGCCAGCTTTGCCGCCAAGATCGACACCCTGCGCGCGATCGACGACTACGTGCGCGGGCTGGATACGCGGGTGGTGCAGGTCACGGCCTCGCTGGCGGCCAGCGTGCAGGAGGTGGCGATCCTGCGCCCCGAAGGCGGGCTGGTGACGGATCACCGCCCCATGACGCGGCTCTCGATTGCCGTGATCGTGGAACACAACGGCCGGCGCGAATCCGGTCACTACGGCGGCGGCGGGCGCACGACCCTGCTGGGCCTGATGGACCCCGCGCATTGGCAGGCGGTTGCGCGCGAGGCCTTGCGCGTGGCGGTGGTCAACCTCGACGCCCGCCCCGCGCCCGCCGGGGCGATGGAGGTGGTGCTGGGGCCGGGCTGGCCCGGAATCCTGCTGCACGAGGCTGTCGGCCACGGGTTGGAGGGCGATTTCAACCGCAAGGGCACCTCGGCCTTCGCGGGCCTGATGGGCCAGCGCGTCGCGGCGCCCGGGGTGACGGTGCTCGATGACGGCACGATCCCGGATCGGCGCGGCAGCATCACCGTGGATGACGAAGGCACGCCGTCAGGGCGCAACGTGCTGATCGAGGACGGGATTCTGGTCGGCTACATGCAGGACCGCCAGAATGCGCGGCTGATGGGGGTTCCTGCCACCGGCAACGGGCGGCGCGAGTCCTATGCCCATGCGCCGATGCCGCGCATGACGAATACCTACATGCTGGCCGGTCAGGACAACCCCGCCGATCTGGTCGCGGGGCTGAAGGACGGGCTTTACGCCGTGGGTTTCGGCGGCGGGCAGGTGGACATTACCTCGGGCAAGTTCGTGTTCTCCTGCACCGAGGCCTACCGGGTGAGGAATGGCGTGGTGGGTGAACCCGTCACCGGCGCCACGCTGATCGGCGACGGGCCCACCTCGCTCAAGGCCATTCGGGGCATCGGCAACGACATGGCGCTCGACCCCGGCATCGGCAATTGCGGCAAGGCCGGGCAATGGGTGCCGGTGGGGGTGGGCCAGCCCAGCCTGCTGATCGGGGGGCTGACGGTCGGCGGCGTGGCCTGAGATGGCCGATCTCTTCGACACCGGCCCCGACACTGGCACCCCACCCCCCGAAGGCCCCCGCCCGCTGGCCGACCGCCTGCGCCCCAAGGCGCTGGCTGAGGTCATCGGGCAGGAGGAGGTCCTGGGCCGCGATGGCCCGCTGGGGGCCATGCTGGGGGCGGGGGCGCTGTCGTCGCTGATCCTGTGGGGGCCGCCCGGCGTGGGCAAGACCACCATCGCCCGGCTTCTGGCGCATGAGACCGACCTGCACTTCGTGCAGATCAGCGCGATCTTCACCGGCGTGCCCGAGCTGCGAAAGGTGTTCGATGCCGCGAAGCTGCGCCGTCAGCAGGGGCGCGGGACGCTGCTGTTCGTCGATGAGATCCACCGCTTCAACAAGGCCCAGCAGGACGGATTCCTGCCGCATATGGAGGATGGCACGATCCTTCTGGTGGGCGCCACGACCGAGAACCCCTCGTTCGAACTGAACGCGGCCCTTCTCAGCCGCGCGCAGGTGATCGTGCTGAAGCGGCTGTCGCTGGCCGATCTGGAACGGCTGGCCGAACGCGCCGAGGCCGAGTTGCGCCGCCCCCTGCCCCTGACCGGCGAGGCGCGCGAGGCGCTCTTGGAGATGGCCGACGGCGACGGGCGGGCGCTTCTGAACCTGATCGAGCAGGTGATGGCGTGGAAGGTTGCGGCCAAGCTGGACCGCGAGGCGTTGGCCAAAAGGCTGATGCGGCGGGCGGCCAAGTATGACAAGTCGGGCGACGAGCATTACAACCTGATCTCCGCCCTGCACAAATCGGTGCGCGGGTCCGACCCGGACGCGGCCCTCTATTGGTTCGCGCGGATGCTGGAGGGGGGCGAAGATCCCCGCTTTCTGGCCCGCCGCCTCACCCGCATGGCGGTCGAGGATATCGGTCTGGCCGATCCGCAGGCGCAGGCGGCGTGTCTCGATGCCTGGAACACCTATGAGCGGCTGGGCTCGCCCGAGGGCGAGTTGGCGCTGGCGCAGGCGGTGGTGTATCTGGCCCTCGCGCCCAAATCGAACGCGGTTTATGTGGCCTACAAGGCGGCGCGCGAGCTGGCCCGCAAGACCGGCAGCGCGATGCCCCCCGCCCATATCCTGAACGCGCCGACGCGGCTGATGGAGGAGCAGGGATACGGCGCCGGGTATCAGTATGACCATGACGCCGAGGACGGATTCAGCGGGCAGAACTATTTCCCCGAGGGGGTGAAGCGGCCGGTGCTGTATCTGCCGCCGGAACGCGGGTTCGAGCGCGAGTTGAAGAAGCGGGTCGAGTATTTCGCCAAGTTGCGCGCGAGGCGCACCGGGTCGGTGTGAGGGGGGACGCGCGTTGGAACGCGCGTCACGGGCCTTGCAAGGCCCGTGTTGCGCCCCGCCAGGGTGGTGCTCGCAAGGGTGACAGTGGCCGGGCCATCGCCCGGCCATGCGGTGCCGTTGCAGCTTTTTCGCCCGGGGCCCAAAGCCCCGGGCGCGCGCCTGCCTGCCCCCTGGCAGGCGCGTTAGCGCGCCCGCCCAGGCAGGCGCGCGCCCTCTGGAATCGATGGCTGCCCCCGCGCGCACGGTCTCGGCTTGCGCCTCGACCGTGCGCCGCCCGCGACCGTCCACTGGACGGTCGCAAGATGCGCGGCGCACCCCCCGCCTTGACTTTACCCCCCGCCGGGGCCAAGGCATCCGCATGTCCGCAACCCTCCTCCTTGTCGCCCTTGGCGGTGCCCTTGGCGCCGTGGCCCGGTATCTGACCGGCCTTGCCGCGCTGCGCCTGATCGGGCCGGGCTTTCCCTGGGGCACGCTGGCCGTGAATGTCGCGGGGTCCTTTGCCATGGGCCTTCTGGCCGTCACCCTCGCCCACTGGGGCCAGACCCGCCTCGCCCCCCTGCTGATGACCGGGTTCCTCGGCGGTTTCACCACCTTTTCGGCCTTTTCCCTCGATGCGCTGACCCTGTGGGAGCGCGGCGATGCCCTGGCCGCCGCCGCCTATGTCGCCGCTTCGGTGATCCTGTCGCTGGCCGCCCTCGCCGCCGGCCTGACCCTGGCAAGGAGCCTGACATGACCGGCGTGCAGCAGATCACCGTGGGCGCCGACGATGCCGAGATGCGGCTGGACCGCTGGCTGAAGCGCCTCTTTCCCCAGATCACGCAGGGCATGGTGGAGAAATCCTGCCGCAAGGGCGAAATCCGGCTGGATGGCAAGCGCTGTGCGGCCTCGGATCGGGTGCAGCCCGGCATGGTCGTGCGTATCCCACCGCTGCCCGATGCCCCCGCCCCGGCCCCCAGGAGCCCGGTAACCCCCGGCATCCCCGCCGCCGATGCCGAGATGATCCGAGCCGCGGTGCTCTGGAAGGACGAGCATGTGATCGCCCTGAACAAGCCGCCCGGCCTGCCCTCGCAGGGCGGGTCGGGGCAGGGCGAGCGGCACGTGGACGGGCTGACGCCCGCGCTGATGTTCGGCTACAAGGAGCGCCCGGTGCTGGTCCACCGGCTGGACAAGGACACCTCAGGCGTGCTGCTGCTGGCGCGCACCCCGCGCGTGGCGCGGCGGCTGTCCGAGGCCTTCCGCTCGCGCACCACGCGCAAGATCTACTGGGCCGTCACGGCCGGGGTGCCCACGCCGCCCAAGGGCACGATCCGTTACGGCCTGGTCAAGATGGGCGGGCGCGACAGCGAAAAGATGCGCTGCATCCACCCTGACAAGGTGGACAGCACCCCCGATGCCAAGCGCGCGACCACGGATTACGCCGTGCTGGACCGGCTGGGCAACCGCGCGGCCTGGGTGGGGCTGGTGCCGATCACCGGCCGCACCCACCAGTTGCGCGCGCACATGGCCGAACTGGGCACGCCGATTGCGGGCGACGGCAAATACGGCGGCTCGGGGCAGGAGAACCTGGGTGACGGCTGGGGCGCGCATCTGGGCGGCGAGATCAGCCGCAAGCTGCACCTCCACGCCCGCCGGATCACCTTTGAACACCCGGTCACCGGCAAGATGATGACCATCGAGGCGCCCCTGCCCGAACACATGGCCCGCACCTGGAAAACCATGGGCTGGAAGGAAACCGACGTCCCCGCCGACCCGTTCGAGGACGCATGACCCTGGTCATCTTCGACGTGGACGGCACGCTGCTGGACAGTCAGGCGCATATCCTGGGCGCGATGGCGCGGGCCTTTGACGGCATCGGCAAACCCTGCCCCCCGCGGGACGAGGTGCTGGGCATCGTCGGCCTGTCGCTGCCGCAGGCGATGGCGCGGCTGGCGCCGGATCTGGACGGCGAGGCGCTGGTAGCAGGCTACAAGGCCGCCTTCGGCGCACTCAGGGCGGAGCGCGACTCGCCGCTCTATCCCGGCGCCCGCGAAGCCCTCGAGCGGTTGGCGGCGCGTGGCATCCCGCTGGGCATCGCCACCGGCAAGTCGCGGCGCGGGCTGGATCATGTGCTGGCGGCGCATGGGCTGGCGCCGATGTTCGCCACGACGCAGGTGGCCGATGACCACCCGTCGAAACCGCACCCCTCGATGATTCTGGCGGCACTGGCCGAAACCGGGGCCGATCCGGCGCAGGCGGTGATGATCGGGGATACCAGTTTCGACATCGAGATGGGCCGCGCCGCCGGGGTCCGCACGATCGGCGTGAGCTGGGGCTATCACCCGCGCGCCGCGCTGGCCGGGGCCGAGGTGGTGATCGACCGATTCGACGCGCTGGACGCGGCGCTGGACCAACTCTGGGGGCTTTGATGAGCGGCTGGGCGCGCAAGCGGTTCTGGAAAGAGGTGACCACCGGCGCCGAAGCCGGCGGCTTTGCCGTGCTGCTGGATGGCCGCCCCCTGCGCACCCCCGCCAAGACACCGCTGATCCTGCCCTCGCCGGCGCTGGCCGACATGGTCGCCGCCGAATGGGCCGCGCAGGGCGAGGTGATCGATCCCGAATCGATGCCCGCCACCCGCGCCGCCAATGCCGCGATCGACAAGGTCACCGGGCAATTCCCTGAGGTCGCGGCGATGCTGGCGGCCTACGGCGACACCGACCTTCTGTGCTATCGCGCCGAGGCGCCGGCCGAACTGGTGGCCGAACAGGCCCGCGCCTGGGACCCGCTGCTGGATTGGGCGGCGCGGCGTTACGGCGTGCGCTTTGCGGTGACGGCCGGCGTCATGCCCGCCACCCAGCCGCCCGAGACACTCGCCACCCTCGCGGCCCGGGTGCACCGCCTGACGCCCTTCCAGTTGACCGCCTTCCACGATCTGGTCGCGCTGTCGGGCTCGCTGGTGATTGCGCTGGCGGTCACCGAAAACCACGACACGCCCGACTCCCTCTGGCAGGCGTCGCGAATCGATGAGGACTGGCAGGCCCGCCAGTGGGGCGCCGATGACGAGGCCCGCCAACAGGCCGCCCGCAGGCGCGATGCCTTCCTGCAGGCGGCAAAGTTTTTCGGCGCCTGCCCCGCGGAGTGAGGGTAGGCGCCTTTCAGCGACGAAGTTGCCTAAAAAACAATCTCGGATCGCATGGCAGGGCATCAGCGGCTGGAATGAGTGACTTGACGGGGCGGGATTATCGGCACAAATTCGCCCACGCAGCATCGATAGGGATGTGCCGCATTGCTCCGGCAATGACGACCCGGCGTCACGCCGGTCTCCGAGGGTCCGAAAACGGGCCGAACTGCCGCCTTCGTGCGGCGCAACAGGAAGAGGTAACAATGAACAAAACGGTATTTCTGGCCACGCTCGCAACGGCTGCTGCGGTTGCCGGGGCGGCCTCGGCGCAGACGACGCTCGAGACCGTCCGCGAGCGCGACCAGCTGATCTGCGGCGTGTCGACGGGCCTGACCGGCTTCTCGGCGCCCGATGCGAACGGTGTCTGGGGCGGGTTCGACGTCGGCGTCTGCCGCGCTGTCGCCGCCGCGGTGCTGGGCGACCCGATGAAGGTGTCGTTCGTGCCGCTGACCTCGCAGACCCGCTTCACGGCGCTGGCCGCGGGCGAAATCGACATGCTGTCGCGCAACTCGACCTGGACCTTCTCGCGCGATACCGACCTGCGTTTCAACTGGGCCGGCGTCAACTACTATGACGGCCAGGGCTTCATGGTGAACCGCGCGCTGGGCGTGTCGTCGGCGCTGGAACTGGACGGCGCGACCGTCTGCATCATCACCGGGACCACCACCGAACTGAACCTGGCCGACTATTTCCGCGCCAACGGCATCACCTACGAGCCCGTTCCGGTGGAAAGCGACACCGTCGCCCAGCAGCAGTTCCTGGCCGGCGCCTGCGACGCCTACACGACCGACGTCTCGGGTCTGGCCGCCTCGCGCGCCTCGTTCCCGAACCCGGGTGACTTCGTGATCCTGCCCGAAGTCGTGTCGAAAGAGCCCCTGGGCCCGCTGGTTCGCCATGGCGATGACCAGTGGCTGGACATCGTCCGCTGGACGCTGAACGCGCTGATCGCGGCCGAAGAATACGGCATCACCTCGGCCAACGTGGCGCAGCTTGCCAGCGCTCCGACCGAACGCCCCGAAGTGAACCGTCTGCTCGGCACCGAAGGTGACCTGGGCGCGATGATGGGCCTCGATGCCGCCTGGGCCGTGCGCGCGATCTCGGCCGGTGGCAACTATGGCGAACTCTTCGCGGCCAACATCGGCGAAAGCACCCCGATCGGTCTGGCCCGCGGCCTGAACGCCCAGTGGACCCAGGGCGGCCTGCTCTACGCCCCGCCCTTCCGCTGATCGGCGGATGACTCCGGGCGCGCGGGACCCCTCGCGCGCCCACCCGACTTTCCGACAAACGCATGCTGCCGCCGGGCGCTGACCCGGCCAGTCCAGACGGGCACAAGCCCGCACCGCAGCGTTCGCACAGGGAGATACCCATGGCCGCCACAGACAGTGGGACCCCTGGCGGGTCCTTCCGGATCGGCATGCTGCTGACCGATACGCGCTATCGATCCTACACGATCCAGATCTTCGTGCTCTTCTGCCTGATGCTGTCCGTGGCCTGGCTGCTGGACAACACCGTCCGCAACCTGCAGGCGCTGGGCAAGGACTTCTCGTTCGTCTTCCTGTGGTCGCCCGCCGGCTACGACATCAACCAGATGCCGATCGACTATTCCAGCCAGATGACGCACGGCCGTGCGGCGCTGCTGGGGCTGCTGAACACGATGATCCTGGCGGTGTTGTCCTGCGCGCTGGCGACCGTGCTGGGCGTGCTGGCCGGCGTGGCGCGGCTGTCGAACAACTGGGTCGTCGCGCGGCTGATGACGATCTATGTCGAGATGTTCCGCAACATTCCGCTGCTGGTGTGGATCCTGATCTTCGGCGCGATCATGACCGAGGCCGTTCCCGCGCCGTCGGCCTTCCGCGGCGATGATGCCACGGCCAGCATGCTGTTCGATGCCGTCGCCGTGACGAACCGCGGCATCTACATCCCCGAGCCCCTGTTCACCCGCGACCTGGGGCATGTCTTCCTCGGCTCCAGCGAGACCTTCGGCGCCTTCCACCTGTCGATCACCTGGTCGCTGTTCCTGCTGATCGTGATCGCCTCGGTTCTGGCCAACCGCGCGCTGATCCGCCACGCCACCCGGGTGCAGAACGCCACCGGCAACCGCCCGAAGACCTGGTGGAAATCGATCCTGATCCTGATCGGCCCGGCGGCGCTGTATCTGGCGGCGCTGGGTCTGCACTGGGGTTACCCCGAACTGCGCGGCTTCAACTTCCAGGGCGGGATCCACCTGCGCAACTCGTTCATGGCGATGTGGCTGGGGCTGGGCATCTATACCGGCGCCTTCATCGCCGAGATCGTCCGCGCTGGGATCCTGGCCATCTCGCGCGGGCAGACCGAGGCCGCCTTCGCGCTGGGCCTGCAACCGGGCAAGACGATGCGTCTGGTGATCCTGCCGCAGGCGCTGCGGGTGATCGTGCCGCCCCTGATCTCGCAGTATCTCAACATCACCAAGAACACCTCGCTCGGCCTCGCCGTGGGCTACATGGACCTGCGGTCGACCCTGGGGGGCATCACCATCAACCAGACCGGCCGCGAGCTGGAGGGGATGATGCTGATGATGCTGACCTATCTGGTTCTCAGCCTGGTCATCTCGTCGCTGATGAATGCCTACAACGCGCGCGTCAAACTGAAGGAGCGGTGAGATGAGCGAGACCAACGCCCCGACCGTCCGCTATGTGCGCGACGCCATGCTGCCGCCGCAGCGCCCGCCCGTAAGCCAGATCGGCGCCGCCCGCTGGCTGCGCGAGAACCTGTTCGACGGCTGGATCAGCACGATCCTGACCGTGGTGGCCGCGGCCGTCACCGTCTGGCTGGCGATGAAGATCGCCCCCTGGCTGATCCATTCGGTCTGGAACGCCAATTCGCTGGCCGAGTGCCGGCAGATCGTGACCGAGGCCGGCGGCGCCTCGGGGGCCTGCTGGGCGGTGATCCGGGTCAACATCAACCAGTTGATCTATGGCTTCTATCCGTCGGATCTGTATTGGCGGCCCAATCTGGCCTTCGTGCTGATGGTGGTCGCTGCGGCGCCCATCCTGTTCCAGGGCCTGCCGCGCAAGATGCTGTGGTTCTCGGTGCTGTTTCCCTTCATCGGCTTCTGGCTGATCTGGGGGGGCTCGGTCTGGGTGCCGGTGCTGGTGGTGGTGGGCCTGGGGCTGGCCCTTGGCGCGGTGACGATGGCATCGGCCACCACAAGCACGCTGGTGTCGGTCGCCTCAGGGCTGATGATCTTCTGGATGATCTTCGGCGATCCCCTGTCCTTCGCCCTGGACATCGTCGGCCTCGTCCTTGGCCTGCCCACGCTGAGCCTGGGGATCGGCTGGCTCTGGGGCTTCGTCCCCTATCCCAGCATCGGGATCGAGGCGGTCGCGCTGAACCCGGTGATCGGCGGCGGCGCCGTGCGCGATATCCTGCCTGTCTTCGGCCCCGCCGTGGCCCAGCTCGACCAGCTGATGCCGGTCGCGCTGCAATCCGTTCCCTCGCGCGACTTCGGGGGCTTCCTCATCTCGCTGGTGATCGGGGTGACGGCGATCTCGATGTCGCTGCCGCTGGGCATCCTGCTGGCGCTGGGCCGCCAGTCGGACATGCCGCTGATCAAGGGGGTCTCGGTCGTGTTCATCGAGGTCGTCCGCGGCGTGCCGCTGATCACGCTGCTGTTCACGGCCTCGATCCTGTTGAACTATTTCCTGCCGCCGGGCACCAACTTCGACCTGATCCTGCGCGTCATCATCATGACCACGCTGTTCGCCTCGGCCTATATGGCCGAGGTGATCCGCGGCGGCCTCGCGG
>Ga0075157_10002806_pt1 | contig 10047 bp, 10 predicted proteins | sample JI81BgreenDNA_FD_70967 | JGI IMG/M metagenome (GOLD analysis project Ga0075157, IMG submission 70967) | Wastewater effluent complex algal communities from Wisconsin, to seasonally profile nutrient transformation and Carbon sequestration -... | ecosystem: Engineered > WWTP > Effluent > Algae...
CAGGCCTTTTCCACGTCAATGTGGGAGCCGGCCGCATAGCCACTGCCGCCGCTGTTTTGCAAATACCACTGGGAACTGTAGAACCCATCGCGGGGCTTGTAAAAATTTTGGACTTGCAGGATGGCGTTGGGTTCGGCGCTGAGGACGGCGCTGTTGGCCATCAACGTGTTAGCCACCTTCAGGGGATTGATCGGGGTGCGATCGCTTAGGCGATAGACGTAGGCGTTGGGGATGCCTGCGATCGGCTTGACCAAAATCAGTCCCAACTCAGCGGCGATCGCATCTACCGCCGAGGCCACCAAGTCCGGGTGAAAGACGATTGTCACTTCATCGGTGATGTAGACATGGCTGCTCAGGGAGCCGCTGTATTGGTAGACATGGCTGACGTAATCGAACAGGCCCGAGTCGCGGGCCGCTTGCATCACCCGATCGCGCGCGGCCGGTGGCACCGTCACCCGAGTGAGCGATCGCCCTGCCCCAACGGGTTCTGCCTGGGTGACATCGGGCCAGCTGGCGGGGTTGAAGGGGGCATTGGCCTTGGTGCGCACCACAAAACAGTCGGCCGCCTTGTCCAGCAATACTTCATCCCCGCCCCGCTGGAGCACGAGCCCCAAGGAGCTGGCAGGCATGCTGCTGGCTCCCATAAAGGGCTGGGAAGAAGGGGTCGAAGGCATGGAAGGGGAGGGTTGCGCGTCCGCCACGGGGAATCTCTCCTGAAACGGGTCTGGGCCAAGGAAGGGAATGAACTGGCCCCTCCCAATCTAGGCCGATCGGCCGGCTGGGGGACTAGGGGCGATCGAACCTTGTCGTAAAATAGGGCCGATTTGACGGCCCATTTTTCGCGGCTCTTACTCAATCCATCCAGCCCATGCTAGCCCTTCGATTCCCTCGGTTGCTGCGCGTTGCCCTTCCGTTATTGGCGGTGGCTGCCCTGGCCCCCGCTGCACGGGCCCAAGACACGAATGTGCCCGATGCAACAACTCCCAGCCCCGAACCCACGGTCGTTCAGGCCAGTGGCTTGCTCAGCATGCCGGGTGGTCAGCGGTTAATGGAAGAAGCCTCGCGGGCGATCGAATCCCAAAACTACGGGTTGGCCCAACAGCGTTTGCAGCAGGCCCGTCAGGTGTTTAACCAGTTGTCCAACTTTCATCAACAATTGGCTGGGGCATTTTCGGCGATCGACAATCGCGTGTCTCAGGATCAGCGCAAGAGTGCCCTAGAAGCGGCCCAAATGCGTGACCTATCGACCTATCAGTTGGCTTTGGTGCACCGAGCCCAAAACCAACCGGAATTGGCTATTCCCCTGTTGGTGCAAATTGTTAGCAGCCAAAGCCCCACCCGTGAATTGGGCGCCAAGGCCTATCAGCAATTGGTGGAATTGGGATTCATTAGCCCCAACACGCCGCGCCCGGCGGCCGGTGGTGCCGCCACTCCGGCACCCGCTCCGGCCCCGGCACCCGCCCCGCGCTAAGAGTCGATCGCCTCGTTTTTTACTGATTGTGCAACGGGTTTTCAGGGGCTTACCGGTGGCATGACCGAGTCTGATCCGCGGAATTCGCCCCGATCGCCCATGCTGACTGGGCGACAACGCTGGTTTCAATCCCAATGGCTGGAAATCGATCAAGCCTTGCGGGAAACCACCTTGTTGGCCCACCAAGCCGATTTAGCCCTGCTGGATCGGTGGGTTTTGGCTGGCCGGCAGCGGGAATTGCGGGCTGCTCGCCGCCTGGTGAGTTGGTTGGCGGGGGGCATTCCAGCGCTGTCGGCGCCGGAGCCTGGTTCCGAGCCAGATCCGCCGCCACCGCCCGCCCCGATCGCCGATCGCCCACCCGTGAATGGTTCGTCCCGGGCGATCGACTTGGCCCTGTGGCGATCGACCCTGTTTGACCAGGCGGTTGAGCGGTTGGTGGTCGATCGCCTGGTCAATTTGACCGGCACCCCCCTGGAAATCGACATTTTGCATCCAGAGGCCCGCCGCACGTTGATGGCCCTGGTGGTGCGGCGGCTAGAACGCGGCCTGGAAACGGCTCGATCGGCCGGGTGGCGGGGCGATCGCTGGGCGGCCGAACGAGAATCCATGCTCCAAACCTGGTGGCAAGCAATCCTGGCGGATTTTGCCGGAGATTGGATCACGATCGATCGCCTGCGAGACGATTGGGCGATCGTGGCGGGCGATATTTTGCACCGGGCTGTTAATTTGCCCGATTTGTTTGACCACCTGCTGTGGGGGGTGCCCTTGGCGGTGGATGGCGTGGTGGCCGAAGCGGGCACGGCGGCCGCCCTCGAGCGGGCCAGCGCCCTGCTGCATAACCTGGCCATTGCGTTGGCCTGTGCGGTGGTGCAGCCCATTTTGAATCGCTATGGCGATCGCGAGGCCCTGAAACTGGCCCTGTTCGATCGGCGCTGGTTGCCCACCCGGGAGGTGGAGCGTTTTCGCAACGACTTGGCCTGGAAATATCGGGTGCAGCGCTGGATCGACGATCCCAAAGCCATCTATGAAAGTCGCCATTGGTTACTCACGGCCAGCGATCGCGGCATTGTGGCCCTGGCGATCTATGCGCCCCGCAATCAAGAATGGCGCAACCTGGGCGGTGTGCCCCTGGCCGTGACCCTTTCGATCGAAGCGCGCGACGCGATCGCCCCCCGAGTGCGGGCCACAGCCACCCTGGCGGGCCGAGGGGTGATGCTCTTGCTGCAGGCCATTGGTCGAGGGATTGGGTTTATTGGCCGTGGCATCATTCAAGGCTTGGGAGATGCCCTCGATCGCCGACGGCCTTAGGTCTGGGCTGTCCATGCCTCTCACCTCACAGGATGCCGATGGCACTGAGGGGCCGGTCGGTGAAACCGCAGGGCCGGGGGGACGAGCTGCCTGTCCGGTGAATCGATCAAGGGTTGTGAAGATAGAGTCTAAGCCGATCGATCTGAAAACTAGAGTAATTTGGCAGAGTATAGATTTTGCAACGATAGAGTTTAGCAAGATAGAGTTTGCGAAGATGGATTCTGGGGTGATTAAGCATTAGCGATCGACGCTAAGGAAAATAACCGAGATCCATTGAGACCGTCCTTGCAAAAGCGTATCCAATAATACATGGGCTAAAGCATCAACCTTTGGACGGTAGGGTATCTTTTAACACCCAAACTAGTTAACCAATCCTTCGTTTAAGCCTTGTTGAATGCGCCTTCGGGGTTTGTGTTGTGTGTATTCAATCCTCGAATTGGTAAGTCCTACAGTCCTGTTGATGGGTGGGTTGGTGACGATATCAACCGACTCATCGTGGTCGATCAATCTATGGTCGAAATTGTTGTAACCAGGTCTATGGGAGCAGCCTGATGCATCGGTTACTCAAACGCCAAATCCGTCGCTATTTCAATCATGATGAAAGCGCTGTTCCCGAGTCGATGCAAGCCTTTCTGGAAGCCGTTAGCGCCGCCTACGAGCAGGCCGATCGCGATCGCGAAACCCTAGAGCGCAGTATTGATTTGATGTCTCAGGAGTTGCTCCAGGCCAATCAACAACTGCGATCGGCGATTCCTGATTTGTTTTTGCGATTGGACTGGACGGGGGTGATTTTGGATTACCTGCCGGGCCATGCGATCGATGCGGATCACTACCTCAGTGGCATCAACCCGATCGGGTCTCGTTTGTCGGATCACTTGCCGTCGCGGGTCACGCAAAAGCTGCAACAGGGCATGGAGCTAGCTCGCACCTTGCAATCGTCGGTTGAGGTGGAGCATACCCTCGAGGATGCGGCTGGCCACAAGCAGTTCTATGAAGTGCGCATCCTGGGCATGTTTGATCAACAAGCCGTGCTGATCGTGCGCAATATTACGGAGCGCAAACAGGCCGAACGGGTGCTCATGCGCTCCGAACGACAACTGCGCCAACAGTCCGAGCAATTGCAAGCGGCCCTCGAGGCCCTCAAGAGTGCCCAAGCGCAATTGGTGCAACAGGAAAAGCTCTCCAGCTTGGGGCAGTTGGTGGCGGGCTTGGCCCATGAAATTAATAATCCCTTGGCGTTTATTGTGGGCAACTTGCGCCACTTGGATGCCTATGCCCTGGACTGGATGGCGCTGCTGAAGCAACTCCGCGATCGCCAGGACGAGCTCCCCCCCGATTTGAGCGATCGCTGGGATCGCGAGGAACTGGACTATAGCTTGCGGGACTTTAAAGCCTGCCTCAACTCCATCCAAACGGGTGCCAATCGCATTACGCAGTTGGTGTTGGCCTTGCGGACGTTTTCCCGCCTGGACGAAGCCACCTGCAAGGAAGTTGATTTGCACGCCAACCTGGACAGCACGCTGTTGTTGTTGCGTCACCGCTATGGGCCCGCCAAGCCTGGCATTGTGCTGGAGCGGCGCTATGGCCAGCTACCGGTGGTGGAATGCTACGCCAGCCAAATGAACCAGGTGTTTTTGCAGGTGGTGTCGAATGCGCTGGATGCGATCGAGGTGCAAATGGCTCGGGGGGGCAACAACCACGATTACCAAGGCCGGATCGTAATTGCCACGCGCTACTTGCCCGATCGCCATTGGGTGGAGGTGCGCATTGCCGACAATGGGCCGGGGATTCCCCAGGCGGTGCAGACCCGCATTTTTGATCCCTTCTTTACTACCAAGCCGGTGGGTCAGGGGACAGGCTTGGGGCTGTCGATCGCCCATCAGGTGATTACCGATTGCCATCGGGGGCAGTTGACCTGTCGATCGCGCCAGGGCACGGGCAGCGAGTTTACCATCGCCATTCCCTGCCGTGTGGATCACCCGGTGGCGCCGAGTTTGCTCTCGCCGCTGCATTGCTCCATGCCGTTGCCCTAGGTGGGCTAGGCCACGGGCGTGATTGATCCGGATGAGGCGCTAGGGCCCCTGAGCAATCAAGCGATGTGATTCACGGCCGCGATGCACCCCACCGCGATCGCCTGGCTGGGGCCGCGTCCCGATCGGGGGCATGGCTGCATCCAGTGAACAAATGGATTGAAGGATTAACGGGTAAACGACGATGGAAGTAGCACAATTCCTGTGGACGGCCGATCGCGGTTGGGATCCCCGCTTGCCGGGCAATGGCGGCCCGGCCGATTGGGTGTTGGTGTTTGGGGAGCGATCGAGCCTGGCCCAGAATGCGCCGATCGCCCAGTTGCGCCAGGCCTATCCCCAGGCGATCGTCATGGGCTGCTCAACCGCTGGCGAAATTGTCGGTGAACGAGTGATCGAAGCGGGCCTATCGGCGATCGCGGTTCGCTTTGAGCACACCCAGCTTCAGACTGCTCGCGTTGCTCTGGCCCATGCGGACGACAGCTACAGTGCTGGTCAACAGTTGGCTCAGTCGCTTGCGGTGGATGGATTGCGCCATGTGTTTGTGTTGTCCGAAGGCTTGCAGGTCAACGGCAGTACCTTGGTGCGGGGACTGGTGGATCATCTGCCTGAGGGTGTGTCGGTCACTGGGGGGCTCTCCGGCGATGGCAGCCAGTTTGCAGAAACCTGGGTGCTGTGTGATGGGGATTTGCAGCCGGGGTTGGCAGTGGCCCTGGGGTTCTATGGCGATCGCTTGCACATTGGCTATGGCTCTTGGGGCGGCTGGGATCCGTTTGGGCCCGATCGCGTGATTACCCAATCCAGCGGCAATGTGCTCTATGCCCTCGACGGTCAATCGGCGCTGGATCTTTACAAGCAATATCTCGGGGACTACGCGGCGGGCTTGCCGGCCACGGGTCTGCTGTTTCCGTTGAGTTTGCAGCTCAAAACGGGCGAAACGGGCCTAACTCGCACAATTTTGGCGATCGATGAGGAAAACCGGGGTCTGGTGTTTGCGGGTGATGTGCCGATGGGGGCGACGGTGCGACTGATGCGGGCAAACTTCGATCGCCTGGTGGACGGGGCGATGACTGCTGCCGAAACCACCCAAGCCCAAGGCCTGGCAGCGCCGGAGTTGGCGATTTGTATTAGCTGTGTGGGTCGCAAGCTGGTGCTGAAACAGCGCATTGAAGAGGAAGTAGAAGCGGTGCGGGAGGTGTTGGGGCCGCAAGCAACGATCGCTGGGTTCTATTCCTATGGGGAAATTGCACCGTTTCGATCGGGTGCGCCCTGCCGTTTGCACAATCAAACGATGACGATCACCACGTTTTCTGAGGTCTAACTCGCCGAGTTGGCTGGCGGTGCAAAGCATTGGGCAACATCAATGGCGCGATCGGGAAAGGCGATCGGGGCGATCGTTTCGCCGGGCTGCAAAATGAGGCGATCGCCATAGCCATCAGCACGGGGCGATCGATAAATTTCCAAATGACGCTGCTCCAAATCCACTAACCAGTAGTCGGCGATCGCCTCGCGGGCATAGAGCGTGCCTTTGGTGTGGCGATCGTAGCGAGCAGTGCTGTCGGCAACTTCGATCAGCAGATGCACATCAGCGGGTGTGGGATAGCAATCTTCATAAAAGTCCGCGCGTGATCGCACCACTGCAATATCTGGCTGGGGAAACGAATCGGTCATTTGCACCGAATTTTGCACACTGACGATCGCCTGCCCCTGAAGTTGCGCCGTTAACAAATGCAACAGCCGATTCACACAGGCTACGTGACGCGGTGTAGTGTGTGGTATCTCAATCATGACTAGATGGTAATTTTATAAATGAGTCAATCAGTCAGATTACTAGAAACAAAAAGTATAAACTTATATTCAGTGTCTCAAGATCTGGCTTATAGTAGTTTCGATTGACAATGAGATCGTGAAAGCTTTAACTAGCAAAGTTTTTAGGTCGCAATCTGTCTCGTTTTTGGTTGAAGCTACTATATACTACTGACGGCCAGTCTATATCCAAGACACTCCTTGTAATCACAGTTAAAATCAAAAATAGTTGTTATGAAAATTAATAGGTATCAAAAGAATCATAAAGCTATCAAGATTTCAAGATCTATCAAAAAACAGATCTCATTAAGTAGTCCTTTATTTCAATCAGGCAAACAAGTCAATATCGGCTGCTTTCCAACAGCCATCTTATTGATTTTTTTAATGACATTGGGCAGTTTTTTGGTGCATAGAGTTGACAGCATTAGTATTCGCCTTTCAGCCTTCTTATTGATCCTTGCAGTATCAGTCGCAGTTTACATATTTTTCAAGAAAAAGCCATGGAAGGTGTCCATTGAACGAGCAGTGATATGGATAGGATTAATGTCTTTCTCGGCTTGCTTGCTATTTAATATCTTTTTCTGGGTGCCTTTCAAGAGTAAACAAGCAGAATATAGACCTAGTCCTGTACCTGTTCCTTGCTTGCAATCATGCCCAGCTTTCTATTACGGAAACACGCGATGGTATCATATACCAGTTTCTGCACTATCAACTCCTGTTTGGATTAATAACTCTTCCTTCTCGACCCGTGTAGGATTCCGTGGACAAGAAACTTACTCAGTGACTGCTGCCACAAGAACAACATCAAATAACTTGGCAATTCTAGAAATAACAGGCTGGTGCAGTGGATATGGAACAGACAATTTCAGGGCTGGTGGTACATACAAACGAATTCAGGTTTTGGATAAAATAGGAACTCATATTATTTTTGATAGTTTGTCCGACAGCCCAAGACGCGAAGAAGTTGATGCTTCGAAGCTAGGATTGTATTCCGAGATGCCAACATGGTTATTTCAAGATCTTTGCTATTCTATTCGTTCTAGTAGAAAATCGCCTTGAACTCGGATTCGAGAATGATCATAGAGATCACTCAAAATTGGTTTTCTTGCGCCCGCCTTATCCCAAGGCTGCAAATCAGAATCCAATTCGCAAAAGACTATCTGAGAATAGCCTAAGCGGTGTAAGTCCTCCGCCTTCACCAAAATAGCCGCTAAAACTGCCAAATCATAGGGCTTGAGGAATAGTCCATCGATCGCCCCAATTTCAACCTGACGTTTCAGCATCGCTTCTGATAGCGGAAAAATTGTGAGGCCGGGATTTTCTGCTAAGTTTGCTAATCGCTCCGGTGTTTCCCCTAGTTGATGAGTTACCAGTCCATCAAACTGATCAAAAACTCGAAAGGCCACGCTAGCGTCTTCAACGGTAATTCGACCTTGATTTTTTGCCCATTGCACAAACTTGCGAAAGTCATCGGAGCGCGATCGCGGTGAAAAGCGTCGCGGTACTGTTTCGCGTGCTTCAGTTAAACAAATTGCCGGTAAGTACGGGTCAATATGTCCGGCATTAGCCTGCTCCAGCAGTCGGACGGATTTTAAGCTTTGTAGGTGGGCTGGAGCGATGACCTCCACAACCCAATTGGTTTCAACAAGAATAGCCTGCCTCTTCACACCGTCACCTGACTCCATCGCGGGCCGCCAGATCTGATTTCACCAATACGCAGCAAATTGAGAATGGGTTCATTGAACAAATGCTGCAAATCCTCAGGCAGGTTCTGAACATTGGTGGTTAGAGTTAAACCTTCCATCCATTGCTGAACTTTGGTGGCAAAATCCCATCCAGCTTGTGTTTGAGATTGATTCTGATTCGGCGGCAGCAACGTATCTGGCAATTTGGCTTCACCGATCACTTGAATAGAGCGACCATCAGATTGCTCAAAGGAATCCCGAAGCAGCATGATCGTTTCACCCCAAACCAGCAGCCCATTGGAGCATCCTACACCAACCATATATTGCTTTAACTGGGCGATCGCCTGCGATGCTTGATCAACACCATGGCTGGTTAGCTTAATTTCCACCAGCATCAAATATTCACCATCGGGACTGACCACAATGATGTCTGGTTGAAATCTGTCAGGCTGGAAATCAAGTGAACTGGTGCTGGTTTTGGTCGTGTTCATACTTGGATTCTGGTATGAATTTACAGTGTTGCCTACCTTTTCAAGATAACGGCCAAACTAGGACTTTGACCTGATGAGATCGCTCCATTTACAACTACTCAATCATGACCATCTCGATCAATTGGTAACGATCGACCAGCTCGCCCTGGGCGGCCTGTGGAGCGCCGATACCTACGCCCGCGAACTCGACAGCCCTAATAGTGATTTGCTCGGGGTGATCGATCCCCAAGCGGGCTTAATTGGGTTTGGTTGTGCCTGGGCGATCGTCGATGAATGTCACATCACCGGCATAGCCCTGCGACCCGAATTTCAGCGGCAGGGCTTAGGTCAGACCTTGCTGTGGGGCCTGTTGAGCTTGGCGCGACAACGGGACATGAAACGCGCCACCCTCGAAGTGCGCCCGAGCAACCGGGCCGCCCTGTCGCTTTACGAAAAATTTGGCTTCCAAGAGGCCGGCCGTCGCAAACGCTACTACGCCGATGGTGAAGATGCGGCGATTCTGTGGTTAGGCAAACTAGACTGGCCGCAGTTTGCCCCGCAGCTCGATCGCACCCGCGACGATCTGCGCGATCGACTCGCTCAACATCAATGGATGTGGGATGGGCGAGTGGTGGCCCCGTCTGTCGGAGTCGGCAGCCCCCCTAGCCATGCGCTAGAGTGAAAACCAACCCTCGCGATCAGCTCGATCGCCACCCCCAAACCCCGACTCAACCAGCCCTACGATCGCCCGTTGGTGATTGCGCGGTCTCGAGATTTGGCCCGGTCGGCTCCTCGATCCCCGCTGCGATCGTGCCAAAACCATCACCGTTGGCCAAAGACGAGCTGCACAACAGGAGTGGGAATCAACTGAATAGCGGCTAATTTCGATTGATTCGTTGTTGGTTGATTACCAGGCCCTGCTGTTGCATCGTTCAAGGACAATCAATGGCTGTGTTTTTTCCGCCAAACGTTCTTTAAAACCCCTAAAAGAGTCAACCGATCGATCCCCAAGGGTCGAGCCGAATTCTCGGTACCAACGCCCGATCAACCGTCAAAAGCTAACAAAAGCTAACGGTAACTTCCTGGATTTTTGAGCTCGCCAAATCCAGGGCGATCGAGTCGGGAAAACCGCCCGATCGCCCCCCAATCGCCGGTCAGGCCAGCCCCAAACTGCCCAAACCGCGCGTGTTAAAATCAAACTTGCCAGCACTTCGCAGGTGATAGGGAACCGCCAATGTTTGAACGCTTCACGGAGAAAGCCATTAAGGTGATCATGCTCG
>Ga0075157_10002807_pt1 | contig 10044 bp, 10 predicted proteins | sample JI81BgreenDNA_FD_70967 | JGI IMG/M metagenome (GOLD analysis project Ga0075157, IMG submission 70967) | Wastewater effluent complex algal communities from Wisconsin, to seasonally profile nutrient transformation and Carbon sequestration -... | ecosystem: Engineered > WWTP > Effluent > Algae...
TCGCGCGTTTTGCCGACACCTGCCGCATGTACGGCATTCCCGGCATACAGGTCTCACCCGAGCCGCAACGCTTCCTCGAAGCAGGCGAGGAAATCATTTTCGGCAACACCCGCCTGCAAGCGCTGTTCACCCCTGGCCACTCGCCCGGCAGCCTGTCGTTCTACTGCGCAGAGGCGGAATTCATCATCGCCGGCGATGTGCTGTTTCAGGAAAGTATCGGCCGCACCGACCTGCCCGGCGGCGATTTCGACACGCTGATCCGCAGCATCCGCGAGCAATTGTTCCCGCTACCCGACGCCACCATCGTTTATCCGGGGCACGGCCCTGCCACCACCATACGGCATGAAAAAGAGTACAATCCCTTTTTATAACTTTGCCCAATCTTCTTCACACCTATACCAAACTTGACATGTTTGCAGCCTCCACCTACGCCGAACGCCGCCAACGCCTGAAAGCCGACCTGAAAACCGGTCTCGTCCTTTTTCTGGGCAACCGCGAAGTTGGCATGAATTACAGCGCCAATACTTACCACTTTCGTCAGGACAGCAATTTCCTGTACTTCTTCGGTATTGACAAACCCGATCTGGCCGCCATAATTGATATTGACAACGACCGGGAAATCCTTTTCGGCGACGACATCAGCATGGAGGACATCGTCTGGACCGGCCCCATGCCCTCCATGCGCGCCTGGGCCGAACGCTGCGGCGCAGGCGAGGCCATGCCCATGCGCCGACTGTCGGGCATGGTGAAAAAAGCCCGCCGTTCGGGCCAAACCGTCCACTTTACGCCGCCCTACCGGCACGACAATATGCTCCTGCTCAAGGACTTGCTGAATATTCCGGTACAAAAACTCAAGGCATCGGCTTCCGAGGCGCTCATCCGCGCCATTGTGGCGCAGCGCTCTTACAAAAGCGAAGACGAAATTGCGCAAATGGAAGAAGCCGTAGACGTAACGGGCATCATGCACGTGGCGGCCATGCGCGGCGCAATGGAAGGCCAGACCGAGGCGGCGCTCGCCGGTATGGTGCAGGGCATTGCGGTTAGCGCGGGCGGCAATTTGTCGTACCCCGTCATTCTTTCCGTCCACGGACAAATTTTACACAACCACCACCACGGCAATATTTTGGAGAAAGGGCAAATGGTACTCGGCGATTTTGGCGCTGAAAATGCCATGCACTACGCCGGCGACATCACGCGCACCTTTCCGGTAGATAAAAAATTTACGGGCAAACAGACCGATATGTACAACATCGTGCTGTCGGCGCAGGAAGCCGCGCTGGCGGCCCTGAAGCCGGGCGTCACGTATATGTCGGTGCACCGCCGGGCAGCCAGTGTCATCGTTGAGGGCCTCAGAGCGCTGGAACTGATGAAAGGCGACATCGAAGAGGCCGTGGAAATGGGCGCGCATGCACTGTTTTTTCCGCATGGACTGGGCCACATGATCGGTCTGGATGTACACGATATGGAAGATTTGGGCGAAAACTACGTGGGCTATGCCGAGGGGCAGGCCCGCAGCACGCAATTCGGCACCGCGTACCTGCGCTTGGCGCGCACGCTGGAGCCGGGTTTTACGCTAACGGTGGAGCCGGGCCTGTATTTTATTCCGGAGTTGATTGACCAGTGGCGCCGCCAGAAAAAATTCGAGCAGTTTATCAATTATTCCGCGCTGAAAAAATTCCGCGACCTCGGCGGCGTCCGCATTGAAGACAATGTGCTGATTACGCCAACCGGCCACCGCGTGCTGGGGCAGCCAATTCCGAAAGCCATTGAGGAAGTATTAGCTTTGCGTCAGCGCTAAAACTCATATTTCATCCGCGGGCCGATCTGGTGAAAACCTTCGCGGCCGTAGAAGCGGACGGTACGTTCAAATTCGGCGCCGGGGGTGGTCACTTCAAGCCGTTTCCACCCTCGGCTTTCGCCGACTTCCTTGGCGAAATCGAGCAGCATTTTGCCCACGCCTGCGGAGCGGAATTCCGGCACGACATAAAGTTCGTTCAGCACGCCGATATAACCGCCGGCATAAAGCGCGATACTTTCAGAGACCGTCAGGACGCCCACTACCTCACTGCTCTCCTCATCCACAGCCAGCAGGGTAGAGTGGCGCTCGTCGTTGTCCACATCTGCAAAAATTTCAGCGATGGTTTCGGCATCGGGCGTGTGCTCCACCTCTTCAAAAAGTGCGGCAATCAGCGTGGCCACTTCGGCGGTATAGGATTCGTCGGCAACAATTAAATTAATCATCTGAAGCTGGTTTTGCGTAAAATTATTACTTTTTTTCCTTTCTGCAAAGCAATTTAAGCGCTTGTCTTGTTTGAAATACCGGTTTGTGCACAACAGGTATAAAAACAGTATCTTTGCCCGCCAAACCGCAATGAACCCGAGTTGATATGGCAAAAGCGAAACGACAAAACGTCGAAATTCTGAACCGAAAAGCCTCGTACGAATATTACTTCGTACAGGAATACGATGCAGGTATGGTGCTCACCGGCACCGAGATCAAGAGCATCCGCGCGGGTAATGCCAACCTGGCAGATGCGTATTGTACTTTTGAAAAAGATGGGCTGATCGTGCGCAACCTGTACATTGCCGAATACGATCACGGCACCGACAACAACCACCTCCCCCGTCGAAACCGTACCCTGCTGCTGCGCAAACCGGAAATGCGCAAACTCCTGCGCGGCATCAAGGAAAAAGGCGCTACCATTGTCCCGATCCGGCTATTTATTTCCGAGCGCGGATTTGCCAAAATACGCATCGCGCTGGCGCGTGGCAAAAAGGCTTTCGACAAACGCGAAACCATCAAGGCCCGCGAAGATAAACGCCAACTCGACCGCCTGAACAAAACTTTTAAAGTCCGTTGATCCTGTGAACCGCACCATCGCACATTTTTTTTCCTGGATCGGAAACCCTTTGTTTCTGCTCACTTATGTGGTACTTTACCTGCTGTGGGTAAACCCCAACGCATTCGGCCTGCTGGATGTGCAGTCAAAACAAAGTTATGTGCTGATCGCCACGGTTTTTGTCACGACCTGCCTGCTGCCCGGTCTGGGCATTTTACTGCTCAAACCATTGGGTTTTGTCAAGCATTTCGACCTGCGCGACAAGCAGGAGCGCACCGGCCCCTATATCATTACCGCTGTTTTTTACCTTTGGTTGTTTAAAAACGTGGAAGATCGCGGCATTTTTCCCCAAATTTTCAGCGTATTGGTATTGGGCGCCACCCTCGGACTGTTTTTTGATTTTTTCTTCAATATATTTTTCAAAATCAGTGCGCATGCGACCGGCATGGGCGGCATTGTGGCGGCGCTTGGCGTGGTCACCCTGGAATGGCCCCAATTCGGCGGCGGCTTGTCGATGTTTGGCGGCACCGTGGTTTTGAGTCCTGTTTTCCTGCTGGCACTGAGCGTTTTGCTCGCCGGCTTGGTTGGAACGGCGCGCTTAGCCTTGCGCGCGCACACGCCTTACGAATTGTGGCGCGGGTACCTCGCCGGTTTTGTCGGGGTTTTGCTGGCCAATATGATTTTGTAATCCTGAAAATTTTAAAATTCTACAAATTCTGATCTGATATGGCACGTTCAAAAAGAACACAGGCATTGCTGCAATTCGGTCTGTTTTGTGGCATTCTGTTGTTTGTAAATATTATCGGACAAGCGTTTTACACCCACCTCGACCTGACGGAGGAAAAACGCTACACGCTTACCAAGCCCACCATTGAGCTGCTGGAAGGCCTGAACGACCGTATTTACATCAAAGTGCTGCTGGAAGGTGAGTTTCCTGCCGGTTTCAAACGCCTGCAAAGCGAAACGCGCGAAATGCTCCGCGATTTCCGGGTGGAAAACGGCAATATTGAATTTGAATTTGAAAATCCCTTGGAAGGCAGTGCCCAGGAAGTGAAAGAACGGCAAAAGGCGCTGGCCGATGAAGGTATTGTGCCCCTTAATCTCCGATTGAACGAACAGGGCGCCACCTCGCAAAAATTGGTTTACCCCACCGCGATTGTCCGCTTTGGCAGCAATAAAGTAAATGTAAACCTGCTGGAAAACAATTCGCCAACGCTGTCGCCCGATCTGGCCATCAACAACTCCGTGAGTTTGTTGGAGTACAAATTGGCCAATGCCATCAAAAAAGTGATGAGCAACAAGCGCCCAAAGGTAATTTTTACCAAAGGACACGGCGAACTCGGCCCCATTCAGACCAAAGACTTGGAGCGCAGCCTCAATCAGTTTTACGATACCGACCGTCTTTCACTCGACTCCGTGGTGCAAATCAAACCGGAAGACTGCGACCTGTTGGTGGTGGCGAAACCGACCGCGCCATTTTCGGAGCAGCATAAATTTGTTATTGACCAGTTCCTGATGAACGGCGGGCGTATTCTTTGGCTCATAGATCGCCTCAACGGCGATCTGGACAGCCTCCGCGGCGCCGTAAATTTTATCCCCACCGATTACCCCATCAACCTTGAAGACATGCTCTTCAAGTACGGCGTGCGCATCCAGCCCGACCTGATTATGGACCTGGAATGCACCAAAATCCCCCTGCAGGTGGGTACCGTGGGCAATGCGCCGCAATTCGATCTCTTCAAATGGTTTTACCATCCGGCCGTTCAGCCTTCCGGCAAGCATGCAACCGTAAAAAACATGGATCGGGTGGAGCTGCGTTTCTGCTCTTCCATCGACACCATCCGCACCAAAACGCCGGTTGAAAAAACTGTGTTGCTGACCTCCAGCAAATACAGCAAACTGCAATTTAGTCCCATTGATATCAATTTCCGGGAAACCGTACAGCTCAATCCCGACCCGGTAAAATTTAATAAAGGCCCCCAGATTACCGGCCTGCTCATGGAAGGCATTTTCCCTTCCGCTTACCAGTTCCGGGTATCGGAAGAAATGCGCGCAGGACTTGCACAATTGGGCATACAGGCCAAAGAACAAAGCGTACCGACGCGGCAGATCGTGATCAGCGACGGCGACGTGGCTGCCAATTTTATCCGCGACCCGGAAGCCAAAGAATGGTACCCGTTAGGCTTCAACCGTTTTGAAAAAACAACCTACGCCAACAAGGATTTACTGCTCAATATCGTCGAATACCTCATTGATCCCAACGGCGTCATTGAAGCCCGTACCCGCGAAGTAAAAATACGCCCCATAGACGAGGTCAAGGCGCGCAACAATGCCCTGATACTGCGCATCCTGAACATTGGCCTGCCGCTGCTGTTTCTGGCGCTGTTTGCACTCGCATTCCTGTTTTCCCGCCGCCGGTATTACACCAGCTAAGCGCTGCAACGTTTTTTGTTTAACCGGGTCTATATTGCCCGTACCTGAACTTTTCTGTTATGCAAATACTCGACTGGATTGTACTGGTCGGCGCACTGACGCTGATCATTGTTTACGGCATCTGGAAAAGCCGGAACATCAAAGGCAGTGAAGATTTCTTAGTGGGCAAGCGCGATTTGCCCTGGTGGACCATCGGGTTGAGCATAATGGCCACGCAGGCCAGCGCCATTACCTTCCTCAGCACCCCCGGACAGGGCTTTGCCGACGGAATGCAGTTTGCGCAATTTTATTTCGGCATGCCCATCGCCATGCTCATTCTGGCGTATTTTGTATTGCCGATTTATTACGGACTGCGTGTTACTACCGCTTATGAGTATTTGGAAAAACGCTTTGATGTGCGCATGCGCGCGCTCACGGCCGTCTTGTTCCTCATTCAGCGCGGCGTTGCGGCTGCCATCAGCATTTATGCGCCGAGTATTATCCTGAGTACGGTTTTGGGTTGGGATTTAGGTCTGACCAATTTTCTGATGGCCGTTTTTGTGGTGATTTATACCACCAGCGGCGGCAGCGCAGCGGTGAGCCGCACCCAGGAAATGCAGATGACCATTATCCTTTTCGGCCTGTTTTTATCCCTCTACCTGATTACCGACAAATTGCCCGCCGGCGTGGGCATCAGCGAAGCCTGGGATATTGCCAGCGTAACAGGTAAAACCCAGATCGTGGATACCGGCTTTAGCTGGAACGACCGCTACAACATCTGGTCGGGCATATTAGGCAGCACCTTTTTGTTTTTGTCGTATTTCGGTACCGACCAGAGCCAGGTGGGGCGTTATTTGTCGGGCAAATCCCTGCGCGAAAGTCGTTTTGGCTTGTTGTTCAACGGCTTTGTAAAAGTGCCCATGCAATTGCTTATTCTGAGCGTGGGCGTTTTGGTTTTTGCTTTTTTTCAATTCAATGCGCCGCCCTTGCATTTCAACCAGACCCATAGCGGCAATTTGGAAAAATCGGCGCTTGCAAGCGACTACCACCGCCTGGAGCAACGGGCCGATAGTGTTTTTCAGGTCAAACAGACGGCCATGAATGCTTTTTTGCAGGAAAATGATCCGGCGCGTAAAGCAACAACCGCCGAGCAGATCCGAACCCTGGAGGCCGACCGGCAAAACCTGCGCTTCGAAGCGAAAACTTTATTGGCGCGAATAGACAAAGACTCGCTGGAACTGGCCAAACTGCAACAGGAAAACCCCAAGGCCTATAAAGACAAACTGAACAGCAAATTCAAAGACAGCGATTATGTGTACATCAATTATGTATTGAAATATATTCCGGTGGGCATCATTGGCTTGTTGGTGGCAATGATTTTTTGCGCCTCCTGGAGCACTACAGCCTCCGAACTGAGCGCCCTCACCTCCACGACGGTCTCGGATATTTACCGACGGCTTATTGTGCCCGGGCAAAGCGACCGACATTATTATGTGGTGTCGCGCTGGACGACCGTGCTGTGGGGCGTATTCATCGTGGTGTTTGCCACTTACGCCAGTTTGTTTGAAAACCTGATTCAGTTGGTGAACATGGTTGGATCGGTGTTTTACGGCACCATACTCGGCGTTTTTTTTACGGCGTTTTTCCTCAAGCGCGTGCGCGGACGCGCGGTGTTCATTGGCGCCGTCATTGCGCAGACCGTGGTCTGCATCCTGTTTTTCTTTATTAACAAGGATGCGTATTTGTGGTACAATCCGCTGGGCTGCGGAATTGTGATGGGCGTCAGCCTGCTGCTTTCCTACCTGTGGCCTGAGCCGGAAAAAGCAGCATAAGGCGCGAAACAGCAACAAACGGAGGATTTTGCAAAAGGAATAACATTTTTGGGTTATGGCCGGCAACAATTGAATGATACGCGTTTTTGTCTTCCATTGACATTTTATTTGCAGAAACAGCCATACCAAAAATAAAAGTGGCCTCGTTTTTGCAGTACACATAACCGATCACCCAATTGTTTCACCAACACAAACATTTAATCCTATGATCATTCTCACGTTTCTGCTTCTGATTCTCCTGGTATTTGGAACACGTACATTGAAAGAACATCGGGCTTAGTCTGTCAGGACATTTCCGACGTACATACCTGAACAGGCGTATTTTTTTGCTGCGGTAAAAAAATACGCTTTGCGCTTTGAAAGCGGTATTGAGGCAACTCGGTACCGCTTTTTTTATACCCGGATTTGGGTGGATTCCATCAAAAAAAGGGGGGAACACAACCGGGGGCCTGTACTTTCCAGCACAGGCCACTTGCACCGTTCCGAGCGCAAGCGTTGCACTCCCCTCCATTCTTGGTTTATCTCTGTCCGCAAAATGCGGGTTCCGGGCAAGCCTCAAGCGTCATGGTCACCGACTGCTCACTGTACGACAGCGGATAAACACCGGCTTCGATACAGAGCGCGTCGGCAGTGCCTAAGCTGCGGCAGATTTCCCTTGGCAAAAACAGCGTTGTTTCTACCAAAAATCGCCCCTGGCTGAAAAACGCCTCATAGGTGGCTGGCAGCATGCCATCAAGCGGAAAATGCAGCTGTAGCCCATTCTCGGGGCTGTAGCGCAATTCTGCCTTGACCAGGCGCAGTGTGGCCGGGACAAATGCGTCCCAGGCCGGCGGTGGCAGCATATCCACCTCACAAACGCCGTAGCGCGCACATTGAAGTGCCGGATTACCCAGGACTACCCGGGCGCGAACAGAGATAAAGGTATTTTGAGGAGAAAGGATGGGTACCATACGGTTCATTTGCATCAAAGTGTGAACAAAACAATGTAGGTGTCTTTCGTTTCCTGTACAGGATACATTCCGCGACGCAATATTACGGCATGTTCAGAAAGCAACACACTTTTTGAAAGTGTAGCATCTACCTGAACAGGTTGCAGGCACTGAAATTTTCCGCCCACAAACCAGGCCGCTTTATCAGCAACGCTCATATCGCGCTTTCGAAGCTCAAGGTACAATGTTCCTTCGCGATCGCGGCTAAAAAACACCGGGATACCTGCGATGGCGCCTGCGCTGCCATTGGGCACAATACTGCAAGGGAATTTACCGTCTTTGGCGGGGCAGGTTACGCCGTCGCCTTTTAGCAAGACGGCATTCATAGCGGAATCGCCGCCCCAGAACGGCGTAAAAGCGGAGCAAAACAGGCCGATGGCCAACAGTGTCAGGATATGTTTCATTGTAATTGATGTTTAAAAATGGAGGAGTTTTGATTTTTAGTCAATCGGGTTTGAGGGGTACTTTTTTCAACAAAGGATCGTCGCTCACGGTGTGCATACAAAAGCCGTTTTCGCCCGGAGCGCCGGGCTTGTCGAATTTGCAAAAGCAGCGCTGTGCCGCCTGATCGAACATACAACCGCTGCACGCTTCGCCGGTGCAGGCATCCCAGTAATGTTCGGCGTAATAATTTCCCTTATTATCCGGTTTTAAGCGGAGCGCTACGTAAACAGCTTGCTCAAAATTGAGCGCATGACGGCTTTCCAAAATCAGAAACCAGTGGCCCTCTATGTATTGCCGGTCGATATTTTCGATCAGACCGATACGCGCCAGCGTCATACGAACCGATCGTACCAATACCTCTTCGCTTACAATGAGGCGCAATTTACCGTTCACCAAGGTGGCCACGGGGTCTGTTTCCGGGTCAAAAAATTCTACTGATTTTTGAGCAAACAGGGTATTGGCGCCCAAAAAACAACAAAAGCCGAGGAGCAGAAATTTATAGCAAATCGTTTTCATACATCGTCTTTTATTCAGCAGGTTTAGAAATTTTGAGCAGCGGAAACGGTATTGCCATGCTTCCGCCGCCGCAAGTATTGCCGATGCCGGTGGTACAGGTACAGTCATCGCGCTTGCATTGGTCGCAGCCGGATGTTTCACAGGTCGTGCCGTTATTGGCGGCAAAAAAGTAATTGCCATTGGGAACAAGCGGCACCAAGGTGCTGTATGTTTTTTGCGGATTGAATGCATAGAGCCAATCGTACGCCAAATAATGTACGCCATTGATTTGAATCCGCTCTAATTTCTGCACGCGGGCCGCCTCTCCCAAACGCGCTGCCAGGGATTGCGTAAGCAGGTATTCGCTGATAAAAAGCTGTACCTGATCGCCGCTTTTTACAGCGACGGGTGTGGTTTGCGGATCAAAGCTGAACAATGCGCCGGTGCTGCCGGAAGCAACTGTACCCGCCATCATTGCGGCTTGTGTCTGGCCGTTCAATTGGTTACAGAGAAGTGCCAGCAGCAGAATGAATAAATGTTTCATGCGATTGGTCTTTATTTATTCATAATAAGTGCCATAAAGCATGTCCTTCAGCTTTGAGCCTTGCACTTCGGGCATGCGGTAGGCGCTGTTGAATTTATCAAGCGTCAGGTCAATATCCTCCTTGAGTTGCTTGAACTGTGCGGGCAGCGTTTCAGAGCAGGCTTTTTCGTTTTCATAGCTGCTCGCGATTTTGGAGAACTTCTTGTAGTACTCGCTGCCTTGCCCTACAAAGCCGCTGTATTTTTCGATGAACTGTGCTACGCGGTCAATTGAAAATTGCAGATTGGTTGTGGCGCGCATCACGAGTTTCTGGTCGGGTGCGCTGGCAGTGGAAGTGCCGGGCATAGGCGGGAAACCGCCCGGGGTAGTGGTGGTGGTTCCAGCCGGGTTTTCGCCCAAGGCTTTAGCTACATAAGAATCCAGCATGCTGTAGAGGCGCTCCCAGTCGTCGCCATCGCGGCAGCTGGTCAGCGGAATGGTGTAACCCA
>Ga0075157_10002809_pt1 | contig 10039 bp, 3 predicted proteins | sample JI81BgreenDNA_FD_70967 | JGI IMG/M metagenome (GOLD analysis project Ga0075157, IMG submission 70967) | Wastewater effluent complex algal communities from Wisconsin, to seasonally profile nutrient transformation and Carbon sequestration -... | ecosystem: Engineered > WWTP > Effluent > Algae...
TCCGTTTATCAGCAAGACGACGGTGGGCTTCCACCTGCCGGAAGCTGCGACGGCGACGCTGAAAGTATACGACGAAAGCGGCCGGGTGCTGTTGACGCAGAAGGGTGACTTTGCGAAGGGCTACAACCAGTTCGCCATTGATCGCCAGCTGCTGAACACGACGGGCGTGCTGTACTACACGGTAGAAACAGCGACCGACAAAGGCACGAAGCTGATGATACAAGCGCGGTAGTACCGTACTGCGAAGCTCCGCTTCGCAGCCGTACAGCGAAGCTTCAGCTTCGGCCGTAGTAATACGAAGCTCCGCTTCGCACCGAGAGGTGTGGAGCGGAGTTTTCGTTTTATAGCGTCGTAGGGGGTTGCGAAGCTGAATCTTCGCTGTACAGCTGCGTAGCTAAAGCTGCGCAGTACGGTACGGGCTGTATTATTAAAAATGTAATCTTTGTTGTACTTTTAGATCGCCAAGTATTTTTCCACGTTTTCCGAACAACGATGCGTCAATTTTTACTCTTTTTCACCCTTTTAATCAGTCTGATTTCCTGTTTTCAACAAAAGTCAGATACTGCGATTACAAAACCTGAATCAGTTATTCTGAAAGAGGAGGATAATCCGCAGGATACTTTCAAACAGGCCTATCTGCGTGAACGCTATTTTGCCGCCCCTGGCGTCAATGTAGATTCTATCCGGGAGGAAAACTGGAAACGTTTTTATGCTGCCAAACAGGCACGGCGCACTTCGGCTTCCCGCTCCGGCGCAGAGAGTTTTGCCAACGGTCTGCTCACCGCCACCTGGCATGAACGCGGATCAATCAATGAGGCAGGTGATATGCGTGCTATTGATTTTTTTCCCGCTACTGAAGACTTTTACGCCATTTCAACCGTCGGACACCTCTGGAAAGGCAATCTCAACGGCAACACCTGGACCTTGCTCAACGACGATATCCGCTTCCGTACCGAGGAAATAGCCGTACTGCCGCACAATGGCGCAGTGCGTATTTTTGCCGCTTACGGATCCGGCACTAACAACAAAAAAATCCGTTTTTCCGACGATAATGGTCAAAACTGGACTACTGGCTCCGGTTTTCAGTTTTATGACCATTGGGGTAGCGCGCGTCGGCTGTATACCCTGAGCGACAATCAGACCCTGTATTACCTCGTACATACCTGGTCTGGTAGCCCCTGGGGGCAATTGATGCAATTATACAAAAGCACGGATAAAGGCGTGAGCTATACCAAAGTATGGGATACGCCGGTAGGATACGAAGTGGAAGATGTTGATCTTTGGAAACCACATGGTTCGGATCAGATGTTCCTCGTAGATAATCGCGCTCAGAAATATTACACCATCACACATAATTTCAGCAATGGCGAAACTGCGATTGCTACCCCTGTTAGTTATGCAACACAAGGTGTTGAAAGCGGGCGGATGCATATCAGCGGCCGATACAATACGACTTTGAGCGCCTATGAACTATTCCTCATCCATGATTCCAACCGAAAGGTGTATAAAACCAGCAATGGCGCTACCTGGACTTACCTGAGTACGCCTGCCGAAAATGTATGGGTTAAAGGCTGGCTCGCCGACCCCGATAATAACAACCTTTACCTTGGAGGTTTCCAACTCAATAAATCCGCTGATGGGATAAACTGGCAAGAGCAATACCCACAATGGTGGCGCTATTACAGCCACAGCAAAGATTCAATGCATGTGGATATTATGAGCCTGGAATATTTTAAAAAAAGTAACGGCACGCCATTTATCATCATCCTCAACCATGCAGGAGTACATGTTACTTATAATAATTTCCAGACAACCGCTAACCTGGGCCTGACAAATCTTAATGTTGTAACCCTGTACGATCAGACCACTGCTAAAGACGGTTTTCTGTATTGCGGGGCACAGGATAAAGGCACCTTTGTTCATAATGGAGATTCCCGGCTGAATTTTAATCCGCTGTCAACCCTCAATCGCACCACCGGCGATGGTATGCTTGGCGTATTTTTCAATAATGATCAATCGCTATATGCCATGTTGCAGAACGGCGGTTTACAAATTCTTGCCAACCGGGCCGCTGGCGGCGGGGCGTCTTATACTATTCCGGGCAATCATAAACCAGGCTGGATCAACCCCATCGTCGGCACTCCCAATCCCGAAGATAATGTAGCCTATATTGCCGGAGGAAATATCAACGGCGGCAATGGCTCCTACCTCATCCGAATGAATGTTGCCCTCGGCAGTGGCGTTACAGTAATGCCGACGCAGTATAATTATGATTTCCGATCCAATTCCAACAACGGCACCTCCGTCATTAAAGCCATTGGCGTAGCCAACTCAGATGCCAATCGCCTGTACGTTGCTACGCAAGACGCCACATTTTTCTATTCAACAAATCAGGGCAGCAGCTGGACCAAAAGTACCGGCGCCAATTTACCCGCCACAATGATTCCCTGGGACATCAAATGCTCCCCCGGCAATGCCAACAATGTTTTTATTTGCGGTACCGGCTTCTCCAATACCGGCGTTTATCGCTCCATTGACGGCGGATTGAACTTTACCCCACTCAGCGGTAATATTCCGTCGGCTACTTTTTATGAAATCGCCTTGTCTACCGATGAAAATTTACTCTTCGCCGCAACTTCGGAAGGTCCTTATGTCTACGTGTTCAGTACGGCACTGTGGTATCCGCTAACTGGCGCCAATACGCCCTATTGCGAGTATAATACAGTAGACAATATTGGCGGCAATGTGATCCGTTTTGGTACTTATGGCCGTGGAATATGGGACTTGCAATTGTACACCCCGCTGCCAGTCAGCCTGACGGCCTTTGAGGCGCGTTTGTGGGGATCGGAGCAGGCGCGTCTGCAATGGCAGGTTGCCGCCGAATCGGGCGTAAAGGAATATGTGGTAGAGCGCAGTAGCTGGCAGTTTGCCTTTACGCCTATTGGCGGTATTGAGGCGAACGGTGCCGCAGCATACAGTTTTACAGATGAAAATCCGCTCCGGGGCGACAACTACTATCGCCTGCTTATACGCGATTTTAACGGAAATGTCGCCTATTCGCCTGTCAGAAAGGTTAATATAGAAACTGATGCCTTGCAATTTAAGGTATTCCCGACCCTGCTTTATGAAGGCGCTTCATTGCAAATAAAGCCTAATCAGGCGGCGGAATACATATTTGAACTGTATGACACCGAGGGGCGGCGGGTAATGCAACGCCAATTGTCGGGCGATGGTTTGTTGCCGGAAATGCCAGCCCCGGGCAATTATGTGTATCAGATTCGATCAGGAAATCGCATGCAAAGCGGCCGCTTGGTCGTCTATTAATCAGACCGGAAATAGCTGCTCTGATTAATAGAAGCACTCAGCCCACTTCCAACCGATACCCAACGCCGTGTACCGAAGCTATTTCCACACCAGCCGCACGCAGGTATTTGCGCAAGCGGGAAACAAATACGTCCAGACTACGGCCTACCACCAGCCCGTCTTCTCCCCAGACGGACTCCAGAATACGCTCGCGTTCCAGCAGTTGGTTGGGATGCGCAGCAAGAAAAGCAAGTAACTTGGCTTCCCGGTACGTAAGTTTTTGCGTCGTTTCGCCTTGTTGCAAGGTTAAATGCTGCTGACTGAAGCGCGCAAGTCCGAGCGAGACCCAATTATCATCGGAGGGCGTGGAGTCAATTTTCCGGCGACGTAAACGAAAATACCAAAAAGCAAATGCGGCGCATCCGCCCAGAACCACTAATCCTATCCAGGGGTAAGGATTAAAAGGCGCCGATAATTTTAAATGCACTTGTAAAAGGTAGCAACCCGCCTCCATATCGCGCCCGCCACAAGGAGCTTGATTGTTGGCCAACCAGTCAATAGAAGTATAACCCAGCTGAAGTTCTGCGTCTGCGCAGTCAACTACCGTCACATCGTAAGGAATATGGATGCCCTGTAATACCAATGATGAATGTAATAGTTCAGGCAGTCGGTCGTAATTGAAATTTTTGGGCGCCTGAATTTGCCAGCCGGTAGCACCCAGCCGTTGAACTGCCGGTATACGAGCGGTTGAGTCGCCGGCTTCCTGTAATAAATAATGCATGGTGCGGCGCATCGCAAGGTTGACCGATTGGTCGAGTTGCGCCGTTTCAGGGGCTGAACATTGAACCAATCCCGAAAAAGGGATCAGAAATAGTAGTAAATTGCGTAGTCCGTCATACATCGTGCAAAAATAGGCCGGATTTGCCGGAGTGCAGATTTTTTTAAAAAAATGTCTGCACTCCGGTATTTTCCGTGCCGTTTAATGTTGCAAGGCAAGTCTTAAAAACGTACTGTTCCGGCCATCAGATACCTGAAGCAAATACATGCCTGCCGGTAAATGTCTGAAATCAAGTGCAGTGTTAAAAAATGGGCCATTGGCTTCAAAAAACTCCTGATACAAACGTTGTCCCTGGAGGTTGAGCAAGCTCAATTGCAAATTAGCCGGCGCCTGCTCCAGCTGAAGCCGGAACAATCCGGCGCCAGGGTTGGGCGCTAAATTAACCCCCCATGCCGCCTGCAAATCAGCAGTGCTCACGAAACTGACGGTCACTGTCGTCGTTGCCGTACAACCGTTATTGTCGCTTACAATCACCGTATAGGTACCATTGGCAAGATCCGGGAAAATATTGGACGTCTGGAAGCCGCCAGGTTGCCCCTGCAAACGGAAACGATAGGGTGGGGCGCCGCCGCCCGGCGTTGCAACAATAGAATCAAAGGCGCTGGAGGCGCTGAGTTGCAGTTGTGGAATGGTGTTTACCTGTACATCGGTACTCAACATCGTGCCCGCAGCATCAATGAAGCTAAGGGTATACACACCGGCACTCAGCCCTGTAAACAGGCCTGTGTTTTGAGTCGGACCGCCATTCAATGAAAATTGATATGCCGGCAAACCGCCCGTAACTTCAATAAAAATATTGGCCACATCATCGCAGGGGTCGGGAATAAGCACCTGCGGATTCAAAGTCGGAGTAGTATAGTTAATCGTAAAGGGCGTTTCCCCGGAACAACCGTTCTGATCGTATACTGCAAGCACGTTAACACCATTTGCCAGATCCGTCAGCGGCGCATTTTGTACGCCATTTAACGTGTAATAGGCATATTGGGGGAGGTTTGTAGTAAATGCCGCATCATTACCAACCGTCAATACCGATACCAAAATCTCAGCAGGTTGCGTGATTTCATAACTGAAAGCCGTCTGAATATTGCCCTCTGCATCTTTAACCGTTGGGTTGTAAATGCCGGGCGTCAAATTGCTGAATACTGCATTGTTTTGGAAACTTATACCATCCAGACTATACGAATACGGCGGAATGCCGCCACTCGCATTCAGGCTGATGCTGCCGTCATTTTCTCCAAAACAGGAAACGTTTTGTGCATTCAGCAAGCTGACCGCAAGCGCTGCAACATTGATTTCAAAATTTACACTCGTAGTGCAGCCATTCTGGTCTTTAACAGTCAGTGCGTAATTGCCATTCGGCAAATTGTTAAAACCATTAGATGGCTGGTAGCTCTGGCCGTCCAAACTGTACGTATAGCCGCCACTGCCGCCGCTTGCATTGGCGGTCACATCATTTAAATTTACAATCGTAGAAACACTGATCAGCGACGGTTCTGTAAGCGTTACAGCCGCAGTGGTATATTCAAAACCCTGTGCATCCCGTACCAAAACCGTGTAAGTACCCACGGCAAGACCGCTGAAGTCAGGACTGCTCTGCGGCGTGCCGTTGCCATTCAGTATGTAGCTGTACGGCGGCTGGCCGCCGGAAATGCTTACGGAAAAAGCGCCATCAGCAGCGCCAAAGCATTGTACTTGCTGCGTAACGACGGCTTGCGCAATTAGTGTATTTACAGCAATGATAGCTGATGCGCTGCCCTGGCAACCATTGGCATCCTGTACTGTAATACTGTAAACGCCATTGGGCAAATCCGTAAACACATTGGCGCTTTGGAAAGCCCCGCCATTAATGCTGTAAGTGTAGTTGCCGGCGCCGCCAACAGCTGTAATCGTCAGGTCATCGGTATCAACCGCGCTGCCTACCTGAACAGCCGTCGGCGCTGTCAGCACAACGGCGCTGCTCTGTGCCGTAAAGCCAAAACTGCCGCTCACCACCACCGTATACGTACCGGCAGCGAGGTTGCCAAATACCGGCGAACTTTGCAGCGGCCCGCCATTCAGGCTGTATTGATACTGCCCGTCAAGGCCGCTTGCCGTCGCGCTGATCTGGCCATTGGCGCCACCTGCGCAGGAAATCGCCTGGGTTTGTACCGCATTTACAGCCAGGTTGTTGCTTACAATATTGATCTGGAAAGTTTGAAGCGACAGCCAGCGTTTGTCGGACGCATCCTGTGCGTCAAACAAAAACTGGTCGGTCGTTGCCGCAGCGCCATTGTGCTGGTAGCTTACCTTGCCCGAAGCAATATCATCCTGCGTAAAAGTTGCGCCAACGCTCAGGGCTGTGCCGCTGAGGCGCAGCGTACCGTATTGCGGAAGACTGCGCAGGCTATAAAATCCCTGAGCCGGTGTGCCGTTTAAGGCTAATTCGAGGTTGTTGCCGGTGAAGGCATTGGAGCCATTTTGCGGTACAGACAGCGGATTGTTTTGTAGTAAAACAGCTGCCGGAATAGGCGTATTCAGGCAAAAATCAAGGCTCCAGCTGTTGATCTGGCCGCCGTCGTCGGCAATAGCATCATTTACCAAAAGCTTCCATTCGCCCGCAGCGGTCTGGTTGTCGAATGCCGAAAAACTTTCCAGTGCTTTGAAGGCGCCGGAAATAGCAAATGCAGCATTGCTGGTACAAGTGGATTCCAGCATTTGTGCCGTTGCAGCAGCTTCATCATCGAGGGTAACGGAAATGTTGTTCTGATCGCAGCCGTATTCGTCGAGGTCGGGCACGCCCGGTTGCTCAAACAATCGGATCGTGTCGTTGAGCGGTGAAACTAACCATGCGCTCAGGTCGCCAACCCAGGAGTGTGCGATTTCGAGGTTCAGGTTTACATCCGTGATGCTGCGACTGTCGCCGATGTTCAATACCGAACTGATGGTGCCGGCACTGTTGCTGGGTATGGTTTGTGGAATATCCGTGCTGCCAAACTGAATATTACAAACGGGTTTGCCAGTCTGGAAAGCGTGCGTTTCGGAAAATGGCCCGTCGCCACAAACACTGCTGCCGCGTACACGCCAGTAGTAAACGTACTCGGTAAATGGTAGGGTAGGGAGCACAACACTCGTATTGCTCGTATTGATGCTGGAAATGAGGGTGAAGGAAGCATCAATGGAGTATTCCAACACATACGAGGAAGCGCCTGCAATGGCGGCCCAGCTCAGGGTAGGAGTGAGCGAAAGCCCGCTTGCGCCCTCTAATGGCGCAATTATGGGCGGCGCCTGCTCGGGCGCGCCCGCCTGCACGACCAATGTTACCGTTTCGGTACGGGTTACGCTGCCACCGGTGGCCGTCAGGGTCAGGGTATAGCTACCCACTGCGGCTGGCGTAAACCCGGAAAGGGTGACGGTAGCAGTTGCGCCCGGCGTGAGCGGAGTTGGCGTAACTACCGCAGTGGCGCCGACCGGAAGTCCGCTTGCGCTCAGGGTAATTGGTGTGTTAAAGCCGGAAAGCGCCGTGGTACTGACCGTAAAACTCTGCGACTGACCAACACAGGCCACCACATTTGTCGTAGGTACCTCCATCAAAAAAGTAGGCACTACGGGCGCCTGTATCCGGAAATTTTGATTGGAAATGTCGAAAAATACATTGCCCACAGCCATTACCCGCACCCGGCAGGTTGTGGAGGGCAGGTTGGGTACTTCCACGCTGGCCGAACCGTTGTTGGGTACAGAAGCAGCGAGTATATGCGGATAAGTAAGGCCGCCATCTGTTGAAAGCGCAATTTGCACATTTGCACAGGATACCGGCGCATTGTTGGAGTTGGCTACATTCCAGGTAATCATTTCCTGGCTGGCGATAGTCCAGGTGACATTGGTATTTGGCGCTGTTACCTGAAACGGCCCGCTGGCGGCATCAACCGCAATGACCACATCGTCTTCGGCGGTACAGGAGGCGCCGGCGTAGTTGTCGCGCACGGTCACGCGGAATTTCAAATTGCGGGCAACGGAGGGCAGTTCCTCCCAGGTCGGGTTTACATTATTGACCAGATCCTGCAAACGCGGGAATACGCGGGTCGGATTAGGCGTTGGCTTAAAAGAGCGGAACATCGGGCCGCTGGCATTGGTTGCCGCCGGTGGCATTATGGCGCCAAATTCGGGGTCCATTTGTTCCCAGCAATAGGTCAGTGAGTCCATGTCCGGGTCGCTGGCCGTAGCCGTCAGCATAAAGGGTGTGGATTTGGGAATGCTCCGATCGGCGCCGGCATTAACGGTCGGGGCGCTGTTGCCGGTATTGATTTTCACCGGGCAGTTGTTGCCTGCGCCGGTATTGATGTAAATTGAAATTTCCTGGATGCTGATGGCGTGGAAATAGTCGTCTGAATTATTCTGCACATTAGGGGCGCAAATGCCGGCATAGGCCATAATGGTAGAGCCGCTGCCCGGTTCCATGGCGGCTCCGGCCACACGGTTGCAATTGTTGTTTTGTGTGTGGTTGGCTCCAAACTGGTGGCCCATTTCATGCACCACATAATCAATAGCAAACGGGTCGCCGATGGGGCTGGAACTTCCGGTGCCGCCGCGGGCTTTATTGTTGCCGCAAACCACGCGGATGCCGGCCAGGCCGCCTTCGTTGCTGGTGCTGAAGCAGTGCCCGATGTCATAATTGGCGGCGCCGATGCGGTTGTTGCAGGTTGTGACGTTTTGCGGGAGCTGAGCGCTCAGGGAGTTGTTGTCGTAAGGGTCGGAGGCGGCATTCAGAAAAATCAAGGTATCGTTGTTGGGCACCAACTGCATGGTAACCGCGAGGTCTTTTTCGTATACGCCGTTGACGCGGTTCATCAGCGTGACCATAGCGGCCAGCACTAATGGTTTGGTGCCGCCGTGGAAGGTGGCATATTCGCCGGTGCATGCCAGCGCTAAGCGATAGCGGCGCAGGCGGCAATCGCCCGCAGATTCGGGCGTCGCCGTATGGTGTTCGTGGCCTGATTCTAATTCAGTTTCCTGTGCAAGCGGCTCGGTATAGCAGGCCATCGCGGCTTCGGCGCGCGAGCGGCGGTAATTTTTTTTATAATAAACAACATAATGACTGCGGTCGCCCACGCTGTACGGGTCTATGTACGCCTGGCCGTGTCGGGCCGATTGTATCATGGCGTGAAAACCCTGCGGCGTCAGGTCGCATTTCAACATGGCGGTTGGGTCTTCAAGGCCATAGCCGGTAAAGGTGCGGATCTGGCGATAACGCGCCTGTAATTCGGGCGCCATGACAGGGGTTTCGTAGAGTTTGAAATGCAGTATTTGCCCGTCGGGCATTGGCGCCTCAAAGATCAGGGGCGCCGACTCCGCACCTGAAAACTCGGAGCGCAGGGGCGCCTGGGCCAGCAGGTTTTCAGCGCTTGGCAAATCAAGTTGATAAACCCGGTATTGATCGGGTATAATTTGCCGTTCGCCGATCAGGGTTATTTCGGATTCATTGAAGGTGGGCGACCATAAATTTTGCGCCAGGGCAAATTGACCGCATAGCAAGAGTAAAAACGCAGAAAAGAGTTGTTTTTGCAGCATAAAAGCTTCTATTCAAAAGATTAAAAATTGAGTGGCGAAAGTAGCGGTTTCCGAAGGCCTGCCTGTTTTTTTCAAAAAATTAGCTATTTCAAGCAAAGGAAAGTGCTAAATTGAGGTGTAATTCAGCATTTAAATAATTTTTAAAATTAAAATTTTGAAAAATACCCAAAAAGTATAATAAATTTACAGCCGACATGAACTTTATCGGAATAAATATATTTGCAGAATAGCTGCAATCATCGCTTTTCTGCATCCGAATTTCCGAATACACGCTAACCATTCACCTTGTAGGCAACGCGAAGTGGTTGTGAAGATCGTATGCTTGCAATCCTTTGAAAATCAGAATAAAAGAAT
>Ga0075157_10002810_pt1 | contig 10038 bp, 12 predicted proteins | sample JI81BgreenDNA_FD_70967 | JGI IMG/M metagenome (GOLD analysis project Ga0075157, IMG submission 70967) | Wastewater effluent complex algal communities from Wisconsin, to seasonally profile nutrient transformation and Carbon sequestration -... | ecosystem: Engineered > WWTP > Effluent > Algae...
AAGCTTCGCCTTCTCTTCCGCCCCTGCTAAAACAGTCATGCTCGTGCTTGTCACGAGCATCCATGGATCCTCGCAACAGGTGCGAGGATGACACTTAAAGATTTAAATCGTCGTATAGATCCCGCCAGTCGGGGTTGAGTGTTTCAATCGCTCGAATCTTCCAACGGCGAACCCAGTGTTTCATGGTTTTCTCGCGCTGAATTGCCTGTTCGATAGTATCGAATACTTCCCAATATACCAGCGTATCAAGTCCGTAGCGCTTGCTGAATCCATCAACTATTTTTTGTTTGTGCTCATTGACACGTCGCGCAATATCGCTAGTCACACCGATGTAAAGCGTGCCGTGGCGTTTGTTGGTGAGGATATAGACATATCCGGGCATTAAGCCTTTCCAAGCTTTGCCTTCTCCTCCGCCACCAGCTCTTTTTTGAGGATTTTGCCGATCATGGATTTGGGGAGTGATTCGCGGAACTCCACCGCATGCGGCACGGCGTAGGCGCTCATTTTGCCTTTCATGTAGCTGCGCAAATCATCCTCGCTGATGGCTTTGCCCTCTTTCAGCACCACGAACGCCTTAATCATCTGGCCGCGTGTGGGGTGATCGAGCCCGATCACCGCTGCTTCGGCCACTGCCTCATGCGCGTAGAGCACCTCCTCTACATTGCGCGGGTAAACATTGTAGCCGCCCACGATGATCATCTCTTTCAAGCGGTCGACGATGTAGAAATACCCCTCCGCATCCACATAGCCTAAATCGCCGGTATGCAGGCGGCCATTGCGCAGCACGTTATCGGTCTCCTCGGGCTTATCCAGATAGCCCTGCATCACCTGCGGGCCACGCAGGCAGATCTCGCCCACCTCGCCCACTTTCATGGGCGTCATGCGGTCGTCCTTGTCGATCACTTCGCACAGCGTGCCGGGCAGCGGCAGGCCGATGGAGCCGGTCTTGTTGGCGTTTTTATCGAGCGGGTTGCAATGCGTCACTGGCGAGGATTCGGTAAGGCCATAGCCTTCCACCAGCACGCAGCCGGTAAGCTCCTCGAAGCGGCGCTTCACATCCACCGGCAGTGGGCCACCGCCGGAGATGCAGAATTTGATGCTCGTAAGGTCGTATTTCTCCAGCCCGCGCGCGTTGCAGATGGTGGCATACAGCATGCTCACCCCGGGCATGAGGGTGGGTTTTTTCGCGTCGATATCCGCCAGCACCTGCTTAATGTCGAACTTGGGGTGGATGACGATCATCATGCCATTGGCGATGGCAAGGTTCATGCACACCGTCATGGCGAACACATGGAAGAACGGAATCACCGCAAGCATGGTCTCTTTGCCCGGCTCCAGCCCCACCATCCAGCGGCTGCATTGCTGCACGTTCACATACAGGTTGCTGTGCGTCAGCGCCGCGCCCTTCGGCACGCCGGTGGTGCCGCCGGTATATTGCAACACGGCGATGTCATGATCCGGGCGCACATTCGGTGACACCACCAGATCCGGCGAGGCGAGCAAATCATTCAGCGCCACGTGATAGGTATCTTTCGGGGCGTTGAGAATGTCCTTCTGCTTGGCGGCGGTGAACAGCGCGCGTTTGGTCAGCCCCATCGCTTCCTGGAATTGGCACATGACGATCTTGCGCAAGCTGCTATTGCCAATGAACGGCACCAGCTTGCCGTAGGTCAGCCGCAAATTCACGGTGAACATCACCTCGACCTTCGCGTCTTTCAGCTGGTGGGCGATTTCCTTCTCGGAATAAAGCGGGTTGAAATTCACCACCGTGCCGCCGCATTTGAGAATGGCGTAATAGGCCATCACGAATTGCGGGCAGTTGGGCATAAACAGCCCCACCCGAGTGCCTTTGCCAACCCCAATGCCCTGCAGCCCGCGAGCGATGCGGTCGACCATTTCTTTCAGCTTGGCGTAGCTGTAGGTTTTGCCGAAGAATTCCAGCGCGGTGTTCTGGGGCCAGGTGGCCGCCGCCTCTTCCAGCAGGAAATAGAGTGGCTTACCGTGAAAATTCTCGTTCCAATGAATGCCCTTAGGGTAATGGGCGAGCCAGGGGTGGTCCAGCGGGGCAGAAGCAGCCATGCGTGATCCTTTTTAGTTGTAGTTTTAGTATCCTTCTTTTAAGGGCTTACGTCAAATGACCATGATGCATAGCACAACGATTCACGAGACCGACGTGGCCATCATCGGCGCGGGGCCGGTGGGGCTATTCGCCGTATTCGAGCTGGGCATGCTGAAGATCAAAAGCCACGTGATCGACACGCTACCCGCCGTGGGCGGCCAGTGCAGCGCGCTCTACCCGGAGAAACCCATCTACGACATTCCAGGCTTTCCCAGCATCGAAGGCCAAGCGCTGATCGATAATCTGGCCGCGCAGGCCGCGCCGTTTGATCCGCATTACCACCTCGATCAGCAGGTGGTGTCGGTCGAAAAACGCGAAGGCGGCTGGCGTGTAGGCACCAACAAAGGGACGGTGATCGATTGCAAAGCCGTGGTGATTGCCGCGGGCTGCGGCGCGTTCGGGCCCAACCGGCCGCCACTGGCCAATATCGAGCAGTATGAAGGCACGAGCGTGCATTACATGGTGACCCGCCGCGAGGATTTCCGCGACCAGACGCTGGTCATCGCGGGTGGTGGCGATAGCGCCGTAGACTGGGCCAATTCGCTGGCCGAGGTGGCGAAGAAAATCTACATGGTGCACCGGCGCGACAAGTTCCGCGCCATGCCCGAATCGGTCAGCAAGATGCAGGCGTTGGTCGAGGCCGGTAAAATTGAGATGGTCGTGCCCTACCAGCTGGAATCGCTGGCGGGCCAAGGCAGCAAACTCCATGCGGTCGCCATGAAATCGATGGATGGGGCGATCCGCGAGGTCGAGGCCGACCACCTGCTCGCCTTCTTTGGGCTTAGCATGGAGCTTGGCCCCATCGCCCAGTGGGGCCTGAACCTGACCGGCAACCATATCGCGACCGACCCCGGCACCAGCGCCACCAGTGCCCCCGGCATTTTCGCGATTGGTGATATTGCCACCTACCCGCACAAGCTGAAGCTGATTCTTTGTGGCTTTGCCGAGGCGGCGCAGGCCGCCCACGCCATCCGCGAGATTGTGTATCCCGGTGTGGCGCATCATTTCGAATATTCCACCACCAAAGGCGTGCCCGAAGCGGCGTAACATGGCAGCGCGCATCATCGATGGAAAAGCCTTCGCCGCCCGCCTGCGGGGCGAAATAGCACATGCGGTAGCACAGGTGAAAACCGCACATGCGCTCACCCCCGGTCTGGCCGTGGTGCTGGTGGGCGATGATCCGGCCAGCCATGTCTATGTCGCGAACAAACAGAAAGCCTGCGCCGAGGCCGGCATCGCCTCGTTCGAGACACGCTTTGCCGCCAGCATCACCCAGGCCGAATTACTGGCCGAGATCGCGCGGTTGAACGCCGAACCCGCCGTGCATGGCATTCTGGTGCAGCTGCCCCTGCCACCGCAGATCGATGCGCAGGCCGTCATCAACGCCATTGCCCCCGCCAAGGATGTCGATGGGTTCCACGTGATTAACGCGGGCAAGCTGGCGGTGGGCCAACCGGGGCTGGTCCCCTGCACGCCGCTGGGGTCGCTGCTGCTGCTACGCGACGCGTTGGGCAATCTGGCAGGGCAGCATGCGGTGGTGCTGGGCCGCAGCAATATCGTGGGTAAACCCATGGCACAGCTGCTGCTGCAGGAGCATTGCACCGTTACCCTCTGCCATTCGCGCACGGCCGATCTGGCGGCCGAAGCGAAACGCGCTGATATTCTGGTGGCCGCCATTGGCAAGCCGGAATTCGTGCCCGGCGAGTGGATCAAGCCCGGCGCCTGCGTGATCGATGTGGGCATCAACCGCATCGAACGTGACGGAAAATCCAAACTGGTGGGCGATGTGCAGTTTGAAAGCGCGGCTGCCGTGGCCGGTGCCATCACGCCTGTGCCGGGTGGCGTTGGCCCCATGACCATCGCCTGCCTGCTGCGCAATACACTGCAAGCCGCCTGCGCTGCTGCAGGCGTGGCGTTCACGCTATAAAAAACGACTGATTGTCACCAAATCTTCATACGCACATTGCCGCTCGGTTTATTATAATTCCTGCATTAACGCAGGGATATTTATGAGCCATTCTCCCCAATCGACTGTCAGCACTGAATCGCTTCGCCGGATGGATAACTGGATTCCACAGGAAATCCTGAGCACGCATCCGAATGTGCGCATTTGGAGCAGCGATAAAACCCCAACGCAGGTGCGCGACGTCATTGATGGGGTCAGCAAACATCTGCACAAGACACGCTACGATAATCTCGCCGATAAACCGGGCACGAAACTGTTGCGTGGCAAAGTGTGGAACCATATGGAGACGGTACTAGCGGAGGGCAAAAATCTGAACGATTACGCCATTCCAAGCGCGGTTCAAATGGTGAAGGACCGTGTCGGCACATTTGCACAAATGCACTGCCTACCACCGCCTAGCCATATGGATCAACATACGCGCGATATCTTTGCCGCGCAGGTCAATTCCCGGCGGGATGCGCTGGTTCGCGGTGATCTTTTCGGCTTTGAGCAGGGTATGGGTACGTTTGCCGATAGTGGCCCACGCCGCTAAATTTCCCAATAGGGCGTGCCGCCAAAACGCTGGCTGATGAAATCAATAAATAGGCGCACTTTGGCCGACATGTGCCGGTTATGCGGGAACAGCGCATAGATATTGCGTTCGGGATCGACCGTGTAATCATGCAGCACCGGCACCACCTCGCCGGCGCGGATCGCATCGCCGATGATGAAGGTGGGGAACACGCCCATGGCCACGCCGCGCCGCAATGCCTCCATCAGCATAAAAGCATTGTTGGCGCGCAGGGCGGAATTCATGGTGATCACGCCAGCGGAACCGTCGCGGTGGCGCCAGCGGATCTCTTTCGGCCGGTCGATGTAGCTATATTCCAGAAAGCGGTGATTGATGAGATCATCCGGGTGTTTGGGCGTGCCGAAGCGCTCCAGATATTCCGGCGCCGCCACGAAGGCCAGCTGGGCCCGCGCCAGCTTGCGCGCAATCAGCGACGAATCGGTGAGCGAGGCGATGCGGATCGTGACATCCACCCCTTCTTCCAGAATATTGATGAACTTATCGGTGAAATCCACCTCAAGCTGAATATCGGGGTAAAGCTTGGCAAATTCCGCCAAGGCCGGGGCCAGATGCAGCATGCCAAAGCTTTGTGGCGCATTGATCTTCAGGCTACCGCTGGGCTGTTCATTGAGGTTCTTGACCTGCCGTTGCGCTTCATTCGCCGCGTCGACGATCTGGCGAGCCTGCTGGTAGAGCATTTCGCCCTCGTCGGTTAAGCGCACGGTACGGGTCGTGCGATTAAGCAGGCGCACTTTCAGCAGATCTTCCAACGCCTGCACCTGTTTGCTGACCGCGGATTTGGTCATGCCAAGTGCAATGGCCGCTTTGGAGAAGCTGGCAAGCTCCACTACTTTTACAAAACTTGGAAGATAGACAAGAATCGACGCGTGCATAACGATATTGGCTCTATATAGGAAACGATGCACCATTCCATTCTTTGCCTGCTGCGTCAATCGCTAGCTGCGCTTTTTTGAAGCCGCCACCAAATAAAAAGGGGCCCCGGTTGGGGCCCCTTCATGTCTTCAGCGTTGGCTGAAAATGGCTTAGTTCACCACTTCCACTTCCACGCGGCGATCACGCCACAGGCAGGCTTTCAGCTCGTTGCCACGCACGCCTTCGCACTTGCTCTGGCTGGCGGTCTCACCGAGGCCACGTACTTCGTAGTTGCCTTCTACGGTCAGGCCTTTGGCGGCCAGGTAGCGGCTCACCGCGTTGGCACGGCGCTGGCTGAGGTTGGCGTTGTAGCTGGTAGCACCGATCTGGTCAGCAAAACCCACGATGCGTACTTTTTTCGCACCACCGATGTTCGCAGCCAGCACATCGAGTTTCGCTTTGGCGGCCGGGGTCAGCACGGCGCTATCGAAGTCGAAATATACCGTGCGCAGCTCGAGGCCACCGGCAACACCGGCATTGCACTCGTCGCTGTTGGCGTCCCACTTGGTCACCACGCAATTATTGAAGCTGTTGACCCATACACGGCCAGCCGAGCTTTTTACTACGTCTTTCGGAGCATCCACTGCATTGGCCGAAGCAGCGAGAAGCAGCGCGCCCGAGGCGGCCAGAATCGTCGAAGTGTTGAACAGTTTCATGATAACTTCCCTTATATTATATACGATGATGGTCTACATCCCGTTATTGAACCCGCGATGCATCGGCACTATCTCTGGCGAAACGGATGATATTACGCAACCATTGCTTAGGAGTTGGGGTGAGGTTTTGCCTCAGATTCCACGACTGTTGCATCTTTGCATCAGTTCTCGCTCGCCCCTTTTAACAAGGATATCCCCATGAATTACAATAAGAATGATGAAAAGCTTTCCCCGGAGCTGCATGCCATCGCGCGCCAAAAAGGCACAGAACGCCCCTTCACCGGACAGCATCTGCAGGAAAAGCGCGCCGGCCTGTTCACCTGCGCGGTGTGCGGACATGCCCTGTTCGATAGCAGCACCAAATACGATTCCGGCTCCGGCTGGCCCAGTTTTACCGCACCAGTGCATACGCATGCTGTGGCGGAACATCGCGATACCAGCCATGGCATGATCCGCACCGAAGTGACCTGCAGCCAGTGTGCGGCGCATTTGGGCCATGTGTTCCCGGATGGCCCGCGCGACGCCACGGGCCTGCGTTACTGCATCAATAGCCTGTCGCTGGATTTCAAACCCAAAGCCTAAGCCCTAGCGTGCAGCCCGCTGAGCGCGTTGCGCCGCGCGGTATTGCGCCACATTCGCCGCATGTTCCCGTACGCTGCGCGCAAAACGGTGGCCACCATTTCCCGTGGCGACGAAATATAATTCGTCGCTATCCAGCGGGTGCAGCGCCGCTTCGATCGACGCTTTGCCGGGGTTGCAGATTGGCCCCGGCGGTAGGCCTTCGCGAGTATAAGTATTGTAGGGCGTGTCGCGCTTCAAATCGTTGCGCGTCAGCATGCGCGTCATGCCACCGGGTGCGATGCCATAGGCCACGGTGGGATCGGCCTGCAACTTCATGCCGCGCCGCAGCCGGTTAACATACACCGCCGCCACGCGCCGCCGCTCGTCGGCCTCGCCGGTTTCTTCCTCGACGATGGACGCAAGAATCACCGCCTCACGCGGGGTGGAAAAAGGCAGCTTCGCCGCGCGCGTGGTCCATACCGACTCAAGCACCTCGCGCTGATGCGCTTGCAACCGTTCAATAATCGAGGTGCGGCTATCACCCCGCTGAAAATGCACCGTCTCCGGCAGCAGTGAACCTTCTTCAATCGTCGCAGGCAACTCGCCCGTCAGTAACGGCTCGGCCAGCAGGGCAGCGCGCACCTGCGCCACGCTCCAGCCTTCAGGAATGGTGATGGCATGCACCACCACCTCGCCGCGCGCGATCATGCCCATCACCTGCCGTGGGCTTTGCCCGGCATTGAAGGCATATTCCCCAGCTTTTAGCGTGCGGTATTCCCCACTGAGCAGCAATGGTAGCATGATTTTCCATGGGGTGGGCAGCACGCGCTCGCGGTGCAATTGCTCCAGCATCGCGCGTGCACCCGTGCCGCGTGCGATCGTTACGGCCGTGTCCGTCGTGACGCTCGGAGCGCGGTAGACCGTGAGGCTGTAAAGCGCCGTCGCGCCAACGAGCAGCGTAAGGGTTGTAAAAATTCCAAGAAGCATGCGCATAACGCTACCATGCCGCAACGCATCGCCATGCCAAGGGCTATTTCATGCGGCATGGTTTTTACTGCGCGATTGATGCGGCATTGATACCCGCGCGCCATGCTCCCAACAGGCATTTGAAATAGAGCAGTGCATCTTCTTTACGTCATGATGGAGGAACCCATGAAACGTGAAATGACCTATGCGCTTGCCGGGGCAGCAGCGGTACTGCTGCTCATCGGTGCGGCAGCGGGTGGCGCCTATTTGATGCAGCAATCGCAACCCAAGCCCGTAGTGCAAGCGAAGCGCGCCGTGTACTACCAGCCCACGAATATAGCCGCGCGCGAGGCCGCCCCACCCTGCGACGATAACAACATCGTGGGCACCGTGGCCGGTGGCGCGGCAGGTGGCTTAGTGGGGTCGCGCTTTGGCAGCGGCAATGGCAAAACCGCCGCCACCACGGTAGGCATCCTCGGCGGTGCGGCGCTGGGCAATCAGTTCATTCCCACCCGCGGCGCGACCTGCAACTAGCCGCAGCGCTTACATAAAAAGCCCCGCGTTATGCAAACAACGCAGGGCTTTAAATGACTCGAAGACGTAAAATGCTAGGCGGCCTTCTTGAAGATCACACTGGCATTCGTGCCGCCAAAGCCGAAGCTGTTGGACAGGGCTGCCGCCACATCTTTCTTCTTCGATTTCAGGGGTACGAGATCCATGCCCCGCACCGATTCGCTGGGGTTCTCCAGGTTCAGCGTGGGCGGCAGATCGCCGGTTTTCACCGCCATGATCGCAAAGATCGCCTCGACCGAACCGGCACCGCCCAGCAAATGGCCAATGGCCGATTTGGTGCTGCTCATGCTCACCGGCACGCCATCAAACAGGCGGCGTACCGCGCCTGCTTCGATCTCATCGCCCTTCGGCGTGCTCGTACCATGCGCGTTGATGTAGCCGATATCCGAAGGTTTCATGCCCGCATCGTCCAGCGCCATTTTCATGCTGCGGAAGCCACCATCGCCATCATCTGCCGGGCTGGTGATGTGGTAGGCATCGCCGCTGAGGCCATAGCCACCGAATTCGGCGTAGATTTTCGCGCCGCGCGCTTTCGCATGCTCGTATTCTTCCAGTACGAGGATGCCTGCACCCTCGCCCATTACGAAGCCGTCGCGCCCCTCGTCCCACGGGCGGGAAGCCTTAGTGGGCGTTTCGTTATAGCCAGTGGAAAGCGCCCGGGCCGCAGCAAACCCGGCGATGCCGATGCGGCAGATCGTCGCCTCGGCAGAACCTGCCACCATCACGTCGGCCTTGCCGTTGATGATCAGTTGCGCCGCATCGCCAATCGCATGCGCGCCCGAGGAGCAGGCCGTGACCACCGAATGGTTGGGACCTTTCAAGCCATGCTTGATGCTGACCTGGCCCGAGGCCAGGTTAATGAGCGAGGCGGGAATGAAGAACGGGCTCACACGACGCGGGCCTTTTTCTTTCATTAGCAGCACCGTTTCTTCAATGGCTGGAAGCCCGCCAATGCCCGAACCGATCAGCACGCCGGCGCGGCAGCGCTTTTCTTCGGTCGACAGATCGAGGTTCGCATCCTTAATGGCTTCATCCGCCGCACCGATGGCGAAATGGATGAACTCATCCATTTTCTTCTGCTCTTTCGGCTCGATATGCGCGTCGGCATTGAACTGGCCCGGCTCGGTGCCACGCGGCACAACGCCTGCCACCTTCGCGGGCAGATCGGAGGTATCAAAGCTGGTGATGGTGGTCAGGCCGGATTCACCCGCGATCAGGCGCGACCATACATGATCGATGCCCACACCCAGCGGTGAAACGATACCCATTCCCGTGACGACGACGCGACGACGCTGTACCATAGAACAAACTCCCTCCTGCAAAACAAAAGCGCGGCAATGGCCTGTCGGTCATGGCGCGCGCTTTTGCGTGTAATCAGTCAGACGCGATTAAGCCGCGTTCTTCTCAATGAAATCGATGGCGTTGGCCACGGTCTGGATTTTCTCGGCCGCTTCGTCCGGAATTTCCACGCCGAATTCTTCTTCAAAGGCCATTACCAGCTCAACGGTGTCGAGCGAATCAGCGCCCAGATCGTCGATGAAGTTGGCTTCGGGGGTCACTTTGGCTTCTTCCACGCCCAGATGCTCAACTACGATTTTCTTCACGCGGGGTGCTACGTCAGACATGCTATCCTCATTACGTTTGTTGGTCGTTCTCGCAGGGTCACCCCGGCAGATTGGGCGGGAAGTAGCACAAGGCCTAGGGCATGGGAAGT
>Ga0075157_10002812_pt1 | contig 10026 bp, 8 predicted proteins | sample JI81BgreenDNA_FD_70967 | JGI IMG/M metagenome (GOLD analysis project Ga0075157, IMG submission 70967) | Wastewater effluent complex algal communities from Wisconsin, to seasonally profile nutrient transformation and Carbon sequestration -... | ecosystem: Engineered > WWTP > Effluent > Algae...
TGCTTTCTACAAGAATTGGGGACCTATGGTGAATGAAAAAACTTTCAATGGAATGATGAAATTATTATTTTTTTCTGCTGAAGAAAAAAACTTCGAGCTTATTCAAGAAATATTTACTACTGAAGTTGAGTTTCGTGAATTAATGTTTGAAAAGTTTTATGAAAAATATCCAAAAAAAAAGTTTTTTATTTTATCTTTGGCATGTGAATTATCTTCAACTGAGACAGCATCAAAAATAATTTTGGATATCAGTTCTACTGAATTATGTTCAAACAAGTATGGATTATTTCAACAAGTTTACAGAAAAATTATGAAAGAAGATGATGAGAAAAATTATCTTATCTTTGACATGTTGCTAAACAAAGTATCAAAAGGAATAAAAACAAAAATATTGAAAATATTGAAACTTTCCATTCATTTGAGAATTAGAGCAAAAGAAGAAAATGTTAAGAATTTTGAACAAAGATATTACAGCAAAAAAAGAATTCATTTCCAATCATCGACTATAGATTCTTTTTCAACAATTGATTCTGATTTCGATGATTATTCTCAATTATTGGGTGGTTAATTTTTTTTTGTGGCAAAAAATATGTCTTATTTTTTGAAACAATTTTTTTTTTCAAAACTTTTTCGTACATAAAAAATATTGATTCAGCAGATTCACTGATATCAGAATATTCATACCCTTTGTACAAAAATATTTGATAATCTTGATCTTTGAATATTTTATCTATTGAAGAATTATCATTCATCTTTCTCAACAAAGATTCAAATGTTTTGTCAAAAAAATATTTTTTATTTTCTTTTGTTGAAAGTTTATTTTTTATCCATCCTTGTTCTCTCATAACTGAAGGAAGAAAAGTTGCAGAATTATTTTTATTTTTCAAAATTATTCCATGCCTGTCAGGAATATATTCATTGAAGAAATTATTTTTGTCTATTGGAAAACTTTTTTCAAGATAATTTACTTTGAATTCATATCCACTATTTTTCCCATACAAATTTTCATAATTATTTTTTTTTGTCAACGGACTTATGAATCTCGAATCTTCAAAAACAGTCAAGATTGTGTATTTTATTATTACTTCTATTAGATTTTTGTTCATCTTATTGTAAAATGTTCCTATGCATCCTTGTAATTCTTTTTTTACATTGAATGTTACAAATATTCCATGAGGTTTGAATTCATATGAACTACTTTTTGTGAATTTTATTACTTGTTTTATTTTTTCAGATGTTGTTGCATTTACTAAATTCAGTTTGTCAATTATTATCATTGTGAGTCTTGGAATATTTACAAGATCATGTTCTGCTAAAGAAAAAATATCAACACTATTATTCTCAAATATATTTTTTTTCCAATACTCAAATAGATTTTTTGTTTGAGGAACGTATGCAATACTTGAATATGTTACAATAGAATCATCATATTCATTTTTTACATGAGTGAATGAAGTAGAATAATCAACCACTCCTGCTTTCAAGTTCAATTCATCTGAAAGTAAGATTGTAAATTCTAAAACATTTTTTCCGCATACAGATTTGTTGTATTTTGAAACTTTTTCTCTTGATTTAGTAATTATTCCATCAATAGCTTTTTTATCTTTTTTTTCAATGATTGTAACTTTTTCTTGATCAAGTGGTAAATTTCCAAATCTTTTTCCATAGTGAGTGAAATCAGTTGTTGAAATGAAAATAGTTTTTTTGTCAAAATATTTTGAAATATGTTTTGCTAAATATTCAATATTTTTGTTTCCTATTAAAAATGGTACAACTGATTTAATATTTTTTCCATAGTATGACAAAAAAGGTAATTGCATTTCAAATGAATGTTCTTCATAAAAATCATTTCCTGAATCTGGAATAGATATTTTCATTGAATCAAGTTCAGAAATAATATTTCTATCTACTTCAAATATTTTTTTTCCAACAAATATTTTTGAAAAGAGAGGAGAAATTGTTTTGTTATTTTTATGATTTGTACAAAAAATAAAAACTTTTTCTATTTTATTCCATTCAATCATACTGTAAGCATAATTTGCAGTTTGCCCTGAATATTTCAATCCGGCATGAGGGACAATAATACCTTGAATTCCTTTGACCATTTTGTGTGTTTTGAATTTTGATATTTGTTCAGCATAATTTTCATCATACCATTGACCTGATCTTATCAAAGTAAAAGTTTTATTATCAGTAGTCATCGCTATATCTTACAACTGAGAACAAAAAATAAAAAAGATTTTTTCAAAAATACTTTTGAAAAAAAAAAAATAAAAAAAATTCATTTCATTGTTAAGCCGAATATGCTTAAATACGCAGCAACAATAAAAGCAATTAAAAATAAATACCAAAATTTATTTTTTTCTTGAACTTTTTTTTTGTACCAAGGATTTTTACTTTCAAGAAGTTTCATTATTTTTTCGTTTGTATATCCTTTATTTCAAAAAGAGAAAGAGTAGATTTACAATGATCGATTATTTGAATATTCTTTTGATATTTTTTTTTCATATTCTTCTAAACGATAGTTATTCTTGAATTGAGAAGATAAAAATCCATTTGACAAGCTTGATGTATCTTTATTTGAATCATAACTACTGATAAGTTTTTTATTGTACAAAAGTAATAGTGGATTTAGTGTATAGCTATCATTTAAGAAAGGATTATTTTCAGGAAATATTCTGTACATTTTCTCAATCATTGTATTGAGACAGAAACAATAATTATTCACCATCCATATGTAAAAATCTGAAATATTGTAATTTCGTTTATCATAGTAAGGCATGTATGCTTTTGTGTAAATTTGGTATATTTCATCTCTATCATTTCTATCTAAAATTCTCATTGGGTCAGTTACTTTGAGAGAATCAAGAGCATAATAGTAAAAATTTGAATGAAGCTCTGTTGAATCAAAATCTTTGTACTTTTTTTCTCCATGTTTAAGATATTGATAAAAGTCAATACAATAATTTCCTCCTCTGAATTCTATTTCTGTTTCTGTTTTTTTTGCTTTTATTGACTGGCTTAAAGAAGATTCACAGCTGGAATATTTTATGTCACAAGAATAATAATCTGCAAAAATAATAATTTTTGGTATTGAAAAATAATATGCAAGCGTTGAAAGGAAAAAAATAAAATCATATGTCTTTATTTCATTTTTTACTTCAGAGCTTGAAAATCTGAAATAATAATTTACATACATAATTTTGTTTGATGAATTTTCATCCCCTATTTCTATTAAGAAACTGATACTGTTATTGATAAGAAGATACATTGAAAATCCATTTTGTGTTCTTTTTGCATAAAATTTAGAATATGCACTTGTGCTGTCATAAAGTTCAACATTTATTTTGTATTTCTTTTCACCTATTTTTGTAGTAAAATATCCAAGCTCAGTAACATATTCTTTTACAAATCTTGTTACTTTTTCATTCATTGTTAAAGATGAATTTTCGGCAATGAATCCTGTAAGAAAATTTACTTCTTTTTTATTTTTATCGAACTGAAGTTTTTTTTCAAACTTGACTGGCGAATTTTCAAGATATTCAAATTCATATCTTTTTGTGACTTCAGAAACGAAAGCATGATCAGTATGATAAAATTCCGCAGTTTCGTTTTTTTGCACTAATTTCAGTTTTGTTAATGGAGCAAGTAATATTTCTTGTTCTTTTGGAAAATGTGATATTGTTTCCATACATAATGCTGTTCCTATTTTTCCAGCTGGTATTTTTATTTTTATGAGAATGAATCCAAACTTGTATTCTTCTGAATTGTAGAATGGATCTCTTGTTGTGCTTAAAAACCCTTTGACAGTATAAATATCTCCTATTCTCAAATATCCCATATGTTTGTCATCTTTGATGAAACGATAAACAGTATATTCTTTGTCAAAAGCAGGAGCATTGAGAATAAGATTCCAAATATTTGTTGATAAATTTTCCATTAGTTTGTTTTGGTATTTTGTTTTTTCAAGTGAGCGCAAATATCTATTGATAAAATAGCTTCCTTGAAGAGAGTAATATTGAATAGGACCAACATTCTTTGAATTTATGATATGCATCTGATGCTTGAGCAAAGTTTCATTTGAAATATCATTAGTTTTTATTTTTTCGCATAATTCAAGAATACTTTTTCTGTCATAATATTTTGTATCTGGTTTTATTAATTTCATGTTTAGTCCAAGATTTATCAATTCGCTGCGTGTGTAGTATGGCGGAATGTGAGTAAAATATGTTTTGAATGAAGGACGGACACATATGGTAATATTTTTACCTACTTTGTTTGAGTATTCATAAAAAGTAGTTTGATATGTTTGATATAAAGTATCGATATTAAAGTTTTTGAGAAATTGAATCATAAGATGTAATTTTTTGTAGTATCTTATTTCAAGAATTTTTTTTTTGTATTTTTCTCCTTTCATCTCTGTAAACTCACTCATTGATTTTGTTTTCAACAAAAGTAAATCTTCAGCAGCTATCTCTGGAAATTTATTTTTGAAACTTTTTTTTTCTTTTACAAATCTTTCTATCATGTATTTATCAGGAAAACGATAATGATGATAAATGACTTTTTCATAAATATCGTCTCGACTTATCAAAAACATATTTTTTGTGTATTCATCATACAATGGAATCTTGATATTTATTCTCGCTAATGAAATTTTAATATCTTGACGTGCTTGTTTCCAATTTCCATCTGATTCATATTGTTTAAGAAAAATAACTTCAGGTCGATATGTTTTAGAAAGCTTTGACATAAAATCTTTTAGCTCATCTTCTGTCGGAATTCTTCCAGCACCATAATACAAATCATTCAAAGCATGCATTTCATCATTCACTTGTATTATTGTATTTTCACGAGCATACCATAGTAAAATCATTTTGATATAATACTCTGAGTATACATAATCATAATAAAGTTAATAAAAGAGTGTATAATATCTATGACTTGCTCTACTGATAAAAGTAAATTATCCGATGAATCAGATGAAGAAAAAGAAGAAACATTTTTTTTGCCATTGACAAATATCAATAATTACATTCTAATAGAAAAACTAGGTGAAGGAACATTTGCTGAAGTATGGTTATGTTATGATAAAGAAAAAAAAATATTTGTCGCATGTAAATTTCAAAAATCAACATCTGATAATGATTCATTCAAAGAAGAATTCGAACTCATGAAAAAAATAGGAAATACAATAACAGTTGATGCGATATGTTTGGATACATATTTTACCAGTGATGGTGAAATAATAAATTCTCTAACTGAAGATGCAAAAGAAACTAATTTCATTGTTATGGAACTAGCTGGTGTGACATTAGAAAATCTTATGAATGTCAGTAGTCATAAATTTGATGGAAATATTGAAAGAGTGAAAACAGTAATGAGACAAATTCTTGAATTAGTTGCAAAATTACATGACCAAAAAATAGTTCATACAGATTTGAAACCTGAAAATATTTTGTGTGATATTAATTATGAATACATAAATAATTTGAAAAACATAGATGAAAAAGATCTTGATATCGTAAATATAGTAGCAATAAGTGATTCATGTGACAAAAAGAAAATTGAAAAAAAAAAAAATATATCGAAGATAAAATTATCAGATTTTGGTAACTCTTTATCATTCGATGAATTAGGATATGAAATACAAACTAAAAATTACAGAGCACCAGAAATTATTCTTGAATACAAAGTAAATGAAAAATGTGATATTTGGTCTCTTGGTTGTTTGATGTATGAAATGATAACTGGAGAAATATTATTTTCAGGAAAAAAAACAAAAAAATATTCAAGCAATGTTGATTATCTTGCTCAAATGATAAAAAAATTAGGAGTAATGCCAGAAATTATGATTGAAAAATCAGCAAAAGGAAAAGTTATGTTTAGCAATGAAAAAATATTAAACATAAAAAAAAAACTTTATTATGAGCCTCTTTATGTTGACATATATGAAGCAATAAATAAAAATAAAAAAAAAAGTAGTAGTCATGATGTCATATATCTTTTAGATGTTTTGTACAAAATGTTAGATATGAATCCTGATAAAAGATTATCCGCAAAAGAATGTCTGTCTCATAATTTTTTTTCATAAATATTTTTATTTTTTATTTGCTAAATTTTCACAAATGAAAGTGAATATTTTGCATATTTCTTCGTCTTTTGTAAATTCATTCACTGAAAATTCTTTTTCAATAAAATTATTTTTTTTCAGTAACATGAAAAATGAATTCATAAGATCAGTATATTTTTCCTCAAAATTATCTTTTATTGTTAATGTATCGATGTCGTAATATAATTTTATTCTGAGATCGCAATTATTTGTTTTTTTGATAGCTTCTATTTTTATGTATTCAATAATAGGAGAATAATATTTTTTTCTTTCTGATACTTCTTTTTTACTTATTTCAGAAAGAATAATTTCCCAAAATTCATGAATTATGAAGCTTGAATCAAAAAAATAATAATTTGAAAAAAATATTGTCAATGCTTCAAGGGTATCGTACTGAATTAATGAATAAAATATTTTTTTTATTTTGATATCATTTTCCAATCCATCTTTTTTTTTCATCATATTTAATTTTTTTGTTTCAACTTCGTCAGTGAATTTTTTTTTCAATTCTTCGATAATATTCAATGGAATATGTCTTTCATCATAATATCTCAAGTAAATATTTATTGCATTTATTATTGTATCGTTCACAACATCAAAATAAGTAAGATGATTCAAATATTCGACAACCTGTTTTGCTGATGAAATTAATGGATCTTCAATATTACTATTCTTAGATAAATAATATGCCGCTATTATTTTTTGTCCTATTAGTTCATAATTTTCATTACCATTTTGAATAATTTTGCCATTTTTCTTTGAATTTAGTTTATTTACAGCTGATATAAAATTAGATGAATTAACTAAATATTTCGTATTTGTCATTTTCTTCAAAATTTCAACAGGTTGTGTTTTCATAAAAATATTATTCATAGACTTGAACAACATAATATTTTTTTCTAGATTTTTATTTTTTTGCAATGTTTTTTCGACAATTACTTCTGTCATCGTGATGCAATAAATGCTAAAAATATTATATATTTTTCAACAAAACAAAAAAAACTTTATGGGACAATTAACAAGTGTTGAAAACAAAAAAATAATAGAAATAACTAATTTTTCAAAACTTGAAATTCCTCAAACTCATACTCTCTTGAAAATAGTTTCACTAAATGTAAATATTGCTGAAAAAATAACTATGGAAAAAGATATTGATACCATCATAAAATTATTTTATGAAAATTATCAAGAAAAAGATATTGATATTTTATGTTTGCAAGGAATTTATTCTAACAATGCAGCTATTCAGATTGTAAACAAGTTCAAAGAAAAAGAAAAAGAAAAAAGCGATAAACAATTATATTTTTCTCCTGCATTTCCTAATTCAGAAATTGCTAACATATCAAAAGAAAAAAGAAGTAGTTCAACATATATTGAAGTATTGAAAGAAATAGAGGAACTAAATAAAAAAAAACTTTCAAAACCTTCAACAAAAGCAGAACATAATAATAGAATGAAAGCATTGACGCAAAATATTATTATTAGCAGATATCCTATTGTTGACTGGGGATTTTATGATTTGGATGATAATCATGACGCAGATGATGTTTTCGGCATAAAATCCATGATTTGTGCAAATATTGCTGTAAAACAAAAAATAATAAGTATTTACAATACTGAATTGAGTATCAATCATCCAATAGCTGGTGTTAATAATGAATTGCCGAGAGATCTTGAAATAGAATCGTTGAAATATGAAATAGAAAGAAACAAAAATGAATTGAAGAAAAAATATCCTAATTTCAAAAAATCTGGCATACATATTCTTGCTGGATGCATAAACGTGAATGAAATAGAAAAAAAAGCAGTGAATCCTGAATACATAAGATTTATTGAAAAACTAAATGCTTTTGACATTTACAGATTCATAGGAAAAAAAAATTATTGTTACACTGTTGTGAACAAAAAAGAAAGAAATAATTACATTTTTCAATTATTGGATGAAAAATTCTTGAAAGATGAAAAACTCGGAATTTCAAATATTGTTGAAAAAATATCTGACTCTTATGGAATAAATTTTTTGAATATCGAATCAAGGAAAATAAATTTGATCAATAAACCTGTTGAGTTTGTTTTTCTTATGAGGAATTGAAAAAAAAAATATTTATTCTTCAAATTCAACTGATTCAAGCAGTAATCTCAAACTATCAATTTTTCTTTGCATGCAAGAATCTCTTTTCTTGCTTGAAATTTTTGTTACAAGATATTTGAATTCTTCATTTTGTGGAACTGAAATGTACAATTTATTCAATGGATCATGAAAACATTGCAATGCTTGACTATATGAATATTTAGCAATTGGATATGAAGATTTTTTGATAGATCCAGGAATTATAACATTATCTTGGGTTGCTAAAGAATATTGAATGAAATAAATATCTTTTGTTTCTGAAGAATTTTCAATATGTTGAAGACATAACAAAAGAATATCATTTAATACAGATGATTTTTTGACTAATAATTTTCCAACAAACAATTCGTACATTAGTGATATATCATTTACTATATAATTCATTTACTGATACTATCGCATATAAAAAAAAAATGAAAAATAAAGTTTATTAATAACACTTACTATTATTTAAATACAAAAAAAAAACTATTATCAAAAAAATGCAACAACAACAAGTAATTTATGCTTCAAAAAAAGATACAAAAAAAGATAATCAAGTAGTAAAATTGTTGAATGAATATACTTCAAATGGAAATATGTTTTCATTTACTACAAAAGATCAATTGTGTCTTAAATATGATGCATTGAACGAATCTATTAGTCATGTTTATGATATGTTTTCTCATTACAGAAATTGGTTTGCAAAATTATTGGAAATTGATGAAAGTCTTCAAGAATTTGAGTTGAGGGAATATGAAGATAAACAAAAAAATATTTCAACTCCAATGACAGAAAAATTCTTGAAGAAGAAAGCAAAAAAAAATGCTACAGTTGTTACAGCATTAGTTCCTATTCCTGAAACAGAAAAACAAAAAAGAGGAAGAAAACCAAGAGTACAAATAGTTGAAGAACCGCAAGAAGTTGTTGAACATGTTCAACTTCCAAAAAGAAGAACAATAAAAAAACTAAAAACACCAGTTGCGCAAGTTGAACAAGTACAACAAATTCAACAAGTTCAACAAGTACAACAAATACAAGTACCAGTTGCGAAACCAAAAAAAAGAGTAGCAAAAAAAACATCAGCAACTACTACACCTGTAGTAAAACCTAAAGCTGTAAGAAAACCAAGAGCTCCAAAAGTAGATGAAAATGGAAATCCAATAAAAACTGTCAGAAAACCAAGAGTAAAAACAGTAGCTCCAGTTGTTCAAGAAGTTCAATATCAAGATGAGAATGGAAATCTTTGTGATGCTAATGGAAATCTTTTACAACAAGCTCCTAAAATAGTAATGAAAAAAGTAATGAAAAAAAAAGTTGTTTAAAATTATGCAACTTTTTTCCCACATTTTTCTGCATACATAGTTAACAAATCTAGTATCAATGAATTTATCAAATTCGATGATATTACTCCCTTTGAAGCATCAACAAAATATGCAGGATTTTCTTGATACAGTTCAATAGCAAAATTTAATACATATGATTTTTTAGATATTGACGGTGTATGGCGTAAATGAAAAGCTGTTCCAAGTATCGCTTCTTTAATATTTTTTTTAATCACTTTATTATTTTTCGGTGATCTTTTTTTTGTTTCTTTAAGTAAAGATTTTATGAAATGATAATTGGCAGCATAACTTCTGAAATCTTTTACTGTAAATTCTTTTCCCATATTTTTTTGAATATATTTGTTGATATCAGTTGAAGTTATTCCTACAATATTATCAGCTTCACTTTTGTATTTGAAAACTTTTTCATCATCGCCTTCAGGTCCTTCTGGAGAAAGTTTCATAAGTTCAACAATATG
>Ga0075157_10002813_pt1 | contig 10025 bp, 7 predicted proteins | sample JI81BgreenDNA_FD_70967 | JGI IMG/M metagenome (GOLD analysis project Ga0075157, IMG submission 70967) | Wastewater effluent complex algal communities from Wisconsin, to seasonally profile nutrient transformation and Carbon sequestration -... | ecosystem: Engineered > WWTP > Effluent > Algae...
GCCGATGTCATCCGCCGGTCGAGCTTGTCGAGACCAAGTCCGGGATGGACGGTCTCGGTTTCGACAAGCTCAACCAGCCGGTGTGGTCCGTCGGTCGAGCTTGTCGAGACCATGTGCGGGATGGATGGTGGTGGTTTCGACAGGCTCAACCAGCCGGGCAGTCCGCCGGTCGAGCTTGTCGAGGCCATGTGCGGGATGGACGGTCTCGGTTTCGACAAGCTCAACCAGCCGGTGTGGTTTCGACAAGCTCAACCAGCCGGTGTGGTTTCGACAGGCTCAACCACCCGGTGTGGTTTCGACAGGCTCAACCAGCGGGCGTGGTTTCGACAGGCTCAACCAGCCGAGGAGTGGTTTCGACAAGCTCAACCAGCCGGGATCTATTTCGACAGGCTCAACCAGGTGCTGGGTCGCGTCCGGTGACGCAGTAGAGCAGGCCGGCCGGGTCGCGGAGCACCGTCCACCCGTCGTGGTCGCGGACCCACTCGGCGCCCAGCTCGAGATGCCTGGCGACTTCGGCGGCGACGTCGTCCGTGGCCAGATCCAGATGGGCGCGAGTGGCTCCGGTGGGCTCGTCGAGCCGGTGCAGCAGTAGCCGCAGAGGCAGCTCGGGTCGCCGGTCGACGGCGCTGAACTCGTCGCCGCTCAGCGGTCGCGCGGCTTCGCCCAGCAGTTCCGCCCAGAAGTCACTCTCGCTGTCGTGGACGTCACGGGGCAGATCGAGCGCCACCTGATCGACCCGACTGAGGTGACCACCCGGCCACCGAGCGGCGTGCGGGCGGACGCCGGCCGTGTGATTCACCAGACAGAAGACGAAGCCGCTCGGCGAGCTCAGCACCTGGTAGCCGCGATCGGCGAGCAGGGTGGCCCCCAACCTGAGCGCCCGCCGCGCCGCCTGGGCCGGGTCGGTCACATGCACATCGAGATGGATGCGGGCGGATGATCCGACCCGCTGCACCCGCAGGTAGTCGTCCCCCGCGGGCGGCACCAAGGTGCCGAACTCGAGGTCGTCACCGCGAAGGGGGGAGAGCGGGTAGCCCGTGACGCTCGCCCAGAAGGCTGTCGCGGCGTCGAAGGCCTCGGCGGGCAGGTCGAGAAACGCACTCAACCAGAAGGGCCGGGTCGCTTCGTCCATGGCGGAACCGTAGCGGCTGCACCGCCGCTGAGCTCAGCTCACGGCCGGCGTCCACCGCCGCCACCGAACCCGCCACCGGTGGTCACCTGCGAGGTGTCCGTGGTGCCCGATTGGGTGCCGTCGACGTACACGGTGTAGGTCTCGCCCTGTTTCACCTGGTCGTTGGAGACCACCAGCGACGAGATCTGCCGGGTCGCGGTGTAGGTCGCGATGGTCGTGCCGGCGGAGTTCTTCACCTCGACCGTGGCGCCCGCCGCGGCAGTGACCGAGATCATCAGCGACTTCTGCGCCGAGTCCGTGCTGGCCGCCTGCGCCATGCCGGACGAGCCACCGGCCAGCAGCGACCCGCCGGTCATGGTGAAGGTGCCGTTGTAGTCGAGGGCGGCGTTGCCGTTGCTGGTCGGCCCGTTGACCACGACGGTGCCGCCGCTCATCGCCACATCGCCGTTGGAGTCGATCCCGTCCCCGTCGGCTGTCACGGTGAGTTCGCCGCCCGAGATGGTCAGCAGCGTGCCGTCCTGAGCGGCCATGTCGCTCGCGGTCGAGGCCGAGTCGGTGGCGTTGAGGCCGTCGTCGCTGGCGGTGACGATGGTCTTGCCACCGCTGAGGCTGATCGTCTTGGCCTCGAGGCCCTCGACCGACTTGGCCACCGTGGTGGTGCCGCCGCTGATGCTGATCGCGGTCCAGGCGTCGACCCCGTCGTCACCCGAGTTGAGCGTGAGGGTGCCGTCGGCCACGCTCACGTAGCCCAGGCCGGCGTCCTCTTCGTTGTCGGACTTCAGCGAGTCACCCCCGCTGGTCACCTTCAACGTGCCGCCCTTGACGACCAGATAGTCCTTGCCGCGGATGCCGTCGTCCTTCGCGGTCACGTTGACGCTGCCCGACACGATCACCAAGCCGTCGGCGCTCGAGATGCCGTCGTTGTGGTTGGCCGTCACGTCGAGGATGCCGTCACCCAGAATCGTGAGGTCCGAGTCGCTCCACAGGGTGGCGTTCGGGTCGTCGTCGCCGGTGGCCGCGTAGGTGCTGCCATCGACCAGGGTGTTCGTGGTGCCGTCCGCCAGCACGATCAGGGCCAGGTCGGCCTTGTCGATGACCACCGCCGAGCCGTCGTTGTTGGTGATCGACGCGTCGTCGAGGATCAGGTAGACGTTGCCCGAGTCGGTGGTGTCGACCACCACCTGGCCGTCGGCCAGCGTGCCGCTCAGCCGGTAGGCGCCGGCCGCCGTGACGGTGATCACGCCGTCCTTCACCGTGACCCCGGCCGTGGCCGTGGGGTTCGACAGGTCGATCGCCACTTCGGCGTCGGCGTCCCAGGTGTGGTCACTGGTGTCGTCGTGGTCGGCGGTCAGCGCCACCGTCGCCGAGCTACCGGTGGTGGTGCTGGTCGAGGTGGACGTGGTCGTGGTGGCGACCGCAGCGGCCGTGCAGCCACCCACCGCCAGCACGACGGCGGCGAGGCCTCCGGCGATCCAGGTCTTCGCGTTGGTCAGGGGATTCATTTCAGTTCTCCGTTTTCGGTTGTCGAATCGAATGAGTGAGGCAGTGGGTCGGCTGGTCAGTGGACGAGGGCGTCGGCTGCGGTGTCGCGGGCCAGCGGTGCCGGGTTGACCACCCGGCAACGCACGTCCACCAGGGTCGTGTCGCGCACCTGGTCGACCCGCTGCACGGTGAACTGTTTGATCTCGGCACCGAGCATCGCGCCGAGTTCGCTCTGCAGTTGCTGCTCGTCGGTGATCGCCCGGTCGAGGGTGAGCACCTGGTGCCGGTAGCCGCGGAACAGCACGGGGTGGTCGGCCAGAAACATCACCGCGACCAGCAGGCCGATCAAGACGGGTCCGAGCCAGGTCGGGTCGAACGCGAGCCCGGCGAGCAGGCCCATGGCCAGGGAGACGAAGTAGTAGGCGACCTCGGAGTGGCTGAGTTCGGACGAGCGCAACCGGATGATCGACAACACGCCGAACAGGCCGAGGCCGAGGCCCAGCCCGACGGACGCGCTGGCGAGCGCGGCACTGACCGCGAGCACGGCGACGTTCAGGCCGATCATGGCCACCATCACCTCGCGGCGGCGGTATCGCTGAAAGTAGAGACCGAGCGCCAACACGATGATGGCGACCAGGTCGATACCGAGACTGAGCAGAGTCATTTCTGTTGATTCCTAGTTGTCAGGGGCTTGATGATTGAACGCTAAGGAACCGAACCGGCAGGTTCCTTTGGGTTTGCTGTGCGGCCTCTGTGAGCCTCGGCATGCAATCGCAAGCCTCAACCTGCGCCCTGCCGGTGAGGGTGGCGCTTGCTAGTCTGACGGCCTGCGCCGGGAGGGGCCCGGCCGCCGCGTCACCAGGGAGAATCGATGCCGAACGTCCGGGTCAGCGCCCGCACCGATGTCGGCCACCATCGCTCCCACAATGAGGACGCGTGGCTGGTCGGGCAGCGTGTCTGGGTTGTCGCCGACGGGATGGGCGGGCACGCTGCCGGCGATGTGGCCAGTCGGTTGGCGATCACCTCGTTGGCCGACCTGGACGGCCCTCTCGAGCTGGCACCGTCGGCGGTCAATGCGGCGGTGGCGACGGCGAACACAGCCATCCTGAACCACGGCGCAGAGAATCCCGACACCCGGGGTCTGGGTACCACCGTGACCGGACTCGTCGAGGTGACGGTGGCCGGCCTTGCCCACTGGGCAGTGTTCAACGTGGGCGACTCGCGGGTGTACCGCTACGCCGGCGGCGAGTTGCGGCGGGTCACCGTCGACCACTCGGAGGTGGAGGAGTTGGTCGCCGAGGGGCTGATCGACGCCGAAGAGGCGCGCACCCACCCGGCCCGCAACATCATCACCCGCTCGGTCGGCATGCGTCCCGCGCCGTCGGTCGACGTCTGGGTGCTGCCGCAGACCCCGGGGGAGCGGTTCCTACTGTGCTCCGACGGGCTCACCTCGGAGTTGACCGATGCGCAGATTGCGTCGGTGCTGGCTGCGCACGACGACAGCTCGGAGGCGGCATCGGCCCTGGTCGAGGCGGTACTGGCTGCCGAGGCGCGAGACAATGTGACGGTCGTGGTGGTCGACGTGGCCGGCGCCGAGCAGGGCGCGGGCGACGAGGCCACCGTTCCGCGCAATCTGTGGGCGACCGATGTGTGGTCGAGCGACGCGATGCTCGAGGAGGATCAGAGATGAGCGATGCCTACGGTTACTCGCCCGGCGGCGCGCTGGCGGTGTGCGGCCCACGGGTCGCGGTGCTGGTCGATCTGCCCGCCGACGCAGGTCTGGTGCCGGGCCTGTACGAGTTGGTCAGCGATCCCGCCGGCAATCTCGACGAGGTGCTCGAACTGCTCGTCACACCCGGGCTGCGGGCGGTGCAGAACTTCGCCTTGGCCGAGCGCACCGACGAGGGCCTGCGACTGCTCGTCCGCGGTCGCTATCGCGCGGAGGCCGGCGATCACACCGTCGAAGGTCGCGGGCTCTGGACCGACCGCATCGTGCAGGCAGACTCCTTCACCCTGATCGATCCGGACGCGGCCGCGAGTTCGGTGCGGCTGCCGCTGCCCGGCGGGGTGGCCCTGGCCGGACGCCTGTCGAGTGCCGGCGCCCCGACCTCGTCGTCGACACACAGCGCGCCGTCCGCGCCGTCCGGAGCTTCGCCATCGGCAGCGCCGCACGGGCTGGTTGCCGCCGAGGACCCCTCAGCCGAAGACGACTCCGCCGCCGCCGCCGCTGCGCCCGAGCCTCACTCCGTTGCGCAGACGCCCCCCGACCAGCCGAACGAGGCACAACCCAGCGACTGGTCGCCCCGCAGCGACCCGGCCGATCCGCCGCAGGTCGAGGCGGGCGGCACCGGGCACACGCTGCCGACCCCGTTCACCAGCCCGATCACCGACCTGCCCAGCCCGCCGCCCGTCTCGCCGCCCTCGGTGGCAGCCGTCGAGCAACCCACTTTCATCGAGTCCCTGCCGTGGAGCACCGGCGAGGTGCCGTCGTCGGCGCAGGTGACCCAACCCGTGCCCAGGCAGAACCCCGCCCCTGGCGACCTGCCCGCGGACCGCACGGTCAGCCGAGACTCGCTGCCGCGCGAGGGCGTGCAGACGGTGGTGGCGGCGCGCTGCCCCTCCGGTCACTGGAGCCCCGCCTATGCCGGCAATTGCCGGGTCTGTGGCCAGGCCCTGCCGCCGCAGCAGCCGGTCGAGATCCCGCGCCCGCCACTCGGAGCGCTCCGGCTCTCGAACGGCGACACGGTGACGCTCGATCGCGGCTGCATCCTCGGCCGCAACCCGCGACTGCCGACGCCGCACGCGGGCGAGCAGCCCAATCTGGTCAAGCTGGTCGACCCAGACAAGGACATCTCCGGTCAGCATCTCGAGGTGCGGCTGGAGTACTGGCATGTTGCGGTCAAGGACCTGGGTTCCACCAACGGCACCCAGGTGGTGCTGCCCGGCGAGAATCCGGTGACGCTGCGTCCGAACGATCCGATGATGATCGAGCCCGGCACCAAGGTCATTCTGGCCGGCGTGTTCAGCTTCACCTTCGAGGTGACCCCATGAGGCCGAGCTGACCGCCCGATGACATGACCGAGCTACCCGCCCCCAGCATTCCCGGTCTGAGCTACCTGCGTAAGCTCGGCGCCGGCGGGTACGCCGACGTGTACCTCTACGAGCAGGCGCTGCCGGCGCGCAGGGTTGCCGTCAAGGTGCTGCGCGACTCCGACCTGACCCGGGGCGTCGTGCAACGGTTCCGCAGCGAGGCCAACGCGATGGCGCTGCTGGAGCATCCGCACATCGTTCCGGTGTATGCGACCGGCAGCACCAACGATGGCCGCCCGTACCTGGTGATGATGTATTACCCACGCGCCAGCCTGGCCGAGCGGGCCAAACGCGAGCGGCTCGGGGTGGCCGAGGCGTTGCGCCTGGGCATTCAGTTGGCCAGCGCCGTCGAGACCGCACACCGGGCGGGGCTGCTGCACCGCGACATCAAGCCGTCCAACGTGCTGACCAGCCAGTACGGCACCCCTGGGCTGACCGACTTCGGGATCGCCGCCGAGGTAAGTGAGGCCGAGGACGACGACACCGGGGTCTCGGTTCCCTGGTCGCCGCCCGAAGTGCTGTACGTCACCCAACCGGCCTCCGCCCGCTCCGACGTCTACTCGCTGGCGGCCACCGTCTGGCATCTGTTGGTCGGGCGCTCGCCGTTCGAGCTGCCGGGGGCCGACAACTCCCACTACTCCCTGATGAAGCGCACCCGTGACCAGCCCGTGCCCGACACCGGCCGCCCGGACGTGCCGGCGTCCCTGGAACGCATGCTGAAGGCCGGCATGGCCAAGGATCCCGGGCTTCGTCCGGCTTCGGCGATGGACTTCGCCCGCTCGCTGCAGGTGATCGAGCAGGAACTGCGGCTGCCGCGCACCGAGATCGTGGTGGCCGAGGATCTGGCCACGCCGACGGGTCCGGACGCCGGTGGCGACGAGACCCGTATGCAGGGCCCGCAGTTGCTGGCGGCGCAGGCACCGTCGGGCACGACACCGCCGACCGAAGACCTGCGTACCCGTCGCCGCACGCCTGCCGTTCGGGGCGTGAACGCGCCGGAGGACGCCACCGTGCATCGTCCGGCAACCTCGTTGGAGCACCCCGAACTGGAGGCCGAGCAGCGCCCGGCCCGGCGTTGGGTCGGCTGGGTGGCGCTGCTGGTGATCGCGCTGGTGGCTGCCGGCGCGGTCTGGCTGGTGGGAGGCGGGCTGCGCCCGCAGGCCCGTCCGACGGCATCGGCCACCTTCACCCAGCCGCCGCCCGATCCGGGCAACACCGTGCCGCCGCCCGGACGGCCGAGCGTCAAGGGGGTGCGTGATGGCACCGAGGTGACGTTCACTTGGACCTATGCCAACCCGCTGCCGAGCGACGAGTTCTACTACCTGCTCGAGCAGGGCCAGCGTCCGAACACCGTCAAGGAGCCGTGGGTGAAGCTGACTGATCGGCCCAGGGGCCAGCAGGTGTGCATCTGGGTGCGGGTGCATCGGGTGAGCGGGCAGGACGCGTCCCGAAGCTACGAGAAAGGGTGTGTGGCGTGAGCAACCTGACCGTCGACTTCTGCGGGGAGCTGTACCAGCGCGAGCCCGGGGCAAGCCTGACGCTGGGCCGCGAGGCCGACGTGGTGATCGACGACGACAATCCTTTTCTGCACCGTCAGTTTCTGCTGCTGTCGGAGCGCCAGGGCCTGTGGTGGTTGACCAACGTGGGCTCGCAGTTGACGGCGACGGTGTCGGACGGCAAGGGGGGCCTGCAGGCCTGGCTCGCCCCCGGCGGAGCGCTGCCGGTGGTGTTCGCGCACACCGTCGTGTGGTTCACCGCCGGCTCCACCACCTACGAGTTCGACGTGTTTCTGGACGACAGCAGCTACGAACCGGTCGAGGCGGTGCCCGCCGTGGACGGCACCGTCACGATCGGACGGGTGCAGCTCACCCCTGATCAGAAGCTGCTGATCATCGCCCTGTGCGAGAACGTCCTGCGGCGCGGTGATCGGGGCGCCGGCCACGTGCCGCAGTCGGGGGCCGCCGCACAACGGCTGGGCTGGACCGTCACCAAGTTCAACCGCAAGCTCGACAACGTGTGCGAGAAGCTCTCCGAACTCGGCGTGCGCGGCCTGCGTGGCGGGCCGACCAAGTTGGCCTCCAGCCGCAAGGCACGTCTGGTCGAATACGCGATGGCCGCCCGGATCGTCACCGTCGACGACCTCGACCTGCTGCCCTGATCGTCGCGGGTGCACCGCCAGTGCGTCGTGCCGCCGTCCGGCGCCGGCCGGGGAGTGCTGCCCATTCGGCCTTGGCCCGGGCAGCAGTTACCCTTGCAAAAAGCCACAATCGCCGCTGAGTGTCGTCATTTTCGGGCTCGGCGCGGTTGTCATTCGCGGGATCAATCGCTGGGGGACCGGAAAGAGCATGCGCCATCGTTCGCCAGTGCGCTTACTTCCCGGCCTGATCGCCACCGTGGTGCTGGCCGTGATCGCGACCCTCGCCGTCGCCTCGGTCGGCTACCCGGTGAACAAGCTCGACCTGAACGACTCGGGCATCTGGGTCACCAATGACGCCGAGCAGTCGTACGGCCGGATCAACAAGTCGGCCGTGGGCCTGGACGCCTTCCTCGACCTGCCCGGCGCGGCCGGCACCCAGGAGTTGGACGTGCTGCAGGACGGCGGCGCGGTCGTCGAGTACGACGCGGCCGGCGGCGCCCTGGTGCCGATCGACACCTCGGCGGTGACCAACTCCGCCGACCAGTCGATCACCCTGAGAACCGGCACGATCGCCGACCTGCGCGGCGGCACCATTGCCGCCGTCGACCCGACCACCGGCAAGGTCTGGGCCGGCCGCTACGACCCCGAACTGCGCATCGCCGACATCAAGGCGCTCGACCCGGCACTGCCCGCCCTCGGTGACGTCGGCCTGCCCCCGGCCGGCCTGACCGGACGCATCGTCGATCTCGCGGTGGGCGTGGACGGGGCCGTGCACGTGGTGTCCGCCAACGGCAACACGCTCACCATCGGCGTGCAGGACGGCAGCTTCGGCTCCCCGGTGAAGGGCAGGCTGAGCACGTCGGTCAAGTCGGTGCAGATCGCCGCGGTCGGGTCGCGTGCAGTGGTCTACGACGAGTCCCTCGGCCTGGTGGTGTTGCCGGGCGGTCGCACCAAGCAGGTCACGGCCGCCGTTGCGGGCAGCTTGCAGCTGAGCGGCCCGGACGCCCCGGGCGTGCTGCTGGCGCTGCCGGAGGGGCTGCTGCGGATCGGTCTCGACGACGGGCTGAGCACCCAGGTGGCCAAGGGCATCGGCTCAACCCCGGCTGCACCGGTGCGGCTGGCCGGCTGTGACTTCGGGGCATGGGCGGGTACGCCGACGACCGTCGTCCGGGCGTGCGCCGAGGGCCCCGGCGAGACCATGGCGGTGACCAGCCGCGCGCAACCACTGCTTCGTCCGGTGTTCCGGGTCAACCGTGGTTCCCTGGTGCTCAACGATTCCGCCGACGGCCGGGTGTTCGATCTCGACAAGCAGCTGCGGCTCGACAACTGGGACAAGATCAAGCCCAAGCCGAACCAGAACCCGAACGACCCGGAGAACTCCGACAAACCCGCCCTCAAGGACGCCGAGCCGCACGCCGACGACGACCGGTTCGGCGCCCGGGCGAATCGCACCCAGATCGTGCATCCGCTCGACAACGACACCGACTCGATCAGCAGCATCCTGATGATCAGCGCCGTCCGTGGGGTTCCCGAGGGTTATCGCGTCGACATCACGCCCGACGGCCAGGCGCTCAAGGTGACCACACCGCAGCAGGCCCGCGACTTCTCGTTCCGCTACGTCGCCGGGAACGGCTACCACGACGACGAGGCGTCGGTGCAGATCAACGTCAAGGGCGTGGAACAGAACGCGAAGCCGTTCCTTCGCGTCAGCGCGGTCAAGCCGAGCTTCAGCGTGCCTTCCTTCGGCACCCTGAACATCGCGCCGCTGGGTGACTGGCGCGACCCCGAGAGCGATCCGGTGCTGCTCGTGGACGCGGCCGGTGACGGCGACCCCGTGCCCACCACCCCGGACGGCCGGGTGGAGTACACGGCGGCCGGCTACCCCACCGACACCCGCCGCACTCTCAGTTACCGGGTGGCCGACGTTCCCGGCAATGAAGTCACCAGCGAGGTGGCGCTCACGGTGCTCGGCGAGAAGGCCCTGACCGGCGGACGACCGGTGGCCAACCCCGACACCGCGCGGGGCGAGGTGGGCAAGCCGATCGTCATCCGTCCGTTGGCGAACGATCTGCCCGGCTCCGACCCCCGCACCGCGGACGCACGATTGGTGCTCGGCGGTGACCTCACCCCGAAGGCCAACCTCAAGGTCACCAGCGACCAGCGCTCCGGCCTGGTCACCGTGAC
>Ga0075157_10002814_pt1 | contig 10025 bp, 9 predicted proteins | sample JI81BgreenDNA_FD_70967 | JGI IMG/M metagenome (GOLD analysis project Ga0075157, IMG submission 70967) | Wastewater effluent complex algal communities from Wisconsin, to seasonally profile nutrient transformation and Carbon sequestration -... | ecosystem: Engineered > WWTP > Effluent > Algae...
GTTCCAGTCCGGACCGACCAGCTTGTGCATGATGGTGTGGTGGTCGGCCGCGCTGCGGGGCGCGAGGTTGGGCGTGTGTTCCGCCAGATACCGTTCGATCAGATCACTGATCCGCGGCGCCTCCCGCGCCGCCTGGCGCTGGCTGAGGGGATCGCCGCCCTCGTCGATCTCGCGCCGCAGCAGCTTGGCCCGCTCGCGGGCGGCCGTCGCGGTCCATTCCGGCCATCGCCCGATGGTCATCCGCCGCTGGCGACCCCCGACCCGGTAGTCCAGCGTGAAGGCCCGGTTTCCGGAAGGGTAGATGGTGACCGAGAACCCCCGGACATCTGTGTCGAAGATCTGGTAGTCCCGCCCCAGGTTCGCCGCCTCGCGGACGGTTTTCTCATTCAGTTTCAGCCTCTTGACCATGCACCGCTCCGTCCTTCTTGTCCTGACATGAGGCGTGGATTCGCGCCTGGATCAAGGCAAGCATGGCGGAAAGACCGGAAAGGAGGCGGAGACCGGAAGTGGGGTGAGAAAGGGCGTTCCGAGATGTAATGTACATTGCGCGAAGCCCTGTGGTTGGCTACCAAGTCAAAAAGCGTATCCACGAGACAGTAAGGTTCTGATAAACAATGGTTCAAGCCGTTCCTGCGCTTCGCTTCAAACAGTGGCTACCCGAATGGGATCACTTTGATTTCGACCCAGCTCAGAAGCGTCGTAAGCCTGAGCCGTTTATCTTTCTATTCACAATGTCGGCCATTCAATTGCGGGCCTTGAGCGGTGTTTATCGCAGGCAACGCGATGGAGCGACTGCTGAGGGGCTACAGAGATTACATGATCCGGCACGCTCCAAGACTATTCGAGACTTTGTGCGCTTTGGGCATCCATACTCCGGCCTAAAATCCGCTTTGCGGACACCAGATACGGAGCCACTTAAGAAGCCCGGCTGGCTTCCGACCGCCATTGTCGTCAATATACTTGAGTCAAACGATGAGCGGCGTGGGCGGAAAGTCGATCCGGCAGACTTGGTTTCAATTGCCGATGATGGCAAAGACGGTATTCAGATTAGGCTGCCGTATGATGATCCAGCCGAGACTTGGTCGCCAAAAAGTCTTGAGCCGCTCGAAGTGATTGATGGACAGCATCGACTCTGGGCATTCGATGAACAGGTCGATGATGGAAAATTGCCCGGTGACTTCGAGTTGCCCGTAGTAGCGTTCAAGGGCTTGGATGTCGGCTGGCAAGCCTACCTTTTTTGGTCAATCAACGTTTCTCCCAAGCGCATCAATCCAAGTCACGCTTTCGATCTCTTTCCATTGCTGCGCTCGGAGTCCTGGCTTGAGACGTTCTCTGAGCTTAGAGTATATCGGGAAGCGCGTGCACAAGAGTTGACGGACTTGCTTTACCGGCACGTGGACAGTCCGTGGCACAACCGGATCAACATGCTCGGCGAGCCCTCCCGTACGGCGCCAGACGGCGCTGGCGTTAGCCAAGCCGGGTGGGTCAGAGCACTTACGAGTAGCTTTCTTGGAACAGGTGCAGGAAATGCGGTCAGCGGCCTTTTTGGGGCGCAGATCAGCCAGTCAGACGGACCGCTACCTTGGGGCAGGGCGCAGCAGGCGGCATTTTTGATTCAGCTCTGGAACGAAATCCAGCAAGCGGTCACTGAAGCGGACGCAAGTTGGGCATTGTCTCTTCGGCAGAAAGAGCAGCCGAATTTGCTCGAGAAGAAGCTCAAGCCAGAGTTCAGTGGGCCAAAGACTATGCTCAACCAAGAGCAGGGCCTAAGGGGCGTGCTCTCCACTGCTAACGAGCTACTGTTCGTGCTTGCTCGAAAGGACAAAGGTCTTTTCGAATGGCACTCGGAAGTTGACGCCGGTGGCGAAACGAGTCTCGATGATGTTTCCAGTGCGCTGCGCGAGCTAAACGTCCATGCTCTGTCGAAGATCCTGAAGGAATTTGCCGTCGCAATCAGCACTTTCGATTGGAGGTCTGCTGACGCGCCGGATCTTTCAGATGACCAGCGTCTCATTAAGAGAGCGTTTCGGGGGAGTGGAGGATATGTTGCGCTGCGTGATCAGTTGAAGGCGCATCTTGTCAGAAACGGTGGATCATTTGCTGATCTGGTTCAGGGTAACATGGTTTCTGACGGAAAGATTTGATGCCCTTCGCGCTGAATGCAAATGACAAGTTGCGAATTCAAGCTGCCGATGTTGGGCAAGTTCAGGCGAAGCTGGCGCCCCTAGCTCATCGGCATACTTGGCTTTCGCCTGGTAACTCAATTCAGAATGGGAATCCTCCTAAGGAGAAGGCTGCATTTGATGCACTTTCTCCTTCAGACGTCATAGAGCTAATTGCGTCACGTGGTCCACTACACGTTGCTGATGGCTGGGGTTACCTATCGCGGGCGATATCAGCACTCTTGGCCGGGGATACACATGCTGCTCGCCATCTTGCCTACTACGCGGAGCTTAGAGCGGCACTTTCGATCCTTGCCAATGATGGAATAGGGATTTTCAACGGACAGAACAGAGTGGTCGACGCGGCTGGATCGCTAAAGGAACTCCAGAAGCAGGGTACTCACGTCATGTGTTGGGCGACACTGGAGTTTTGGGCTTCTGAGCCCCAGTCGATTCACAAACTACTCCAAGCTACGCAGATCAACGGCGCTCGCCTAATTGATGCAATTCAGGTGTTTTTCCCGGGAATGTCTGCGGGTGCCCTAGGGGGATCTCTAATTAGGGAATGGGGCTTTGATCTCCAGGTCGGTCATCTTGATCGCGACGATAGAAATCTTTCTAGTTACAATCCGAACTCACTGGTGTCGCTTACTACATTACCTGCTGACGATCTCGCCTTTGTTGGGGCTCTTTGGGGTGCGTTCGAGCCAAATGCTTGGACGCTTGAGCGCCATCTGCTTCGAAAGCTTCTCGAGAATCTGCAAGGCGTTGTTGGCGGAGACCCGCTAGCTGACCGAACCACAGAGTATCAATATCTCGACGCTCGCATGAAGCCATTCGTCTCTATGGATTTTCTTGCCAGGAATGAAGAACCAGCGGATCATCCTTTGATCGAAGCAGCTAAGGACTCGAGCAATCCAGCTCCAGCGCATTCGATGCTAGCGCGAGGCGCACTTTTGCTCGCCTTGGGTGGTTGGATGAGCGAGAGGAATTTGCATGATGCTATGGTTCAACCTTTTGCCCATTTGCAGAGCTGGTGGAGTTCTTTTGGCTCGGAGCGTGGTATTTGGGCTCCGGGCGGTGAGCCTTCGAGCATGGCAGATCTGTGGAGTGATGTGGCTGAGGCACTCGAAGACCTTGCTGTCGGCCCGTATCCAACGAGACATGACTTACTTAGTAATGGCGGTGGAGCTGCGTGGAGGCTCTGTGAGGCAGAGAGAATTGGCCTTTGGAACCTTTGTCGATGAAGTACATGGGTTCCAAGAGATCTATGTTGCGCAATGGCTTAGGTGAGGCGCTTTCGGCAGCAGCGTGTGATGCAAAGCGAGTTGTTGACTTATTCACAGGGTCAGGGGCAGTTGCGTGGTACGCCGCAGAAGTACTGAAAAAGCCAGTATTGGCTTGCGATCTACAGTTGTTTGCAACGACTGTTGCAGCAGCAGTCGTGACCCGAACTTCTAAGAACGATGTGTCGGTATGGTGGCCGAGCTGGTTGGCAAGATCGAAGTTTCACTTGGAGAACACCAGCGTTTGGCTGGATGCGCAAGCGCTGCAACATAGTCTGCGAAACCTGACGCCCGATGTGGCGGCTCAACAGGCGAGGCTCCTAGCGGCGGGGCAACCCGGTGTAGTGACGCGATCATACGGTGGATTTTACTTTTCCCCCTGGCAGGCACTCTGGATTGACGCGCTTCGGACCACTCTGCCTGACGAAGCCGACAGCCGGGCAGTTGCTCTGGCCGCTTTAATTCAAGCGGCCAGTAAGTGCGCTGCATCTCCTGGGCATACGGCACAGCCCTTTAAGCCGAATGAGACGGCTGGGCGTTTTTTGATCGAGGCTTGGGAGCGGGATCTGCCACGAATAGTTCTCGAGGCTGCTTCTGCCATCGGCGGTCGGTACGCTGCATTCCAAGGCGAGGTGATTTGTGGAGATGCCAACAATGCTGTGGCTCTATTGGGAGAGGGTGATCTAGTTTTTATAGATCCGCCGTATTCAGGGGTCCATTACAGTCGATTTTATCATGTGCTTGAAACAATAGCTCGTGGTGATGCGGGCGATGTGAGTGGCTCTGGGAGGTACCCGCCACCAAGTGAAAGGCCCTTTTCGAATTATAGTGTAAGGTCAAAGTCTGAAGAGGCATTACGGTCTCTATTGTCAGCTATATCTAGCCGCGGAGCGACGGCCATTGTTACTTTCCCTGCGGGGTCGGCATCAAACGGCCTTAGTGGAGAAGTTGTTCGTTCAATTGCCGCAGAATTTTTCGCCATAAAGCAGGAAAGGATCTCCGGGAAGTTCTCAACACTTGGCGGGAACGCCAAGTCTAGAGCCGCGCGCCAGGACACGCATGAGCTTATCCTGACGCTGGTCCCTGCTGGGGCGTCTCCGTAATTCTTGGTCGTAGTATGGGGACGGTGTACTAGTTGTTCGGGGGCGCGATGGTAGATTTTGCCATCTTCCCGTCTTGGCACCTCAACGTCACCTCAACCTTCTGATGCCACCGAATGACAGTAAGAGCGGTCCTTTTACGGTGAATCACGGCTGAACTCGGTGAATATTGACACTCAGGGTTAGGGAAACTGGCGCGACTGCGGTAAGTTCTTGTTCTATAGACGCTTTGCAAAATCTCAGTTTTTGGGCTCATAACCTGAAGGCCGCAGGTTCAAATCCTGCCCCCGCAACCACCGATAGCGAACTCCCCGGATGCGCAGCATCGGGGAGTTTTTGCTTTCCATCGACCAGTGCCAGGATGGCACCGATTTCTCCAACAACATCAATATCGAAGCTATCGCTGCGGGGGGTAACCACCACGGACTCGATCATCGATTGGATGATCTCGATGCTCTCCTGTCGTACCGCAGAGTCCCCCAAGCCATCGATGAGCCGGTCGATACGGCGTCTGTAGATGTCGCCCATATTGGGCAACTGAACGATGTCGGAAACACGGGCCAGAGTTCCAACCTGATCCCTCAGATCGGCTTTCTCGCGCTCCAGCATTGTCAGGCGATCCAATACCGATGGTGAGGATAGACCGGCAGCGATGGTGTCCACCAACTTCTCGATCATGGAGTCCAGTTCTTTCAACCGGCTGTGTGACCGCTTCACCGCATCGATCTGTTGCTTACGTGATCTCTGAACCTGCTTCTGAAACTCATCAATGAACTCGCCGACCAGTTCCGAATTGAACAAACGCTGCTTGAGTCCACTGAGCACACGTTCCTCAACATGCTCACGAGGGATCGTCTTGCTGTTCGAGCAGCCACGGTTGGCCCTATAGGTGCTGCATCCGTAGCGCCCCTTGGCGGTGATCGCCATGGGCCCGTGACATACCCCGCATCGGATCAGTCCTGACAACACGTGGGTTTTCCGATGAAGCCTATTCAGAGCATTTCCATTGTTGTCACGTGGCATCGCATGGAAAGAAGCTTCCTGCCGACGACGGACAGCCTGCCACAGGTCGTCAGAGACGATCCGGAGATCAGGTCGATCCTTGATGACCAGTTCAGACTGGTGGATTGTTCTGGCTACCCTCTTGCCGGTGGACGGGTTCTTTCGGTACTCCGTCCTCCCCCAAACCAAGCGCCCGACGTAGAGTTCATTGTTCAAAAGACCGGTGCCACGCTCACGCTGCCCCCGGATCGTCGTATCTTTCCATGGCCTACCACCTGGGCCAGGAATGCGCTTTCTGTTCAGGGACGCCGCAAGCTCACGAGGCCCAACCCCAGCCGCATAGTCCCGGAAGATTCGCCTAACCGTCTCGGCCTCGGCTTCCTCAATAACCCGATCACCATCCGGGAGGACCGTGTAACCGAAAGCCAGACCACCGGCAGACCTACCAGCTTCGATGCGGCCACGTTGTCCACGCCGCGTTTTGGCTCGGAGGTCGCTGATGAATTGCTCAGCCACCATTCCAAGCATGGCGACGTGCATCTTTGTGATCTCACCTTGATCCTTGGTGACGATCCGAACCTGATTGAAGCTCAGGTCGTCATAGAGATGCGCTGTGTCAGCCAATCGCCGCGACAGTCGGTCCAGAGACTCGGCCAGAAGGACATCAAACCGGCCCGTCTTGGCGGCTGAAAGCATCGACTGGTACCCAGGGCGATTGTCAGAACTGCCACTCAGGGCAGCATCTGATTACACCTCTACGACCTGCCAACCCTGTGCAGCGGCATATCGTTTGCAATCACTGATCTGGTCATCCAGTGATCTGTCATTCTGGTTCTCGGACGAATACCTGGCATAGATGGCGACTCGGGTCATGGTTGGACCTCCGTCTCGATGGTGCCGGTTCTGTTGATGAAATCCAAGGCTTCCTGCCTCGCCAGGAGCCTTACCAGCCTGATCAGCTTGGCCTTGGTGGGGTCTTCGTCGTCAAAATCCGCCAGCTTGTTCTGGTGCTGGAGAATGTGGTTGTTCCTCATGCTAATGCGAACCCTGTGTAAAGGGTCCGGGTTTTCCACCCCCGGTATCCAGTTGCCGACGCGCACGAACAGGTCCAGAAACCGGTGAGTTTCTGGGGCGATCTTTATCGTATCCTGTGCGTGGTTCGGCTCTGACCAGGGTCTGAACAATGGAACGTCACGGCTGGCCATATGGGGGGATTTGCGAAATATTGCAACCCCGATTTAATGGTCCGACAACAGTTCAATACGTCACGCTCAATCGCACCGTCGGCTCAATTTTGAAAATAGAGTCCCGGAAGTAGTCCAAGCCCCATTGAAACTACTAGACTATTCGAAGAGGTGGGCACAGTTGTGCTGGTTCTACGCGGGTTACATGATCGGGGTGGGCGCATATCCTTGTGGTGCCGCCAAGCCTTCAAGACTTGCCAGTCGGCTATCCAATCGTCCGGAATTCGAGATACTCACGATATTCCTCTTCTGAGCACTCCCCGTCGGCAAGTTCAATCAAAACGCTGATGTGGTCATAATCGATAACTCTAAGTTCCATTAGCTTATCCGCGACCAGATGCACTGCCCGCACGTTCTCCTCGCGGCCCAAGAGGTCCAGTGCGAGTTCACAAGCACTATCCTTCCGATGACCGGCCCGTTCGAAGTCCGATTCGCACCCCATCTGTGCCTGATCTTCCGAAATACCCGCAACAACACAGGCAGCATATCCGGCACACGCAAAGATCGCGTCTGCCATGAAGAGTTCCTCGCTCTCTTCTAAGGTTGCCGACTTTGAAATAACCGTCGTGTCTGATGTCAAAACTATCTGACCAAGGCTATCGTCGTCTTGTTCAATTGAAATGTGATCGAAGTGCTCGTGAGGGAAGAGCCGCAGCCGCGCCACGCCGTGACCAGCTTCATGGATAGCAGTTGTTCGAGTGTCACTCATTCAAGTGGAGTCTCCAGGATGTCAGTTATGCGAGTGTGCGATAACTTCTGGCGGTTCCACCAGCACCTTTTGTGGTGGGCGGTAGCAATGACCGATGGTCATTTGGGTGACCCTGCTTCCAAAGCGCCACAATCCGGCAGACTGCCCCAGCCCCCGGCACCGACCAAACGTACGTCTATCAGTATGTGGATTTGCCGGGTAGGCGACCTTCTTAGCATGTACCGCGCCAAGTTGTAGGACTGGCATGGGCGTTGAACCCGGAGTAGGTTCGCCCAACGGTCATCAGTCAGGAAATTCATGAACTTTACCCCCTTCCAGTCAAAATACTTCTCGCACTACCTGACCAGGGAGGAGATCGACGACAATGGTGGGCTGACCCAATCACTGTCGTCTGCTCGGGTTGATCTGAACCCCCACCAGGTCGATGCGGCAACGTTCGCACTGCGGTCGCCGCTGTCAAAGGGTGTTCTGCTGGCCGACGAGGTTGGTTTGGGAAAGACCATCGAGGCCGCACTTGTACTCAGCCAACGGTGGTGGGAGCGCCAGCGGAACCTCTTGCTGATCGTTCCGGCATCGTTGCGAAAGCAGTGGGCCACCGAGCTTCGTCAGAAGTTTTCACTGCCGTCAGTCATCCTGGATGCGCGGCAACTCAAGACCATCGCTGCCGAGGGACGGCCCAACCCCATCGGCAGGGGTGAGGGTATCATCATCGTATCATACGAGTTTGCCGCCCGGATCGCTGATGCCCTACGCATGGTACCCTGGTCGCTGGTGGTGTTCGACGAAGCCCACAAGCTGAGAAACGTTTACCGGGCCGCAGAGACCTCCCGGGCCGCGATCCTGCGGGACGCCCTGGCGGGGCGGCAGAAGCTGTTGCTGACGGCCACACCGCTCCAGAACAACCTGATGGAGCTATACGGGCTGATCAGCATCATCGATGACACCTACTTCGGGTCCGAGCAGGCGTTCCGGGCGGAGTTTGGGGGGCGGGAAGAGGTCGCATCCCAGGCCCTACTGGCACGTCGTCTGGAACCGATCTGCAAGCGGACGCTCCGCCGCCAGGTTCAGAAGATCGGCCTGATCAACTACACCAACCGACACCCCAAGACCTTCGACTTCACTCCTGACCGGCTTGAGACCGACCTCTATGACCTGATGTCGGCCTACCTCCAGCGAACCGACACCATCGCCCTGGGCCAGAACGGTCGTCACTTGGTCACCCTGATGTTGCGGAAGATTCTGGGGTCCTCGTCATTCGCGGTGGCCCAGACCCTCGACAAGATGGTTCGTCGCCTGGAAGCCCGCCGTATCGTTGATGACGATACCCTGAATGATGTGGACGGGTTCGCCGAGCAGGCGGAGGAATGGCGTGACGGTGGGCAGGCGTCCGAGGCTGATGCCGTTGAGGATCACTCCGACGATGATGTCGATGCCGTCGATCCCAAGAAGCTCCAGGATGAGATAACCGAACTCACTCGTTATCGTGACCTGGCCATCCGGATCGCCGATAACGCCAAGGGTCGGGCTCTGCTGGATTGCCTACCCGGAGTGTTGGATGAGATCGTCGCCAAGGGTGGCCAACGCAAAGCGGTGATCTTCACCGAGTCCGTTCGGACCCAGACCTACCTCCGTGACATCCTGGAGAACCACGGCTTCCAGGACCAGACCGTCGTGCTGAACGGGTCCAACTCGGACAAAGACAGCAATGCCGTCTACAAGGCGTGGCTGGCCCAGCACAGGGGCACAGAGGCCGTATCCGGGTCCAAGACCGCCGACATGAAAGCGGCCATCGTGGACGCCTTCCGCAACGACCGCACCATCCTGATCGCCACGGAATCTGGGGCCGAGGGGATCAACCTCCAGTTCTGTTCGTTGCTGATCAACTACGACCTGCCGTGGAACCCCCAGCGGGTGGAACAGAGGATCGGGCGGTGCCACCGCTATGGCCAGAAGATCGACGTCACCGTCATCAACTTCCTGAACCGCAAGAACCAGGCTGAGGCCCGTATCCACCAACTCCTGGAACAGAAGTTCAAGCTGTTCGACGGGGTGTTCGGATCGTCGGACGAGGTGCTGGGGGCCATCGAATCCGGCGTCGATATCGAACGCCGCATCCTGGATATCGTTCAGTCCTGCCGCACCAATGATGAGATCAACGCCGCGTTCGACGCCCTGCAAGCCACCTTCGCTACCGAGATCGACGAGGCCAAACGCGACGCCCGCAACAAGCTGCTGGCCGAGATGGACGACAAGGTGATCGAACGCCTGCTGGACCGCAAGGATGCCGTAAACTCGGCCATGGGTGAGTTCAAACGTGCCCTCTTGGGGCTGGTCCGGGCGGAACTGCCCGAAGCTCGGTTCCATCATGACCACGCCCAGCGGTTCGACTGGGATGGGGCCACCTGGTCCACCGAATGGCCCGAGGCCGATGAACGCGGCTGGCGGTTCCTGCGGATCGGGGATGAGGGGCTGGCAGATAGGTTGGTGGCCCAGGCCCGGGATCGGGAACTGGCACCGGCGAC
>Ga0075157_10002815_pt1 | contig 10025 bp, 8 predicted proteins | sample JI81BgreenDNA_FD_70967 | JGI IMG/M metagenome (GOLD analysis project Ga0075157, IMG submission 70967) | Wastewater effluent complex algal communities from Wisconsin, to seasonally profile nutrient transformation and Carbon sequestration -... | ecosystem: Engineered > WWTP > Effluent > Algae...
CTACCAAATCTGCTCCACTACAAAAATCCTTCCCCTCTCCTGTCAATACAATTACTTTTGTCCCATCTGTCTCGCTTTCTACAATAGCCTGATGTATATCTAATACCATTTGTTTGGTAAGAGCATTTTTCCTAGTTGTATTATTAAGGCTTATTGTTTTTATAGAATCTTGTTTGGTTACAATTACTAAATCAGACATAATTTATCATACATTTGGTTGGGCTACAATTTAATCATAGAAATTGATTTTCTTATGATTTAATCTCTAAAAAATTAGTGGTTTATAAAAAAACTACTATAATTTTGTTTATGAAATAATATCTACACAATCCAATGCTGTTTGTACAGCTCCTTCCATAAAGCCTTGCCAATCACCTATATACTCTCCTGCAAAAAGAATATTTCCAAAAGGTTGAGCCAAAACATCTTTTATTCCAAACCACTGACCGATATTATAAATAGCATAAGCTCCTTGTGTGTATGTATCTCCACCCCAATAGTAAGCTGTTGCCTGTTCAAAAAGATGTTGTTTATCTCCAAAGATAGGCTTTAAAGCATCCAATGTATGTTTAGCCTGCAAGCCTTTATTCATTCTGCTCAAAATAAAAGCTTTATCACCTACTGCATACGAAGTCAGGATGCCCTTTTCTGTAGATTGTTTTTGTGTTGTATGGAATATGAAATGCGAAAGACTATCTGTATTAACAGCAAAATCATCTCTATTCCAAAAACGTTCTTTAAATAGCATCTGGATTTTAATAATTCGGGAATAAAGTAACTGTTTGATAGCCTCTTGTTTAGGAAAAGGCAAATGGGGTTGCCATAAAATGTTAGAAAGTGCAAAAGTAGGAAGTGTACATATTACCTTATGAGCTTCAAAAACAGTTTTATCTTCACATACTACTTTTACAGTCTTACCTTCTTGAGTAATGATTTTAATTTTTTTATTTAATAGAATTTTATCTTTTCCTATTTTTTCTGATAACTTATTGATTATTTGAGAATTACCTCCAATAATCTGATAATCCATTTCGTTGTAAGTACTTGATTCAGCATATTCGGAGAGGGCTGCATAGGCAGATACTTGTCTGATACTTTCTCCAAAATCTGTACTATCATTCAATTCTCTTCTCAATAATTCATCTTCTGGAATACCTTTTTCTTTCAAAAAATACCACCAACTGATTTTATCTAATTTTTTTTGCTCTTTAATGGATAAATTTTTAAACTCCTTGAATAATTGTTCTATTTTTTCTTTCCAAACTCCATCTGTTTTAAGCTTATCAAAGGTTGTATATTGCTCTTGTAGCAATAAATCAATATTATATTGATGTTTTATGATGTCAATATTTAGTTCTTCACATAATTTTCTTAAATTTTTATGTGACTCACCAATCCACTCTGCTCCCAATTCAACATATAAATCTGGTGTTTCTGCAAACGAATGAGTAAAAATTCTACCTCCTATTCTATTTCGAGCTTCTAATACAATTACCTTAAATCCTTTTTGAGAAAGTTTATAGGCAGCTGTAAGCCCTGCTATACCTGCTCCTAAAATTAGAACCGTATCATCTTTTTTAAGAGGGCTTACCCGAGCATTCACCAATGTTGAGCTTAAAAGGCTTCCCGCAGTAAGCAATCCTGTTTTTTTAAGAAAATCTCTGCGTTGCATAATTTATGAAAGTTTAACCTTTTTGAGCTGAAACAAATATTAATCCAAAGCCATGATAATAGATACCAAGTTGAAAGTAAAGTAAATAAGTCCCAATATCCAAGCAACAGCTTTATCTGTTGTATTTGATAGTTTATCCTGTCCGTCATCATCTTGACGAAGCGAAAGAGCTGAAAAGGCAATGATTACAAAAATCATGATAAATGTTAAACCATGTAACGTATCTACAATTGTAAGAGTAGATGTCTCTGGCAAATAACTATCTATTACATATTTGTTCCCGACTGCTGCAAATAACCCTCCTACTGGCAATCCAAAACGTGGTTCGGCATGGCTTGGGTCAATAAAAAACGTAACAAAAGAAATAGCAAAAGCCACATACATTCCTAGAAAGAGTTTGAAGAAAAGTCCCCAAGCATCTCGTTCTATGGTAATATCAACTAAAAACTGAGAATAGTCAGATTCTGGTTTTTTTTGTGTATTATCTCCAAAAGCCGTATTATAATGCCCTATTCCATTCGTGATTTTAAAGCTTGTGATTTTCCAACCATCTACTTCTAATTTTGGATCATACGATTTGCCCAAAGTGTCAGGAACAAAAATTAAGTCTTTGGTAGTAAATTGTGGGTTTTCTACCTTTATTCTTAATTTTTGTTTATCAAAAGGAAAATTATGTAACTCCCATTTTTGCTTCATAACTGATTTGATTTTAAGCTGAAGCCAGCCTTTCCCCTCAAGACTATCCGCAATAATGTTATCTATTTTGTAATCTTTTGCATCAGGCAATTCTACAGCATCCGTGGGCTTTTCTATGGGTCTTTTATGAATCATCCATAACCAAAAACGGGCTGTATATTGCTCTTCAATAAAATCTAAATCATGTAAACTGATAATATAACATCCTATTTTTACAGTATCTGTTTGAGCTATTACACCTTGGGTAAAAAAGGTTAAGAATAATAAAATAATCAGTTTTTTCATACGAAGGATTAATCTATGAGTTATTACAAATGTGTAAAAATTCTATTATAAACTCAATTTTAAAATATTAAATTTTTATAATACTACACCCTGATTTTACGGATTAGACAGATTTATTTGTCTAACAACTTAAATAGAAGCTTTATGAAAAATATCATTACTGAAATTAAATGGTCATTCATTTTTATAACGATGACTTTTTTATGGATGTTGCTTGAAAAATCAACAGGTTTGCATGATGTAAATATCGAAAAACACCCCATTTATACAAATTTTATAGCTATCCCAGCCATAGCTATTTATGTATTTGCATTGCTTGATAAACGTAAAAAAAGCTATGAAGGTTATATGACTTATAAACAAGGTGTTATTTCAGGCTTAATTATCACACTCATAGTTACCATCTTTACTCCTTTCACACAATATATAGCTTCTACATTTATTACACCAGATTTTTTTACAAATGCCATTAACTTTGCTGTTAAAAACAACAAAATGACTTTAACTGAAGCTCAAAATTTCTTTAATTTAAAAAATTATATAATTCAAGGATTTATTGGAGCTCCAATTATGGGGATTTTAACAACTCTTATTGTAGCCATTACCACCAAAAACACTAAAAATAATTAATTATGGCAAGTAGAGCTTATCTTTATAGTGCAAATCAAGATTTTACCAAACTAAGAGATTTATCCGAATCAAAATATCCGATTCCTTTTTTCTTTAAAATTATTTTAGGTGTAGATGCAGAAATTTGCAAATCTCAGTTGTGGGAGAATTATGCTCACCCAATTGCTATTAAAAGTAATTTTAGTAAAGGTTTACAGTTTTTCTATGATTTGTTAGAATATTTGAAAACACAGGAACAAATACCAACAGAATTGATTGAAAACTCTTTAAATGACACCAAAGATTTTTTTGAAAAGAATTCTGACAAAATCAATGATTATTTCTTTTTGGAAGCAGGTGAAATTTTTGATATGACAGGAGATGGGTCTATCAAAGATCAAAACTATGATCTTTGGTATGATATAACTTATATTCACAGAAGTCTTCAAGAACTTTTGGACATCAAACCCTCAGATATGTTTTTGAAATCCTTACATTCTTGGTTTTATGATTTAAAGGATCAGCCCGAAGAACATTTAAGTGTATATTGGAAAGGCGTTAATTTCTATTCTTTCAACAATACCTAAAAAATATAACTCACACAAATTCTTAGAAAGCAAGGAAATACATACATATATCCTTGCTTTTTTTTATTTTTTTAATAACTTTTGATACTTATTTATACTTAAGTATGCGTTTCTGTTACTTTCTGATTTTCTTTTTTGTTTTAATTGCCTCTTCTAAAGCTCAATCAACTTTAGATAGCTTTCTTTTGGATTTATACAAAACAGAAGGTGCTTCTAGCTTAATCAAATTGGAAACAATTTTTGATGCCCCTAATTTAAGAAAAGTTATCAAACATGAAAGTGATGATACTTGTAGAAAAAAAATGATTACCCTTTTTGATAAAGAAGCACAACGTATCAAATCACCATTCTTTAAGAGCATTATTTATAGCAAACTGAGTGAGGTAAATACTCTTGTCAATAAAAACTCTCCTTCAGGAATAAAAAGCTTAAAAAATGCCGAAAAATATGTGAGTAAAAGCAATAGTGAAATTGCTGTCTTTTATTTCAGAATGAAAAAATCAGCTTATTTTCTACAAGCCAATAAATATGACTCTGCATTATATTTTGCCACAAAAGCTTTAGAAACCAGTAAAAATATATCACATGATAGTATTTCTAATTCTGCCAATTATTTTATAGGAAGTGTTTATTATAGAGGTAGACTTTATTCAAAAGCAAGAGAATACCTATTACTAGCCATAAAAAATGATAGAAAAGAACAAAGAAAACATCTAACTATTACAAATACCATTGGGGTTTCTTATCGCAACGAAGAAAAACATGACTCTGCCCGACTATATTTCAAAAAAGTAATAGATAGAGCTATTTTTTATAAAGATACTGCTTGGATAAGTATTGCCAACGGAAATCTAGGAAGCACTTATTTATTAGAAGAACAGTATGAAAAAGCTTTGCCTTATATGCTGATTAATCTTTCTTTAGCAACAAGAAACAAGAATAAAACTGCTCTGGATGGTAATACAATTAATGTGGTAGTTGGTATTGCCAAAGCATATTTAGGATTGAATGATTTTAAGAATGCTAAAATTTATAAAGATAGTGCCACTCATAATATGCCTTATGATAAAGGCAGAAATAAAAGGCTTGCAAGAAATTATTATGAAATGTGTGCTTTATACTATCAAAAACTTGGTAATTATGAAGAAGCTTTTACCTATCTCGAAAAGTTTCATCAACTAAAAGATAGCCTTGAATTAGCAGAAGAAAATCAAAGAGCCATTGAAATTCAAAATCAGATAGAAATAGACAAACATTTAGAAAAAGAACAAACTCAAGCCATTGAAAACGAACAAAAAAACAAGCTTATCATTAGTTTTATTGTCATTCTTTTTTTAAGCTTTTTTCTGATTTACTTTTTGTGGAAGAGTAATAAAAGTAGGCACCAAAGTAATAAAAAACTAGCAAGTCAAAAAGAAGAAATTTCTGCTCAAGCAGAAGAATTAAGAGCTATCAATCATAGATTAGTAGAGTTGGATGAGTTCAAACAAAACATGACAAGCATGATTATCCATGACTTGAAAAACCCATTGAATGCTCTTCTAAATATTTCTCCACAAAAAATGATTAATTACACCGAACAAATTCGAAGTTACGCTCAGCAAATGCAACGCTTGGTTCTTAATATTTTAGATGTTCAAAAATTTGAAGAAGCTCAGATTTCTTTAGATAAAAAAACTATCCCTGTAACTCTGATAGTCGAAAATGCTCTAAATCAAACTCATTTTCTTATTACTCAAAAAAACATTTTAATCAAAAAAGATATTCAGAAAGATTTATATGTGTATGCTGATCAAGAAATGTTGGAGAGAGTATTTGTAAATCTCCTCACCAATGCCATTAAATATTCATCTTTCAATCAAGAAGTTCAAATCAAGGTGAATAAAAATCATGAACAGTTTTTTTGTAGTATAAAAGATTTCGGGATAGGTATTCCTGATGATAAACTTCACTTGGTATTCAATAAATTTGTTCAGATGGAAGCTCGTTCTTCTAGTGGTATGCGTTCTACTGGTTTAGGACTTACTTATTGTAAAATGGCTATTGAAGCTCATCATGGCATTATTGGTGTAGCTTCTCAACAGGGACAATGTTCCGAATTTTGGTTTAAACTTCCCCTCACAACACCTAGTAGCCAAAGTTTTGAAGAGAAAAACAAGGAAAACATTGCTTTACATGAAGAATCTTTGGAACTTTTGCCTGAAGACAAACTGCTCTTAAAGCCATTTTTTGATTCTTTACACAAATTAGAAGTATATTATGTTTCCGATTTAGAAAATCTGTTACAAAGCATCCCTTTTTTGGAGAAAAATGAACGGCTTCAGTATTGGTATACCCAACTAAAAAATGCTATTTTTACAATGAATCAACCTTTATATTTAAAGATTGTTGAAGAAATAAATACATAAGTTTATGGTTACTCTAAAAGATAAACCCACATTGCTTATAGCTGATGATCAGCCTGATAACTCAAGAGCTATTATTGAAGTTTTACAGAAATCCTCTTTGCAGTTTGAGTTTATCAATGTTCCAAATGGTAGAGTATTGGTTGATATTGCTATCAAAAAACAACCTGATTTGATTATCACAGATTGGGAAATGCCTGAAATGAATGGTTTAGAAGCTATTTCAGAACTCAAACAGCATCCAAATACCCAAGATATTCCTGTTATTATATGTACAGGTATTATGATTACACCCAATGATTTAAAAATAGCCTTAGAAGCAGGTGCTGCTGATTATATCAAAAAACCTATTGAACCTATTGAGCTTTTAGCAAGAGTACAATCTATGCTTACTCTTTCTGCTTCTTACAGAAAAATTAAAGAGCAAAAGGAGGAACTTGAAACACTTAATATATTAAAAAACAGGCTATTATCAGTAGTTTCTCACGATACCCGAAGCCCACTCAATTCTTTAAAGGGTACTCTTTTTTTATTAGAAAATGATGCTCTTACTCAAGAAGAAATGAAAGAAACTGTAGGAAAAATCATCATTCAATCTGAACAAGTCAATAATTTTTTAGATAATCTTTTACATTGGGCAAAAAATCAATTTGAACAACCCAAACCCAATATTTCTAGTTTTAATATACAAGAAGTTCTGCTACCTACCATAGAACTATTAAAACCCATTGCAATCGCCAAAAAGATTATTATTAAATATCATGATATTCAAGACCTAATCATTGAAGCTGACCAAGAAATGATGAAAACAGTCATTCGTAATCTCATTTCCAATGCTATTAAATTTTGTTCAGCCAATGATACTATTGAAATTAAAGCATTTGCAGAAGATAACCAAGTAAAAGTCTTTTGTAATGATACAGGTGTTGGGATTAGTCAGGAAAATCTTGAAAAAATTTTTGGAGAGGGGCAGCTCAGTACAAAAGGCACAAATAATGAATTAGGTACAGGTTTAGGCTTGTTACTCTGTAAATCGTTTGTAGAAGCCAATGGTGGATTTATTGGTGTAACAAGTCAGCAAAATAAAGGAACATCATTTTGGTTTACAATACCAACATTCAAAAATTAACTTATTTATGTATTTAAAAACTGTTTTTATCTTTTTCTTCACATTTTTGATTGTAGCATATTCTTTTGCACAAAACCCAAGACAAAAAATTGATAGTCTCATCAAAACAAAAAAAGCAGAAATAGGCATTGCTGTTTATGATTTACAAACCAAAGATACCATCACATGGGGAAATCATAGAAAATATCCCATGCAAAGTGTTTATAAGTTTCATTTGGCTTTGGCTGTTTTACATCAGGTAGATAAAGGTAAATTTTCTTTAGAACAAAAAATTCTTGTCAAAAAGTCTGATTTGCTTCCTAATACATGGAGTCCTCTTCGAGAAAAATATCCAGAAGGTAACATCGAGTTGCCTTTAAGTGAAATTATTCATTATACAGTAGCAACTAGTGATAATAATGGTTGTGATATTCTTTTCAGATTATTGGGTGGTACAAAAAAAGCACATAAGTATATTAAATCTTTAGGAATCAAAGAAATTGCTATCAAAGCAACAGAAGAAGAAATGCATAAAGAATGGAATGTACAATTTACTAATTGGACTACTCCATTAGCTACTGTCCAGTTATTACAAATTTTTCATCAAAAAAATATTCTTTCTAGAACATCTCAAGATTTTCTTTGGAAAACAATGGTCGAAACCTCCACTGGTTTAAAAAGAATGAAATATTTATTGCCTAAAAATACTGTTGTAGCTCACAAAACAGGAACATCAGGCGATAAAGATGGTGTTACATCAGCTATCAATGATATGGGTATTATCCAGTTACCCAATGGAAACTATATTGCTATTTGTGTATTTGTTTCTAATTCCAAAGAAGATTTTAACACCAACGAAAAAATTATTGCAGATGTTACAAAAATCATTTGGGATTATTATGTAAACATATAAAATATTCATTCATCATAATACTCTTTTCCCCAATAATCAACCCAGCCTTTTTTACCTTCAATAGTTTCAAATCTTGCCAAATATCCTACAAACTTATCAAGTTTTTTATATTTGGGTTGTTTTTGAGCAGGATAAATTCCCCATAAACTATCTTTTTTATAAATAATAGGGTAGAAATAACCCGAACTTTTTATTTCTTCTAAGTTTTTTAATAATATTTCAACTTCTGCTTTCTTTTCTTCTATAAATCTTAAAGATACTAAAGAATATTTCTGATTATTTTCTTTATAGTAAAACCATTCAAAAGGAATATATATATCTTTATAATAAGTATCATTCGAATCTATTATATACTCTTTTTGATTGTTTAAGAAATAAAAATCATGCTTTCCTAAAAACTCACTTATATTGATTTTGACCTTATTAGCCTCCCATTCTTTTGTATTCATAGTAGAATCTATATAAGAAATCTTATTACTATAAAAAGTTTGCAGATAAGTAGAATCTTTGTTTTTATCCATTTGCATTTTAAAAACATTATCAGCCAAGCCACATAAAAAATAATATACTATCTTTCCTTTAGCTATTGGTCTATTATGAAGCCTGTAATTCTTTCTGTTTAAATATTTCACTTTGTTTCCTACAATCATTTGTGGTCTTAATCCCCTATGATGTTGCTCATAGAATGCTCTTACATTATTTATTTTTATTTTTTCAGCAAATAAATTGTATAATGTTATTTTTTGTTTCTGATAAGCTACAAATACATTCATATATTTTGTAACGCTATCTATATCGTTTTTGTCAATAGTCTTAAGAAATTGGTCATCATCTACCCAGAAATCATTTAATATCTTATTTTTACTTTTTATTTTTTGACCAAAAAATGCTTGTTTACCCTCTTTTGAAAAATAATATAAAATATTTTTTTTAGAGGTAAGAAATATGACATCTTCTTGTTCTGTTATCAAAATCCAATATTTTTTATTGATATTCCATAAGAAAAGAGGTTGATCTTCTTGGTTATCAGCAAATTCTTTTTCTTCCTTATCGTATTTACCCCATACAAAGTAAAATTTTATTATTGTATAATATTTTTCTATTGTTTGTTTATTGACATATTCCTTTTTTAAGATTGCATTCCAAAAATTTTCTAAACTAGTAACTTTCAATTTTTCTACAGGGAAAAGTTTATTTTTTATATCATCCTTTAGATTTATAGAACCTTGGGGTTGTAATTCTTTAGATTTTAACTCTTTCAAGAAAAATGTATCTTGATGAATGATATATTTATTTTCATCTTCATATTGGTGGCTTATATCCACATATTTTTTCCCATCATCAATATATTTAATAAAATGCACTTTAAATTCTCCAATATAAAATGCATCTGCCTGAATATCATATATGGGTATATTCTGGCTAAAACCAAAATATACCCATACATAATAAATAATAGTCAATGATACCTTTCTTATCATGGATTATTTCTCAAAATATATTCTATTTCTGATTCAGGATTAAGGGTTTCCCCAACATAAAAAGCATTGCTACCTTGTCCTTCAAGCAAATCGAAGTAAAGCATATAACGTTTAGGATTTTCTTTACTCTGAGCCAATACATGCCTTGTTTCGCCTTTACCTTCTACAAAATTTTCTCCTTCAGCTTCAAAGAAAAAACTTCCCACATCTACCATTTTCCATTGTTCCTGCTGATTGGGGAGGCTAAAAAACACATCGGCAGTTTGGTC
>Ga0075157_10002817_pt1 | contig 10024 bp, 1 predicted proteins | sample JI81BgreenDNA_FD_70967 | JGI IMG/M metagenome (GOLD analysis project Ga0075157, IMG submission 70967) | Wastewater effluent complex algal communities from Wisconsin, to seasonally profile nutrient transformation and Carbon sequestration -... | ecosystem: Engineered > WWTP > Effluent > Algae...
TATGACTTTCAGATAGCAACATCCGCCACAAATGCAGGAGATTTCAATATTAGTGTAAGCCAAATTACTGGAGGACCTTCAAGTCCTGCCAATGATCTATGCGAAAATGCACAAAACAATGTATTACCTGTGGTGTGTGCCCCAGTGACGATATCTGGCAACAATACCAATGCCTGTAGTGAATCTTTTTCAATAGGTGGTTGTAATTTTGGTACAGAACCTACTACATGGCATACTGTAACATTAGACGCTAATGCAACCACCATCAGTATCACTAATATCACAGGTGGTGCTTATCTAGGTATTTTTGAATCTTCACCATGTGGTACCAATATGCCTACTCAAGTAGCCGGTGCAGGATGTGTGACTTCCAATACTACGGGAGTGCCTATCTCGGGTGGATCTACTTACTACATTGCAGTGGGACATAGCTCAGGCGCTCCATATAGTTTTCAAATTACACAAAGCACTCCGCCACCCAATGACACGCCATGTACGGCCGAAACCATTGGTACAGCTACCCAAACTAACACTTGTTGTGCCAATCCGGATCAATCATCCATTTGTGGAAATGGTACAGAAGCCTCTGTTTGGTTTGTCATACCTGCAGCACCAGGTGTTTTATCTGTAGACATAACCTTCAATAGTGGTACCATGACCGCACCTTTTGTGATTGATGCATTTTCAGGTACGGATTGTAATGCCATTGCCCCTGTTCCAGAAGAAGATTTCAGAACACTTTGTAATATTGCGGCATTTACCGTTACCATGAGATGCCTTGATTTTGAAAATGAAGATATTTACATCAGAGTCAGTTCAAACGAAGCATCCTGTGGTAATTTTTCCTTATCAGCTGTATCCAGTTCAGGAAGCTGTACTGCTGCTACAATATGTGCAGATGCTCCGAATACATCTGTACCCACGGGTGGACAAGCATGTTTGCCAGGATGTAATTTATCAGTATGTGGCGATGGTGCGTGTGACCCATCAGGAAATGCCACTTATTATTCATTTACAGCTGATCCTACTACAGCAAGCGCCATTATCATTTCCGTAGAAAACGCTTCTTTCACACCGATCATCAGTATAGCAAACGATTGTTTCAATCCCGTAGTTTCTTGTTTTAATGGAAACATCTCTGATCCCATTCCCGTACCACCTTCAGGAACCGTATGGGTAAGAATAGAAGCACTCAGTGGTACCAACCTCGATGATGATTTTACGGTTTGTGCCAATGCCTTTGATGCAGGTGCATTTGACTGTTATAGTTCCTCGATGGTAGTCACACGCCCGCAATACCCAACTGCAAATCCTAATGGACCATACTGCTCAGGAGAAATAGTTAATTTTTGTTGGACGGTTGATTTCATTGTTTCACCACCAGGTACAGTACCGCCAGCAGGTAATAACTGTCAGTGGTTACAAGGTATCGTTCCTGTTGCTTATGATGGATGGGATTTAGTAGAACTTCCTTTATCTACACAGGCACCTCCTGGAGGATCCAGTTGGCTGGGAGAAGGTGCTGTGGATTATAATTTTGCAAACCCACAATACTCACCATTCAACTTGCCCGATGGTTCTTTAGGTTTAAATTGGGGTTCTGGTGGTGGCTTAGGTGCCGGAAGTCCTATGCCAGCAGGATGGTATTGGGCATCTCAAGGTAACGGTCCAGATTGTACTGACCCTGGAAATCCGGATACTGCATGGGGTCTACCTGCGGCTTGTGGTAGCACTCAAACAGTTCAAGCATGTTTCAACCTAAAAGTTAAGGAATTTCAATCTCAAACAGAATGCCAAAATGCAACACTAAAGCTATCTATGTTTGCTTTTGCTGATGGGGAATTGGGGTGTTATACCAGCTTATCATGTGCGCTTTCTACACCATTTATATGGACAGGGCAAGCGGCATGTAACTCTATAATCAATATAACGGGTGATGACAAAGAAACCTGTTCAGGAGTACCCGTAACTATCAACGCCACTGCGAGTAATCCAGCTGCTGATATTATTCTGACCACCACTGACAACCCGAATGTAACCGGCGAAACACTCTCAGGTACCTATCCATTAGGGCAAATGAGTCTTTTCGAAACATTGGTAAACACTAGTGGCGTGCCTCAAATAGTACAATATACGCTCAATGCAGTTGTACCAAATCAAGTATGTCAAAGTCCGCCACATACTATAAATGTAACGGTATATCCAGCTTTGGATGCTTCCTTTACACCAGATCCTGCTTATATTTGTAAACCGGGAGATTGTATCAATTTAATCATCTTCCCTACAGGAGGTACTGAAAATTATACCACATATACTTGGTCAGGGCCGGGCATCAATGGTTTAGGACCTAGTGCCACAGCATGTCCTACTACAACGACGACATATACCGTAGTTTTTGCGGATAATTTGGGATGTCAGGGTACAAAAAATATAGATGTAGAAGTCAAAGATCCAGTGATAGCTAGTATTGACCCCATAAATCTTGCTGTTTGTAAGGATGGTATTGTGGGCAATAGCGAACCTCTTTTTGCTACGATCTCTTCTGGCCAAGGACCATTCATATTAGATTGGACATCACCTCCGGGCATTATAGGTTTTGGATCTCCTTTTTTCCAGACTTGGGACGATATGTATACCATAATCGAAGAAACTTCCCAATCCACATCAGGTATAGTCAACTTAACTGTAACGGATGATTTTGGATGTACAGGAACCGCACAAGCCACGATTTCCGTAGATCAGGGACCTGAACCTACTTTTACCAACCTACCTGTACCGTGTGGTAGCACATTAGTAGATCTGGTGGCCAATTTTATGATGGGAAGTTCAACATCTGGTTTGGCAAGATTTGATTTATTCACCTGCGATGATACTTTCATAGCCTCGGGTACGAATAACACAACTATTTTTGAAGATATAGATATGTCTGTATATGGTAATTGCTTTAAACTATCTACAGTCAGTGGTAGCGGATGTATAGTAGAAAGGACATTAACGGTACAATCGATTACAGGTACACAAGTGACCGTCAATGGAGCAAACAGTAGATGCGCCAATGGAAACCCCATAGATATTAACATAACTAATCCTTTGGCTTTCACCTCATTTGCATGGTCAAATGGCAGTACCACTTCATCCATCTCAGTCAGCCCTGCTCAGACAACCACCTATACCGTTACCGCTACACAAAGTAACGGCTGTACCAGCGTGGCCAATCATATTATAGAAGTTAATGAAGTACCTTTGGTGAGCTATTCCGGGTCTACATCGCTTTGTCAGGGCGAATCGACCATTCTTACAGCTTCTAGCACCATCATAGGTAGTAGTTTTCTATGGACTAGAGTGGCTGACGGCATCACGTTTACTACACCTTCAATTCCTGTAACCACTCCAGGGTCCTATCTGCTTACCACAACATCTCCTGATGGATGTATTTCTGCTCCACTTAGCATAACGGTGATCATTAGCAATAGCTTATCTCCGACTATTAACGAATTGAGTATTTGCGACGGAACACCAGGTATTTTAAATGCTGGTTTGGGCTTTGATTCTTATTTATGGAGTACAGGTGAAACTACATCCAGTATAACGGTAAATTTTGGAGGCTCATATTGGGTCAATGTTGCTAAATCAACTTGCATTGGAAGTGATACTGTGGTGGTGGTCAATAATGTCACACCATTGTTAAATATCGATAATACACCTATTGTGGTGTGTAGAACCAATGATGGCTTCGGCCCAAGTTTTGCAAATTTTAATGCTGCTATTAATCCTCCAAGTACCACTGGCAACTGGCGTGAAATCACTACTTCGGGTGTTGATCTTACAACTAATCTTTCTAATGTGAGTTTTATTGGGGTACCTGTAGGAACATATTTATTTGAGTTTACAACCAATGGGGCCATAAGTCCTTGTGTGCAAAAAATAGATACACTGAGTATTAATGTCAATGCTTGTCAGTGTCCTGGTTTACTGCCTGCAGGTCCATTGTGTAATAATGGTTCTGCTCCTATTAATCTGAATACCCTAAAAGGAAATCCAGGTCTTTCAGGCACTTTTAGTGTGATCACCCCAGCAGGAGTTAACATCGTCAATGGCGTTTTTAATCCTTCTGGACTCGCAGCTGGAACGTACACCATACAATGGGATTTGACGCCCAATTGTAAGCCCACAACTAACATTGTTATTCATGATGCCCCTGATGTACAACTCACTACTTCAGAGACCACTTTGTGTAATGATAATGCAACTGGTAGTACCACATTACAGCTCAACACCTTGCTACCACCTTCAAGCCCTACTGGTAGTTGGAAACTCGTTTCAGGACCAGCCAATGTCTTTACTGTACCAGATAATGTCAATGGAAATGGCTTAAATGCTGGAGATGAACTCATTTTCAGGTATGTTACGAATACAGCCATGAATCCATGCAGAAATGACTCAGCACAAGTCAAAATCGTCATTAGAGATTGTAAATGTCCAGAAGTCATCATCCGACCTCAAACATTATGCAATGGAGAGAATACACCACTGGATTTAAATGGTAGCACCGTACTGAGCATCACTCCATCAAATGTAACAGGTGTTTGGTCTTCTACACTATCCGGTGCAGTGACTAATGGAAGTATATTCAATGCTTTTAACAGACCTGCCGGGTCATATACGATTACCTTTACTTTGAACACTCCTATCACGGGATGTCAAAATAGTTACCCTGGAAATATTACCATCTCACAGCAACCCATTGCAGAAGTAGAAAAACAAGGCACGGCATGTAACGCCGCCAATGGCAATGGGCAAACTACTATGCAGTTATTTGATTTATTAAAAACAGGTTATAGTCCGGGTGGTGTTTGGACGCAAACCGGAGGTCAACCATCCATCACTATTCCTTCGAATGGCATTATAGATTTAGTGGGACAACCGATAGGTTCGGTCTTTAGATTTACTTATACACGAACTGCTTCCGCTCCTTGTACAGAAGCTAAAGCTGAAGTGACTGTAACCGTTGTGGATTGCAATTGTCCGACGATAGTCTTAGGCCAAATACCTGCGATATGTACATCAAATAGTAGTTTCGACTTAAAACCATACAGTGATTCAAAACCGGGCGTTTGGAAAACCAATAACCCTGCATTAATCATCACTAATGGCGTTTTAAATTTGTCTAATTTGCCTGCGGGTACATATGAAATCAGTTATGCATTGACACCTCCGCCACCTGCACCTTGCCCAATAGAACAGAAAGTTTTGATCAATATATCTAACCCTAAGAACGCAGGAACTGGTCGTGGTGCAGAATTTTGTTTGGGGGCTACGGACATTATTTCCTTGTTTGACAGATTGGACAATGAAGATACTGGTGGGACGTGGTCTTCGGTCAGTGGTAGTCCTTCAGGTTTCAATCCTGTTAATGGTACTTTCAGCCTTTCAGGCAATCCGACAGGTACCTATACTTTCCGTTATGCATTTGCTAATCAGGCTCCATGCCCCAATGATTTTGAAGAAGTCATTATCAACATAACACCATTACCGGTGTCTGATGCTGGAACTGATAAAGTGATCAATTGTGATAATAAAACGGCAATATTGGGTACAAACTTAACATCTACAGGTCCAAATTTAGTTTATGAATGGAAAGTCAATGGAAATATTGTAGGTAATACACCTATAATTACAGTATCTCAAGATGGAAACTACAGTCTCACGGTCAGGAATAATGTTACCAATTGTGCATCATCGGATAATGTTTTGGTTACATCCGACAATGACCTACCTTTGTTTGATCTAAAAACAGACTCGATAAAATGTTTTGGAGACCTCGGACAAATAATTATTTCAAATCTAAGAGGAGGAAAACCACCCTACAGTATATCCATAGATGGTGGTATCAATTACAGTACATTAACATCATTCAATAATCTGAAAGCGGGCACCTACAAAATTTTGGTCAAAGATGCCAATGGATGTATTAATGATCAATGGCCTGAAATCCGACTTATAGAACCTTTAAAACTTACAGTAAGCTTAGGCAATGACTTTTCAATATTCCTCGGAAGTGACACCACCGTAAATATCACTGGTCAGTTTAGTGTGTCAGAATTGGAGCGTATTATTTGGGCAATAAATAGCATAGAAGATGCTGCATTTGATGATAAGCCATCCATAACCTTAAAGCCTACCGAAAATACGGAGGTAGAAGTCACCATAAAGGACAAAAATGGTTGTGTTGCCATGGATAACCTATTGATTACCATCAAGAAAGTAAAACCTGAATGTGTACCCAATGTAATAGCTTTGAGTAGTGCGGCTGGAAATGCTTACTTTAGTATCAATTGTAGTGAAGTAGAAGTGGTCTCCAAATATTATATATATGATCGTTGGGGCAATCTAATGTACGCTAGAAATAATTTGAATCCCGATGATATTACTTCATTTTGGAATGGTACTTTCAAAGGACAAGAAGTGAATCCAGGAGTATATGTTTATCACATAGAAATGGTTTTTAAAGATGGCAGTACAGAAACCCGAACCGGAGATGTCACGGTAATCAAGTAAAAGCAATATTGCAAAATCAAAATTATATTTATAAAAAAGCCCAGCATTATACGTCTGGGCTTTTTTTATGTTCCAATATTTATTTTCCTCACAGCACTTCGTTAATTAGGGCCTGCTGAAAAAGTCAGCATCATTCAATTTAAAGACAGCTATTGGTCTGGGAAATCGTTCAAAAAACAAGCGATAGTAAATGAAGAGTCAAAAGTGCGTCTATCGCATTTGTAGAATACTAAAAATAAACGAACGATAATCAAAGCGATAGAAAAAGCATTTTGACTCGGGAATGCACGGTGCTTCGCAATCGCCTTTTTTTGAACTGGTCTTTTTTGTTTACTTTTTTTGACAGGAAAAAAAGTAAAAGCCTTGCCGGCTCGAGGCAAATGTTTAAATGAAGTGCAAATGATTCAGGAGTTTTGCAGAAATTCCCGTGCATCGAAAAAAATAAATTTAAACATATAAAATTGATAATCAATAATATATATTACACCAAGCAAGCCCTAATTAATATCATCATCGAATATCTAAAACAATACTGATATTAAAAGTCCTGCCTAATTGTTCCACATCATTGCCCAGAAGCGTTTGCTTAGGATTGCTGGTTCCCGGTGCGGGTGGCAGTTGGTGTACAAACTGTCTAAACTTCACATTGTTTCTATCCAAAACATTGAACACAGAAAAGCCCAATCTTAGGTTCTGGCTTAAGAATTTAGTCTGGTAAGCTAAGCCAATATCCCACCGGTAGTATGCTGGCAAAGAAGATACAAACTGATCAATAGCCAAATTTTCTCTCAAAACTCTGGCATTTAAACCCGTAAGATCCAGAAATGGTCGCCCGGTGGCACCTACAAATTGGGTAGAAATTTCCCATTTTCTAATGGTGTAATACTGAGCCCATTTCAACTGATGACGACTATCTTCTGATGCAGGAAACCATTGATTGTGGAAGATTTCTGAAAATCTATTATCTGTCTTGCTCAGTGTATAAGAAAAAATGCCCGAATAATTTTTTTGATTGTAGGTCAAAGAAATATCTACGCCTTTGGTGTAGGTCTCCCCAGAAAATATTTTAAATTCAGATGCCTGCAAAGGTCTGTTTTCTATTCTTAAGCCCGGCATGGTGGTGGCATGGATGGTAGTGCCATCAAGTTTACGAAAATAAGCTTCCACGTCCAGTCCTATTCTACCCCAACCCATCCATGTACCGATCATATAATTTTGACCAATACCTATGGGAATGTTTTTGTCATTGGCTAGGACAAAATAGGATTGTTTTTGCCCTAAAATATTTTCATGCTCTATTTGTCTGATATACTGAACATGTTTAGAAGCAGCAGCTTTTATTTTTGCAGTATTACTGATCATTACTGTGGCGTAAATCTGGGGTAAAAAGTAAGCTTGATTTAGTTCAGGTATATATGACATTCTCATCGCGGGTTCCAAAGACCATGATGGATTTTTGTCCCATTTTAGACCCGCAAAAACAGCAGCCTCTCGACCTACCCTATTACTTTCAAAAATAGTTGCACTCTCATTGGCCAAAGTAAGTGAATTCGTATGGTGAATATACTCCAAACCCGCAAAGGTATTCCACCATTTAGGTACCTGCATTTTAACTTTACCACCATAATCTCGTATTAAATTATCGTTTTGGATAGCAAAAGTGTCTCGGTCAATCACATTGGGATATCTCTTGGTCAGTTGACTCAAAATATCATAATTATTAGAATGAGAAGTAATATAAGCATTCACTTCCGTTTTGGATTCAGTGGTCTCATATATATAATGTAGTCCGCCCGCTTGGTTTGACCATTGGTTTTCCTGACTAAAAGACTCTCGAATTTTCGCCTTGTCTTTTCCCAGAAAGTTAGTTATATAGCTATTGTTAAACACATCATTACTCAAAAACACATTGGCTTTTAGCCTATGAGAACCCATACGATACAAAACATTACCATTCATATCAAAAAAATCAAAGTCCGGATTGGATCGGGCTAAATTTTGATTCATGATCTCTTGCGGCTTATTGACCAAGTTTTCTCTTTCACTTAAGTCATTGAAGCCTGTATTGGTCAAGTTACTTAGAGATTTTCTGTATGCAAAATTGACGGCCAGCGATTTTGATAAAGGAATAGCCGTATGGATGCCTAAGTTCAGTAAATTGGCGTCTAATTTAAAGAAACTGCTATCTATTTGATTTAGACTTTCCATACGAAGCATGCCACTCGTCCTTCCGCCATATTGGACCGGAATATTGTTTCTAAATAAAGAAAACTGATCGATATAGTCGCCATTAAAAGCGCCAAAAACACCATAAAAATGGTCAGCACGGTATATCGGCATTTCATCCAAAACCATTAATGTGGCTTCTTCATGACTCCCTCGGACTCTTAAGGATGCTTTGGCATCATTGGTGGCAGCCACACCGGGCAGTATTTGTACGTTTCTAATGACATCATTGGAAAAAACAGATGCACCAGATAATTGATCTAATCCACGCTGGTCAATGTCTATAGATTGAGTCCTGGCAAAATAAAGCTTATTTTTTAATGTTTTAATGGATATGGGTATCACCTTTACGGGATCTAATTGAAGCTTTACGGGGACAAAGTCAAGATTTTGTGATACCCTGATTTCGTGATCTTTGTATGATAAGGAATGAACGAAGAGTTTTAAATCATCCTTACTTTTGTGATGCTTAAAAAAACAATCCCCATAAGCATCTGTAAAACCAAAAACCTTACCCGATTGGTCATATACAGTAGCAAAAGCTACCGGATCGCCCGTGACTTCATCTTTTATATTCAGATGTATATTGCTATTTTCTGCATTTCTTAGCTCAACGGCACTACTCCTTACCAAATATGTTTTGTGATCATGGATGATAAAATCTAAAGAATAGACCTGACATAATTTGGAAAACAAATCCTGTATGTTGTCAGCATCTAATTTTCGACTTTGAATGGTTTTAATATGTTGAAGATCCTCATTAAAAGCAATGATGAGTTCATTTTTTTTTCGGAAATCATCCAAAGCTTCTGCACAATTTTTTTGATGGTCTACATAAAAAGAAACCTTTCTTGACTGTGCGGTCAAGCCCAATGTAAAACAAATCATTGTACATAAAACCCCAAAATACCTTAGATTGTAATTCAAATATGCTTTGGTTTCCGTTTTTTAAAAGATCTTTTAATATTTCTCTATATCTATTTACTTCCGTGAATGATTACAAAACGAAGTGATTTAATTTGGAAAAATCTTTATAGTTGAACCATTCACCTCATACTTCATTTTCATAGGCCATGTCACAGAAAAAAGTGCCTCATTCAGGTTGCCAGTTTTAAAAAAGCCGGTATACTTTTGATCAATAATCGATGGGTCCACTTCAACTTTGATGTCAAATTGATTTTCTAACTCCGCTATGACGTGTCTTAATGGCGTATTTTCAAAAGTATAGGTCCCACTCATC
>Ga0075157_10002818_pt1 | contig 10024 bp, 7 predicted proteins | sample JI81BgreenDNA_FD_70967 | JGI IMG/M metagenome (GOLD analysis project Ga0075157, IMG submission 70967) | Wastewater effluent complex algal communities from Wisconsin, to seasonally profile nutrient transformation and Carbon sequestration -... | ecosystem: Engineered > WWTP > Effluent > Algae...
TATTTTTATCAGTCAGGTACAGCACAAAACCGTGCTGGAAGTAGATGAAAAGGGCGCGGAAGGCGCTGCGGTGACGGCTGTCGGGTTTTCGCAAACTTCTTTGCCGCCTGTATTTCGCTTCAATAAGCCCTATGTACTGGTCTTGCGCCATATACCTACGAACACGATGATGTTTGTGGGGTATGTGGAGAAACCGGGGTAGATAACGATGAACGATGAATGATGAACGATGAATGACAACTGTATATCCCTATTCATCGTTCATCATTCATCGTTCATCGTTACAAAAAACTACCTTTGTGCCCGTTAAAACTCGGGACATGAAGTTTAAAAAATCAACGCTGTTTTTTTTCTGGCAATTACTCCGATATTCCGAAAATACGGAGCATCGCCAAGCCATGAAGCTGGCAAAGCACAAATGGTTATCCGCCTTACAGCCTGGCCGTAACTCTATGTCGGATGAATGGGCCTGGATAAATTTTGAAGCCCTCGATTGGATTTCATCGGCCTTGCGCCCAGATGCTGCTGTTTTTGAGTATGGCGGCGGCGGCTCCACCCTTTTTTTTCTAAAACGCGCCGGATTTGTTGCGACGGTTGAAAATGATCAACAATGGTTTAGCGCACTGGAGCAGGCTATTGCACAGCGCCAATTCAGACATTGGCAAGGCTTTTTTAAGGAAGGGCAGCCTGTAGCGGCGGATAAATCCCGCGATATTTCATTTCCCGATGATTACAAAAGTAATGCCTCTGGTCAGGAAAACCTGAGTTATGAGGATTACGCCCGTTGTATTGAGCAATTTCCTTTTGCTCATTTTGACTTAGTACTTGTTGATGGTCGCGCCCGCCCTTCCTGCATGACAGTAGCTGCGCCTTATATCAAACCTGGCGGCTACCTTGTTGTGGATAACATGGAGCGCGCTTATTATCGGCCTGCCTTACAGCAACTGCTTGTCAATGATTTTGAGGTTGTTTTGGAGCGTCGTTTTCCAACGCCCTACCACCCGGACTTTACGATTACAGGTATTTACCGAAAAAAATAATCACACCACCACCCGTTCCCCTTCCACAGCAATATAGGTTTCCGGAAAAATAGCGCGGGCCTCTTGCAGCAGCGTATCCGTCTCCTGATAGCGGCCTGAAAAATGGCCCAGCAGCAGGCGCCCGACTCCTGCCACACGTGCTGCGGTCGCGGCCTGTTCGGCCGTGCTGTGGAACGAAACGCTGGCCTCATGGGCGTGCGCCTTGCTAAAGGTAGCTTCGTGGTATAAGAGATCTACACCCCGAACGGCCTCCAATACAGCGTTTGAGGGCGCGGTGTCGCTGCAATAAGCGTAAGCGCGCGGTGCAGGCGGGTCTTTGGTAAGGGCCGCATTCGGGATGATGCTGCCGTCGGGCAGTTGCAAATCTGCACCGGTTTTGATGCCCGGAATCAGGGTAAATGGAATTTCATATTGCTCAATGGCCGATTTCAGGATATTGCGGGGCTTAGGTTTTTCCCGAAACAGCCAACCGCTGGTGGGCATCCGGTGGTTGAGGGGGATGCTCCATACTTCAAGCTGTTTGTTTTCAAAAACCAACGCGTGTTGTGCAGCGTCTACTTCAACAAAGTGGATAGGGTAGGGGTAGCGTACGCCGCAGAGGCGCGAGGTATGCTCCACGAGTTCCTGCAAACCGGGTGGCGCGTAAATTTCCAGCGACGCCGTGCGCTGTTTGAGGCACCAGTTGGTGAGCAGGCCCATCAACCCGAACACATGATCGCCGTGCAGGTGGCTGATGAAAATTTGACGGCAATGATCTATCCGGACGCGGTGCTTAAATATTTGCATCTGTGTGCCCTCTCCACAGTCGATCATAAAGACCTGGCCGCCGAGTTCCAGCACCTGCGCGCTGTAATGCCGCCCCTGAAAAGGGCCGCCGCTGCCATTGCCCAAAACGGTAAGTTGCATGTTTTTTCTGATTATTCGTAGCGCAGGGCCTCAATCGGATCGAGTCGGGATGCTTTGAGTGCCGGATAAAATCCGGAAACCACACCAACCGTCAGGCAAAGGAAGAAGCCCAGAATTACCCAAAACCAAGGCACTACAAAGCTGCCACCGAGTATGAGGCTGAGCAAATTGCCGGTCAGTACGCCGATAATAATGCCTGATATGCCACCGATCTGACAGATCACCAGCGCTTCCGACAGGAAAAGGGTGAGAATGCTCATTCGGGTGGCGCCGAGGGATTTGTAAATGCCGATTTCGCGCGTGCGTTCGGTGACGCTCACCAACATAATATTCATCAGGCCAATGGCGGCGCTGAACAGCGTGATGAGGCCTATGCCAAAAGCGGCCAATTGTAAAGACCGCGTGTTTTCTTTCAGGATAGCAACAATACTATCGCTGGCAAACAACTCAAAATCATCATCGTCGCCGGGACGAAGGTGGCGAATCTGCCGGAACAACCCGGTCGCTTCCGATTTGGCGCTCTCCATTTCCGCAGCATCATTCACCGCAACAATCAGGTTGTAGTTGGTTTGGGATGAGCCATAATACGCTTTTACATTAAGGAGCGGCGCGTACACGGCGCGGTCGTCCTGATTGCCCATTGAAGAGCCTTTGGTGGCCAGTACTCCTATGACGCGATACCGGATATTGCCGACCAATACAATTTTGTCGAGCGCCTGCTCCGGTTTGTTGTTGAATAATTTTTTAGCCACATCAAGCCCGAGAATTGCTTTGGCCTGGCCGTCGTCGACTTCCATTTTGGAGAATCCGCGGCCGTGCTCAAGACTCATTCCTTTCACGTCGAAGTAGTTTTCATCCACGCCTACAAAGCCGATATTCGGGTTGGTTTCGGTTTCTTCAAATTTTACGGTAGCCAGGCTGCTGGCCCAAAATGAAATGGACACCTTGCCCCGCACCTCAAATCGATCCTTGAATTCCTGCGCCTGTTCTATTTTGATGGCTTCCCCCGATTTTTGCCTGCGGCCCCGTCGGTTGCTGCCCACTTGTCCGCCCTTGCGCTCAATGGTAAAGGAATTGGCGCCCAGGCCCGACAGGTTGTCGTTCAGCGAATACGCCACTGCATCGAGCGAAGTGATGATTCCGATCAGCGCCCAGATGCCGATGGCAATGATGAAAATAGTCAGAATAGAGCGCAGCAAATTGGCGCGCATATTCTGAAACGTCATCCGGAGTATTTCTGAAAACGACATAAGATTGCTATTTTGAACGTCAAACTTAACTCGATTGACGGTACCAAAAATGATTTATGGAGCGAATGGTGTTTTTTTTCGATAAATAGCATTTTTTTGCAGACCTGTATCAAAAACACGACACATGCAAAATACAAATCAACCCGTTTGGGGTATCGATCTGGGGGGCACCAAAATTGAATGCGCCATCCTGGAAAGCCGTCAAAGTCCGGTCGTTTTACACCGTTCCCGTATTCCGACAGAAGCGGATAAAGGCTACGAGCACATCATTGGAAACATTGTGCGCCTCATCCGGATGCTGGAGGAGCAGTCGGGCCTGAAATGCCCTCAAATCGGCATTGCGCATCCGGGCACCCTGGATCCGATCAATGGATTGATGAAAAATGCCAATACCACAGCCCTGAATGGCAAGCCGTTCAATGTGGATCTGGAAAAAGTGCTGGGTATTCCGGTCAAATTGGCCAACGACGCCAATTGTTTTGCCGTGGCTGAAGCGCTGCTCGGGGCGGTACCGGATGTGTTGCCAAACGCGGAAGTGGTATTCGGGATCATCATGGGTACCGGTGTAGGCGGCGGCTGGGTATTGCGCGGCAAAGTACACAATGGTCGCCAGGGTATTGGCGGCGAGTGGGGACACAATTTTCTCGACGAAAGCGGCGGCCGCTGTTATTGCGGCAAGGTGGGTTGTGTAGAAACGGTGTTGAGCGGCCCGGGACTGGAGCGTTATTACAAGCAATTAAGCGGTGTACACCGTTCATTGAAAGATATTGTTGCGGATGCCGAAGCGGGCGTTGATCCGCATGCCACAGCCACGCTCGACCGCATGGTGCATTATTTCGGTAAAGCCGTAGCGGTGGTGATCAATATTATGGATCCTGATGTGATTGTGTTGGGCGGCGGCGTGGGTAATATTGCCCGTTTGTATACCGATGGGGTAGCGGAGGTGAAAAAACACCTCTTCAACCCGCGTATGGATACGATTTTTGTAAAACCTAAATTAGGGGATAGCGCCGGGGTGTTTGGCGCGGCTTTGTTGTAAGGTGTAAGCGCTAACTTCCTGTAGCTATTGGCACAAGCGTTCAAAACGTCAAAACGTTTACTAAACTTTTAAAGTTTAGTAAACGTTTTGACGTTTTGAACGATTTGAACGATTTGAAAACGCTCTTTTTATCCTAAATTCCTGAAAATCAGGACTTTTTCTTGTTTTGTTCGTCTTTCAGGCGCTGTTGTTCCTTCATGGCTTGTTCGAGGCGCTCACGGAAACCGCCGACTTTGCGGGGTTTGTTCTTGTTGGCTTCCAACTGTGCCGATATTTTTTCATTATCGATCAGGAAGCGCTTGGTAGCAACCGTCTGGCCGATGTTGAGCAGGTTGGAGAAGCAGAGGTAGAGCGTCAGGCCGGAGGCGAAGCTGTTGAAAAAGAACATGAACATGACCGGCATAAAGTACTGCATGTAGCGCATTACTTTCATTTGGTCGTTGTTCATGGCGGCGGTATCCATTTGTTTCATGGAGTACCAGGTGTACCACAGTGTGGTGATTACCCAGATGATGGTAAAGGCGCTGAGGTGGTTGCCAAAACCCCAGATGTAAGTGGGGAGTTTGAGCATGACATCGTAGCTCGACAAGTCGGTTGCCCACAGGAAGCTGGCCTGGCGGAACTCAATGGCCGCCGGGAAGAAGCGGTACAGCGCGAACCATATTGGCATTTGCAGCACAATGGGCAGGCAGCCGCCGAGCGGGTTGACCTTGTACTCGCTGTACAGTTTCATGGTTTCCATGGAGAGTGCCTGCTGGTCGTCGCCTAATTTTTTGCGCAGGGATTCGATGCGGGGTTTCAGGGCCGACATTTTCGCCTGGCTGTGTACCATTTTATAGGTCAGCGGGTACAGGATCATTTTTACCAACAGCGTAAGCAGCAGGATAACGATCCCTTTGTTGCTTACCAGCATGGACAGCACATCGAAAATGGGGTGAATGATCCAGCGGTTGATAAAGCCGAAAAGGCTGGCGCCGAAAGGAATGATGTCTTCGAGGCTTTTGTCGTAGGCGCGCAGGCGGTCAAATTCGTTCGGGCCGCTGTAAATCATCATGCTCAGGTTAGAGCCTTCGAGGGGCAGCACGGCCGTGGTTTTCAGAATTTTGAGGTCCGGATCGGCATCTTGCAGCATATACGTTTCGCCCACCATCTGACGGAACTGGAAGTTCTGCGCAACGATGGCGGTGTTGAAAAACTGGTTGCTGTGCGCGAACCACTGCACCGGCTTGTCGCCCAGCGCTTCGGAATCGTTGCTCCGGCAGTCGCAGTAATCGGTTGAGGCTTCGGCAACTTTATAGTACACCGACGACATGGTGCGCTCGTACTGCTGGTTTTTTTCAAGTTTATCGAGGTGGTTGACCCAGGTGAGGTTCAGCTCTGATTTGCTGAGCAGGCCCTGAAATCCGTTGAGCGACACTTGCAGGTCGATCTGATAGGAATTGGGTTGCAGGGTGTAGGTATGCGTATACGTTTTGCCTTCGCCTGCATTTACGGTAAAGGAGACAGTGTTGCCATTGACCTGCGGGTTGAAATACAGTTCGCTGGTATTGACTTTTCCGGCGGCGGTACCGTTGAGGGGGATATCGAAGTCGAAGCGGTTTTTGTTGTCTTCCAGGAGGTATAGGTCGCTTTTGACGTCATTGTTTGCGGTATCGCTGTTGATTTTCTGGTAGTTATTCAGCTTGATCTCGCGGATACGGGCGCCTTTGGAGCTAAAATTAACCGTTACCAATTCATTATTGAGGGTAACGATCTGCTCTTGTCCGACCGAGGCGGGTGCGAAGGCGCCGAATTTGGCGGCCACCATCGGATCGTTTTGCGGGTTGACGCCGAGTGAATCCTTGTTGGGTGCTGGCGCTGCGGCAGGTTGCGCTGCGGTCTGTTGTTGCGCTACTTTGGTGGTATCCGTTGGCGTTTGCTGTCCGGTTTGGGTGTTTTGCTCGGGCTGTGGGGTGAAATACTGCATCCATACGAACAGCAGGACAAAGATCAGTCCCATGCCGATCATGGTATTCAGTTGACTCTTTTTATCTTCCATTTAAAATACGTTTTGGCGACAAGGTTTATGCCGCCTTCGAATGCGGCGCAAAAGTACCATTAATGCACCAAACAAAGTAAAAAAAAGAAGAAGGACGTGGAAACGGCGTCGAGTGTGCCGGAAAGAGGGATGAGGGTTTGGGTTACTGGGTCAAATACTGTACTCGCAAAGTTCCTCCCAACCGTTGTTTTGTAGCGTTTTTCCCGCCAGGCGTGCGTAACAACCTAAGCGTCAGTTTGGGGTAAAGCAGCGGATGCATCCAGCGTATGGACGAACGCCGTTGTTGGAGCGGTCGTATATGGCAGTTCAGCGCCCTGTCGCAAGATATCTATCCGCAGAATACCCCATATGCCTACTACAGCGTTACGCTTATCATAGCAGCTCGTTAAAACAATGGCGCACAAGCACAAGATTGTGATTTGTTTTATCATTTTTGCGTATCGTTTACTTTTTTGAAGGGAATTTAGAATATATAGCATGCGGAGTGGATATAGAGATTTTACAATTGTTTACTAACTAATATTTTCGCACTTTCCATCTGATTGCTATTCCATATATCTACAAAATATAATCCAGTTTGAAATATACCCTTTACTTTTATTCCATCTTCGACTATTTCAGTACTAAAATTGATTGATTTGCCGGTTATATCAGTTATTTTAACGTTGGTTGGTTGCGAATGCCATCCATTGAATTGAATGCTAAAATCTCCATTGTTCGGATTTGGATAAATCGAAACCGTATTACCATTATTTTCAGTTGTTGACCCATTATCCGTATTCAGGGTTTCATCATATCTGTATTTTATAAGATGTAATACGTTGGCGCCGAAGGCGTCAAAAAGATGTATGCTGCTGTGCAAAGGTTCTTCTCTGGTTCCACCCCAATAAATATGGCCATCTTTGGCATCGAGGCCAACGGTGCGAAGTCCATTGCCCCATGTATTTGACTGCGTCTGCGGATATAAGGAATTGTAGGTGGCGCATTCGGGGCATGAAATTTCAGATAGCTTGTCTCCGAAATAGTTGAAAAAAGAGGCCTCGTAAATCCAACCCGGTATGATAAAATGATCGTTTTGTAACAATAGAAATCCGGGAATTTCTATTGGTTTATAGTGTGTTTTTTCACCTGATGAATTTACATGTATTAAAGCGTTGCTAGTAAAAACGACAATTTTGTCTTGAAAATAATGTAGTTTTTTGCCTGTTTCGCCAAATTCAAGATCAATACTCCATAATTCGGTCCCGTCTGATGGGTTATATTTACTGACTTTGCTCTCCGTTAAAACATATAAAGCATCTTTTATCAAAATTTCTTTTGAGTTCCCCCCACCAATGAGTGAAGAAGTCCATAAAACTTCCCCATTGGCATCTAATTTCCAGATTTTATCATCTGACCAGCAAGCTTTATTTCGGAAACTGACAAAGACCTCCTCATTTGGCGCAATACACATATTTGCGATACTGAAATCATTGCAATCCGTTGATAAAGAGTCAAGGTTTTTGCTCCATAAAATTTCTCCCTCCGCATTGATCTTCATTATTTTCATATAGGGATGATCCCTGAGGGCGATGAAATAATTATTTTGATCTGAAACAATCAGATTTTCTGCTTGTGCGAAGGAAGAGCCTTGAGCTGTTATTGACTTTTCCCAATCCAGCAATCCATCTGCTGTATACCTTACCAATACAGTATTTGTATTTTGTTTGTTGATCAAAAAAACCGGGGATTGGTCCTGATCAATTAGGCCAAGTTCAGGAGGCCAAATCTCATCATGTGTATCTTCATCAAGTATATTATACCACTGCAAGTCTCCGGAGGCATTGTATTTTAGCAGTACAAAATCAAAGAGGTCAATATAGCCTCCATGGTTGAATTTCGTGAATCCTAAATTTCGGTAGCCTGCAAAATAGACATTGCCCAGATTATCGGCTTTTACCCATCTTCCACTGAAAAGGCCTTTTCCGCGCCCGCCCTTGTATAGCTGGTTCAGCGCTGCGCCGCTTATCATATCCCATTTTTTTACTGATATGTCAACGTGAAAAGCATAAAAAGGCATTTCAGGCCGCTCAAACCGTCGGCGCATTCCGATCGAATAAATACTTTGCGAAGAAGGGTCTAATGCCAATCGTCTGAACTCGTCTTCAGCCTCAGTAGTGCCGGCACTTTTTATGGTCAGGAGTTCATTACCTTGCGGATCATATTTAATAATGACCCCGTCGTGGTACCATGATGATGTTTCATAAAAGCCGGATATATAAATGTTTCCATTTTGGTCAGTTATCATGTCGGTAGTAGCATCATTATACCCATTGCCATCCTTACGCTTTGACCATAGTTCGGCGCCGTTCGACAAATTGAAAGCAGCTGTAATAATATCGGTATGGCCAGAGGCATAGCCTTGGCCGGTAGCCACAATTTTATTATTGGATACACTGATTTTTGTCAAAAAATCACTCCAACCGTATCCGCCATCAAAGGTTGCTTCCCACAGTAAATTGTTGCCGCCGCTAAAACGCGATAATACAAAATCGTATTCGGGAGATGTTTGTGCAGTGGCCGAATAACCCAACACAAAGGAGCCATTAATGAAGCTCAATCCGCTACCGTAAATAAGTTTATTATCAGATACGCCCATCGCCTGACTGATCCAGGTCAGTGAGCCATTCGTTTGAGAAAAGCGGAAGGCAAATAAACGATTATAGGATTTGATTACACCAATAGCAAGATCTGAATCGCCTTTGTCCAGTAGAATATCCTGGATTTCATAATGCTCTGTCTTTGTAAAATCAGCATAGAATTTACTCCACAAAAGATTGCCATCAGGAGAGAATTTTAGAATATGCGATTCAGAATAACCATTAAATGGAACTGTAACACCTAAATATATATATCCAAACGCATCAATGCGCAAAGCCTTGGGCGTAGCATAATTTACGGGAACAGGTATGTCCCATAAAATCTGGCCATCGGACTTGTAGCAGGTCAATTTAGGTTTTGTTTCAAGGCCAGGATTTCCGTGTGTTAAATAAAAACCCGTTACAATCGTATTTCCCGATAATGTATCAGCCGCAACGATAATATTATGTTCTGCCATTGTTGAAACCGACCCGGTATCCTGAATACTCCAGGTTAGTCCCGGATTTTTGTCTACATCATAAAGCGTTAAAGCCCGTTCGTTATAGGTTTCTTCAGTGGTCGCCGCTATACATAGTCGCCCGTTTTTATGAATAGCTACATCCCAAAAAACTGATCTTGACCCAAATGAATAGTCGCTAAAGTCCCTTTGCCAAATTTTTTGTGCATGAAGCGGGGAGCATAAAACGATCAAAAAAAAGGCGACAGAAAATAGTGCTTGAAAACGGGGCTTCATTGATAAAACTTCTTTTTATACCCGGATTTGGGTGGATTAGAAGATTGATAGATACTTTCCTTCTGATTTTAAATGGATTGCGAGAACACGATTTTCACAACCACTTTGCGGTGGCTATATATGATGATTTTATCTCAGCTTCATCCAATAGGCTCTAACTTACGCGACGGAGCAGTAGTGTTTTCTAGTACGAATCGAATGAATGAGCGTTGGTGTATGCAAAGATAGCTCAAACCCGCAATGATTGTACATATTTTTGAAATACACAAATATTTACATCACTATAATATGCTGCTCCTGCTTCCTGATTTTTATACGCTTGAATAGGGTAAATGCACGATTGCCCGTATGGCCGTCGGTAGTGTACAAGCAACGCGA
>Ga0075157_10002819_pt1 | contig 10022 bp, 9 predicted proteins | sample JI81BgreenDNA_FD_70967 | JGI IMG/M metagenome (GOLD analysis project Ga0075157, IMG submission 70967) | Wastewater effluent complex algal communities from Wisconsin, to seasonally profile nutrient transformation and Carbon sequestration -... | ecosystem: Engineered > WWTP > Effluent > Algae...
TAACCGCTGACTACCTCGGTTTTGGCCAGCCACTGTCTGACACCTTCGACTAAAGCGCCGAAAAAACTGGTTTTGAAATCTTGAATGTGCCGATCGAATACTTGGCGCACCAGGGGCGGCATAGACGCGGTATCCAGTTGGTATAGCAACTGAGCGTCGGCGTTGCTCACCGGCAGCAGGTTGGGCAAATCTGGCGTCGAGGAAGCCATTTCTTGCAGGCGTTCTGGGGCGATCGTCCAGTAAGTCATCTGGGCCAAAGGCTGAAACCCGTTTTGCCGATACAAAGCCAAGGAAGTTTTGTCGCCGACATTCACTTCCAACAGCCACGTCCGCGCCTCCCAGACTGCCTCAAAGCAGTACCGCAGCAGCATGGAACCAATTCCTTTGCTGCGGGCTTCCGGGTCTACTCCTATGCGATCGATCCGCCAAGTGCTGCGGGTGCGGTTGAAAGGAGAAATCTGAATTATGCCCTTAACTTTCCCCTCTTCTTCGGCAACGTGGGCCCGGAACAGGGACTGACAGGGGTTGGGAAACAAGCTAAAAATCTTTAGTAGTCCGTACCAGCGACGTATCTGCTGCAACTTTCTACCTAGTACCACGTCGCAGCTTGCGCCCTTGCGGTTTTCTGGCTCTTCGGCTGTTTCCGCGCACAGTTGTTCCATCACCTCGATGTCGCGATACTGAAACGGGCGAATCACAACCTGGTTTTGGTTTTGGGAGGGAAATGAAGTCATAGCATAAAAGTGGAGAATGGAAATTTAAAAATAAAAATTCAGAAAGGGGAAGAGTTAGAGAAGTTTTGAGTTTTGAATGGGTAAATTTTGAGTTCAAAACTTATAACTTTTGATTCTTCTCCCTTTCTTGCTCGATCGAAAATTAAAAATTGCAAATCATCTTTTTGAATTTTTAATTTTCTGTTTTCAACTCAAGATTTTTGTGGCAGAGGTCGAATTACAACGACTGGTGTGCGCTCGTCAGCATTCCCGGCGGGGTTGCTTCGCAAGGCTTGCTCTAAGAATGTTACCGATAAATCGGAGGTCGCTGCTAATATCTTAACTGCTTTCAAGTCATTAGCGTCTACGATCGCCGCCGCAAGTCCGGTTTCTCGTTGAATTTCTTCTACAACTTGCTGGGGATTGTCCGGGCCTAGGACAATAAATTGGTCGAAGGGAGGCAAAGTCCCGGTAACGTCGTCAATCAGTCTGGCTTGTTCCCCTGCAAGTTGGTAAAAGACTCCCGGTTTACCGAATATTTTAGCCACAGCGCCGATCGCAAATGCTGCGACTACGCGCCAAGGGCCTACTACATCAACCAACGTCTGCATCCCGCAAGCCGTGGCCAAACTCGACATCGGCAAGAAAAACAAGCACACTCGCTTTGCCGCCCATCCGGGTTTGACTTCGCTGGGATGGCGATAGCGTCCCTGCATCAAAGCCAAGGGAGTCTCTGCGAGGGCGACAATATCGCCTTTCTGGGCGCGTGGCAGCACGTACCGCTTGACAATTTCGACGGGATTGTCCAATTCCGTCAGGATGTGGGTGCGAATCGGCAAAACTTCGGCAACTCCTACATTTCGGGCATTAGGTACTGTCTCCGAGTTGGGAAATTGCAGGGGAACTACTACGTTACGGACTTTGGGGATGCGGCCGCCCGGGCCGTAGGTGACGTAATGTACTTGCACCCAAGCTGACTGCAATTTGGTTAAATCTTGCCCTTGAATGTCTACAGAAACTTTAATTTTCGTGTTTTTTTGGGCTTTAACAATATAGCCGAACCAGTAATCGTCTGCTCTGGCTGCTGCGTCTTTGTGGCAAGGAATCACCTTTGTCTCGGAGGTAACGCCATCCAAACTTCCGTCTGACAGCAGTTTCACTTGTGCCCGCACTTCCGGCAACATAATCTCAAACCGCTGTGTCAGGTTGCGGAACTCCATTTCCCCGACTAAAAGATAGCGGTTGGGTTCGGAGATGGCTAAGTGCCATTCTCCGGCTGTTAGTTCTAGTTTATTTGCACTCCCAGTCCGGCGATAGTTCAACTCTAGGCCCAATCCGCCCAATGCTAGCAGCGAACCGGCTGCTGCGATTCCTGTTGCTAAAGTCTCAATCACTCAAATCACCGCCAATAATATTTTGTGTTTACTGTAGTCGATATCGGGTACTTTGAGCGCTGATCCGGTAGTAATTGGATTGTGTTGAGTTTGTTGGGGGCGATCGAGCTTAGCCCAATTACAGGTAAGTGCGATCGCGCGTCTGCGGTGGCGGGGTTGGAGAGTGGGATTGGCGATCGGTTTTTAACAAAATCAACTAAATGTTAGAAGTTTGACAAAGTTCTTCAACCGATTTCATTGGTAGATAAAGCTTCATCGGGTTTTGTTTAAACTTTTGAAAACCATATTTTTGATAGAAATTGGCTGCTGGCTCATCCAGAGCTTCTGCAATGACAGCGAGAGATGCAACTTGTGCAGTTGCCAAGAGTGCTTTTCTCAAAGCATCTATCAGAATCAACTCGCCGAGATGTTGACCTTGATAAGTACGATCGACTGCCAAACGACCTAGCAATGTAGCAGGTAGAAGGGGATAGCGGGGCAGCTTTTTTGCAAAAGATTCATTCAAATCTGCGAGTTCAATGGTGTATGCAGAAAGCGTATAATAGGCAATCACATCAGTGTTTGGAGACTCCACTAAAACGAATACGATTGCGACTTTCTTTTTGAGATCCTGAGAAGCTTGTTTACGGATGTAGTTGTCCAAACTATCTTGTCCACAACAAAAAAGCTCTCTGTGATGTCTGCTGCTATCTAAGAGTTCAATTGTGAGTACCATCGCCCATCACTTGTTTGTAGCGCAAGGCTGCTGCTTTGAGAGCTTGATTCGGCTGGGTTGGATTCAGGAGGGCATTTACGAAAGCCTCGCTGTCGTCAAGGTCAAGTTTCAGTCTTTGGTGCTGTTCAATAACTTTGGAAGCGACTGCTTGAACGCTGGCGATGACGAAATCTGTTAATGTACGTCCTTCTAAGTCAGCGGCTTTTTGCCAAAGGGCTTTAATCTCTGGACTGATACGAGCCTCCAATCGGGCTGACGGTTCCGATTTAGTAGTTTTAGTCATACAAAATACGGTTTATCTCATTTATCCATTATATACGGCAAAGTGCCGTATGTCACGCTAAAAGTTAGGGATCGATCGCACTTATGCCCAATTACACGTAAGTGCGATCGCCTCTGGCGGCTAAAGCGGTCAAGTTGCTGTTCAAAGAGCTCTCCTCGTGAGTTAGATCACTCCAAAATCTGGCCTTGCTTAATCAGGGTATCAAAAAAATCAGTTGAAAATCCCGAATCTTTGTGGATACTGGTTTCTCTGACTTGCATATTTAACCTTTCCTAGCGTAAATCAGCAACGTCCACAAAACAAATCACTTAATTCAATAATTTAATAGCTAATTTTTTTAAACAAATATAAGATATTTTCTTAAAAACCGTTAATTTATAAGCTGGCACTCCACATATTTTTAGAATATTTATTAATCATTTAATCTGTAAACAAGTCTGTATACATGAGTTATTTTTGCATCGCTAAGCTAAGACTGTTCCCGATGTGCCATCGCGCGCCTCCAACTTGTTCAAGGTCGAATGAACAGCGAGTCCCTAGCGCGGTAGCGGTAAGTATTTTTGAGAATCTACTTCTTAAGTAACAGTCAAAATCTAGTTCTTAGGCAGTAGATTTTATGAGAAGTATATAGTTAGCCTAGTAAATGTAACAGTAATACCCAAGGATATCTATGACTGATAATAAGCAGCCTTTTAACCAACCTGAAGCCAATCCTGACTTCCAGGAAAAGAATGTTGACAATAGCGAAAACGCGCAGCTTCAGGCTCAGACTAACGAAAATTCAGAATCAAAGGAAGAGCAATCATCAGGCTCAGGCCTTGGTGCGAGGATAGCTGGAGCAGCAGTCGGTGGTATACTCGGTGCTCGCTCTGGAGGCATTGTTGGTGCTGTAGCAGGCTCAGTTGCTGGCGCTATGATTGGTAAAGGTACTGCTGATACTGTTAACCGTGCTGTAGATAATTTAGGGGATGCAGCACACGCTGTAGCAGACGGTATTACACACACTGTAGAAGACCTAGGGACAGTCGTAAAGGAAACGGCTGAGGAAGTTAAACCATCTATCAAAGCTACAGCAGAAGCAGTCAAGGAGACTGTTGAGGAAACCAAGCCTTCGATTAAAAGTATAGCCGAATCTGTCGATCGGACAGTTAAGGAAGCCAAGCCTTCTGTAGTAGATGCAGTCAAGAGCGCATCCGAGGAAGTCAAACCTACGATTAGAGAAGTAAAAGATTCAGTCAAGCAGACAGTCGAAGGTATCAAGCCTTCTATACAAAGTGCAGCGGATTCTATTAAGAGTACTGCTGATGAAGTTAAGCCTTCTGCCAAAGCTGTAGCTCAGGAAATTGAGGGGGCAACTAAGGATCTGAGATCGACTGTAAAAGATACAGCGAAAGCAGTTGAGCCATCTATAAAAAGCGCAGCCGAATCGCTTAAGTCATCTGGTAAGAGTGCAGCGGAATCAATGAAGTCATCTGCTCAAAGCGCCGCTGAATCTGCCAAAGTTGCAGCGCAGGATGTTAAGTCATCTGCCCAAAATGCTGCAGAATCTGCTAAACGTGCAGCGCAGGATGTTAAGCAGGATGTTAAGTCATCTGCCCAAAATGCAACCGAATCTGCTAAAGATGCAGCGCATGATTTTAAATCATCTGCCCAAAATGCAGCCGAATCTGCTAAACCTCCAGTGCCTGATTTTAGGTCCTCTGCCCAAAATGCAACCCCATCTCCTCAAGGTGCAGGGCATGGTTTTAACTCATCGGCCCAAAATGCAGCCGAATCTGCTAAACGTGCAGCGCACGATTTTAAGTCATCTGCCCAATATCTAGCCGAATCCACCGAGGAAAATATGGATACGGATATTCACATCTCCGGCACTCCTAAACTCAAGGATCAAGTGGTCATTCATGACAAGAGAATCATTAAGGACTAGGTAAAGTAAGGACTTAACTCTAGCTTGTTAAAGCTAGGGCTAAGAGAGTTTAACAAAGAGTGGATCTGAGAAAAGAGTCCACTCTTTTCTGTGTATGAGGAATGCGATCGCCTACGGTTTAACAGAGAGTCTATTTATTGAGGAACTCTCCCCCTGAAGAAGGAGAGATTTCGTTTCTAGACTACTGGCAGAAGTGGTTAAAACGGCTAAAGTTTTTTGTAGAAAAAGCTGCTTGATAAATCGAGAAATAGTTAGGGTCAAGCTGAGGTGGCCAGTTCAACCCCTAACTATATTATTAATATCCAAATTGCAAAGTCACAGAAGCTTCTACCTGCTGTTCCCCCCCCACCACAGGCGTTGTAGCGTCAGCAGCAGCCATGCGAGCACCAGCCAATTGCCGATACATAGGAGGCGGCGCGATCGCACCGTTGACTTGAATGCCCAGAATCTCTCCCCGCTTCAGGTTGAGGGCGCTAAAGACTGCATCCGCTTGCGCTTGAGCATCTTGAGTGGCTTTTTTGAGTGCTTGTTTTCGAGCAGATTCGATCGCACTTTCGGTGGCGGCAAAACTCACGCCGTCGATGCGTGTGGCTCCGGCATTCACCGCATCGTCGAGCAAAGTGCCGGCAGATGCAGTATTAATCCGAAAACTGACGGTATTCGTCGCCGTATAACCTGTCAAGCGCTGTTGGTTGTTGTCGTAGTTATAAATGGGATTGAGGGTGATGCCGGCAGTTTCGAGTTTTTCGACTTGGCGCGATCGCAGCAACTCTACCACAGCGGACGATCGCCTCGCCGCTTCCTGCTGCACCTCGGCAGCCGTTTTCCCCTGCACCTCAACCCCCAGCCGCACTTGCGTTTGGGTTGTGGGAATCGCTTCCACACCCCGCCCAGTAACACTCAGCGTTCTGATCCGCTGTTCTTGAGCCACCGCCGGATCTAATCTCACAAAACTAACGAGAGTTAAGGTTAAACACAACGCTGTTACCAGACTGCGGAAATTAATGCGATCGCCACGTTGCAAATTTGAATTCATAAACTTGATTCTCCTCACATACAACAGATGCTATACTTTACCTTCCCACTGAAAGTGCTAAATATCCGGGTTGTTACATTTTTAGTAACTAAAAAAAGTATTAGTGATTAGTCATTATATGCAATGCTTAAAACAAGTTGCCCCCCGACTAAAAAAAGAGACTTACGCGGTTTATTTAACCAGTACAGACCAGAGAGTACCTTGGTACGCCATAATTTTAGCAGGGCTTACGGTGGCCTATGCTTTTAGCCCGATCGACTTAATTCCCGATTTCATACCAATTCTCGGCTACTTGGACGATTTGATAATTGTACCCTTGGGAATTTGGCTGGTACTGAAGATGATTCCGCCACAGGTTTTAGCAGAGTGTCGGGAAAAAGCAGCCGCAGAAATAGATCGAGGGAAACCGATAAATAGGGCTGCCGCTGTTGTTATTATTGCCATTTGGATTGGCTTGGGAATATTAGCAGCAATTTGGCTGACACGGATATTTAAACGTTAAAAACAATTACCTATCTAGTTATTGTGTAGCGTGCGCGCCCAGCACCTTACCTGAAACAACTCGCTGGCTCCAAAAATATTTAAAGTTTTAAAAATTACCATTCTAGTTATAATATAGGGTGCGCTAGGTACACATTAGGTTAAAAGAACTCGCGGTATCGCATACCAAGTATTATTTACCCCTTAAAAAATTAAACTAACTTTCTAGCTATGACTCAAACCACTGATTTCCTCAGCCACCTCAACCCATCTCAGCGCCAAGCAGTCGCCCATTATAACGGGCCGCTGTTAGTAGTAGCGGGCGCTGGTTCCGGCAAAACCAGAGCTCTAACTTACCGAGTTGCTAACTTAGTTCGCACCCATCGAGTCGATCCCGAAAATATTCTGGCGGTGACATTTACAAATAAAGCCGCCAGGGAGATGAAAGAAAGAATTGAGAAATTGCTGGCAACTCAGCAAGCTGAAGCGGAATATGGCAAACCTTTGGTAGACTTAGCACCGGATGTGCAAACGAAATTGCGATCGCAAATTTACCAAAGAATTACCAAACACATTTGGATGGGGACTTTTCACTCTTTGTGCGGCCGCATTCTCCGCTACGACATAGAGAAATATCAAGACGAAAAAGGTCGCCAGTGGAAAAAAAACTTTTCGATTTTTGACGAGTCAGATGCTCAAAGTCTCGTTAAACAAATCGTCACCAAAATCCTGAACCTTGACGACAAGAAATTTGACCCTCGAAAAGTCCGCTATATCATCAGCAACGCTAAAAATAAAGGTTTTTCGCCTCAAGAGTACCAAGCAGCAGAACCGGATTATCGAGGTCGGGTGATTGCGGATGTTTACAGTCGCTATCAAGACGCTTTAGCAGCCAACAATGCCCTTGATTTTGACGACTTAATCCTCGTTCCCGTTAAACTTTTGAGCCAAAACGAGCAAGTATTAAGTTACTGGCATAAAAAGTTTTGCCATATTTTAGTTGACGAATACCAAGATACCAACCGCACTCAATACGATTTGATTCGGATGTTGGTGACAAATAACGCCGACCCGAAAAACTTCGATAAATGGCAAAACCGCTCGATTTTTGTCGTGGGCGATGTCGATCAATCAATTTACAGCTTTCGGATGGCAGATTATACCATATTGCTGGAATTTCAAGAGGATTTTGGAGATGGTTTGTCTGACGAGAAAACTCAGACGATGGTAAAATTAGAGGAAAATTATCGATCGCGCGAAAACATCCTGCAAGTCGCGAACCACTTGATAGAACACAATACCGAACGGATCGAAAAAATTCTGCGCCCGACTCGCGAACCGGGAGCTCCGATTGTTGTCTGGCGCGCCGACAACGAATTAGATGAAGCGGAATTTGTAGCAGGTCAAATTCATTCCTTAAAGCGCCAAAACTCCGAATACGAAAACGGCAGTAACTTTGCGATTCTCTACCGCACAAATGCTCAATCTCGCTCCTTTGAAGAAGCGTTAATGCGTTTAGACATTCCTTACAATATTGTCGGTGGGCTGAAGTTTTACGATCGCAAAGAAATCAAAGATATCCTAGCATACCTGCGGGCGCTTGCCAATCCCGACGATAGCGTCAGCCTCAAACGCATCATCAATACTCCCCGTCGCGGCATTGGTGATACCACATTTTCCAAAATCGAAGACGCTGCAACTCAATTGGGCATTCCGTTGTGGGAAATCCTCAGCGATGAATCTTCTGTCAATACTCTAGCAGGGCGATCGGCAAAAGCTATTATTAAGTTTGCCGAAATGATTGGTCGTTGGCAATCGCAAGTTGAAACTCTGCCGGCTTCGCAAATTGTCCAAGGAATTATCCAAGATTCAGGCTACATTCAAGATTTGAAAAATCAAGGAACCGAGGAAGCAGAAAATCGCATAGAAAACGTCAGAGAATTGTACAATGCAGTGCTGCAATTTGAAGAACAAAACGAAGAACCGACGCTGACATCGTTTTTAGCAAAAGCATCTTTAGCATCCGATTTAGATGACTTGCAGGAAGAAGATTCCCGCGTGTCGCTGATGACGCTGCACTCCGCAAAAGGATTAGAATTTCCCGTGGTATTTTTAGTCGGGATGGAACAGGGTTTATTTCCGAATTTCCGCAGTTTGGACGACCCGAAAGCGATCGAAGAAGAACGCCGTTTGTGCTACGTCGGCATCACTCGCGCCCAGGAATTGCTATTTCTTACCCACACTCGCGAACGCCGCCTCTGGGGAGGCTACCGGGAACACTGCACCCCTTCGCTATTCTTAGGGGAATTGCCGACACATTTGCTGGCGGGAAGTGCGAAGAAAACTAAAGCGGGGAAAACGGCTGTTTCCAAGGGAAAAACTAATAATTCAGCAGCTAATTCTGGGAATTCTCAATCGGCAGAGTGGAAAACGGGCGATCGGGTTTTTCATCATGCTTTTGGAGTTGGAGAAATTACCCATGTTTTGGGGGAAGGCGAGAGAACTAATCTGGCAATTAAGTTTTCGGGTTTGGGTCGAAAAATCATCGATCCGAGAACAGCTAAGTTGCAGCGAGTGTAATAAAAAAGTGTTGAAAACTCCCGATAGGAGTCGGCGGTTAAAACCGTTACTACACAACCTTGCGTCCGAACAGAGGGGACTCAAAAGAAATGATTCAAGACTCTCCCGTAGGGAATCGCCCCTCGATCGATCTTATCTCACATCTTGCACCATTTTCAAGAACAGGCTTTTCGGCCTGTTCCACAAGAAAATTCACTCTTTGTGGAACAGGCCGAAAAGCCTGTTCATAAAAGACTTATTAACAATAATGCAACATCGCAAGATGCCTGTTCCACAAGAAAATTCACTCTTTGTGGAACAGGCCGAAAAGCCTGTTCATAAAAGACTTATTAACAATGATGCAACATCTCATATCTTATTCGACTACCTGAGATTCCACACGCCTGTATTTACCCGCCAAACGTTCTCGACGCTGGCGGCGGTTATCAGCTTCAAATATGGCAATCGCTTCATCTAACTTCAAATTGAAAGCGTCCAACTGTCGGCAGACTTCACGCATCTTTTCAACGTGTCGCTTTCTGGTTTCAGCGTCGGGGATTCTAGGTTGTTGATTCATCGTAAGTTCCAATCCATTTTGATTTCTTGAATGCTTGCTGCTGAGGCATCGACAATTGCCTCTCCGTCTTCTATCGTTCCATACAGAAAGTTTAACGTATCCGCAGTCGCAGCGGGTTGAGATTCTGCCACCTGCTGCAAAAGCCTGTACAAACGATTGTAAGAGGTTCTCAACCTTTCCTTAATATTATCCAGGGATTCTAGTTCGGGGAGTGTCGCTTCTGTCTCGCCAAACTGCTGCATGAATATATATTCTGTGGCGGTTGTTTCGTTGAGGATTTCCACTAGCCGCCGCTGCAATGTGAAAATTGTGTTCAGGATGTCATCAGGTAGCTTTGC
>Ga0075157_10002820_pt1 | contig 10016 bp, 8 predicted proteins | sample JI81BgreenDNA_FD_70967 | JGI IMG/M metagenome (GOLD analysis project Ga0075157, IMG submission 70967) | Wastewater effluent complex algal communities from Wisconsin, to seasonally profile nutrient transformation and Carbon sequestration -... | ecosystem: Engineered > WWTP > Effluent > Algae...
TATTTGAACAACCGATATTTTCATAACTTGAATTCTACGGGAAAAATTTTCAACAAATTGAGCTACAATGTTTCGGTTTCTCATCAAAAACAAGAGCGAAATATTGAAGATTTTAGATACTATTTGTTTACACGAAATGAAGCAAATAATGTTAAAGTCAAAGACCAATCTATGGAAACATTTTATTCCACAGGAACAATCAGTAATTTTTTCTCTGATAAAAAAGTGGCTTTACAATTAGGATATGAGTTGGTTCACAGCAGAGGATTTTCATTACCAGTTCGTGAAACATTAGAAAACTATGACTTCTTTGCTTCATCTGAAATCAATGCAACTGAACGATTTTCAATTCGTCCTGGAATTCGTTTTTCGGCACAATCAAAATTTAAAAATCAACACGCATCATCGCTTGGTTTACGCTATTTGTTTCAAAATGATTTTGAGCTTCGTGGTTCGTATGGAAACTCATTCAGAACACCAACATTTGAAGAACTGTATTACTATTTTGTAAATGATAGTCATTTTTATATTGGTAACGAAAACCTTATTCCCGAAACCAGCACTTCTTATGAAATCAGTCTTAAAAAATCAGTTTCATTGGCTTCTGGGCTGAAAGTTTCAACAAGTTTTTCAGGAAGTTTTCTTGATATAGACGATAAAATCGATATGGCATTAATCCGAATTAATCCAAGCACATTGATTAGAGAGTTTCAATATATCAACATAAGTAAATATAAAATGTGGAATTTTTCGACGATGAACCAATTAAAAAAAGGAAATTGGAATTTGAATTTTGGTGCAGCATTGGTTGGAATTTCTCAAAAAATCGAAAATCAAATTTTTGCTTCCAATGAAAAGTTTCTGTATTCATTTAACATAAACAGCAACATTTCTTATTTCGTTCCAAAATGGCAAACCACTTTTTCGGCTTACTATAAATACAACGGAAAAACACAACAATTTGTTGAAGGAAGCTCAGAATATATCATTTCAACCATTGATGCCAGCCATTGGCTTGATGCATCCATTCGAAAATCATTCTTCAAAAATCAATTAGAAGCAACCATCGGAGCAAGAAATATTTTGAACATAACCAATATCAATCAAACCAGAGCAAACGATGGCGCAGCACACGGAACATCGTCAAACATTATGCTTGCTTATGGTCGTTCTTATTTTTTAAAACTAACGTATAACCTTAATTTTTAATATATAAATATCATGAGAAAACAAATTTTAACTTTATCAATTGCATTGATAACACTTGCTTCTTGTTCAAGCGATGACGATGGACCAGCAATTGAAACACCATCAGTTGGAGCAGTTGTTCAACCAACAGTTGGCGGAGCAAATCAACCCAACCAAGTTTATTTAGATTTAAGTTCAGAAACATCAACATTTGTTGATAGAGCTTCGTGGGATTTTGGATTTTCAACTGGTTCTGATTTTAGAGTTGTAATCAATGGTTCGCTAAAAATGGCAGTGAAAAAATTAGAAACGTCTGATATTACTTTGGCTCAAGTTTCTGATGATGCTGTGGCAGTTGGCGCAGGAACAAATCCTTCAAGTAACGGTTATTGTGATAATCCAACTGGAATTTTAGCTGGAAACGGTAACGGAATTGGAACTGCAATTGCTGAAATTTCGGCAAATGATGCAGATAATAAAGTCTATTTAGTAAATCTAGGTTTTGCGGTTTCAACAACTACACCAACCGTTGGTTCTGTTAGTATTGATGGCGATGCTCGTGGTTGGAAAAAAGTTAGAATTCTAAGAAACGGTAATGGATACAAAATTCAATATGCCGATTTAACATCAGCAACTTTTCAAGAAAAAACCATTTCTAAAAATGATGATTACAATTTTACATTTTTTAGTTTAACAACTGGAACAACAGTTCAGGTTGAACCAAAAAAAGACAAATGGGATTTGAATTTCACCACTTTTACAAACTATGTAAATTTTGGAACCGAAGTAACTTATGGTTATTCTGATTTTATAGTTTCAAATATGAAAGGTGGAACAAAAGTATATCAAGTTTTAGTTGCTGATGGCGGAACTTATGAGAACTTCACTTTAGCAAATGTTGTAGAAAATAACTTTACGGTTTCGGCTACAGACCAAAGAATTATTGGTTCAAACTGGAGAAATGGCGGCGGACCAAGTTCTTTACCAAGTGTTAGAACCGATCGTTTTTATGTAATAAAAGATGTAACTGGAAATTATTACAAAATTAGATTTTTAGCCATGACAAATGATGCTGGAGTAAGAGGAAATCCAGTAGTTGAGTATGCAATTTTAAATTAATAAAATATGAAATCTTTAAAAATAGTAATCATTATTTTCAATTTAATTTTAGGCGGAATGATGATTTATGGCGGAATGAAAAAATTTGAAAAACCGTCACCAAGTCCAACAGAAATAGTAGAAAAAGTAAAAGCGGGAGAAGAAGTTGCACCAAGTGTTGAAATCTTAAAAATTAAAAATTACATCTTTGGGATGAAACAAACCGGATATTTTTGGCAGTTTTTAGGAATAGTAGAATTGCTTGTTGGTTTGCTTTTAATCAGTCAACGGTTTTCGCTTCTTGGTGCAATTATGGCATTGCCAGTTACTATTCATATTTTCCTTTTCCATTTATTTTTGGAACCACACGAAGTTGGTGAATTAATTCAAATGTCAGGTTTACTGATTATCAATCTATTGATTATTGGTAACGGATATAAACATTGGAAAGGAATTCTTTCCGATAAAAGTCTTTTAAAATTGAGTTAGAAGGTTTGCACTAAAAAGGTCAGGAATTTTTTTCTGACCTTTTTTTATTCTAAAAACTTAGTTTGATATTAAAATTAGGTGTCATTTCAAGGGAAAAAGTATCAACACTTTCCACCGAATTATTAACTGAATTTACTCTGTAAAATCGATTAATACTATTTTTATTATTCAATAGATTTAAAACGGATAAAGCCGTTTCTAGTTTCATTCTTTCGCTTAAATTCCAATTTTTTGAAGCCGAAAAATTAACTTGAAAATAGTCTTCAAGTTTACTATTGTTTGGAGAATTATACACAATGTTTGGTTCGGTTTCAGTTACTGTAAAAGCAATTGGAGTTGTGATTGGTCTTCCGGTATGCCATTTTGCACCCAATGCAAATTTTAACTGTTTCCATTCATAAATTCCTGCCCAAGAAATAGCGTGTGTAATTTCAAAATTATTTGGAAAAATAGCGTTGTTTAATTGCTCAAAATCATAATTATTGTCATTAAACGAATAACTTAACCAAGAGTAAAATCGATTGAATGATTTTTGAATTAAAAACTCTGTTCCAAAAACCTGATAATCTCCAACCGATTTTTGCAACTCCAATTGATTTTGAAATCCTTGACTACTAGTGGTAATTCCAGTAATTTTTTTATAAAAATTATCAAGTGTAATCAACCAATTGTTCTTTTTAAAATTAAACCCAATCGAAATTTGATTACTCTTTTGAATAGGAATGCTATTGTTATTTGCCAAAGTCCATCTTCTTTTTTCAACGCCAAGAAAATCTTGCTGTAAATCAATTATTTGAGATAAAGTTTGGCTTTTTTGTTCGGCTAAGATTTCTAATCGAACGGCAGAACTTATTTTTTGGTTCAAAGCAAGTCTTGGTTCTAGAAGAAGTTCATTGAATTTGTCAAAATAATTGGCTCGCAATCCAGTAGTAATCAAAGTTTTTTTGCTTTCATTTTCATAAACTCCTTCAACAATTCCTGCATGTGTGAGCAAAACGTTTGTAATTGTTCTTGAGAAAATTGGCAAATTGATTTCGTCAAAATTAGTTACACCAGTTTCGTTAAACTGATAACCCGAATTTAGTGTAAAAGTGGATGATAATTTATTTGAGTTTTTAATTTTCAAGCTATAATCCAAAACTTTATTTTGTTGCAATAAAATTTGGTCGTTTTCAATAGATTTTTGGTTTGATTTTAAATCATATTGCGAAATATAACCCGTTATTTCAGTAAAATGGTTTGGGTTCCAATTGGTTTTCCATTGAAAAGAACCTCCAAAATTTTCTTGGGTTAGCTTACTTTTTTCGCTAAAATTACTAAGAGATTGATTGAAATCTAACGAATTTTCTATTACTAAAAAATCAATATTAAGTTCGTTTTTTGTTCCAATTTTTTGTTGGTATTGAATACTTGCGTCATAAAAATAAAAATCAACATCGCTATTGTAATTAATGATTTGATTATCATTTAAATCGGTAATAACCGTATTTTGAAAAATTCGATTACTGTAATTTTTATAGGTTGGTGTTGAGAAAAAATCGGTTAAAGAACGCCTTCCAGAAACAGTGATATTGGCTTGATTTGAAATTTTAATTTTTGAAAAAAACTCAGCACTAATTAAATTGGAACTTATACTCGAATGGGTTTGTTCAACAGTGTTATTTCGAGATGAAATGGTTACTAAACTAGAAACACTTTCGCCAAAAAAAGCCGAACTTCCGTTTTTTGATATGGTTATCTCTTGTGACAACGATGGATTAAATGCTGAAATTAAACCAAAAAAATGTCCTGTTTGAAACATTCGAATGCCATTCCAAAGGAATAAATTTTGATCATGTGTTCCGCCACGAACATTAATGTTTGAAATGGTTTCGTCAACACTAATAATTCCCGGAACTTGCTGCATGGTTTGTAAAACATCGGGTTCAATTAATCCTGGAAGAATTCCAAATTTCTTTGGTTTTACATTAATTGTTCCATCATTTTTTTTGCTGATACCCGTTGCTATATAACGTTGTGTTATGACTTCGTCTAACGATTGAATTATTGCTTGTAATTTGAATTTTGGACAATCAATCACATATAATTCTTTTGGATTTATAATGAAAGAGTTATAACTTGGATGCTGTATTCTAATATTACTTGAAGAAACTTTCGGCAATTTAAAATGACCGTCAGCATCACTAAAAGCTGTATCTGTTGTTCCATCAATAGATAGTAACGCATTTTCAATCGGTTTTCCAGTATCATAATCAATCAAAAATCCACAAAGTGGTTTGTCTAATTTTTTGTCATTGTATATGGAATAATATTTTTGACCAACCAGTTTAAATTGAAGGTTAGTTTGTTTTTCTAAGTATTTTATTTTTTGTTCCAACGACCATTTTTTGTTGGGAGAAACAATAGCATAAACTACAACTTCATCTTCAATATAGCTAAATCTCACATCGTGTTGAGAAGTTATAAGATTTAATATATTTTTCAATGGAATGGTATTCTTATCATTTTGAGCAAAACTCAAAATTGAAAAGAATAAAAAAAGGAATAGAAAAACCGCTCTGTTTTGAAACATTAATTGTTTTCTAAAATGATTTTAGTTTTAGTCACTTTTGTAGGTTTCAAATGATAAGTGGTGCACAAAATTTGGAGCGCTGTGTCACTTTTTTTAGCTGGAATTGTTCCTGTAAATAATTGTCCATTTACAGTAGCATTTAATTCTAATTCTATATTAAAATGTCTTTCAAATTCGGCTACTATTGATGGCAAACTTTCTTGATAAAAAACCATTTCATCAGATAACCATTCGGGTTGTGTATTGTTTTTTAAAGCAATATCTAAAGCATTTCCATCTCGAAATGCAACGCTCATTCCTTTGGTTAAAATAAATTCATTTTTACCAAAATTTACTTTTACTTTACCTTCATAACAGCTTACGTCAAAATAATTTCCTCGTTGTTTTACGTTAAATTGAGTGCCAAGAACGGTTACTTTTCCTTTTGAAGTATTAACCTCAAATTTTTTTCCTTTTGCTACTTTGAAAAAAGCTTCGCCTTCAAGATTTAAACTTCGATTGTTGTCCCAATTCCATTTTTTATACTGAATTTCAGAGCCAGAATTTAAAACAACCTCTGATTCGTCAGGAAGTGAAAAAGTATTTTGCGTTCCATTGCTAGCATATTCAGTATAGGAAGCAAAATTTCTTGCGCCAAAAAATAATCCAATACCAATAACAAAAACAGCGGCAATTTTTAAAGCCCAATTTTTGTATAAAGAAATAGTTTTAACTTCTTTTTTAGGTGAAGTTACAATTTTGGAAAGCATTTTTTCTTCATCAAAAGTTGGAGTTTCCAACTCTGAGGAATATTTTTTTATTTTTTCAAAAATGGCAAAGTCTTTGTCTGCTTGGAATTCAGATAATTCCTCGGCAGACATTTCATCGTTTAGCCATTTTGATAATTTGTAATTTTCTTCCATAATCAAATGCGTTTCAATACTTAAACATGTTAAAGTAATTTTACCCTACTTAAAATTTTCAAATTCTTTTCTTAATTCTAAAAGTGCTAAGTGAATTCTTTTTTCTACTGCTTTTACCGAAATTTCTAATTCTAAAGCTATTTCTGCATATTTTTTCCCATCTATTCGATGCATTAAAAAAGCAACTCGCTGTTTTTCGTTCAGTTTTTCTATTGCGTGTAATAGTTTTGACTTGAATTGTTCTTCTTCTAATAAAAATTCAGGACTTTCATTTGTACTTTCTTTTGAAGGGGAACTTTTGGCATAATTTAATACAACTTTTTGATGCGCAATTACATTCAAAGAAGCATTGTTGGCAATAGTATATAGGTATGATTTTGCTTTTTCCAATGGAACATCGGCACAGTTTTGCCACAACTTGATAAAAGCTTCTTGTGTTATATCTTCGGCTTGGTCTTCATTTCCAAACTTGTAGTATAGATAGTTTCGGAGCGATTTAGCGTGGCTTTTAAAGAAAGAAGAAAAAATATTTTCTTTACAAATACCTGTAATTTCGTCTTTTGACATGTTTTCTTTGTGATAAACTTGAAGTAAAAATAATTATTTTTTTTGATTAAAGTAGGGTAACTTTGAAATCAATTGTTTAACTATTAAATCAAACGGATTTACATCGTATGAAAACATCTTTTTACACATTGCTTGGTTTTATTTTTCTTGCTTTGACAAGTTGTCAAAAAGAAGAAGAAACTATTATCCAAGACAACACGCAAAGCTTTGTAAAAACATCGCCAATAGCTGGTTTGTTGGCAAGGACTTCTCAAAATCCAACATCTATCGATAATATAGTTGATAATTCAAGTTGTTTTAGTGTAATGCTTCCAGTTACTGTAATTGTAAATTCGCAGGAAATAGTGGTGGCAAATCAAAATGATTATCAAATAGTGCAAGATGCAATTGACGAATTTTCAAACGATGATGATATTGTTAATTTTATTTATCCAATAACTATCAAGTTTCAAAATTTTCAAACTCTGGTAGTTCAAAATAGTAATCAGTTAGACGATGTTTTAGACGATTGTGGCGACGATGATGGTTTTGATGAAATTGATTGTATTGCACTAGTTTATCCAATTGTAATCAATGTTTACGATAGCAATAATCAAATAGCAGATACCGTAACGATAACTAGTAACTCTCAATTGTTTAATTTTTTAGCTAATTTATCAGCTAATACTTTTGTAGCCATTAGTTATCCAATTTCAGCCACTAATTCTAATGGTCAAACCATAGTTATTAATTCTAATTCCCAACTGGAAGATTTTATTGAAGATTCAATAGATGATTGTGATGATAATTCTGGTGGTGGAAGTAATCCAGATTTTTCTAATGTCATAACATCAGGAACTTGGTATATTTCCTATTTCCAAGAAGATGATGATATAGAAACAGATGATTTCGCTGGATATAATTTCACTTTTGCAAGTAATGGAACATCAATAGCAGTAAAAAATGCAGCTACTATAAATGGTACTTGGGAACAATATCTTGATAGTGGTCAAAATAAATTAGAACTTACTTTTAACGGAGACATTCTTGACGAAATAGAAGAAGATTGGAGAATAATTGAGTTTTCAACAACCGTAATAAAATTAAAACACGTTTCGGGTGGTGACGGAAGTATTGATTATTTAACTTTTACTAAAAATTAAATTAGATTAACCATGAAATGTGAAAATCCTAATAAAAAGGCAGTGGCTTACATCGCATTACAAGTAATAATTTGGACAACAATTACTGTTGTAGCCTATATTTTTCTAAAACAATAACTTTAAAACTTAACCCAATGAAAAAACTAATTTTAATCCCAGCTTTATTTTGTCTTTTTATGCTAAATGTAGCATCAATGTGCAGTTCTGATGACGATAGTTCTGATGATAATTCGCCATCAACATCAAATGTAAATACCAATGTAACTTCTGGAACATGGCGTGTAACTTTATTTCAAGAAGATGGAACCAATCAAACTAGCAATTTTAATGGTTATGATTTTTCAATCAATTCTAATGGAACTATAGTTGCTGTTAACGGTTCAACTACTAAAAATGGAAATTGGTCAACCTATTCCGATAGCGGAACGACAAAGTTTGATATTGTTTTTCTTGACAACAACGGACCATTCGAAGAAATAAGTGAAGATTGGAGAGTTTTAGCATCAACAACAACCAAGCTAGAACTAAAACACGTTTCTGGCGGTGATGGAAGTGTTGATTTACTGACTTTTGAAAAAAATTAATTGTATTCTAAAAAACAAAATGAAACCAACTGAAAAGTTGGTTTTTTTATTGCATAATTTCAACTTTCTTTATTTGTCAACTTTCTAACTTTAAGTTATCTTTGCCACTTCATTAAAAATAACAAAGCTTACCATTATGTTCAATAACTTAAGTGAAAAATTAGATAAAGCGTTTCATATTTTAAAAGGACACGGAAAAATTACCGAAGTCAATGTAGCCGAAACTTTAAAAGAAGTACGTCGTGCCTTACTTGATGCCGATGTGAATTTTAAAATTGCCAAAGATTTTACAACTGCGGTTAAAGAAAAAGCAATTGGACAAAACGTTTTAACAACTTTAGAACCAGGTCAATTATTGGTAAAACTGGTTAAAGACGAATTAACCGAATTAATGGGTGGCGAAGCTACAGGAATCAACCTTTCTGGAAATCCATCGGTTATTTTAATGTCAGGTTTGCAAGGTTCGGGAAAAACTACTTTCTCGGGAAAATTAGCCAACTATCTTAAAACAAAGAAAAACAAAAAACCACTTTTGGTTGCCTGTGATATTTATCGTCCAGCGGCAATCAATCAGTTGCACGTAGTTGGAGACCAAATAGGTGTTGAGGTTTATTCAGAACCAGAAAATAAAAATGCCGTTCAAATTGCATTAAACGCTATTCAACACGCAAAATCAAACGGATTTAACGTAGTTATTGTCGATACAGCTGGTCGTTTAGCCATCGATGAAGAAATGATGAACGAAATTGCTAATGTTCATGCGGCAATTAAACCACAAGAAACCTTGTTTGTTGTTGACTCCATGACAGGTCAAGATGCGGTTAATACAGCAAAAGCATTCAACGATAGATTAAATTTTGACGGAGTTATTTTAACCAAATTAGATGGTGATACTCGTGGTGGAGCAGCAATTTCGATTAAATCGGTAGTTGATAAACCAATCAAATTCATCGGAACTGGTGAAAAAATGGAAGCTATCGACGTGTTCTATCCTTCGCGTATGGCAGATAGAATTCTCGGAATGGGAGATGTTGTTTCCCTTGTAGAAAGAGCGCAAGAACAATATGACGAAGAAGAAGCAAGAAAAATCCAAAAGAAAATTGCTAAAAACGAATTTGGTTTTGATGATTTCTTGGCACAAATTCAGCAAGTGAAAAAAATGGGTAACATGAAAGACTTAGTCGGAATGATTCCCGGAGCCGGAAAAGCATTGAAAGATGTTGAAATTGAAGACGATGCATTCAAACATATCGAAGCCATTATTTATTCAATGACACCAAAAGAAAGAACAAAACCGTCAATCATCGATATGAAAAGAAAAACCAGAATAGCAAAAGGTTCTGGAAGAAAAATTGAGGAAGTAAACCAATTGATGAAACAATTTGACCAAATGAGCAAAATGATGAAAATGATGCAAGGTTCAGGCGGAAAAAATTTGATGCGAATGATGGGCGGAATGAAAGGAATGAGATAA
>Ga0075157_10002822_pt1 | contig 10012 bp, 4 predicted proteins | sample JI81BgreenDNA_FD_70967 | JGI IMG/M metagenome (GOLD analysis project Ga0075157, IMG submission 70967) | Wastewater effluent complex algal communities from Wisconsin, to seasonally profile nutrient transformation and Carbon sequestration -... | ecosystem: Engineered > WWTP > Effluent > Algae...
ACACCAACTCGGCCACCACGCGCACCAGCTCGGGGCGAGTGGTGCATTCCTTGGTGGGGCGCGATCCGGTCAGCAGGTTGGGCTTCAGCAACACGCGATCGCCCGGTTTCACAAAGGCCGCCATTCCACCCAACGGCTCCAGCAAAGCCACCACTTTTTCGCGTAGCAAATCTAAATCGTAGCTGGTGGCGCTCAACAAGCTAACCGCAACCATCTATTTTTCTCCTTGAGCGATCGAGCAACCTGTCACAGTTTAGTGGTTTTTTATGATTCGCGTTTTGGGCTAAACGATCGCCTAGAAAATCACGGGGGGATCGATGGGACTGGTTTGCGAAGGACTGGGCAGAGGCACTGAAGGTAACTCGGTTGATAGGTTGAGTAGCTTCGACCAAGCTGTCACAATATCCTGTGCTTGGTTCGCGGGCGAATAGGTTTCGCGAATGTACTTGGAAGCGGCTTTGACTTTGGCAATGGTTTCATCCGGGCGCATTGTCCAATCTTCGACTGCCTGCTCAACGGCTTCCACAAACCCAATAATGTCGCCCCGTTCGATCGGGTAGGAAAATTCGGGTTTGAAAAATTCTCGCCCCCCGCGCCCGTGATAGCCCACCGTTAAACAACCGGCGGCCATCGCTTCGGCAGCCGGTAGACCAAAGCCTTCGGGATCACCAAAGCTCATAAAAATAGCGGACTCGCGCATAATTTCAGCGAGCTCTGCTTGGGGTAAGTCCAACACACGAACAAACCGAAAGCCTTGGAGCCGATTGCGATATCTCAAAATTTGGCAGACCTGCTGTAAATCGCTTAGGTTCTTGCGTGCCAAAAAGCAGATTTGATTGGTTTTTTTGTGGGGAAAGTAAAATAAGTCGGGATTGATGCTGCACCGAACGCGATGAATATTCAGCTCGGGAAAGGCTGTATGAATATAGTGTTTGCTGTCTTCTGAAACAACCATCACTCCCAAAAGGTTGGGGTCGCGATAGGGAAAATATTCATCTTCAAAGTTGACTGAAAATTTATCAAATGTATAATAAACGTTTTGATTAAAAATTACGAACGGCACATTTTTGGGAATGCGGGCATATTCATCTTGCTCGTACACTTCTGGGGTGACGATAATTGTGGAATCATTAACATCAATTTCACCCCCTTCGACGTTCGTTGTGTTTTCAAACCACTGGCAGCGAAATCCTGGGGTTTTGTGCAGAACAGCGGCTGAAAACCCATGTTCATTGAGAACGTCCACATGGCGATAAATCATTTGAACGCCGCCTGTGGGTTTCGTAAATTGCCGACAGGGAAACCAGATTTTAAAGTGCGATCGATCTCGATTCATAATCAAAATATTCGATGAATTATTGCAGGGCAGGGTTTGACCCTACCCCTCTGGAAATGGGAAGAATTACGAGTAAGTTAAAGGTACAGCCGGGAGATTTTTGACCCAACGATCGAGCGATCGCTCAAACAGATCACCCACTTGCTGGGCATAGGCAAAACTATTTAAACATAAGGGCGGCTTTTGCAGTGCAGTGGCTAATTGCTCGCGAATCGAATTGCGAAGTTGAGTATTAGCAGCTAATTGAACTGCCATATTCAGATAGTCGGCTTCTGAGGTGGCAATCCAGCGATCGAGCCCCACATCTCGTAAAATGGCGGCTCCCTGACGCGATCGAAACCAGTGGCTTTCGCGGGCAACGACGGGTAAGCCCACTTCGATCGCATCCACAATTGAGTTAGCACCCGTAAACGGAAAGGAGTCGAGATAAATATCGCTTAGCTTGAGGACTTCTTGCACATCCGCTCGGCTGGGCAATGCATCAAAAACAATGGCTCGATTAGGATCAACACCGCGATCGGACAAGGTTTCGCGGAGTCGATGCCAAAATTGCACCTTTGGATAGTTGCGCCGCCAACTAGCTCCAAATGGACAAAGCAACAGCATTGAATTGGGAACCTGCTGCAATAGAGTTGCCCAGGTTTCGCGTAGTTCTGGAATAGTTTTATATAGGTTCGCTCCCGATACAAAAACAACCGTCTCAGGACTAATGCCTAAATCTGATCGCGAAATTTGTAACCGAGGCATGGCATTTTCTAAGGAATAGTCAAAGCAATGGGCTGGCCCGCGCACTAGCATTAACTGCTCGGTATACTGTGCGGCAGCGTCAGGACTTTCCGTTAAGGTTCCTGATAAGTAATAGTCCACATGGCTCATGCCGCTTGTGACGGGTGATGAGACGGAATGAATCTGCACGCGCGCCAATCGATGGGCACCAATACTCAAGACGCGATGTAGTGAATTGGTGACAATCGTCCCGAGCAAAATCAGATCGAGATCATCGGCTCGAATTTGTTGAACTTGTTCCGATAAGCTGCCCGTTAATTGAACAATGCGATCGCCGGGCTTTCGTTGTTGGTATTGATCTAATAAATCATCGCCGAGGTTGATTACATAAAGCGTGATATCAAAGCGATCGCGATCGAGCCACTCAAAAACAGGAAAAGTTGTAAAGGTTTCGGGATGTGAGAGATAGTTGGTTTTGAGAATGCCAAGTCGGATTTTTTGGCGATCGGCTGGTCGCGGTTTGAATTCAAACTCCAGCCTGTGATTAGCTAGCCCCAAGGAAAATTCAATGATTTGCGATCGCTGAGCAAAGGTTGAGCAAACATTGCGATCGCAAAAATATAATGGTACTAAGTTGACATTGTTGCTAAAGGCTAAAGCAGCATTTTGCCATTGGGGTGATTGGGGATGCTGCATGATTTGGGTATGCAATTCATCCACCAAACGAATCATGAAATCGGCGTAGCGATCGACTTCCCCCACATTCCGAAAAAAACAGGGAAAGGCTAGGCAATATCGCAAAAACGGCGCGATCGCCCAGTCGGGCAAATTCAAAGTTTGGAAGCTTTCAACCCATGTTTCAGCTCGCCGGTATAACATCAGGGCAAAGAGCAATGGCAGGGCGTTGCGATCGCCAGCGGCGGCAAGACCTTGCTCGATTTCAGTGACCTTTACTTGCTCGTCAGCGGTCAAAGCCTCATAGCTCAAGTTGCTATCCAGTAATAGCTCTTGGGCTGTGCCGATAAGTGACCACTGCTCAGCCAGCTCGGTTGCTGGAGTTGATCGCCATCGTTCGGCTAGCTGGGCACGCAGCGATCGCAACCGAGCTAACGGTTCTGTTGAAAAAGGTTGGCGATCCCAGGCAACGAGGGCGCGCTCAATGTCTGAGTAGATTGGCTCCACGATCACACGACAAGCGAAGGATAGTTGCGGCAGCAGCCGACGTCATTAGTCTAGGACTGTCGCATTGGTTCCGGTGCCGCCATTCTCAATGGAGCCGCGTGATCAACCAACGATCCTGCAAACGGCAGCCTAGATTGGCGAATATCGATATACGGCCCCAGCTCATAAATATTACGATAGCCGTAGCTATACAGAACATTAAAGGTATAGATGTTTAGCGAACTTGACGATACTTTTGTGGGCAATGCAACGGGCTCATTTTCAAAATTGTTATTGCAATAAATTAAAATCCTAGTATTTGGGTTAGGGATAAGGCTCGCCAACTCGGTAGCAGTCATGTCAGGCAAGCTGAGGTTCTTGGCGCCTTTGATATGAAGCAAGTCATATTTTTCTCGGCTGCGCGCATCCAAAACAATGGTGTTGGGATCCGCAGCCATTTCTAGAAATGTCGCTTCACTAATTCGGCGACCTGCACGCAGCTCAGCTACCTCCGCCGCATCTCGTAGGAAGCCATCGTAATCAATATGAGGATTTTCGATGAGCGATCGACGATTATCCACTGGTGCTGGACTGGGTTCGGTGGCATAGCTTGCAGCCACATTAACCGCTAAAGCCGTGCCAACCACCAATGCAAGCGCGCGAATGATACCGTTCATGGCTAACTAGTCCCAAGGGTTACTGCAAATTATATCGTCTGTTTTTGTCAACAAAATAGCTTGACTTAGTATTCAAAGGCTTAAGCGTTTGAGAAAGGCTGGTTGAGTTTTGAAACATTGCGATCAGGCATCAAAATCACTTTGAGATCTTGTTTTTGCCAGTTTCTCATGGTTCAAAGTTGGCTACATCAACTAGTCATGCGATCGCCTAGAGATGCTGCTTGGTGGGCTGATGGTTCGATCGTGTGGGCATCTAATGGCACATCAAGGTGGCGATCGCGTAACCAATAGGTACGCATGGTGCCTTTGCCTTTAATGGCAATTTCCCCACGGGGCTCAAACATGAAGCGATCCTGTAACTGTTGGTAAACGGCTTCGGTCACTTGAATTTCCCCTGGAATGCCATGGGATTCCATCCGGCTAGCTGTATTGACGGTGTCTCCCCACAAATCATAAATAAATTTACGAATTCCAATCACTCCTCCTACCACTGGCCCAGTATGAATACCAATTCGGATTGAAAAAGATCGGTTGCCCTTCGAGGCATGCTCAGCGATGGCTTTTTGCATGGCCAGCGCCATTTCAGCAACGATTGCAGTGCAGTTTGGTAGCGGGCTAGGAACACCACCAACAACCATATAAGCATCACCGATTGTCTTGATCTTTTCCAGTTGGTAGTGATCCGCTAAAGCATCGAAAGTCGAGAAGATTTCATTGAGTTGCTGTACCAATTCCGATGGCGTAATGCTTGAGGCTAATCCTGTGAAATTGACCAAATCGGCAAATAGTACCGTGACATTTTCAAAGCGCTCTGCAATGGGATGCTCGCCTCGCTTTAGTCGCTCTGCGATCGCAGGAGGTAATATATTGAGTAATAATGATTCGGATTCCCGCTCAGCACGACGGCGATCTAGTATTTCTTGATGGATGCGATCGTACATTTGCCGAAAAGCGATCATCACTTCACCCAGTTCATCTGATCGATCAATTTGACTAGAATAAAATGCTGTGGCTTCCATATCTTCACGACTAATCAAATCGGCTGCTCGTTGCAGATCATCCCTCAGCCGTAAAATTGGCAAGATGGCCACATGCGACAGAACAATCATCGTCACGCCCGTTGCAAAGAAAGAAATCAGTAAAATCAGCCCTGTAATTCGTAGTGTAAAAGCCTGCAGCTCTTGATGAACCGGAGCCATGTCGTGGCGAATAATTAAGACGTAATTTCGATTGCTGGTTGGGGGCCAAATAAAATCCAAACGCATTCGATCGGCACTCATTTTTTCAAGCATGCCTGCTCGAAAGTCCCGAAAAGTTAATTCTGGTTTTTCGCCTACTGTTGAAATCAGTTTTCCTGATGTGTCGTATATTGCGATTCCTTGCCATAAAGCAATAGGATCGCTGTCCTGCCCTACTAGCTTGCTAGCAAGAGTAATATGTTTTTCAGGCGATTGCACATCATCCACCCAACGAGCAATAGCCAGAATTTTAGCCATTGATGTATGATGAATATATTGAATTAATTCTCGTTCGCGTCGCCAATAAGATGGCACCAAAATAACAACTTCAATAGCAATAATGCTACCTAAAACGCCTAAAGCAACCTTGCGTGATAACCGAGCGTGAAAGGGGCGCAGCAAAGATTGAAAAATCATGGATTAAGCTCCCATTAGATGTCTCTAAAGTCAGTGATGTTTATTCTTTTTGATGAGATAATTTAATTGTTTTGGTTGTTTTTATTGTTTCTTGCGATGGAAACTGAATCTAAGATTTTTGAAAAATATAAAATCACCATATAAAACTGCCTAAGTACTCATTGAAATGGAGTCAGCTCTTTCTATTTTAAAAAATGCAGCAACTGACTGCCTCCATCTTCTGGTCTGCACCTAAGTGAAAGTACGGACTGCCCATAAATTTGGTCATTGTTCCTAGTGTAGGCGATGTCAGGAATGCATGCATTACGGGCGCCTAGGTATCTGTACGGATTGATCTTGGATGTCACCGGATAATTTGGAATATATGCTATGCAGTATGTAAATTTTTGTTGACAATGTACGGAAAGTAGAGGCTGTAAAATTTAAGACTCGTTGGACTCTCAACCTTGAACGGTCACTTTTCTTAGAGAGAAGCAATACTCGTTTCTTTGGTTTTCTATAAAATTACCGAAATAAAGTTCAAATCAAAATAGTATCTTTCTTCAAGGTAACCATCTAAAATCTCTTTGTATCTATAGCAAGATCAATTGACCAATCAGCTCTAACTATTTTAGTAAATCGCTTGGTCGTTATTCATGATTTGATAACCAAAAGTCAACGCCAATATCAATCGATAGTTGATTTTGTATAGCAACGATTAGATCTCTAAAGGCGCTTAGATTCAATTCAAATTCACTAAGTCAAAATCTTGGATGACTATCTAGAACGACGAAATGGAAGTATTAACCATACAAGATGCCGGAATAGGGGTCTTTCGAGGAAGAGACTGATTGATAGGATTTACATAAGCTTGTAAAATGAAATTTAATGGCTGAAAGTTGAACCAGATGTGAGATGACATAAAAGTAATTTTATTAACAGTCTTGATATTTTATGTATTGATTGATACACCCATGTTTATGGATTCATCGTTTTGATCAGCCTGATGAGCTGCATATGCAGCCTTGAATCGATTACCCTACATCATTTGATATATGACTTAATTATCTTCAAAAAATTCTTTCGATCTTACGATAATTGACAACTAGTTGTGGTTTCATCGCTGAAGTTTTAACCATTGTAGGCTTATCTGACTCTTCCGATTCGTATGACTGATCACTCCAATTCAAGTCTGGAAATTCAGCGTCTTCGAGAAGAACTAGCTCGCTCTCAAGCAGAGCTAGCGCAAGCCCATGCTCAGCTTCGAAAACTTAATTTAGTACAGGGTTCTTCTTGGAGAGGAATCTTGGGCATGCTTGATGCATTGCCGTTTTGTGTTGCTTATACTGATCGTCACTATCGTTATCGATATATTAACCATAACTATCAAATTTGGTTTGGTCTAGCCCCAGATGATATTTACGGCAAAACTGTTGCTGAAGTAATTGGTGATCAGGCTTATCAGTCTGTAAAAAGCTATATTGATCGCGTCCTATCTGGTGAAATAGTGACCTATGAAACTAATATGCCCTATGCGCAGGGGGGAGCACGGTATGTTCGCGCCACGCTCATTCCTGATCGATCTGGTGATGCTTTGGTGCAGGGCTATTATGCAATTATTTTGGACTTAAGCGATCGCCACCAACTAGAGCTGGCGTTACGTGAAAGTCAACAAAAGTATCAGACCCTGTTTGAAATCTTGCCTATTGGAGTTTCAATTACTGATGCACAAGGAAATTTAATTGAAGCAAATTCTGAGTCAGCCAATATTTTAGGAATATCGACCGAAGAGCACCTGGGTCGAACTTATGATGAGCCTGACTGGCATATTATTCGACCAGACGGCAGCTTGATGCCCGCATCAGAATATCCTTCTGTTCGAGCGCTTCAAGAGCAGCAATCAATTCGAAATATCGAACAAGGAATTGTCCGATCTGACGGCAGTATTCACTGGCTAGTGACGAGTGCAGCGCCCATTCCTCTTGCGAATTATGGTGTTGCTATTGCCTATGTTGATGTCACTGAACGCAAGAAAATTGATGCTGATTTGCGACGCAGTGAGGAGCAACGTAAATTAGCAATTGATTTCTCAAACACAGGATGCTGGGAGTTTGATGTTCGTACGGGAAATGCAATTTGGAACGATAACCACTATCGTTTAATGGGCCTAAATCCGGCAACGGATTCAAGCAGCTATGCCAATTGGCAGTCAGTTGTTCATCCTGATGATTTGAGTAGGACTGAGGCCACATTCGACCATGCTTTGATGACCAAATCTGACTTAGAGGTCGAGTATCGTGTCATTCACCCTGATGGTCGTATCTATTGGATTCTGACCCGTGGACGTGGGATTTATGATGCCGATGGTCAAGCTGAGCGAATGGTCGGTGTAACGTTAGATATTACTGATCGAAAAATGGCTGAAGAAGCCCTTAAGCAAAGTAATGCCCACTACCAATCTTTGGCAGACGCTCTACCACAATCCCTCTTTCGTGAAGATTGTGAGGGTCGATGCACATTTATGAATCAATCATTTTTAAACTTACTGAATAAAACCCTGGATGAATGCTTAGGAAAAACCGTCTATGATTTATATCCACGCGAATTGGCAGAACGATACATTTTAGAAACACGCCAGGTTCTAGCATCAGGATCAGTAATTGATGTTATTTACCCGCATAAAATCAATCCCGAGGATGAGCCTAGATTTGTGCAATGCGTCAAGGCTCCAGTTCGCGATAGTGATGGCAATATTGTTGGAGTGCAAGGCATTTTTTGGGATGTGACGGAGCGCATCCGACTGGCAAATGCACTGCACGAGTCAGAAACAAAACTCAATGCCGTACTCAAAACAACAGCAGCTGCAATTGTGAGTGCTCAAGTTTTTGCCGATCGAACCTATCGTTATGATTACTGCTCGGCAGGCTGTGAAACAATCTTAGGTTATCGTGCAGATGAGTTGATTGCTAATCACAGCCTTTGGCTATCGCGCGTGCACCCTGATGATATTCAAAGTCTGATCTTGCCACTGTTTGAAGATATTTTTGCTGAGCGTTCTTATCAATTAGAATGTCGTTTTCAGCATGCCAATGGGTCTTGGCGCTGGTTGATGGTCTCTGCCACATCTCAATGGGATGATGCAATTCAGGGTTGGCGGGTCACCAAGCTACAAACAGATATTACGGATCGCAAGCGTTTAGAGCAAGAACTTCAGGATGCTAATGCTTTGAATGACTTTGTTATTCAAAGTATTGGTGAGGGAATTTGGAACTGGGATATTGTTAATGACAGTGCGACATTTTCTGATCGGTATTGGGAAATCCTAGGCTGTGACCCAACAAACTATGTTGATAGTGCCTTTGAATTAGGCTTGCAACAAGTTGATGCTGACGATCGCACTCTTATCCAAACGGCCTTGGATGCTCATCTAAACAGCCGCAAGCGATTTGATATTGAAATTCGCCTACAGCACCGAGATCAACACTATATTTGGGTACGCAGCCGTGGCCAGGCAATCTGGGATGATCAGGGCAAGCCTTTACGAATGATTGGCACCATTGAGGATATTACGGATCGCAAAATGGCTGAGACTGTTTTGCGACAACATGAACAAGAATTTCGTGCTTTGGCAGAAAATTCACCGGATTCGATCATGCGCTGCGATCGCGATTTTCGATTTATTTATGTCAATCCAACAGTGACGGCTTTGACGGGAATTTCTGAACAAAACTTCTTTGGCAAAACATGCTATGACATGAAATTTCCAGAGCCTCTTGTGGAACTTTGGCATCAAGTCATGGATATCGTATTTAATACGAAAAAAGAACGCTTTCTAGAATATAGTATGCAGCTTGGAGATGAGTGGCGAGATTTTCAATCTAGAATTGTTCCAGAAATGGGTAATGATGGTGATGTTTTCTCAGTCTTAATTGTCGCGCGGGATATTACTGAGCTTAAGCAGGCGCAACTGGCTATTTCTCGCCGCGCTGAACGTGAACATGCCCTGCGGCTAATGGCTCAGCACATTCAGCAAAGTCTGGATTTAACTGAAGTCTTGTCAACTGCTGTGGCCGAAGTGCAGAGAATGCTGAATGCCGATCGCACTTTGATTTTTCGATTGAATTCTGATCGTTCAGGGGTTGTGATTCAAGAGGCTGTTAATTCACCTTATCCTGTTACGTTGGAAATGCGCTGGGAAGATGAATGCTTTCCACAGGCTTGCTATGAATCGTATTGTCAGAGTCAAGTTCGAATTGTTCCCGACATCATGGTGGATCAATGGGGTGAATGTTTAGTTGAATTTATGCAACGGACAGGTGCACAATCCAAAATTGTGGCACCTATTACCCAAACGCGATCGAATGGTTCAGTCCGAGTTTGGGGGCTCTTGATCGTTCATGCTTGTGCTGAGAAACGTGTTTGGCAACCGGATGAAGCAGATACTTTGCAAGAGGTTGCCGATCGCCTGGCGATCGCCA
>Ga0075157_10002824_pt1 | contig 10008 bp, 9 predicted proteins | sample JI81BgreenDNA_FD_70967 | JGI IMG/M metagenome (GOLD analysis project Ga0075157, IMG submission 70967) | Wastewater effluent complex algal communities from Wisconsin, to seasonally profile nutrient transformation and Carbon sequestration -... | ecosystem: Engineered > WWTP > Effluent > Algae...
CTCATCCGATTTTGGATTTTGGATTTTGGATTTTCGATTGGCAGATGATTGGCCGTTGTTGTCTTGAGTTTCGGCAATTTCTATCCCTTCGACTTCCTCTGCTTCAACAGATAACTCATCTGCTGCATTTTCCTCCTCATCTTCATCCTGGGCGAACCATTCGTCCCCCACATCTTCCAACGCAAAAGTCGCAGTCACGCTAGCTTCGATCGTACCGCGTTTGTTTTGGGCGCTGTTCACCAAATCCGGCAAACGTTCAGCCCGCATTCCCTTAGAACTCGAAAGTCCGAGACAAAACAGCAAAGCGTCGAGGATGTTGGACTTCCCAGAACCGTTGGGCCCGGAAACCACAGTAAAACCGGGCAGCACGGGAATGGCCGTCGTGCCGCCAAAAGATTTAAAGTTAGTCAGTTCGATCCGTTTAATGTGAACCATATGCTAGGAGTAGCTTTGGCTGCTTCGTGAAACTTATCTAAACTTGTCTAAACTCATTTTTAGACACAATTCGATTTCACTTCCTACGCTGTTGGGTAGACGGCTAATCCCAAGATAAGTAGGCTATTCCCCTCAAGCCGAGGGTTCCCAATTTAAAATATTCAAACTTGCGTTAAAATCCCGCTCCAAAGATATGCCACAAGTAGGACAGTCAAAAGTCCGAACGCTTAGTGGCATATCTTTTTTTGTGCCACAATTTGAGCAAGTTTTCGTACTAGGGAACCACTGGTCTACTAGCACTAAACTAGCTCCATACATAAGGCATTTGTAGTCGAGCTGACGTTTGAATTCGTAAAATCCCAGGTCAGATATTGCTCCAGCTAACTTATGATTCGCCATCATTCCTTGAACATTCAAGTTCTCAATCTTAATTAGCTTGAAAGTTTTAGCTAGGTAAGTTGTTAACTTGTGAAGGAAGTCTAAGCGAATACGAGCGACTCGTGCATGGATCTGACTAATTTTGTTGTAGGTTTTGCGCTGATTTCGAGAGCCTTTTACCTGTTTAGATGCTTGGCGCTGTAAAGTAGCAAGCTTGGTTTTCGCTTGCTTTAGCGGCTTTGGTGCATCAAAACTCTGTTGGGTTGATAGCGTGGCCGCATACTTGATGCCGACATCAATTCCTACAGAACCTTCAGACTGCCCACCGGGCAGGCGCTCTGCATCCACACAAAAGGAAACAAACCAGCGATTACCTTCTTTTGAAACCGTAAAAGTTTGAGAAATAAAACCACATTCTAACGGCTCAAAAAGTCGAAAAGTTCCCAACGTAGGAATCTTGATAGTGCTACCAGCGACTAACAAAAGTTTACCGTTAGATGAATCAACCGTAAAAGATTGACCGTCTCGCCGGCTGGCGAACTTCGGATGACCTGCTTTCCCCGAACGATATCGACTAAAAGCATCTTTTAAGTCAATCAAAGCGTTTTGATAAACTCGGCTAGACAACTGGTTCATCCAAGCAAATTCAGACGTTTTCTTGACGTGATTGGTGAGAACCTTCTTGACTTCGTTGAGTACCTTCGAGTCGGTAAATTTCCCCTCACTGTACATTTGAGTTCGCAGGCTCAACCCAAAATTGAAAACTACGCGCCGGAATCCTGCGTGTTTTGCCATCAACGTCGCTTCCTTGTTATTTAATTTTAGCGCCCGCTTGACAGCAAACATGAAACTTCCTCTCGGTGATTAACTGTGAATAAGTTTAGCAAAGTATTTGGCACTTAAGTTTTACTCTAGGTTGTTGTCACAGGTTAGCACAGGCAATGGGGCGATCGACAATGTGTTAACTTTCTAGCATTGTCGATCGAACAGATATCTTACACCTTTGTCAACAACCCAGCCGGCTTTTACTTCAAAAGATCGTTGACAAAGCTATAACATCTGTGATCCGAGCGACCGCTACAAATGAACGTAAATTTTGATACAGATAATTTCATGAGACTCGATCGACATTATTTATGCGATTAAACCTGAAAGCCTTACCCAGACTGAAGCTTGGCAAATATAATGCCGAGAATCCCTAATGTTACCCCTAGACATATAAAAACTTTCCGGTAAAATCGAACCAAAATTAATAATGTATAAAGTAACGAAGCGAATTATGGAGGGCAAACCCATTACACCAGCTCAGAACTCATCTAACCTGCCAGCTTCACCTGAAAGCGACCAACAAGTATTACAAATTTGGGGTCGCCAGCCCCTTAAAGGACACGTCAAAATCAGCGGCGCCAAAAACTCGGCCTTAGTCGTCATGGCAGGAGCCCTGCTATGCCCAGAGGATTGCCGTCTCCGCAACGTTCCCGGTCTAGTCGATGTCGCCCGCATGGGGCAAATTCTCTCGGCTGTAGGAGTCAAATTACAGCAGCACGGGGACGTTTTAGACATCAACGCCAGCAACCTCATAGACGCTCAAGCCCCCTACGAATTAGTCAGCCAACTGCGGGCGAGCTTCTTTATTATCGGCCCACTGCTAGCGCGTTTGGGATTTGCCAAAGTACCCTTGCCCGGTGGGTGCGCCATCGGTGCCCGACCCGTTGAACTCCACGTTCGCGGTTTGCAAGCCCTCGGTGCCGAAGTCCACATCGACCACGGCACCGTTCACGCTTACGTCAAAGGGCCGAACCGCCGCCTGAAAGGAGCCAAAATTTATTTGGACTACCCCAGCGTTGGCGCAACTGAAACTTTGATGATGGCGGCGACTCTGGCCCAAGGAGAAACCGTGATTGAAAATGCGGCTCAAGAGCCGGAAGTCGCAGATTTGGCGAATTTCTGCTGCGCCATGGGAGCAAAAATTCAAGGCGCTGGCACGAATACGATCGTCATTTCGGGAGTTCCCAAGCTGCACGCGGTAGACTATCCAATTATTCCCGATCGCATTGAAGCCGGAACATTTTTAGTAGCCGGAGCCATCACTCACTCCGAAATCAGTTTGTCGCCGGTAATTCCCGACCACCTGACCGCAGTCATTGCCAAATTGAAGACAATTGGGGCGAAAATTATTGCAGAATCCCCCGACATTTTGCGGATAGTTCCCGGCCAAACTCACTCGGCCACAGACATCGAAACTCTGCCTTACCCTGGTTTCCCCACAGATATGCAAGCTCAGTTTATGGCTTTGCTGACGCTGAGCGAGGGCGACAGCTTGATCAAAGAAACCGTGTTTGAGAATCGCTTGCGCCACGTAGCAGAACTCAACCGCATGGGCGCCGACATTCGCCTTAAAGGCAATGTCGCGATTGTGCGCGGAGTGTCGCGGCTGTCGGGTGCGCCGGTAGTGGCAACAGATTTGCGGGCTTCGGCGGCGTTAGTGTTAGCGGGACTTGCAGCCGATGGTGTCACCACCATCAGCAGCTTGCAGCATTTAGACCGCGGCTACGAGCAGTTAGAGGTGAAACTGCAAAAATTGGGCGCGAATTTGCGACGCGTGAAAGAGGGTACAGACCCGGCGACTGCTGAGGCTCCTGTCAATCCCGTGCGATCGGGTTTAAACTGTTAATTAGTCATTAGTCATTAGTCAGCAGTCATTAGTCATTAGGAAGAAGGAAAAAGGAAGTTCGGCAACGGATTCTGTAGCGGATGTAACGGATGTCAGGAAGAAGGAAGAAGGAAGAAAATTCCCAATTCCCAGTTCCCAATTCTCAATTCCCAATTCCCAATGACCAATGACTAATGACCAATGACCAATGACTAATGACTAATGACTAATGACTCAGGATTAAAATGTCGAACATACCGCTCATCGGTTTGAAAGCAGACCAGTTTCGCCACCCCCTAGACTTGGAAGCTACCAGCACTCTCAAACAACTGCCCGGCCTGGATTTGATGGTGCGGCAGTTGCTGGGACAACTGGGCGAACAGTTTTTCATGCTGGAAAATCTGGCTTCCAGCGTCCAAGTCGGGGAAAATCAATTGCCCCACCTGCATCAATTGTTGTTGGATGCCTGCAAAACTCTGGATTTGGAACCGCCGCAGCTTTATGTCCGCCAGCATCCGATGCCGAATGCTTACACCTTCGCGATGCGGGGAAAACAGCCTTTTGTGGTGATGCACACTTCTCTGATTGATTTGCTCACAGATGAGGAAGTTAAGGCAGTAATTGCTCACGAGTTGGGGCATTTGAAGTGCGAACACGGAGTTTACCTGACTCTGGCTAATTTAATTGTGTTGGCCGCCGGCCAAATTTCGCCGGTGGGAGCCGTGCTCGCCCAGGGTTTGCAGGCGCAAATGTTGGAATGGTTGCGGTGTGCGGAATTTACGTGCGATCGCGCCGCCTTGCTCGCCACTCAAGACCCAAGAGTGGTAGCATCGCTGTTGATGAAACTGGCCGGAGGTTCGCCGACTTTAGCTCCCAAACTGAATGTCGATGCGTTTTTGGCGCAGGCGCGGGCCTACGATGACCTCAGCAGCACTCAACTGGGAGAAATGCTCAAACAAGCTCAAACGGCTCAGTTGTCCCATCCTGTACCAGTATTGCGCGCCAGAGAGATCGATCGCTGGGCAAGTTCAAAAGATTATGAATCTTTGCTTGCAGGAAATCGATCGGTGTGTTATGATGGTGAAACGAAAAAGGGCGGGTGGCGAAATTGGTAGACGCATCAGACTCAAAATCTGACACCGAAAGGTATGAGAGTTCGATTCTCTCCCCGCCCACTACTAAAGAAGCTTAATAAATTTAGGGTTCCAGATGATAAGTCTGGAACCCTAATTTATATTGGGTATCGGGCATTGGGCATCGGGCATCGGGCATCGGGCATCGGGCATCGGGCATCGGTAACAACAGTCATTAGTCATTAGTCATTAGTCATTAGTCGTTAGTCAGTCAACAGTCAACAGTCAACAGTCAACCGTTAACAGATTTTATGGGTGAAATCGCCGCTTTAGGCGCTGCATTTGTCTGGGCTCTATCTTCCACCATCTGGCAGCGAGTAGGACAGCAAATCCCCGCAGTGGTGCTAAACTTGCTCAAAGGCGCGATCGCCCTTTTCATGCTCCTTGCCACTGTACTAATTTTAGGTAAACCCTTACCCGCAATCAACCCTAATATTTTAGCAATGCTGCTGATCGGCGGCGCCCTAGGAATTGGCATCGGAGACACCGCTTTCTTTATCGTATTAAAATATTTAGGCGCGAGGCGAACGCTGCTTTTAGAAACCCTATCTCCCCCTTTAACAGCTTTATTGGGCTTAATATTTTTGCAAGAAAAGTTATCGCCCATTGCTTGTACTGGCATTCTTTTAACAATCTGCGGCGTAGCGTGGGTAATTGCAGAACGAACAGCCGAAACAACCTTACCATCAAAACATCTTTGGCAGGGATTAGCCATCAGTTTATTAGGACAAACATCCCACGCCGCTGGAGCTATTTTATCCCGCGCCGCCTTCACTCAAATAGATATTGATCCCCTGTGGACTGCGGCTTTGCGTTTGAGCGGCGGCATGGCAGTTATGCTATGCTTTTTGAACCCAAAAAACCTTGATAGTTTCAAACAATTAAAAGCGCCAAAACTATTAGGTGCAATAATTATAGCAGCTTTTTTAGGAACCTATCTCGGAATTTTTCTGCAACAGACTTCGCTGAAATATGCACCCGCAGCAATCGCTCAAGCACTCAGTTCTACCAGTCCCCTATTTATACTGCCTTTAGCGGTGCTGGCGGGCGAAAAAGTGAGCCTTCGGGCTGTTGTGGGGGTAGTTGGTGCGATCGGCGGAATCGCCTTATTATTGGGTTTGAAGTGATGATATTTTAGAGAGAAGTGTGGCGTGTCGCTAAACAATCAAAAAATAGGCTCTTTCTTAGTTAGTGTCCTTAAATATTAGTTTAAGTAGCCAAAAACTCAACTAGGTCTGAATTGACTGAAAAAACGCATCATATCAAATCCGACAAGTTAAAATAAAACTCTACGGAGAGATTGAGAAGCAAATTGCAACCGATCGCCCGAAGTAAGAGGAAGTGATTTATGCTTCTCATACTTAGGTAAAACAACTGGCAGAAATCCGTAAGGATTTTGACCTGATTATCCCGTACATCACGCAGGTAACAGCTAATCCGAATACTTGAAGCTGAAAAAGTGCGATCGCCCTTACATCCCAAATTGTCAAAAAGCACGCGCGGCGCAGCTATCCCGTAGGGAATCGCCCTTATATTATTTAGAGAAGAAACGGCCCGAATAATATTTCTTCATCGATTCGTGAGAAATAATCCCATGACAAGATTCGTCTCTCGGCAAATCCCCTCTCGCTTCCAGCCAAGGCATTTCACTGCAAATCATTCGTTCCAAAGTTTCATCATCATACTCAAAATATGCCTCCGCAACTTCTTCGATAAATTGCCCAACTTTTTGGGGAATTTTCGGTTGTTCGATTTTCTCTGTAATGCGTTCCCAACTAAATTGGCGTTGATACTTTTCTAATAAATCAGGAATAACCGGCCCGTGAATCCCTGCTTGAAAATCTGCATCAAATAGTGGCTTTCCGTAAACTCCTAAATACCAAGCTTGAGCGTAATATATAAGTTTTTGTAGCTTGTAGGCGTTGATTGCTACATTAGTTTGGGCGGCTAACCAAATAAAAGCATTTGCAATATCTTGCTCACTCACTTTTACTGAATTACCGGGAACCGCAACAACTTTGAGTTGATTTTTGCCTATCTGTTCCAATAGTTCCGAAACTGACAAGTTAAATTCTGCGGCAATTTGCTCAACTCTTTGCCAAACTGGAGAACTCACAGTTATTTGATATTCATTTTTTGTTGAGATAGCTTCAGTCATAGCCGTCCTTATAGCTGACTTAAATAATTCTAGCAAACAGTGCGGAATAATGACTGACGTAATAGCGATCGCCCTTACATCCCAACTTGTCAAAAAGCACGCGAGGCGCAGCTATCCCGTAGGTAATCGCCCCTGCTTGACCGATCGCCTCCACTCTGGTTAATATACAAGAGTAAGCTTTGGAAAGAGTGCTTGAAACTGCCCAATTATGAAAGAGCAGTCGTTCCTGAAAAGAAAATTACCGAATATCTGCTCTCACTCACCCACCGCGACGGGAAAAGCAAAGCAAAATTTTTTTTACGGTTTGGCTTTTCAGTTGATGCTTGGGAAATCATGGCAACGGCCTTGCTGCGTCATGCCGCCGACCATGAATTAGCTAAAATTGAAGAATCTCCTTTTGGCAGTCGGTACGTTATTGAAGAAGAAATGCTAGCAGCAGATGGCAGAAAACCCTTTGTGCGTTCTGTTTGGTTTATTGAAACCGGAGGCGACACTCCCAGGCTAGTAAGTGCCTATCCACCAGATTAAAAAATAAAATGATTCAAGAACTTGACAGCATTGTTTTAACAATTGATATCCCAGAAAAAAAATTAAGCCAAGGCGATATTGGCACTGTTGTTTTAGTACATCAAGGTGGGGTAGGATATGAAGTAGAATTTGTTACCTTGACGGGGAAAACATTAGCTATTATTTCACTCTTTAGCTCCCAAGTCCGTCTCATAGGTGATAGAGAAATTGCTCACACCCGGATGCTAGCTTGAGCCCTATCTAAATGGAAGCGAAAATTATAAGGAAAAATCCAAGCTTCACAGGCATCATTTACCAAGAAGAAGATATGTACATTGCCGAATGTCCTGAAGTCAGCACGGTTGACCCAGGCGAAACCATAGAAGAAGCGATCGCCAATCTTAAACAAGCTACAAAACTCTATCTCGAATAATGTCCATTATTAGAACCCCGACTTATTAAAGAAGCCGAGGCTCTAGCTACTCTTACAAATTGCAACTCATATCCCCAGATAATTGACTGAAACGCGCATTTTCCCGATAGTCTACCGGACAGTCAATCACGCAAGGGACATCTTGAGCAAGGGCTTCTTTCAGAATCGGAATAAAATCTGTTGCAGATTCCACTCGATAGCCTTTTAAACCCATACTTTCCGCAAATTTCACAAAATCGGGATTGCCAAATTTGACGAAATCGGAATGACCAAAATAATCTTGCTGCTTCCATTCAATTAACCCGTAACCGCCGTCATTAAATATCAGCGTCACAAAATTAGTACCGACTCGCAAAGCAGTTTCTAACTCTTGGCAATTCATCATAAAACCACCGTCGCCGGTGGCGGCTACTACTTTGCGATCGGGATAAACGAGTTTTGCAGCTACCGCACCCGGAATCGCAATTCCCATCGCCGCAAAGCCGTTGGAAATCAAACAGGTATTCGGGCGATCGCAATGATAGTGCCGCGCGATCCACATTTTGTGAGCTCCGACATCAGATATAAGAATATCTTCCGGGTCCAGGATTTGCCGCAAATCGTAAATGAGTTTTTGTGGCTTGATCGGGAAACCGTCGTCGGCTGCATATTGTTCGTACCCAGCCCGAATATCCGCCCGCAATTGCTTAGCAAAAGGGTCTACTTTCTCCATGCGATCGGCACGCTGCAAAATTTCATTGAGAGAATCAGAAATATCCCCCACAACTTCTATAAGAGGAATATAACTGCTGTCAATTTCTGCTGGCAGAGCTCCAATATGAATAATCGGAATTTTTCCTTCAGGATTCCACTTTTTCGGGGAATATTCAATCAAATCGTAGCCAACAGCAATCACTAAATCCGTTTCTTCAAAAGCACAGCTAATGTAATCGCGTTTTTGCAAGCCCGTCGTCCACAGTGCCAAAGGATGAGTGTAAGGAATCACACCTTTGCCCATGAAAGTATTAGCTACAGGGATATTCAATCGAGTAGCAAATTGTGTCAAAGCATCGCTGGCGTTAGCGCGGATCGCACCGTTTCCTACTAAAAGCAGAGGACTTTTTGCCTTGGAAATTGCCACAGCGGCTTTATTCAAGCTTTGGTAAGCGCCAAAAGTTTTTTCGCGGTTGTCTTTGGTGAGCGGATCTCCTTCAGCAGGCATGGCTGCGATGTTTTCAGGTAAGTCAATGTGAACTGCTCCCGGCTTTTCACTTTGAGCTACTTTAAAAGCTTTGCGGACAATTTCTGCCGTCGTGCTGGGGCGAACAATTTGAGCATTCCACTTAGTAACTGGCGCAAACATGGCGACCAAATCTAAATATTGGTGCGATTCTATGTGCATTCTGTCTGTGCCGACTTGTCCGGTAATTGCTATTAAAGGAGCGCCGTCTAAGTTGGCGTCAGCAACTCCTGTCATTAAGTTAGTTGCCCCAGGGCCCAAGGTGGACAAGCAAACGCCGGCTTTGCCGGTGAGACGACCGTAAACGTCTGCCATGAATGCGGCGCCTTGTTCGTGGCGAGTAGTAATAAATTTAATTGAAGAGTTTCTCAGGGCTTCTAGAACTTCTAAATTTTCTTCTCCGGGAAGTCCAAAGACGTATTCGACGCCTTCATTTTCTAAACATTTTACCAATAGTTGAGCTGTGTTCATTTCCGTTTCTCTCCTCGGTTAATGGTTTTTTTGTCTTTTTCAACCGATCGCAAAAATACTAAATGGGAATTTTTAACCGCAGATAAACGCAGATAAACGCAGACTTATGTAGATTTGTGCGATCGGTTGAGAGAGTGGGAGCTTATTTCACCCACACTGTTTTTATGTTAACAAATTCGTGCATTCCTTGGATGCTCAATTCGCGTCCGTAACCGGAGCGTTTGATACCGCCGAAGGGCAATCTAGGGTCGGATTTTACTAAACCGTTGATGAATACCGCGCCCGCCTCTAGTTCGGAAATAAATCGATCGCTCTCTGAGTTTACTGTAGTCCAAGCTGACGCACCCAAGCCAAAAGATGTGCTATTTGCGAGTTCGATCGCCTCCTCGATGTCTGCAACTCGGAATACTAAAGCTACGGGGCCGAAAAATTCTTCTTGACGGGCAGAGGCATTCGGCGGAATATCTGTCAGAATAGTTGGCAAGTAGAAATTGCCGGCATTCTCTGACAATGGGCGGCCACCTGTCAGAAGTTTTGCTCCCGATTGGATGCAATTTTGCACTTGATTGTCCAAGTCTTTGAGGATGGCGGGAGTAGCTAAAGGGCCGATATCGGTTTCTG
>Ga0075157_10002825_pt1 | contig 10007 bp, 3 predicted proteins | sample JI81BgreenDNA_FD_70967 | JGI IMG/M metagenome (GOLD analysis project Ga0075157, IMG submission 70967) | Wastewater effluent complex algal communities from Wisconsin, to seasonally profile nutrient transformation and Carbon sequestration -... | ecosystem: Engineered > WWTP > Effluent > Algae...
GGGCGATAAAGGAGATACAGGTGCAAAAGGTGAAATGGGCGATCCAGGAATACCCGGTATAGCTGGCCCCAAAGGTGATAAAGGTGACAAAGGTGATCAAGGAGACCCGGGCGGAAGTTTTGCTTTGCCTTACTCAGGATCAGCCAACACTTCAGGTCTTGAACCAGTTTTTAAAATAACACAAACGGGCAATGGTAGAGCCGCCATTTCAGGTGTATATGGTGACATAGCTGTAGGTTCAGGTCTTGCCGCTGTTGGTTTAAGCGGTTCATCTAATATATCATCTGGAATTCTCGGATCATCATCTGCTGGAACTGGTTATGCCGGAGTCACTGGGATAGGTTATAACGGTGCAAAAGCTATAGAAGGAAGAGGTAATGCAAGTTCCATAGCAGGATACTTTGAATCAACCGGCTCTGGACTTGCTGGTTTTTTTAGATCAAACACTGGAGATGCTGGATATTTTACTTCTGCTACAGGACATGCACTTATTACTGAACAAGGCAATGTTGGGATTGGTACACTTACACCATCCGCAAAGCTAGAAGTCAATGGCCAAATAAAGATATTAGGAGGCAATCCGGGTGCAGGAAAAGTACTTACATCAGACGCCACAGGTTTGGCTTCGTGGCAATTGCCTTCAAGCAGTGGTAGCTCTAATTGGGAAGCTAATGCACTTCGCCCCAACATATTGCAAAACAAAACAACCCATAATCAGGTGCTTATAAGCTCTGAACCACAGAGTATAGCTATTTTGGACAATACCACTTTAATTGTAGCAGGCCAAAATACTGCAACAACAGCTAATTTTATTACCAATAATACCACCAATGGTTCCAAAGCTGTGAAAATCGATATACAAGGGTCAGCAACGACATTTACAGATCCTATTGGCTTAGATATTTTCAACAGACCTTTTACAGACTCTGGTATTGGCTTAAAAATCAATGCAGGAAATGCAGCTATTGATGCTCATGGAGATCTGAATGGTATTGTTTCCACATCTTTGGACCTAGGAGTAGCAGGTCACTTCACAGGTGGTACAGGAGTAGTGGCTATAGGAAAAAATACAGGAGTTTTAGGTTCGTCAACTTTGGCAGCAAATGGTGCTATTGGAGTAAATGGACAGTTCGATGCAATAGGAAGTTTTGAAGGTATTGGAGTAAAAGGTGTCTCCTTACCTACAGGGGCAACAATTAGAGAATATAAAGGATTTGGTTTTGGAGGTGTATTCGAAGGAGGAAATAAAGGTATTCACGCAGAATCAAAATCCAATCCTGCATCTACTTATTTATTAGATCTTAGAACTTATCCTAAAATATACGGTCATGAAGACAGACCCATGGCAGGATATTTCAAATCTCATTCTAGTGTAGGTGTCATGGCTATCAGCACCGACACTCACACAGGTTTAGATGGTAATGCATACGGGATCGGTGTGGTGGGTCGTAGCAATACGGTAGGAACAGCTACAACAAGCATTGGAGTCTATGGAGAAGGAGAAGGCCAAGGTGATAGGGTAGGTGTTATGGGGCATGGAGCTTCAAACCCAACCAACATATCTATAGGTGTGAAAGGAACCGCAGATGGCGATTTGGGCATTGGCGGTGAGTTTAAAGCAGCACAAGGATTGAATATAGAAGCATCCCGTGTGGGAATCATAAGCAATGCTCCAACCAATGAATTTATTGGATCTTCTACTACGCAAGCCATTGTAAAATTACAACATCTGTCTACCACAGGTGGCAATGCTTTAGAGCTGCAAAATGGTTACATAAAAGTCGACCAATCAGCTACACACAAAACAGCTTTTAAACACACAACAACTGTGGCTAATATAAATGGAAATGCCACCATATTAAATTTTCCTAATCCCAAAGCTTCTGATATCATCATGATAACGCGTGGTTTGCCCTATATAGGTAAAACGGTCTCTTTCTACACCTGGTTTGACGGAGTCATAGGGAAATGGAAGATATCAACAGATGATAACTCAAGTATACCCGCAGGTTGGAATTTTAGTGTGTTAGTCATCAGAACAGAATGATGTGGATGACAACTACGAATCTTTTAATGACCATTGGTGAAACCATGTTTCCTAATATCTGGCATCATTACAAAAATCTAGTATCTAAATAATATAACCAAAGCGCCCCCAAGGGTGATATCATCAAAACTTTTATTCACAACAAAAATTAAATTTTTAGCCATGAAAAACCCCATTTTTACTTTCTTATTGATGTGCTTCAGCTTACCGGTGATCCATGCACAACTTATTTGTAAGGACCGATTAAATTTGTCTTTATCCTTTGATGGCACGGGCGAACTGAGCCCAATTGCTTTATTAGATTCACCCTTAAATCCTGCATTGAGTTATTCCATGAGTGAATCCAGATTTAATTGTGCGGATGTAGGGTTTACCTATGAGATTACGGTAGGAGAATTCAATGAAGTTGTCATCACTGATATTTGTGCTTCATTAGTAACCATAGAAGATAAATTTGACCATGGTCCATGTGATGTCGTGGAAGTACCATGTACTGAAATTATGGAACCGTTTGTTTTAAGCTCGGCAGGAGAATTGACGTTAACGGCAGATCAAATTGCTGGACAGCCACTCAATCCTGCTTATGATTATACCGTGAGCCAAGAACACTTTGACTGTTCAGATGTAGGCATACAAAACGTAGTTGTTACCGCTATAGGTGCCAACGGAATGACGGCTTCTTGTACCAATCAAATCAATATTGTGAGGCCGGCATACCCGATTTTTACATGTCTGAGATTTTCACTTCGCGACATCCGATTTTTCCCAAGCGGGATATTTGCCAATATTATTAATCCTGGAAATATCATTCCTTTTGAGTTGGGTGTTGAAAAATCATTGGATATCAAAAAAGCAATACCGGCAAACTTGAGCATAGTACTCTCCAAAGACGAAGAAATCTCCAAAGATGATATCCTCTTATTCGCTCAAAATATGCAATTCACTCCTAAAGATTTCATCAAGAACATAAAAGGTAAACTTCAAATGCCTAGCCATTTGTCTAAAGGAAATTATTATCTTTTGATGGACATGACGACTTCGGCTAAAAAAGAAAGAATAGGTTTTGAAAAATACGTCCTTCCTGTAACTATCGGATATAGTGAGAACAAATCCATTACAACGGAAAATAGAGATAAAGACACAATCACAGAGATAAAAATATCTCCCAATCCTTTTGACCATCAATTGCATATCACTCAGTTATCCGCAAATACCCCATCTACAATAGTTATCATGGACATGACCGGTAAGGTTTGGACGTCTATGCAAACACATAGTGAATCGATCACACTCAATACAAGTAATCTAACAGGTGGCCTCTATTGGGTGAAGATCATATCTGATCATCAGCCATCACAAATTTTTAAACTGGTTAAGACCCATTAATTCACAAATTATAAATTAAAAACACCAAAAAAATGAAAAATGTAATTTATTTTTTAATGATATTCGCATTCATATCCTGTGGAAAAGATGATGAAACCACTATTCCAGGGACAGGAACACTAACGATGAAAATCAATGGCACTCAATGGTCAGGAAATATCATCGGCAATATGATAGATGAAAATACTGATAATCTAGCAGTACAATCTTTTAATTCCGATCCAGAAAGTTTTGGATTTGCCATAGAAGACTTTACAGGCATAGGAAATTATCCAACATCACAAGGGTCAAATTTTACTGGAGCATTTTATACACGCAAAGACAAAGTGCTTTTTAGTGCTGGAGGATCTGAAATCATTTACAAAGTTACAAGTATTGAAGGATCAGGGGCATCAAAAAAAGGACATGGTACTTTTTCAGGAACATTAAAAAGTACATCTGGAGAAGTATTGACCATCACCGAAGGGAAATTCTAAGGTATCTAATAAAAAATAATTTAAAATCAAAACACCAGAATTATCAATCAAATTCATATTATGAAATATCTTTCTCTAATCTTCGTAGTTTGCATTTTTTCAACTTGGCAGCTTATGGCCCAAAATGTGGGTATCAATAACACAGATCCAAAATTATCGCTTGATGTTAATGGTGGTTTTGCTCATCGAAGTGTTACCATCGATCCTTACCTAAATAATGTAGTGATTCCAGTAGATATTTCTTATGTCATCATCACTAATGTTGACGTTACAGGGCCAATAACCATCTTTGCACCTGAATTTATCGATGGAAGGCGCTTAGTGATTGAAAATAAGAGCATCTACACAGCTACTTTTGGAACCACTCAAATTCCCCAAAACGAGATCAAAGAATTTATCGGTAGGGACCCTGGTGGGTATGTGTTGCTGAGTACAAGTATCGCACCATCCTGGAAGTTATCAGGTAATGCGGGCACCAATCCAGCTACCCATTTTATTGGGACAACAGATGCTCAACCGCTTAATTTTAAGGTCAGCAATTCAAAAGCGGGTGTCATAGATCTTAATGGAAATACAGGTTTTGGTAATAAAGCACTTTCAAATTTTTCTCCAACCTCTGTGGAGAATACGGCTGTTGGACAATTTTCCATGTTTAGCTTAGAAGAAGGTGAACAAAACACCAGTTTTGGAAACAAAGCTATGTTTGAACACAAAACGGGTAGTAGAAATGTAGCCATAGGTGCTTTTGCTTTGGAAAAAGGTATCAATAATGATAAGATCGTAGCCATAGGGTATGAGGCTTTGTTATACAATGACGGAAAGTCTGGAAACACAGCCGTCGGTACAGCATCGCTTCGCCAAAACGGACACACCAATTCTAGTCCTATACTCGCGGCACAAGCCAAGGACAACACGGCCGTCGGATCAGCAGCTCTGATCAACAATGCTCGCGGTAGCGGGGCTGTTGCAATAGGCAGTAATGCGGCATATAGCGACACCATGGCTCATGGGATTATCGCTATTGGCAGGAATGCGTTATTTAATAATTTGAGTGGACGCAATAATTTGGCTATTGGAGATAGTTCTTTATTTAAAACGGGCATTGGTGTGACTAGCCCTTTTAATGGCAATTCAAATATGGGCATAGGTAAAAACACCTTGATGAATAATACTACTGGTAATTTTAATGTTGCTATTGGCAATTTTGCCCTGCAAAAGTCAGTGACAAGCACTGAAAATACAGCCATAGGCCATTATGCCTTATCAAATTTAACTTCTGGATTTTCCAATGTAGCAGTCGGTGGATCATCACTTGAGAAACTAGTGAATGGGTTTGGAAATGTGGCTATGAACAGTCTGGATAATCTTATAAATGGCAACGAAAATATTGGCATTGGACGATTAGGAGTCATAGCAAACAAAGCAAGCAAAAATATATTAATAGGCAACACTGATGTTATTTGGTACGATTTGTCTGATACGATCTCAAGCAACGTATTGGTTGGATATAGAAATGCTGTCTCGATGAATGGTCACAAAAACGTCCTGATAGGTAACAATTCCGGTGGTGTTGAAGTGTTTGGTACTGCCAATAGTACACTTGGGGATAGTTCACTGGTCAGCAATAAATTAGGGAATAATAACGTAGCCTTAGGCGCAAAAAGTGGCGCTGCCAATATTAACGGAAGCGGCAATGTATTTCTGGGCTTTCGTGCAGGCGCACCTGAGACTAGCTCTAATAAATTGTACATTGAGAACACTAATGCTGATAAGAATAATTCGCTTATCTATGGTGATTTTTCAGCTGATAGTTTACTGTTCAATGGCAAGACGATTGTACGCAATAATGCTATCGTGCGTGGATATACCAAGCTAGGTGGATACGAAAGTTCAGTACCTGCTGTCAAAATGAAGAAAATTATTAATACCGGTCCTGCTACCAACGCAAGTAAATTGATAGCTCATGGGCTGATGGCTTCAAAGATCTTGGGAGTTGAAATATTTATGGAGTGGGCTGGAGAAGGCAATCCCGCAAGCCCAAGCAGAGTGGTTCCGCCTAATTTTACCACAGTTATAGGTCTCCATTATCAATATGAAATTATGGATAATAATATTAAAATTTACAATATTGCGAGTGGCGATATCGCAGGCCAAGCGCTTAGAATTTTGATCACCTATGAAGAATAGGATTTACATCTTACCCTATGTATCCAAACAGGCATCATGATTCATCAAATAGCAACGGTTTCTTTCACATTCAATAATGTTTTGTCATATTCATCATGAAAAAACGGACCTTTATTTTTTATTTTGTTTTATTGGGATTTTATCTACACGCGCAAATTCCAAACAGACAATGGTCTACCTATCATGGTGGAAGCAATGAAGACAGTTTTAGAGATATGGTCATTGACGCCAATGGCCATGTATATGTAGTGGGTAGCACCCGAAGTACCAACGCCATCATTACTCAACCTAGTAGTCAGTCTGTAATCGCAGGTGGTAGTGATGCTTTTGTAGCTAAATATGATACCGATGGCAATCGCATTTGGTCCACATATTTTGGTGGCGAAGCCGATGATTTTGGTCAAAGCATTGATGTGGATGCCAATGGAAATATCTTCATCACAGGGCTGACTTTTTCTGCCAACGGTATTGCCACTGCAGGTACACATCAACCCTTAAACAGAGGCAACGGTGATACTTTTGTAGCTAAGTTGACCAATAACGGTATGGTGGTTTGGGGCACATATTTGGGTGGTACCAATTTTGATTTTGCCAATGACATCGAGATAGACATAGCTGGAAATCCGATCATCATTGGTTGGACCAATTCGCCAACAGGCATCAGTACCGCGGGCGCATTTCAACCAAATTACGGTGGTCAAGATGATGTGATCTTTGCTAAGTTTAATACTAACGGTCAACTGCTTTGGGCCACTTATTTTGGAGATAGTGGATTTGATACGGGTTTGCAGGTAGAAAGTGATGCCACAGGAAATATCACCATATCCGGGTGGACTTCATCCACTTTAAATATAGCTTCTCCCGGCGCATATCAGACGGTTTATGGCGGCAATACAGCCGACACTTTTCTGGCCGTTTTCAGGAGTAACGGAAGTAGACTTTGGTCCACCTATTACGGAGGTAGCGGCGATGATTATGGTGATGCCCTTTTGGTGACGCCCGCAGGAGATATTTATCTTTCGGGTTCGACCAATTCTGCCAATAATATAGCAACGCCTGCTGCTTTTCAAACCACTGTAGCTACGGGATTTGATGTGTTTTTAGCTCGTTTTACGAATACGGGCAATAGAACTTGGGCCACCTATTTTGGTGGGAATGGCAATGAATCCGCATACAGACTTCGGCAAGGCACAGACACGGCTATATACATGACAGGAAATACTGCATCATCTAATGTCATGGCTACACCTAATGCTTTTCAGCCCATCAAATCCGGCGGTGTAGATGCTTTTTTATCGCGCTTCGAAACGGACGGGAGTCTCACTTGGTCCACTTATTATGGAGGTTCGTTCAGCGATTTTGGATATGGCTTGGTCTTAGATGCAGATGATCATATCTTTATCCATGGAAATACACAGGGTAGTACCAATCTGGCCACCAATAATGCCATACAGCCATCTTACGGTGGTGGTATGAGTGATGGTTTTGTGACCAAGTTTGCCCCATGTATCGCACCGGTACTAAATTTTACCAACTCCGGCTATACCTGTGCTCCCGTAAATTACGTATTTGAATTAGCACTTATCGGTCAGCCACCTTACACCATCTATTATTCCATCGATGGCGTGCCCCGAACTCCTTGGACAACCAATAATGCTAGTTTTTTTCCCACAGTAAATGCTAACCTATGGACAGATATCATTCGGATAGACTCCGTCAAATCAGGCAATTGTAAAGGAGTCATCAATTCAACTTTTGGTTTTGTACAAGTCAGAGATTCTATACAGAGTACGAATCCTGTCATCACTTGCGACGACGCTACGGATACCTACACCGTATCTTTCAATCTTTCAGGTGGCGCTTTTGGCAACTTTTCAAGTGTGGGTACTACTACAGGATTTATCAATGCGACCGATCAGTTTGTTTCATTGCCCTTACCATATAGTACACCTTATTCCATCCAAATTGTGGAAAGTGGTACTTTTGCTGATTGTGATACCATAACCTTTGCAGGAGTTTCAGGCTGTTTAGACCCGTGTTCACCTTTGAGTGTCACCTTGACTTCCAATAGTCCGGTGTGCGCAGGGTCTCCACTGATGTTGATGGCAGGTACTTGGGCTGAATATCGATGGTCAGGACCCAATGGATTTACCAGTATTTTAGCAAATCCAATGATCAATGTAGCGACGCCAAATGAAGGAGGTCTGTACACCGTTACCGTTACCGATACTAACGGGTGCACCGGAACAGCAAGTACCACAGTGGTCATCAATCAACCTGCATCAGGCAGCATATCATCCAATAGTCCGGTGTGTTTTGGTGAAAATATCGTACTCTCCGTGACCGGTGGAGCACAGTACCTATGGTCAGGTCCAAGCAATTTTTCTTCTACCTTGGCCAATCCGGTTATCCCTAATGCCACCAACACCAAAGCAGGAAACTATATAGTGACCGTGACAGACACTCAAGGATGCACCCGTGTAGCGTCGGTAACCGTCAGTGTGACCAATCAGATTATAGCTTTGGCAAGTTACAATGGTCCGCTTTGTACAGGCGCAATGCTTAGTCTTACAGCTTCAGGTGGTGTATCTTATGCATGGGCAGGCCCCAACGGATTTACAAACAATACCCAAAATCCAACGATCAATAATTCAACCATCCAAAATGCAGGTACCTACCTAGTTACCGTCATTGCGGCCAATTCTTGCCAGGCGACAGCATCAGTAGAAGTCGTCATCCATGGTACGCTTAACGTATCTAGTTCATCCAATACACCGGTGTGTACAGGTAATAGCATCCTTTTGATGGCTTCAGGCGGCACGACTTACCAATGGTCAGGCCCGAATGGATTTACCAACAACACACAAAATCCGGTGATCAACAATGCCACGATTTTAAATCAAGGTATATATGTTGTAACTGTGACAGATGCTAACGGTTGCTCCACTACTTCGACTACCAATATCGTCGTCAATTCCGGACCTATTGCCATCATATCTTCCAATAGTCCTGTATGTAATGGTGGTGATATCGCGTTTCAATTGTCAGGTGGCGTGAGTTATCTTTGGCAAGGCCCCAATGGGTTTTCATCTATGGCACAAAATCCCGTCATCAATAATGTTACCATGGTCAATAGCGGTACCTACACGGTGACCGTCAGCGGGCAAAATGGATGTACCACCACCGCAACCACCTCAGTAAACGTGACCGGCCAACTCAATGCTACCATATCTTCCAATAGTCCGGTGTGTGAACAAGATACCTTGCGACTTATAGTCAATGATGGTATGAGTTTTGTGTGGAATGGACCCAATGGTTTTACGTCATCCCTGCAGGAGCCAATCATTCCTAGGGTAACATTAAATGCTGCGGGTACCTACATCCTTACGGTAAGTGATGCTTCCGGTTGTACAGGCAGCAGACAAATAGATGTAGTCATAAAAGCCAAGCCCATAGCTATTATCAATGGTGATCAAGAGATTTGTGCAGGAAATGTATTGAGATTAGAGACTTCGTCTACCGGAACATTACAATGGAGTACCCAAGAAACGGTACCCGCTATAACCGTATCGCCCACTGCAAATACAACATATACGCTAGTTGTGGATAACCAAGGCTGTAAAGATACCGCTTCCATTACAGTCACGGTAAAGCCCAAACCTATCGTTTCCCTAAGTGTGTCATCTGCTTCGATCAACCTCGGTACATCTGTGCAGCTCACCGCAACAGGCGCTGACGAATATACATGGACACCAACATTGGCACTTTCATGTGTGGATTGTCCAAATCCGATAGCCACACCCAAGGAGACTACCGTGTACTGTGTGCAAGGCAGCGTAGACGGCTGTGTAGCCGATACATGTATCAATATCGTCGTCTTAGACGGTTGCCAGTTTATTTTTCCTAATATT
>Ga0075157_10002827_pt1 | contig 10002 bp, 11 predicted proteins | sample JI81BgreenDNA_FD_70967 | JGI IMG/M metagenome (GOLD analysis project Ga0075157, IMG submission 70967) | Wastewater effluent complex algal communities from Wisconsin, to seasonally profile nutrient transformation and Carbon sequestration -... | ecosystem: Engineered > WWTP > Effluent > Algae...
CCAGGCGCTGGCTCTGCAGGTCATCCCCACCGGGGTTGCTGGTGCGGCACAGCAGGAAAGCTCCCTTGTCGGGGTACTGCAGGTAGGGCTGCACCATGCTGAACTGGGCGCACGCCCGAGGCGTTCAGCTATTCCTCATCGAGCCGGGTAAGCCCAACCAGAACGCCTACATCGAGTCCTTCAACGGCCGCTTCAGGGAGGAATGCCTGAACGAACACTGGTTCACCAGCTTGGCACACGCCCGTGTGATCGTCGAGGCTTGGCGTCGGGAGTACAACGAGGAACGCCCGAAGAAGTCGCTGGGCGGATTGACGCCGGCGGCCTATGCCAAGCAGCTGATGCAAAACCCGTTAAATTAACCCCCGGACTCCAAAGCCCGGTGCTACTGAAAACGGGGGGACGTCGTGGCCACCGAGCGCTTGAGTTTGGCGTTCTCAGACTCGAGCTTGCGCAGCCGCTGGGCCTCGGAGACCTGCATCCTATTAACGCATCAGTAGGTGTTTGGACTCATCAGTGTGTAACCCAACAAGCCCACCGACAGTAACGACATAACTATGAGGATGACCCTCAGCCTTTCTCTGGGAACCTTATTCTCCTCTCGATCATCATTGACGAGGCAATATGCAAGCAATGCAGCGAACGATATGAAGAATGAAATTCCTGTCAGAAGTGCTGAGTTCATTTCGAGATGGGTGTTCGTCTAATTTTGGGGCGGAGTAAGTATGGTGTGATCCAAACTCCAGTCAGTGTAGGACGGCGGACCGAGATTGCATCGGAAACTCACCCTCGCCCGTTTCACGCAAGATACAAATCATGGCAAACGCTGAGCTTCGAGAAATTGAAATTGAGGCTGGACGCGGTTGTTCTTGTAGCCGCGCCTAGTTCGCACACGTACCAGCGCCTTCAACCTCTGCGCTTCCAACCACGCAGCAGCAGTGCATTGCTCACCACGCTCACGCTGCTCAGCGCCATGGCCGCACCGGCCACCACCGGGTTGAGCAGCCCGGCCACCGCCAACGGAATGCCGATCACGTTGTAGGCAAACGCCCAAAACAGGTTCTGGCGGATCTTGCGGTAGGTTCGGCGCGAGATGTCGATCGCGTCGGCTACCAGCGCGGGGTCGCCCCGCATTAGGGTGATGCCGGCGGCCTGCATGGCCACGTCGGTGCCGGTTGACATGGCGATGCCCACGTCGGCCGAGGCCAAAGCTGGTGCATCGTTGATTCCGTCGCCCACCATGGCCACCGAACGGCCACTTTCCTTCAGTCGATTCACGATGGCAGCCTTGTCTGTGGGCAAGACCTGAGCCTCAATGTGGTCGATGCCGAGTGCGTTACCAACTGCAGTTGCGCTACCCTGGTTGTCTCCAGTGACCATCACGGTGTGAATGCCCAAAGCCCGCAGGCTCTGAATGGCGTTGATTGCGCTGGCCTTGGGGGCATCGCCAAAAGCCAGCATGCCCACCAGTACAGGTGTCTCCGTCACGTCGGCGAGCCACGACACCGTACGTCCCTCCACTTCGAGCTGACTTGCGGGGCCGGCCAGGAGCGATGTGTCTATCCCCAGCTCCTGCATGTATCGCGGGCTGCCCAGGCGCAATGCACGACCCTGCACCTCGGCCGACATGCCGCGCCCGGGAGCGGCGCTCACCTTGGCGGCGGAAAGCAGCGAAAGGCCGGCCACTTCAGCGGCGTTCATCACGGCGAGTGCCAACGGGTGTTCGCTGCCAGCCTGGATCGCGGCACTCCAGGACAACAAATCATCGTCGAAGCCAGGTGCCGCCACCGCTGCGACGAGCGTCGGTTTGCCTTCGGTCAGCGTGCCTGTCTTGTCGAATGCGACGGTGTCGATGCGGTGCGCGATTTCCAGGGCTTCGGCATCCTTGATCAGGATACCTTGGCGTGCGGCCACCCCGGTGCCAGCCATAATGGCGGTGGGCGTCGCAAGGCCCAGGGCACACGGACAAGCGATCACCAGCACCGCCACCGCGTTCAGGATGGCCTGCTCCCAGTTGCTGGTGGCGAGGCCCCAGCCCAGTAGGGTCAGCGTGGCAATCAGCAGCACCACCGGCACAAAGACGGCACTCACGCGGTCCACGATGCGCTGAATCGGGGCTTTCTTCGCCTGCGCCGATTCGACCATACGAACGATGCGCGAGAGCGTGGACTCGGCACCCACCGCCGTTGTCTCCACCAGCAGCAGCCCTTCAGCATTGACAGCGCCGCCGGTGACCTTGTCGCCAGTGTGTTTGGCTACTGGAAGGCTTTCGCCCGTGATCAACGACTCGTCCACCTGGCTGGATCCTGTGATGACGAAACCATCGACCGGGATGCGTTCGCCCGGGCGAATGACCACGGTGTCCCCCACCTTCACCTGCCCTATGGCGACGTCCACATCGCCATAGGGCGTGCGCACGCGCGCCAACTCGGGCTTGAGCGCGTTGAGGGCGGCGATGGCAGCTGTGGTCTGGCGCTTGGCGCGCGACTCCAGCCATCTGCCCAGCAGCACCAGCGTGATGATCACTGCCGATGCTTCAAAGTACAGGTGCGGCGTGCCGTGTTCGGCGTGTTTGAGCAGCAGATACACACTCAGCCCGTATCCGGCGCTGGTACCCAGGGCCACCAGCAGGTCCATGTTGCCGGCACCTGCACGCACGGCCTTCCAGCCCGCGCGGTAGAAGCGCGCGCCCAGCCAGAATTGAACGGGCGTGGCCAGCGCGAGTTGTAACCAGCCATTGATCGTCCAGTCAGAGCCGAACAGCATGGCAAACATTGGCAGCACCAAGGGCAGCGATAGCAAAGCGGCGAGCGCGACAGGCCACCAGGGTTCGCCCTGGCTTCTTGTTGGCTGGGCTCCCTGCTCAACGGTAGGTTCCTTGCCCACGCCATAGCCTGCCTTTTGCACCGCAGCCACCAGGCTGGCAGGCAGTGTGGAAGAAGCTGCGTTGACGGTAGCGCGTTCGGTGGCCAGGTTGACGGTGACCTCCTTCACGCCGGTAACTGCTTTCAAGGCCTTTTCGACGCGGCCCACGCAAGAGGCGCAGGTCATGCCTTCGATGGGAAACTGATGCTCGATAAGCGACAACGTGGCGGTGTTCATGAGGCACTCCAAGGGTTGATGGTGGAGCGAATGGTTGGCCTTGCCACGGTGGCAAGCGCAACGTCGGATACGACTTGACATTGCCACCGTGGCAAGGCCCACAGTGTGGCTTCCCTCAACCTTCTTACGGAGTCATCCATGTACGAATTCCACCTCCCCGACATGACCTGCGGCCACTGCGCCTCGAAGGTGAATGTCACTTTGAAACTGGTTGATTCAACCTGCGAGATACAGATCGACCTGCCGCGGCGTCTGATCACTGTGAAAAGCGGTGAAAGCCGCGATGTGTTGGTCGAAGCGCTGGCTGACGCTGGCTACCCAACCCTCTGATCTCCGCTCCTCAGCGGCCTCAACAGAAAGGGCCTTGACCTTCCTACCATGACAAGCCACATACTTGGGCCGTTGGAGTCATTCGAATTCTGGAGCACACCATGACCACCCTCATGACCATTGGCGAAGCCGCCGCCGCCGCTGGCGTCTCCGCCAAGATGATCCGCCACTATGAACAGATCGGCCTACTGCCCGAGGCAGAGCGCAGCGAGGCGGGCTACCGTCTGTACGGTGATCGTGAAGTCTCGGTGTTGCGGTTCGTCCGGCAGTCGCGCCATCTGGGATTTTCGGTGGCCCAGATCGCCGAGCTCATTGGCCTGTGGAGCGATTCACAGCGCACGAGCCGCGAGGTGAAAGCTGTGGCGCAACGCCATCTGTCTGACCTTGATGAGAAGCGGCGTGAAATCGAACAGATGATGGACGGGCTCTCGGTCTTGGTGAAGGCCTGCCAGGGCAACGAACAGCCTCACTGCGCGATCTTGGACAAGCTATCGCGAGGCACCCTGACCCAGCACCAGCCTCATCATAAGCCGCAGCTCAAGAAGTCCCGTGCTCAGGCAGACGCGACCAGCGCTGGCACCTCCAGCCCGATCGACCTCATGGCCTGGATGCGCGGCGTTCACATTCATCATGACGCGCACTGAGGGGACAAGCCGTCACTGCGATGGCAGTGAGCCGGTATGTTTGGTGACGAACCGACCGACGTAGCGCCCAGTCGCACACTGGATCGACCTGGGAACGTGTCTCGACCCGCTTTCTTGAGCTGTGTCAAGGCTGCTCAAACGTCCAGGGTTAGCCTTAGATTGTTGCTTTCTTCATCTGACTGTTATGCACCTGAATTGCCACTCGCTGCGCCATGCTACCTGGATGATCCTGGCGGTATGGCTGTTTGCGTTAGGTACAGGTGTGGCCAATGCTTGCCTTTTGAATCAAACGAACAGCGGTAGTCACTCTTCGTTCGCGGCGATGTCACAGGATGTACCCGTCGCCCAAACCCATCACGGCAAAGGATCCGCCCCTGACGATGCCGGATGCTTGAAGTTTTGCGATGAAGCCTCGCTGGCCATCACCAAGGTGGACCAGCCCCTCACCGATGGCAGTTCGGGTTGGGTGGGCGTCCTGCATCGAACGGCGGTGCCGATCCTGGCCTCTGCATTCGCTGTTCAACGATGGGTGCACGCCACCAGACCCGCGCACATGGCCCTGCCCATTGATGCGCGACCCCACCGTCTGACCTTGTAGACCGCGTCGCGGTCAATTGCGAAGAGCACTCCCTGTCCGGGAATCCCGGACAGCACCCGCATCTTCTCTGGCCTCGGCCATTTTCTCGCCGCCCCCGGCGGCGTCCTCCTTCATTCACAGAGCACCACCATGAAAACCATCCACACCATCCTCGCGCTTTCAACTACTGTTTTGCTGACCGCATGCGCCAACCCGGGCGCGCCGCGAACCGGTCTTGTATCGGCGGCCAAAGCCGACGAACACGCCGCTCATCAAGCCGCTGCAGCCTCTTCGGGAGCGACAACTGCCATGCATGAGCACATGAAAAACATGCAGGCTATGCAAGATAAGATGATGAATGCCAAGACGCCAGCAGAGCGTCAGGCCTTAATGGACGAGCACATGAAATCCATGCACGAAGGCATGGCCATGATGAAAGGCATGAAGGACATGAAAGGGATGGGCGGCATGCACGGCAAGGCGGGCATGCCAGGGATGTCGGGCATGAAGGACATGCCCATGGACATGTCGAAGCACCATCAGATGATGGAGATGCGCATGGACATGATGCAGACCATGATGGAAATGATGATGCAGCGCATGCCGGGTGCGACGGTGCCTCCCGCGAGCAGGTGAAATTTCCTCCGTAGTTCAGCCATTGAGTGATTGCGCTGTGCATTGAGCGGCGGGGCACCTCCTTTCCCAACTCCTAGCTGTCCACTCTAGAGGAGCGTAGCCATGAACACTCCCAATAACGAATCCAACGAGCCATCGTTCTGGCGCAGCCCAGCCGGAATGGTTTTGGTGACGGTCGCCATCGTTGCGGGCTTTTTCTTCCTGCGAGAGCACTGGGGCCATGTTTTGGGTTCCTGGCCCTATCTGCTGCTGCTTGCTTGTCCGCTGATGCACTTGATGCACGGGAAGGGGCATGGGCGGCACAGCCGCCACTCGCAGGACTCCGGGCGTACCCACATCGGCCGGAAATAGGCGGAACAACATGAATGCACATCAACATCACGGTAGCAGTGCCGCATCCAAGTCGGGGTCACCAACGGACTTGAAGGATCCAGTCTGTGGAATGACCGTCACTGCAAAGTCGGATCACAGCTTGACCCACGAAGCCCGAAGCTTCTATTTCTGCAGTGCCAAGTGCAAGGGCAAATTCGCGGCAAACCCGTCTTCATACCTTGCACCCGAGCCAACCGCAGAAGCCAGTCCAGCGGTGGCCGGTGCGATCTACACCTGTCCGATGCACCCTGAGATCCGCCAGGACCATCCAGGCAACTGTCCCAAGTGCGGCATGACGCTTGAGCCTTTGATGCCGGATCTTGACGACGATGACAACCCCGAGTTGCGTGATTTCCAGCGCCGCTTCTGGTGGACGCTGCCGCTCACGGGAGCGGTCTTCGTGCTCGCGATGTTCGGACATCGCCTGGAGTGGTTCGACATGGGTACCCAGAGCTGGATCGAGCTCGTGCTGTCGGTGCCCATTGTTCTCTGGGCCGGGTGGCCGTTCTTTGTGCGCGGCGCCCAGTCGGTGGTGAACCTCAGTCCGAACATGTGGACCCTGATCGGCTTGGGTACCGGCGCCGCGTTCGTCTACAGCGTGGTGGCCACCGTCACCCCGCAAGTCTTCCCGGATTCGTTCATCTCCATGGGCCGCGTCGCCGTGTACTTTGAGGCCGCCGCCGTGATCATCTCGCTCACGTTGTTGGGTCAGGTGCTCGAACTCAAAGCCCGGTCACAGACCTCGGCGGCTATCAAATCGTTGCTGCGTCTGGCGCCAAAAACCGCTCGGCGCATCCGGGAAGACGGCACCGAAGAGGATGTGCCGCTGACCCATGTACATGTGGGCGACTTGCTGCGCGTGCGCCCTGGTGAAAAGGTACCAGTGGACGGTGAGGTCACAGAAGGCAGCAGTTCGATCGATGAATCCATGCTCACAGGCGAGCCGATGCCGGTCACCAAACGTGTGGGCGACAAGGTGATTGGCGCCACTCTGAACACCAGCGGTGCGCTGGTGATGCGATCCGAGCGCGTCGGCGCGTCCACCATGCTGTCGCAAATTGTGCAGATGGTGGCCCAGGCCCAGCGGTCCAAAGCGCCCATGCAGCGCATGGCCGACGTGGTGGCTGGTTACTTCGTCATGGCTGTGGTGGGCATTGCCTTGTTGACCTTCTTTGGCTGGGGTCTGTTCGGTCCCGAGCCCAGCTGGGTGTTCGGCCTGATCAATGCGGTCGCCGTGCTGATCATTGCCTGTCCCTGCGCGCTGGGTCTGGCCACGCCCATGTCCATCATGGTCGCGACCGGTCGCGGAGCCACTCACGGCGTGTTGTTCCGGGACGCGGCGGCCATAGAGAACATGCGCAAAATCGACACCCTCATCATCGACAAGACTGGAACGCTCACAGAAGGTCGCCCGACGTTTGAGCGTGTCGTTCCCGCGCCGGGTTTTGATGCCGATGAAGTGCTGCGCCTGGCCGCCAGCCTTGACCAAGGCAGTGAACACCCCCTGGCTGAAACCATCGTGCGCGCCGCCCGCGAGCGTGGCATGTCGTTGGACAAACCCGAGAACTTCGAATCCGGCTCGGGCATCGGCGTGCGCGGGCAGGTGGCCGGACGTCAACTGGCGTTGGGCAACACCACGCTGATGGAGCAGATCGGTGTTTCGGTTAGTGCTCTGGTGTTGCAGGCCGAGGCCTTGCGCGCAGAAGGTGCCAGCGTGATGCACCTGGCCGTTGATGGACAGCTGATGGGCTTGTTGGCGGTGTCCGATCCGGTCAAGGCCAGCACGCCGGAGGCATTGGCCACCCTCAAGGCATCCGGTCTGCGCATCGTGATGGCAACCGGTGATGGACTGACCACGGCCAAGGCAGTTGCAGCGCGCTTGGGCATCGACGAAGTGCACGGCGAGGTCAAGCCGGCCGACAAGCTGCTTCTGGTGGAAAGGCTGCAAAAGGAAGGCCGCGTGGTGGCCATGGCCGGTGACGGCATCAACGATGCACCAGCGCTGGCCAAGGCCGATGTGGGTGTGGCCATGGGAACCGGGACCGACGTGGCGATGAACAGTGCGCAGATCACGCTGGTCAAGGGCGATCTGCGAGGAATTGCGATTGCGCGCAACCTGTCCGAGGCGACCGTAGGCAACATGAAGCAAAACTTGGTATTTGCCTTTTTGTACAACGCGTTGGGCATCCCGATTGCAGCTGGCGTGCTGTATCCCTTTACCGGCTGGCTGCTGTCGCCGTTGATTGCTGCACTGGCCATGAGCTTGAGCTCGGTGTCGGTGATCGGCAATGCGCTGCGTTTACGGCGTAGCAAGCCATGAAGCGTCGGTTCTGCGTATGTCGCCCACTTCCATTTGACCGGTTTGTTCTGCGGTCAAAGGCCTCAGCCATTGCGTGGCGTTTTGCTCAGACTAAGGGGTTGCTGAGTAACTTGTGTCCTGATCGCTGATCCGCAAAAAAGGCCCTCACACCGATCACGGCGGGAGGGCTGCGTGGTCAGGGACCTTTCGATCGTCCCCGACTGGATACATTGCCGGAATGTCAGTTCCCGTGTCCCTTGTTCAACAGATAATTCAGACGGGCGACTTCGTTGCCCACCGTCGTGATGCTTTTGCCGTCGGCGGTTTGAACAACTTCACCTTTACGGAGGTGAATCACTCTTCCAAACTTGCCTTCCTTTGCCATCAGTCCGTCCTTGAAGACGTAGAGCAACTCACCGTTCTGGAGTGCGATGACTTCTTTGGCCTCCGACCTGGCGGCGTCCATCGCGAATGCTGGGGCCAGTGCGGCCATGGAGAGGACGAGGGTGCTGAGTTTGCGAATCATGAGGGTCTCCTTCAAGAACAAATCACATTGTTCGAATGAATCAATGTGGTACGGGGTACATGCCCAATGTATCGAGGCACCCGTGACCGGTAGCTTGCGACTGCATTACAACTTGGTCAGCGCGAAGTCAGCAAAAGTTGTCTCTGCTGGCGTTAAAGTTATCCCTGTCCCTGTCCCTGTCCCTGTCCCTGTCCCTGTCCCTGTCCTGGTTCCGGCAGCGTAGCACCAACCGTGATCAACAGCGCGGCAAACTCTGATGTGCCGGGTCACCGCAGCAGATCACTTGTGCTTTGTAAGCCATTTATCGAATTGAGCCATCTCTTTCTTTTGTCCCACGATCATCCACGTTGCCTTGGCCTTCATCTCAAGCGACTTGCCGTTTTTGAGCTGCATCTCGGCCATGTTCAAAGCCTGCTGGTGATGAATCTTCATCATCATGGCGAAGTCCTTGTCGGTGTTGCCCGACATGGGCATCTTTTGCATTTCCTCCATGCCCATCATCATGGAGCCCTTCATGTCATGGGCACCATGGGCATCGTGGTCTGGCCAGTGGTGGCTGTGGACTACGCCTGTGCTGATACGCCCATGAATGCGATCAGCGAAGCGGCGCACAGGGCTTTGACGGAGATGGAGGTGAAACGTTTGGGCAAGGATTGAGTGTTCATGTTGGGGGCCAGAAAGTTACCCAAAATCGGGTCGTCGATCATCGGAATCACTGCGCGGTTTGACTTTGCGTCAACGTACCTGAGCGGCCTCTTTTTAAGGCTGCTTTAGAGCGGGTGAAGTAAACGGGGGAAGCTACGCACGAATAGAAAAGGGATCGGTCATGACATCCGATCCCTTCACCCCAACCGACCCAGAGGGTCAGCAAGATCAGATCACTTCATCGCCTTGATGTCGGTGACGACCATCTTGCCGGCGTCCTGAATGACGATGAACTGAATCTTCTCTCCCACCTGGACGTTGTCCAGCATGGCTTTCTCCTTGACGTTGAACACCATGGACATTGGGGGCATGTCCAAGTGCTTGATCTCACCATGCCTGATCGTGACCTTGCCGTTCTCTTTGTCGATCTTGCGAACTTCCCCGTCGGTCATGCCAGGTGTCGCTGCCACGGTCATCTTGCTGTGGTCCATCCCCATTTTGCTGTGATCAGCACCCGCTTGCGCCATCAAAGGCAAGGACAGGGAGAGCGCGGCAGCGGTGAGAATTCTTGAAAAGGTTTTCGTGTGTTTGTTCATGATGTTGATCCTTTTGTTGAGTTGCTTTGAGCGATGGTGTTTACTTGGCGACAACCTTGATCTTGCCAACCATGCCGGCTTCGTAGTGGCCTGGCAACAGGCAGGCGAAATCAAACTCACCGACCTTGTTGAAGTTCCAGACGATCTCGCCCTTTTTGGTAAGCGTCCGGCGATCCCATCTTGAACAGGGCTGTTGGTCTGAGCAAGATCGTGTGCACGCAATCTTCCGTGGACACGATGCTCAAAGAATCTCAGTCACCCCGCTATTCCGTACGGCG
>Ga0075157_10002830_pt1 | contig 9998 bp, 6 predicted proteins | sample JI81BgreenDNA_FD_70967 | JGI IMG/M metagenome (GOLD analysis project Ga0075157, IMG submission 70967) | Wastewater effluent complex algal communities from Wisconsin, to seasonally profile nutrient transformation and Carbon sequestration -... | ecosystem: Engineered > WWTP > Effluent > Algae...
CGAATTCGGTGTATTAACCGGGCTGGCTTTCCAGGTGCAGGATGATTTGCTGGATGTATTTGGCGACCCTGCCAAGTTTGGCAAAAAACCGGGTGGCGATATTTTGGCCAACAAAAATACCTTCTTGCGCGTGAAAGCCATGGAAGTAGCCGATGAGGCCGGAAAGCTGGCTTTGCAAAGTCTCTATGCCGCACCTAAATCTGAAGCCAAGGTGCAGGAAGTTACGCACTTCTTCAGGCAGTGGGGGGTTCGTGAATTGGCAGAAGCTGAAATGAAGCTCCTGCTCGAACAGGCTTTTGAACAACTCAATGCCCTCAACGTTGTTGAAGAGAACGCCCGTCAGGTGTTACGCGCTTTTGCTGCTTACCTGATTGCCCGCGAAGAATAAGTGGAAATGATGACCAACAAAAAAGCCCCGAATGAAAATTCGGGGCTTTTTTATGGTGAGAAGCTGTGCTTAGTTAGCTACTTCTTCGGTGGCTACAGGGATAACCGATACATAAGAGCGGTCGGCCTGGCCTTTTTTGAATTCTACCTTACCGTCAACGAGGGCGAAAAGGGTGTGGTCTTTACCGATACCTACATTCTGACCAGGGTGGTGCTTGGTGCCACGCTGACGAACGATGATATTTCCGCTGGCAGCGAATTGACCTCCGTAGATCTTTACGCCCAGTCGTTTGCTTTCTGATTCGCGTCCGTTCTTCGAACTACCGACGCCTTTCTTGTGAGCCATGGATTATTTTCTCCTGTGGTTTAACCGATTGATTCGATGGTGATTTTGGTAAAGGACTGACGGTGACCGTTCATTTTCTGATATCCTTTACGACGCTTTTTCTTGAATACCAGCACTTTGTCGCCTTTCAGGTGAGAAACGACTTTGGCTGAGATGGTGGTACCGGACACATAAGGTGCACCAACTTGAACGCTTTTGTCATCGCTTACCAACAGCACTTTGTCGAGGGTAATGGTAGTACCTTCTTCAGCTGGCAAACGGTGCACATACACGTGCTGGTTCTTTGAAACCTTAAATTGTTGTCCTTGAATGTCAACAATGGCAAACATTTTCGTGCGAATTTTAGAACTGCAAAGATAACAGATGGATTTGAATTACAAAGCAGCGAGTAAAAAAGCTAGAACGGGAAATTGATTCCTAGGTTAAAACTGGTGAACGGATACCTGCCCGAAATGGGTGCATTGATGTTGAGTTCGTTGCGCCAGCTGCTTTGACGCCAGGTGCTGTTGGTGATGTTGCCAATAACCCAGCGGTTTCCGGGGGTGAAAGCAGGGTCGTGCACCTTCAAGCCCATGTCGATGCGCAGCACAAAATAGGTGAAGTCATATCGCAAGCCAACGCCCGTGCCAATAGCGATTTCTTTGTAAAAACGATTGAAAGCAAAGTTGGCCAAGTCGCCTTTGGCGGCGGTGGTGTCTTTCAATGTCCAAATGTTACCCGCATCTATAAAAACAGCTCCCTGGAAATTGCCAAAGATGGGGAAGCGCTCTTCGAGGTTGCCTTCGAGTCGTATTTCGCCAAATTGGTCGAGACGTGCGCCATAAACACCATAACCACCCGGACCTACCGAACGGGCCAACCAGGCACGTATGCTGTTGGTACCACCCGCAAAATAGCGTTTCTCAAGCGGTAGAATGATGGAGTTTTGCCATGGCATACCAATACCTACGAAAATACGCGAGGCCAATTTGGCTTGGTCGCCTTGGCGCCAATGCTTGCGGTATTCCAAATCGGCACGGGTATACTGGAAATAGGGCAAGCCCAAGAGTGTACGGGTATCCTGATCAGCTTGAAGATCAAACAACGAGTAGATGCCATGCAATACATTGCCGGCAAACTCAATGTTCACACGCATGAAAGTTCCACGCAGGTTGATGTTGTCGACCGAGTAGGAGGCGCGCGACGCCAAGTTCACATAATTGGTGAAGCTGAACTGCAAGAACGGATCCTGAATTTCCTCCAGCAATTCACTTAGGTTTTGGCTGATGCGCGCGGTTCGGGCAAACGAGACTTCTGCAGGAAACAACTCAAATCGTTCGCGTGCACGGTTCATCCACAGGTAGCCGACGTTGGTTTGAAATACTTCGCGTGTAAAATCGAGACGTATTTGGCGGTTGTAATTCACTGAGAAACGTGTTCGGGGGGCCGTGTAGTAACGTTCGTTCCAGCCATTAAAGGGCCATAGGAAACGTGGAATGGTAAGCGAGGTGCCGAAGCCGAATTCTAGGGTGTTGAAGGTAGTGCGCGAAAGCACGTCGGTATTGGTGACGTTTTGCTGCGATTCAATACCCGCATTCACCCTGAATTCGAGCAATTCTGCTCCTTTGAGCACATTGCGGCGTATTTCGGTGATACCTCCTGAGATACCAAACAAGGAGATGGAGTTGGTAGAAACCTCGCTGTCGAACTTCAGCTGTCGGCGTGGACTGGGCGTTAGGTTCATGAGCACATTGAGCTTCCGCAGGCTGTCGTTGGGTACCAGGCGGATGTTGTTGTAGCCAAATACCTTCAAGTCAGAAATACGGCTTTGGGTAAGGCGCATGGCCGATTCGCTGAAAATGAGGTCCTTTCTGAAAAGCATGTTTTGCACCAGAATGTCCTTGCGAATGGTTGCCGGATTTTTATCGATGAAATAATAGGTCAGCCTTTCGGTGGTGTCTTGCGCGTTCACATCCTGCACGGCTTGGTAAACCTGGTAATCCACGTTCACCAGGATGGTGTCGAACGCAAACTGCTCGAAGTAATAGGCTGCTTTGGGTCTTTTAATCCGCATGCGCAAATCGACTTGTCCGGTGCCCAGCGCAGAATCAACTTCAAAGTAGATCAAATCGCGGTTGAAATAGAAAAAGCCTTGCTCACGCAAGTAGGTAGCCAGGATACTGCGGGCTCGCCCCATCTCATCGGCATCGTAGGCCATGCCTTCTTTTAACGGAAAATCGCGCGATTGCAGGGTGTGGTAGCGCACAAACTCATCGATGGGCGATTGGGTTTGTTCGTATTGGATAGAACGAACCGTGTATCGAATACCCGGCGTCATGTGGTAAATGATGCGGGCTTTTTTATTTTTTCGGCCGTGCAGCTTGATTTCGCTCGACACCTTGCCATAAAAATAGCCTTTGTCGCGCAGGTAGCGATTCAGGTTGGTATTGCTTTCGCGCATGGCAATCGAATCGATCAGGGCAGGAGGTTCGCCCAAGCCCTCGTTTAATCTTCGGATGATGGCGGAGCCTTTGGTCCGGGTGGCCCGTTGCTGAATCCAGGCTTTGGTGCGAAAAATACCCAGGAATTTTTTATTTGCCCTTGGGCGCACCAAGGCCTTCATTTCGGTGCGGTGTATTTTATCGATGCCCGTTATCTTGTTCTTTGTAACCAAAACCTCATCTTCGTAGAGGGTTTTGGTCACATTGCAGCTGCTCAACCACACGAGCAGTGCAAACAGCAGCCAAATTCGGTAACGACTCAAATGTAAAATGATGCTCAGCAAGGCGGAGGTAAAGATAATTGCTTCTCTTAAACTCAAGAAAAATAGGCAAGAAACAGGGCAATTTGTCGTGGAGGGTGAAAAAACCGTCGAAGAAGCCTTGAAGGCCGGATGGACTTGTACGCGGCTGCTGCTGCGTGAAGGTCATGAAAATAAGCTGAAAAGCGATTCACCTATTCTGAGACAGGGTTATGAGGAAGTGACGCCCGAGACCATGGACCGACTGACGCAGCTCAGTTCTGCTTCACCTGTATTGGGTGTTTTTGGGCAGCAGGAAGTGCCCTGGAGCTGGCAGCCCGGCGATAAAAACCATGTGCTGGTACTCGATCAGCTGCGCGATCCGGGTAATTTAGGGACCATCATCCGCATAGCCGATTGGTTTGGTTTGGCCGGGGTTTGGTGCTCCACCGATACGGTAGAGTTGTGGAACAGCAAAACCATTCAGTCTTCCATGGGCAGCATATTCAGGGTGCCTGTTTGTTATGGAGATGCCCTTGAATTTGTACAAAAGGAAAAAAGTGACCGCATTTATGCCACTGTTTTGGGCGGTACCGATTTGCGTCAAACAAGTTTTGGTGAAGGTGGACTGCTATTGATTGGTAGCGAGTCGTTTGGATTGAGGGAGGCTTTGGTAAAGGCAGCCGGACATAAAATCACCATTCCCCCATTCGGACAAGCTGAATCTCTGAATGCCGCAGTGGCTACCGGCATCGTATGTTCGCACTTGCGGCTTTAACGCGGTGAAAGTCCCGATTTTTTATTGGGGTCACCCTCGCGCAAGGGCACGCTTTGCATGCGCACATCCACATTGTCTTCGTACTGCCACCGCTTTTTCTTCCAGGTGAAAGCATTGAAACTTCCATCGGGCACATCGTCAAACGACAATCCGGCATTTTCGGGGTGTCGGGGAATGAGGTTGTCGAACACAATCTTTTGCATGCTGGCTTCGTAGCGCAATTGGGCTGTTACATCGGCAGCATATTCAATAAAAAAGCGGTGTTTTACGCCTTTGGGAGTTGCTAGTAAGGGGGCTCCAAACTGGGGTATGCCTTGTTTGTCGAACCACAGAAAGTCAACCATCTTGCGGCGCGAAAAGGGCTCATGCGGATCGTAACCGATGAGGGTGTAGTAGGTTGTTCCCTTTACTTTTTTGATCTCAGGTACAATTTGGAAATAGGCGAGACCGTACCAGTTTTTGTGGTCGAAAGTGGTGTCGTCGCGGCCTACAAACTCATCGCTCCGGTCGAGTAAAGGGAAGATGCGGGCAGGCGTTTCGTTTGTGAGAATGCAGCCAAAATGCCTCCAGGCGCCCATGTCTTGCTTCACCTGCCAGGTGAAAAGGCGGTACTTTTTGTCAGGCGTGTACAAAATGCTGATGAAGCGCAACGAGTCGAAAGGGAAGTCAAAGGCACCTTCTATGCGCAGGCTACGAACCAAACCCCTGATGAAGAGGTAATTGGCGTCGTTGCGGTCGAAAGTGCTATCGCCATACTGGGCCCAATACATCAATTCGGTGAGCCGAACCTGTTCGTCGTACAATTCCTGGTTGAACGATTTTTCCATCACCCCATCTTGCTGCTGGGCAAAAAGTGGCTGTACAAACAAGAACAGAATCAGGAGGGCAAACAGTTTACGCATGGGGATTTAACCAATATGTCGCAAAATTATTGCTTTACCCACCGCTTGATTACTTTGCCCGCAGCATTTTCTGCTTCAACCAAATAAATACCTGCAGCCAGGGCTTGAATGTCGACCGTGTGCCGCAATTGGTAGCCGGCGTTTTGCTGGAGCAGCAAGCGGCCTTGCAAATCGCGAATGTTCACTTGCAAGAGTGGGTCAATGGCTTCGATGATGAGTTGGTCAGTGGCTGGGTTGGGGTATACCTTTACCTCGTTTGTTTGCAGTTGGTTCACGCCCACACCGCTTGAAGCACGTACCAGCAAATCACCAATGTAAATGTTGCCGCCAAAGTCGTTGATGGTCCTGAAACGGAACTGGCAAGGACCTTGCATCAAATTGATATTGCGGAAAACGAAGCTGCGCCAATGGCTGCTGTCACTGGGTGCAGTACCACCCGCGTAGGTGCGCATGCTGTCGCCTCCGCTGTAGTAAAGTGTTTGCACCTGGCTGCCACAATCGCATTCCACGGTAACCCGCAGGCTGTCGCGGAAGGAGGTATTTCGGTTGCGGTAGGCCAGCTTGAAGCTGACTTCTTCAAAACCCGAAGCGATGCCAAACCCACCTACATACTGTCGGGTAAGCAAATTATCCTGCTGGCGCTGACGTACGCCGTAATTGGCATGGCGCATCACAAATGCCTTGCTGTCGCGCTGCAAACCAGGCACCGGAATGGTATCCCAGCTTACATCGTCGTTTTGGCGGTTGATGATTTGCACGCTGCTGTCGCGCACAAAGTCATCGGCAGCAATGGTATAGAAGGTTGGATTGCCGGCAAGTGCCAGGGTATCGGTGTATGACACATAAAAACGCACCGAACGGAAATTGTTGATTTCATCGATTTCCTGTGCGATGCCTGGTAGACTGGCGGTCAGTTCTAACTCATTCCATCCTGCACCGAAGCCAATGCCGCTGAGGTTTTGCACCAGGCTTTGATTTACCGCCAGGGTCGAAGTCAAGGTTTGCTGCTGCCAGGCTTGACCGTTGATGCGGTAGCGTAGTAAAACCGACTGTATGGTACTGTCGCCGCTGTTTCTGATGGAAACAGGTAGGCTGATGCCGTTGGGCAGGTTGCCGGCGCACAGGCCATCGAGCCCGCCGAGCTGGGGAATGCTCAAGGCCAGATCGTAACCGCGGCGTGCAGGAACGGGAGTATGGCGCTGGGCGAGGTAGTTGTATGCAGCCAAAACATCGATGCGTCCGCGGCCAAAGGTATTGTCTTCACCCGGGTCGCCCATGTCGATGGCAGAAGCGTAGAGCGCATACAAGAGACTGTCGCCGCCCAATTGCGGAAAGGCTTCTTTGAGCAGCACCACAGCGCCTGAAACGTGCGGACAACTCATGCTGGTGCCCGAAAGGCTGCCGTAGCCCGTTTTGCCGTATGCCGAACGCACATTCACACCAGGAGCTACCACTTCAGGTTTGATGAGTAAGCTACCGGTTTGGCCGCACAAGCTGGGACCGCGACTTGAAAAGCCGGCAATAGGCAAGGCGGTATTATTACCATCAATGGCGCCGATGGAGAAAATGTTCACATCGCTGGTATTCACGAATTGCGGATGTTTCACAGTGGCTGGACCTGGACCCTCGTTGCCGGCCGAGAAGGTGATGGCCACACCGGCGGCTTCTACCATGTTGAAAATTTGGGTGGCCCAGCTCACGCAAATGGTTGTGTCCGGACCGCCGGCTTGTCCCCAGCTGTTGTTGATCACATCGGGAATATCACTCACTGTGCTTGTATCACCATCGGGATTCAGGGCCCATTCAAAGCTCATGAGGTTGATGCTCAAGGGGGTGAGGTTGCTGTGGGTGAGGGGATTAGAAGCCAGAAAATACGCATTAAAAGCCACGCCAATGGTGTCGCGCGTGGCGGTATCAAGCCCCAGGATGGTGCCATTGACGTGTGTGCCGTGGTGAGAAGGCCTGTCAACTGGAAAATCACTTTCTAAGCTGAACCAACCCTCATTTAAGGGTTTGTAGTTGCCTAAGAAGCGGTGGTTGAGGGCCGGGTGGTCGGTCCAGGTGCCTGTGTCAACGGTAAAAGCTTTGCGGTTGCGGCCGGTATAACCCATGGCCCACATTGCGGGTGCATTGATCACGTTGAGTCCGGGTTCCCGGCCATTGGCAACTTCAGGGGTTTCAAGCACTTCGGTACTTACCGGTTCAACCACTCCGGTGAGGTAACTCTCGTCGGCAAACATCCAGAAGATTTCCGATTCGCGTTGCAATGCCGGCACCAAATCGAGGGGCATATCCACCAAAACCACGTTGGCAATCCAATAGGCATGCGCAATGGTTATTTCGGGATACTTTTCTGTTATTCTGGTCAAAAAAGGCTTTTGGTGACTTTCTTGCAATTCCAAGGCCCTGCGAATAACGGTTCTGGCGCGCTGTTCTGCTGTCATGCCTGCCGCTGCCATATCGTACTTCAATTGCAATGCATTCACCTGCTCATGCAGCAACAATCCAATGCGTATATTGCCTTTTTCGCCTCGTTGTAACTTGGCTTCGAGTTCGGGGTGTAACCAGGCTTGTTGCGCATGGGCCATAGAGCCGAGAAACAGAAAAGTCAGTAATAGGAGTTTGCGCATTTTATTGCTTTACAAATCGTTGAACAATGGGGCCTTGGGCGCTGCTGGCTACGAGGAGGTAGGTGCCTGCGGGTAATTTTGAAATGTCGAGTTGGCCACGTTGGCTGCCTACCTCGGGTATTTGAACGAGCAGGGTACGTCCCAAAAGGTCGGTTACCTTTAGTTCGCTAACCTCGGCTTGCGTTTCGTAAACCAGACGCGTACTGGCAGGATTGGGATAAACCTTCATGCCCTGCTTTTGGTTGAGCTGACTCAGCGACATGCCCTGTTCGAGGTAGCTGATGTTGGTGATGTAGAGGTTACCGCCAAAGTCGTTTTTGCTGACAAATTTGAGGTAAACAGCCGAATTGGCGCCCATGGGCACCAAGGCTGGATGATCAACGGCTACTGAACGCCAATGCTCGGCGGTGGTAGGATTGACGCCCTGGAATGTGCGCATGCTGTCGCCACCGGTGGTGTAAACGCGGGTAAAGGTGAGGCCACAATCCCATGAAATAAAGATGGAAAGCGAATCGCGGAAGGTTCCGGTGCGAGGTCCATAAGCCATTTGAAACTGCAAAAGCGGTCTTGCTGCACTGCCAGGCTGCATGGGCGGAAAGTGCAAAGGAGGTGAGATGAGTTCATCTAATTGACCTTGGCGCAAAGCCATCTCGCGCATGCGCACACCTGCTGCGTGCTGGGTGCCGGTTGCGCCTTGAACGGGATAAAAGGCCCAGGTACGGTCGTCGCCCGTGACATCGCGAATGGTCCAATCACTCAACGCTGCTTGTCCGGCCTGTCGCGTAGTATCGAATCGCTCGATCAAGGGCAGGTTTTGGCCGTCGCGTGTGGGGAATTCCAACATCCAGCGGTTGTTGAACAGATCGGTTTCAAGGAGTGTGCTCAACGGACGGACCTCCAGGCGAAGTTGATTAGGTGTTGCAGCTCCAGAAGTAGTGAGTGCCAAAAGGGGCGTGGTGATGCTCATCTGCTGTCCGGGCGCCAGGCTCTGGGTCACCACCACTGAATCGCGGGTATTTCCGGCCATCTCGTAAATGAGTTTGAAGCCGTTTACGGTACTGTCGCCCACATTCACCACCCACACTTTGAAGCTCTGGCGGCTGATTTGGGGAATTTGTGGAGAGCAGTCTTGTCCCAATTGGTGGGTGGCCGGACTGTCAACCCCGGCAATGGCCAAATCGTAAGCTCTACTGGCCGGGGCGGCAGGGGTATGATTCGCTGCCAGGAAGTTGTAGGCGGCCGGCAGGTTGATTACCCCACGTCCGAATACATTGTCCTCGCCCGGATCGCCCAAATCAACAGCCGTTTGGTAAAGCGCGTTGAGTATTTGGCGGCCTGAAAGCTGCGGAAATGCCTCTTTGAGTAACAAAACTGCACCGCTCACATGCGGAGCTGCCATGCTGGTGCCCGATTTGGTACCATAGCCCGTGCGACCATCGGCCGAACGTACGTTCACGCCGGGTGCCGATACTTCGGGTTTGATGGCGAAAGCGCCACCGGGAGTGGGGCAGGTAGTAGGTCCACGGCTCGAAAAGCCGGCGATGGGCAGACTTACATTGTTGCCGTCGAGCGCGCCTATGGCAAAAAGGTTGAGGGTGTCGAGCACCAATTGTGCTGGCACTCCGCCGGTTGATACACCCGGACCGTTATTTCCCGCTGAAAATACGTTGGCAATGCCTGCTGCTTCAACCGCTGAGAAAGCCTGTACCATCATGGGGTGGCCGCAGAGTGAATCCATGCCGGTATTGGCGCGTCCCCAGCTGTTGTTTATTACGTCGGGGATGTCGTTGGTGGTGCTGGTATCGCCGTCGGGATTGATGGCCCACTGGAAAGCGCTGATCAGCTCGGTCCAGGGTTTTACTTGCGAAATGTCGGTCACTATGGGGTCGGTAGCAATAAAATAAGCACCAAAAGCAACCCCGATGGTGTCGTTGGTAGCAGTATCGAGTCCCAGAACGGTTCCTATGACGTGGGTGCCGTGATTGCCGCTTTTGTCGCGTGGTTTGGGCTCGTCATAACCCAGCCAAGTGCCTTGCAGGCCTTGACGGTTGCCCAAAAAGCGACCTTGGATAGCAGGGTGTTGGGGCCAAACGCCTGTATCAACCAGCATTGCCTTGCGCGAGCGACCGGTATAGCCCATTTGCCAAAGGGTAGGAGCACCTATCACGCTGAGGCCAGGTTCGCGACCGTTGGCCACTTCGGGAGCCTCTGTGCTTTCAATAGGCGCCTCAAAACC
>Ga0075157_10002832_pt1 | contig 9992 bp, 5 predicted proteins | sample JI81BgreenDNA_FD_70967 | JGI IMG/M metagenome (GOLD analysis project Ga0075157, IMG submission 70967) | Wastewater effluent complex algal communities from Wisconsin, to seasonally profile nutrient transformation and Carbon sequestration -... | ecosystem: Engineered > WWTP > Effluent > Algae...
ACCGTGATCTGATGCACCGCGTCCCGCTTGAACTCGTCGCTGTAATTGCTCGTCCCCATCTCGGCCTCCTAGCCTCAAAGTTAGAGGGCAAAGCGTCTACAAATCTAGGGGCACCTCACAGGCAGCTTGCGATACTCGCTCTGCACCCCGAGGAGGCGGAAATTCCAAGCAATCAACGTGCGCCGCTTGGCCGCCATTTCCCTCTGGCGCCTTTCGACACCGACATGATTGAGCGGCTGGGTACGTTGCAGGTGTGGTCCCCGGAAGCCCTGTTTCAGCGGTTCACTCATATTGATGAGTCTTCAATAGAGCCGTTCTACGGCGACAATGCGGAAGGCGATGGCCCTTATGCCCCTGTGGAAATGCTGACAGAAAATAGTCACGCCCGGATGAGATTGGTTGCTGAGAGTGAGCGGTTTCAATTGAATGCCATTTACTTGATTGCCGAATACGCAATACAGGACGCATCCTTTTACAGGCTATTGGCGAATTTGAATGTCAAACTCGCAGAAGCTAACTGGCATGGCGCGCATGAGGTCCGCAAGAAGATTGCGGAAGTCTTGAGTAGGCCCGAACCGAAGGGAAAGGGCGGGGCAAAGAAGGCCACGCATTTCAAGCGTGATTTGCTACTCCTGAGCCTAATCCAGAGCCTAGTGGACAGCTTTGAGGGGCTTGCCAAAACTGGAGCGCAGAACACCGAACGCGGGGACGAGGCGTGTTCAATTGTAACTTCTGTTTGGGATGACGAGTTTCGGGAATATACTGAAACCATTGATGGCAAAGTGAAAAAATTTCACCCTGCGCGGCCTCTACCGGCGACGGCAGCGCGCAATGTATGGGTTAAGCGCGCCAAGTGATCTAACTCGAAGACGGCGGTATATTTATAAATTCGCATCGAGCGACTTTATAATATCGAAGCAGGGCGGGGCGCTGCATGATGATTCCATGAGACGCACAAAGGTGTGACATGGAACAGAATGACCCCAACAGACTCCTTCGGGCGAAACAAGTGGCCGATTTGACCGGGCTTTCTGTTTCGACCATTTATGCACAAATCAGGCAAGGGAAATTCCCGAAGCCCCTTCAAACCGGGCCGAACACCGTAGCATGGCGCTACGGCGATATTCTCGGCTGGATCAACTCCCTTCAAGAGGTGGCGCGATGAGCAACGACATTCTTCAAAAGGTGCGTGTCGTCTTGCACGGCACCACGGCCCTGACGGTGGACAGTGTGTCCTATCTGATCGGCGAAGCAGAGGCCGAGGCCGCGCGGCTTGTGATGGCCCAGGATACCGACAGAGCCCTGCTGCTGAATATTGACACGCCCGAGGAACAGTACCCCGAGATCGAAGCGAGGATGGTTCGCAACGAAATGGACCATGCGCGACTGGCAGGGGCGATCCCGCGCTTGCATGATCTCGTTGCCAAGATGCGCGAGGCCGAGTTGGCCGCGCGTCAGGACGAGCGATACGAGGAGGTGAAGAAGCAGTGCAAGGCCATCGAAAAGACGGTGGATCGCTTCTATGACGAGTTCGCGCTTGCCCTGACTGCCGCCCTGCACGACGCGCGACGGTTGCAGATCGAGATTGACGTGTTCAACAACCCCGCTCCCCCGAATGTGCTGGTGAACCCGCAGGACCGGCTTGTGAAGCCCTACAAGCCGATCAAGCTGCCTGTGCCCGATGCTGTCCTCAAGGGTCTGCACTTGGTCGCCAAGGACGGGGCGAAGCTATACGCCCCTGTGGACGCTACCAAAGCGACGATGCGCCCAATGGCGAACGCCCCGACCGTGAAGGGCGAGAACTTCGCACCCGAGAAGGAAGCCCTGCGGCAGGCGCAAGAAGCGCGGACCCATGCGCAAGCCATCTTGCGGGGGTTGGAACATGAGGCCGAGGCGCGCGGCATCAGCGTTGAGCAGGCAGCAACGATTGAGGGCATGGATGCTGCCGAGGTCGAACGCTACCGCGAGCAGGGCGCAGGCAAGCAGGTTGACGCCGCAATGGCCGCTCTCCGTCAGGCGATGGCCGCAGAACTGGAAAAATCGACCTCCTGATATGGAGGCACCGAGTCGATCCCAATAATCCCTTCTGGCAGAACGGTTTAGGCGTTGGCATGTGTTTCTCGCAAACACATGTCAAACAATTCGCCCGTTTTGCCGGATTCTGAGGCAGAACGATGGTGAACCTTCCGACCCTTTTTGACGCATCGACCGTCGCCCCTGTCATCCCGCACAGCGCGTCCACTGAGGCTCCGTCATCGCAGGCCGATCACCTCGCCGCTACCCGTTACAGGTTCGTCCCGGCTGAGATGAGGGCCGCACCCTGCTGGATGGTCGCACGGGACAAGAAGCCCCACCGCGTCACGCGCGGCGAAGGTGGCAGCATGATCGTATCGCCCGTTCCTGTTGACCCCCACAATCCGGCCATGCACTGCTCATTCGAGGATGCGTTGGAGGCGATTGCAGCCGATCCGACCCTTGGCCTCGGTTTCGTGTTGGGTGTCGGGAACGACTTCGCCTGCGTCGATCTGGACGACCTCGAGAAGGTGACTCCCGATCATCAACCGGGGGCGCGTGACTGGCAAAGCGCGATACGAGAACGGCTTACGCCCCTTACTTACAGCGAAGTCTCACGCTCGGGCACGGGCTGGCACTTCATCGGGCGATGCCCGACGCCTCCGACCGACAAGGCCAGCGTGAAGCATCCCGAATACCGCATTGATCTCCTTCTGCGTTCCTTCCTTGTCGTGACGGGCGATCATCAGCCCGACGCCCCGAACGCGACAACGGAGATTGCGAACATCACCCCGGACATGGCGGGGCTTTTCCGCAAGATCAGCGAGGGCGACCGCCCTGCAACGGCGGTTGCGACCCTTCCCGCGGATGGCGTCATCACGCCGGGGCGCGTGACGGATGCGAAGCAGCTTCGGTTGATCCTGTCGGCGGGCAGAAACGGGGAAGCCTTCCGCGATGGGCGCAAGACACACTCTTGGTCTGACACCTACCGGGCGATACTGAACGCTGCGGCACAGTTCTGCACGGATGAGCAACTTGTTTTCAGGGTCATTTCGACTAGCGGCCTTGTCCAACTCGCTGAGGACAAAGGAAGCGAGTCCCGACTTGAAAAGATGCAGCGCCGTTGGGCTGACGAATGGCCGTCCGCGTTGATCCAAACTGAGCCGAGCCGCAGGGCCGATGCCGCCGCCCATGTGGAAATTGGCACCCTGACATTGGCCAATCTATGGGAGCAGGGCAGCCTCTACGTCCAGTATATGGTGCAGGAACGTGCCAAGCAGATGATCACCGCAGGCTTGATCAGCGGCGCGTCTGCTGGCGACCTCGCCCCCTTGTTTCACTACCTCAAGCCCGAAACCCTCAATCAGCTAGAGGATGATCTGCGGCGCACGAAGAACGATGCCTTCGCCCGCGTCTGCATGGAGGCTCGTGTTCTGGCGCACAGCGACACTGATACCTCAGTGGCCGAGTTGGACGCCTACATGAACAAGGTCGCCGCCCAAGAGCGGGAAATCGACCGTAAGGCGCGGTTTCAGCAGTACAACCAGCAGTACTACATCATCGAGAACTATGGCGGTGCAGCCCGTGTTTTCCGGGACGAGTTCCACCCCGATACCGGAGCACAGGTGAGTTGGAGCGTCCGTGCGTTCTGCGAAGCAAAGGCGCACGACAAGGTGTTGGACGGCTGGGATTTGGACGACAAGCGGCCTGTCCTCAAGTCAGCCGCCAACATGTGGGTGATCTCGGATTCGGCCCGTCGCTACGTGCGGCAGGAGGCCAGATTTGAAACGTCTGACCGCGAAATCACGGTTGAGACGGGGAAGGTCTTGAACCTGTTTCAGGGCTGGGCCACGGCCCCGGTCGCGGGGGAATGGCCTGCTATCCGCTATCTCGTTCACGACATCCTCTGTTCCGGGTCGAACGAGGCTTCGGCCTATCTGCTCAACTATTTGGCGCAGATGGTCCAGCAGCCCCATATCTTGCCGGGGACGGCGGTGATCCTTCAAAGCGAGGAGCAGGGAACGGGCAAGAGCACGTTCATGGCCTTGCTTCGGCGGTTGCTTGGGGCGCGTTACTGTTCCGTCACTTCCGACGCCGGAACGCTTGTCGGCCAGTTCAACGCTCAGGCCTTGAACAAGGTGCTGCTCCATTTCGAGGAAGCTGTTGCGCCGAACGACCGAGTTGTGGAGAGCAAGGTTAAGGCATTGATCACAAACGAAACGTTAACCTACAACCCCAAGGGCCTACCCGCGATTGAGGCGCGGAACTATGCCCGTGTGTTCATGACCTCAAACGCGCAGCAGGTCGCGCACCTTGCCCGCCATGACCGCCGAATGTTTGTCCTCAGCGTGTCGGCCAAGCACGCGAACGACGCGGCCTTCTGGTCGCAGGCCCATCAGCGATTTCCACAGGAAATGGAGGCCTTCATGCACGCCTTGCGGACGCGTGACATATCGGGCTTTCGCCCCGCGCAGATGCCCCACACGTCAGCCAAGGATCGCCAGAAGCTGGAGTCGGTGGTCGGCCCTGACCGCATCTTGCGCGACTTCTTGGAGGCTGGACGTTTGCCCGCATGTTCGCACTTCGATGGGCGGACGTGGGAAGTTCGCGTGTCGGCGCTGACAGAGCAGTTCATCAAGAACGGCTGCAAGGTCGGTCACAGCTTCCCGCAGCCCGCAAGGGTCTTCGCACCTGTGGCAATGTCCCCGGTTCGGGTGCGGCGCATCAACGTCAGTGGTCAGGCTTCCAAGACTTGGCGCGTCATCAGCCTTCCAACACTCGCCGATGCTCGGGCCGCGTTCCTCGCGCATCAGAATGTCTCCGCCTATGACTGGGGTGACGACATGGCAGATTGGGCGCTCGACTGACCGCGCACCTCCACAGGGGGCTATAGGTGGGGGGCGGGGGGGTGTCCGCGCCGGGGCGACCCGGTTTACACTTGAACGGAAAAACTCTGTCAGTTACTCATCTAGTGAGGAAAACAAGTTGCGTGCGGTCGTGTCAATTCCCTCAGATGTTCCTGGTTTCTTGCTATCGGTTTGGTGTTGGAAAGGCTGAAATCGATAGAGAAGTTGGAGAATTATTGTGGGTAGGTTTATAAGAGGTCGCCATGCGGGTGCGGGAAGATCGACTAAGTGGGTATTGGGCTGGAAATTCAAACTAGGTGCTTAGATGCTTTCCGTCTCTCCGTGAAGAGTATTGAATGTTTTTTACCTATTGAGCCCAAAACGCAAAGGGAATCTGAGTGAAGGGCACTTTCATCGACCTTTTCAGTGGATGCGGAGGCCTGTCTCTTGGGTTAAGGGATGCGGGTTTTGAAGAGCTTTTTGCGGTTGAGGCAAATGCGGATGCATTTGAGACTTACCGACGCAATCTGCACGTTGATGGCAAGCCGAAACAATGGCCCGACTGGCTTGACTATAAAGAAAACGATGTGGTTAAGCTCGCAATTGAGCGCCGAAAGGAATTGATTGCCCTAAGGGGGGCAGTGGACTTAATTGCCGGCGGCCCTCCTTGTCAGGGCTTCAGTATGAACGGGCGGCGTGATCCTTCAGATAGAAGGAACAGGTTGGTTTCAGCATACTTGTCGGTAGTCCGAGCTGTTCGGCCCAAGGTCGTTCTGATGGAGAATGTCCGCGGCTTTCGTAGCATGAAGAGAGTTTCTGGCGAAACGCATGAAGCATTCGTTGTTTCTCGCCTGCAGGCAATGGGTTATGAGGTACATGCCGAACTGATTAACGCAGCGGACTTCGGAGTTCCCCAAAGAAGAATGCGCTTCGTGCTTATTGCATTTAAGAGTGGTTCACTTCCAGGAGTTCTTCCCCATTTACGTTTGGCCGCAAGCAGAAAGGCGCACCTTCGTTCACTAGGCCTGCCTACAGATCGTCCGATAACTGTAGGTGAAGCCATAAGTGACCTGTGCACTGTTGGAAAGAAACTGCAAGACTATACTGCCTCACGCCCGGTGGGCTTTCAGCAGATTGTGTATCATCCACCAGAAGTTCTGAATCCGTACCTAAAGTTAATGCGAAGGGGAAGTTGTGGAGGGCTAACTAATCTGCGGTTACCTAGGCACAGTGAGGCGACCATTGAACGCATGGCCAGCATCCTTTCAAACTGCGAACCCGGTAAGGGTGTCGAGAAGGAGACAATGGAGGCTTTCGGCCTAAAGAAGAGAACCGTCGTTAAGCTCTCCAATGAGTTGCCAGCACCAACTGTCGGAACTTTGCCTGATGACATGGTTCATCCAACAGAACCTCGAATCCTGACTGTTCGCGAGAATGCAAGGCTGCAGTCGTTTCCAGATTGGTTTGACTTCACTGGGCCATATACCTCTGGTGGCATTAGAAGACGGTTAGCCTGTCCACGGTATACGCAGGTCGGCAATGCTGTACCGCCGCTACTGGCGCGGGCTCTAGGAAACACCGTCCTAAGTCTTTTGCGGGACATGGGCGGCAATTTGCTCGACGATCAAGCTGCAATTGATCAGGTGCTTTTGAAAGTTGGAACGAAGCACGGGAAAGTCATCAATGCTGAGCCCAGTATCGCCGCCGAGTGACCAAGTGCCATCAGCCTGCTGAATTTGTACCGCATGGCTGAGCTTGTTTCGCACCTCTAAAGCCTCAGTTGAATATGTGTCAAAGCAGTCAAAGACTTCTGCCTGAATTTTTTCCTTTGAAAGGGACTTCGTTGCCATAAACAAGTGCATGCTTGTGACTGCGCGGCTAGCAAGGAGTTGCTCAAGTGTGGTGCACTTGCCAAGACGTTTGAGCGTAGACTCGCTTGTTTCTTTGGCTTTTTCTTTGACTTTCTCAAATGTCGTGTCGTGATCAATTGCTGCCAAGTGTCTAAGCGCCGTCCTCAAGTGTTCGTCGCAGCGACCGATGACTTCTGCTGCTAGCCCGCGCATGCCAGCAAGGCGGTTATTATCGGCAACTATTGTATCAACGATCTCCTGAAGCCGATCAACAATACTTGCCCGGGCCTCACAGAATACACCTTCAACGCCCTGTCGCGCCATCATCTCTCTCAGTTGCGTCCTATCAAAGCCACCGCTGTAAAAAAGTATTCGCGTGAACGGAAATACTTCCCGAACAGCAGACGCAACATCGGTCCCCAAGGCACCATCCAAAAGGTTATAATCAACCACAATCAAATCGAACTCATGGCCAGCTTTCTGCCGCTGGGATAGCTCGTCAATTTTGGCGAGGTTTCCATAACTCTCAATTTCGAGGGCGTAACCCTCCTTCTTAACGTGCCTCTTAAGTCGAGAGATTCCCGCCGTGAGTTCATCAAGTGCATCTTCAAACCAAAGAATATTGATCTCAAGTCTCATATTATGACCTTGCAAGTCGAGGTGGGAGAGTAATCAAGAACGCTGCAGCCTCACCCACGCGTCCATCATCCAGCGTCAAGTCTCCCTTCATTTCTCTCATAGCGGATCGTGACTGCGACAGGCCGAGCCCCGTGCCCATTGGTCGCGTTGAGTATCCGGGTTCAAATATTCGATCTACATCAACCTTTGACTTTAGCAGCCCCTCACCGTCATCGACTACTGAAATTTGCGGGCGATCCACTCGTAATGTTCTTATCGCCGAGAATCTAATGTTCTTTGCACCAGGGGACTTTCGAGCATTGTCGATAAGATTGTCAATTACAATGGTAATATCAAGGGGGCGGAACCTGCACTGCCATTCAATCCCGTTACTCTCGAAGGTCGCGAAGCCAACCTTTAGATTTCGAACTGCAACATCGGAAACATAGTCTTGCATGAAGCGGACTATGTCGGACTCTGTCCAGTCATCTTGAATATCAAACAGTGCCCTTGTTGCAACTTTGGTCACCGCCGCAATCCTTGAACCCAGGAACGCCACACGTTCCATGTTGCTAACTGCTTCTGAAAGGGCCTCCACTTCCTTGTTGTTCCCTGGGCGCTTCTTCAGTGTTTCCATAACCTCTCTGCATATCTCGACTGATAGAAGCGCATGTTGTCTCATGCTTGTGGAGTAGAGCGATGCTTGATGGTTGAATGCCTCAAGCGTTGACGGATCGACCCGCGCAATCAAAGAGAGTTGTCTGGCCTGATCCTCCAGCAGCTCGGAGTAAGTTTCAGCCTGCTCAGCCCGGGTCTCTGCGATTGTTCGACTTTTTTCTGCCAGCTCAAGTGCGTCAGTAGCAGCTTCGGCTTCTGCGAGCGCTTCGCGGCGAAGACGCTCTGAGCGGTCATAAGCGCGACGAGCGCGCTCGACTTCAAGCAGGACTTCTTCACTTCCGGTCTCTTCTGCAATCCTCGAAAGATCTCGGATCGCTTTGTCCATGCCAGATACATCGTCTAACGGAATATCAAGAGAAAAGAGATGTTCAGCAAACTCCAAGACCTCTACATTTCGAGAGCCAAGGAGGCTCGACAAAACTTCAACCAGCCGCGCTCGCGCTTGGGGTTGATCGAGGCCGCTTGCATCCTCTCTGAAACGATCTAGTTTGTCCTTCCACGCAATTCCATTAACATACTTCTCCAAACGTCGAAGCGCGTATTTCTCGACAGCATCTTTCATGCTTAATACGGCGCTATTTTCAATTAGACCTGCATCGCGACTTGATGCTTCTCTAAACATCAGTCTTGGCGAGGAAATATCGACCTTCCCAATTACGTCTCTGGGCCCAAGATACCGAGCCGAACCTTGCTGTTTCCTATAGCCCATTCCCCAAAAGTCGTTCTCTTCCTCCCCAATAGGAAAAACTCGAAACCCGTTCACAAAGAGGAAAATGTGACCAAACTTGTTTGGTTGAACGCCCACGCGGCGGGTAAAGTTGTTCTTGGCTGCTGTATTGAGAAAATACACTCTTGCTGAAATGGCAACTCCGGAAACTGCAAGTTCCTTCGAGTCGTTACGTTCTCGTATCTTGAAGATTTGTAGGCCGCGGTCAGATAGACTGCTTTCAACCCATTCGCCCGAAATCTTTACCTCGATCCAAGTAGTCTTGGTTTCGAGAATATCAAGAACATGGTTTCCAACTTGTTCCTCCGGAAAACTCGGGCCACTAAGTAGTATTCTTACTCGATCAGATGGCTGAAAGGGATCAACTAGTTTTGCCAGCGTGTCTTTTAGATCGGCTACTCGTTGTTGGTCCCAATTGGACCTGAGGCCTGTCAAGGCCATAATCGTTCCGTAGTCTGTCGTGTGATTTCCTCTTGACGCATGTGGAACAGACTTCTCTTCAGAAAGGTCGACGCCAACGCTTTCGAAGTGGATCTTTGCCTTCTCTACTGCATCGTCTGCAGATTGATCGACCTCAAACTTTGTCCAATCAACAGAAAGATGGGACCAGTGGTCTTGACCATGTGGCCTAGTATACATATCCAATTTTCGCGCAAGTCGGTCACATGAGAAGCGGCCAATTCCTTTGCTTCCTGCATACCGACCTTGATGAGATACCTTATCTCGAAAACTCGGTTCGGGAACTGAGTCTTCCGAACCGTCGGCCTTTGCGGAATAGGCAACCCATAGCCACTTCTCACGAATATCTTTCTCCGACATTCCTTTACCATCGTCACTGACTAAAATCGCTTCGGTCCCAACTTCAACTCTGACCGTAGTTGCGCCCGCATCAATCGAGTTTTTGACAAGTTCGAAGATTGCTACAAAGTCATTGGTCACCAGGTCTTGCCCGATGATGTCCTTTAACAGGGTGCTGATGCTGAAGTTTTCGACAGTTACCACTGGTATGATGATCCGTTTAATGGAAGGTGTGCCCGATCTACAAACGGCAACCGGCTGTCGTCGACCAGCGCCGCTCGACGCGATGCTAGCTATGGTCTCCAAGGGAGTCGATAGCCTTCGAGCCGTGCGCGTACTTAGCCTTTCCTCGTTCGCCCTGTGTTGTCCGTATAGCCTTTATGCAAGTGCGATCTGAAGGCTGTGTCTGGCGGGCAGGCGGCGATGATCGCTTACCAGTTCGATTATCGTCTCCATGTTCTG